>WNGK01005262.1_pt1 | contig 16789 bp, 16 predicted proteins | sample 5400601 | NCBI WGS metagenome assembly WNGK01 (sample SAMN13153376, study PRJNA577476) | soil metagenome | isolation source: 60 cm soil or saprolite under Garry oak tree replicate 1 | place: USA:California | collected 2016-06-15
CCTCGCTTGACCTCGTTCCACAGGGGGGTGAGGAAGAGGAACGCGGCCCCGCCCGCCGCCGTCTCGGCGAGCACCAGCGCCATCACGCCCGCGGGACCCTTCACGCGCCGCCCGCCCCGTCGCCCGTCACGGCGACTAGCCTATCGACCGTGCCGCTCCGCGACCCTCACGCCTGGCTCCCCGAGGCCCGCGAGGCGTTCGCGCGCGGGAAGCGGCCGGTGGGCCTCGTCCCCGGCCACGAGCTCGAGATCACGTTCCCGGTCTCGGAGGACGAGCTGGCCGAGCGGGTAGGTTCGGGCGACCTCCCGGTGCTCGCCTCCCCGGCAATCGTCGCCCGGGTCGAGCGGACGGCAGTCCATCTCCTCCGGCTGAGCCTCCCGCCCGAGCTCACCACCGTGGGGGCGTCGTTCGTGCTCTCGCACGAGGCGCCCACGCCGCCCGGCGCGGCGATCACGCTGACCGTTCGGCTCGAGCCCGGCGACGGACGGAAGCTCACGTTCGCGTTCGCGGCCTCGGATCCGTCCGGCGAGGTCGCCCGGGGGTCGCACGTGCGGGTAATCGTGGACCGTGCGGCGTTCCTGGCGTCCGCCGAAGGACGGGCCGGCCGTCAGCCCAGGTAGGACGATCGGCGCATCAGGGTCGGGTCCACCATCACGTTGATGCACGCCGGGACGCCGGCGTCGAAGGCCCGCTGCAGGGCCGGCCGGATCTCCTTCGGGTCGGTGACCTGCTCGCCATGGCCGCCGAGACCTTCGACCATCCGGTGGTACGGGGCCTCCGGGTTCAGGTCCGCCGCCGGCGCGTTCCCGTGGCCGTACAGGGCTTCCTGCGCCACCTTGATCTGGCCCCACGCCCCGTCGTTCCCGATGATTCCGACGAACGGGATGTCCTGGCGGATCGCGCTCTCGTACTCCATCGCGTTTAGGCCGAACGACCCGTCCCCGTACGCGATCAGCACCTGCTTGTCGGGCTTCGCCAGCTTCGCCGCGATGGCGAACGACGGCCCCACCCCCAGGCATCCGAACGGGCCCGGGTCGAGCCAGTGGCCGGGGTATCGCGCCTGCACGATCGAGGCGGTGATCCCGACGATGTCGCCGCCGTCGCCCACCACGATGGCGTCGGGATCGAGGAAGTCGCGGATCTCCTTCGCGAACCGCTGCGGGTGGATCGGGACGGCGTCGGACTCCATCCCGGCGCGAGCCTCCTCGTTCCTCCGGTCCTCCTCGGCCCGGACCTCGCCGGTCCACGGAGGCTCGTCGGCGTTGCCGGCGCCCGCGTTCACCAGCTGCTCGATCACGCGGCCCGGGTCGCCGACGATGCCCACGTGCACCGGCCGGTTCCGCCCGATGTGCACGCCGTCGACGTCCACCTGGATCACGGTCACGTCCTCGGCGAAGCCCTTCGTGCCGAACCCCAGCCGGAAGTCCCAGTCCACGCCCAGCGCCAGGATCACGTCGGCCTTCGACAGCGCGAGCTTGCGGGCGGCGGAGAAGAAGTACGGGTCGTCCGGTGGCAGGCACCCCCGGCCGAGCGAGTTCAGGAACACCGGCACCTTGAGGGCGTCGGCCAGTTCGGCGAGCGCGTCGTGGGCCCCGGACCACCTCACGCCGGCGCCGGCGAACACGATCGGCCGCTCCGCGTCCCGCAAGAGCCGGACCGCGTCCTTGACCAGGTCGGGATCGCCGAGCGGCTTCGCCTCCGTGCGGTAGCCGGTCGGTGCCACCACGCCCGGCGCGTTGAACTGCACGTCGAGCGGGAAGTCCAGGAACACCGGACCCTTCCGCCCCGACGTCGCGTGGCGGAGGGCGGCCGCGACGAAGTCCCCCGCCCGCCGCGCGTCGAAGCACGTCTTCGCCCATTTCGTGATGGAGGAGACGAGCGTCACCTGGTCCATCTCCTGCAGCGAGCCCATCTCGAACTCGAACACCGGGTTCTTGCCGGACATCACCAGGATCGGTGAGTTCGCGTAGAAGGCGTTGGCGATGCCGGTGACGGCGTCGGTCACGCCTGGGCCGGCGGTGACCGCCGCCACCCCGGGCTCGAGGGTGACGCGGGCCCATCCGTCGGCGGCGTGCGCTGCGGCCTGCTCGTGGCGGAAGTCGACGATCCGGATGCCCTCACGGACGCAGCCGTCGTAGATCGGTGCGATGTGGCCGCCGGAGAGCGTGAACAGGTTCCGGACGCCCTCGCCCTTCAGGGTCTGGGCGATGAGGTGTCCTCCGTGCATCGGCTGGTCCATGGTCCGCCATGGTACGCGAGCCGCCCGGACCCGGTCTCCGCGGCCTCCTTCCCGGCCCCGGGCCGCTAGGCTTGCCGTCGTGGGATTCCTCAGGAAGCGGTCCGCGCCGAACGGCCCGTCGCCCGCGGCCGGCGGCGGGTCCCCGCGGCGACGCGGGGGGCGGGTCAACGCACCCGTCGGCCGTGGTCGCGAGCCCGACTGGCGCTCGTACGATTCGGTGGCGGAGACGTACGCGCGGATCCAGGCCCCCAGGATGAGCCTGCCGGCCAAGGATCTGGTCGAGCTCGCGGGCGTGGGGCCCGGCGCGCGCGTGCTGGACCTGGGGACCGGCACCGGGGTCGCCGCCCGCGCGGCGGCGGCCGTAGCCGGCGACGCCGGGCTGGTGGTGGGGATCGACCAGTCGCTCCCGATGCTGCTTGCGGCCGCCCGCGAGGGCGGCGGCCCGCGGTACGCGGCGGCCGAGGCCATCGACTTGCCATTCCGAACCGGCGCGTTCGACGCCGTGCTCGCGTCGTTCGTCCTCGCGCTCTTCACGAAGTACGACACCGCGCTGTTCGACATGCTCCGCGTGCTGCGTCCGGGCGGCGTCATCGGCGTGGCGGTGTGGGGTCCGAGCGAGGACGAGTTCCAGCGGGCCTGGCGCGACGTGGCCTGGGAGTTCGCCGAACGGGAGATCCTGACCGACGCGATGAAGCGGGCCACGCCGTGGGAGGAGCGGTTCTCGGACCCGAGCCGGCTGAAGGACACGCTCCACGAGGCCGGCGTGCGGGACATGGTCGTCGACCGACGCGAGTACCGGTTCCAGATGAGCCGGGAGGACTACCTGACCGGCCGGGAGATGGCCGCCACCGGCCGGTTCCTCCGGCAGATGCTGGGCGAGGACCTGTGGGAGCGCCTCCGGGCTCGGGCCCGCCAGGTGTTCGCCGAGCGATTCCCCGAGCGGTTCAACGACTTCCGCGAAGTGATCCTGGTCGTCGGCCGCAAGCCATGAGCGAACCCGCTCCCCCGCCGTTCCCGCCCGCGCCTCCGGCCGGCGTCCAGCTGACGCTGACCCACCGGGCCATGGCGTTCATGCTGGGACTGGTTCGCACCCGCGTCGTGATCGACGGGATGGAGCACCGCCAGAAGTGGGGGGACCACGCGTTCACCTTGAGCCCCGGCCGTCACGAGATGGAGATCTCGTTCCCCTGGGCGTTCTTCCGCCGGGCGGGCAGGAACTCGGTCGGCTTCAAACTCGCGGCCGGGCAGGTGCGGAGGTTCGAGTACACGGCGCCGTTCTTCCTCTTCCAGAGGGGTCCGATCCGGGAGCTCACGCCGGAGCCCTGACCGCCCGGCCTGGCCGCTGTTCGCTCAGGTCAGGTTCAGGACGCGGAACTCCTCCGCGTGGTCCACGCCGATCTGCCGCCCGGCCTCCTGGGCCTGGCTCGGGAGCCACTCCTTGAAGAACCCCAGCAGGTCGCCCTCGACCTGGCTCCGGTGCTCCCACAGCGCGGCGAGCTTCGTCTCCATGAACCCCGTGATGTCCTGGCGATGATTGGGCTCGATCGTCCAGCCCATCCAGACCTCGGGAACGTTCCAGGGCTCCAGCCCTTCGCCGAGCAGCTCATCGAAGAAATGCGGGTTGCCGGCGCCGGGGAACACCGCGTCCAGGGTGACTGCCCCGGCCGTGCGATGGTCGCTGTGGTTGAAGTACCGATCCGCGAAGAACCACACCGAGGGGTCGCACGTGAGGACGACCGCCGGGCGGATCCTCCGGACCTCACGGGCGATCTCGACGCGCACCTCGTGGACGTTGGCGAGGTCCCCGTCGTGCACGCCGAGGATCCGCGTGCCGGCCAGGCCGAGCACGCGTGCGGCGTTCTCCGTCTCGACCCTCCGGGTGGCGGCCAGCTCGGCGCGATCGCGGCCGCCGTCGTTCGACCCGCGGTCACCGTTCGTGAGGACCAGCAGGTGCACGTCGCGACCCTCCGATGCCCACCGGGCCAGCGTCCCGCCCGAGGAGATCTCGGCGTCGTCGGGGTGCGCGAACACGGCGAGCGCGGGACCGGCGGCCTCGTCGGGGGCCGGGTTCGAAGCGTCGGCCATCGGCGGGGTCAGGCCCTCGCCCGGCGGGACGCGCCGTCCCCCCGCGCCGCCTGCTCCTCGACGTAGCGGATGAGGGTCCGCGCCGGGCAGCCGGTGGCGCCCTTCGGCCAGAACTCGTGCGACGTGTCGATGAACGCCGTCCCCGCCACGTCCATGTGCGCCCACGGCACGTCGCCGACGAACTCCCGCAGGAACAGCCCGGCGTTGATGGCGCCGCCGTAGCGGGTCGTGGCCACGTTCCGAACGTCGGCGATGGTCGACTCGATCGACCGGCGGTACCCCTCCCACAGCGGGAGCTCCCAGCCGGGCTCGCCCTCGGCCCGCCCCGCCGCGAGCAGATCCTCGACCAGCCCCTGATCGGTCCCCATCACGGCCCACAGGTCGTAGCCGAGCGCGATCATCGCGGCGCCGGTCAGCGTGGCGGAGTCGATGATCACGCGGGGCTTCTTCTCCGCGAGGAACGCCAGCGCGTCGGCCAGCACCAACCGGCCTTCGGCGTCGGTGTTGAGGACCTCGGACGTCTTCCCGCCCCGGTGTCGAAGGACGTCGCCGGGCCGGATCGCGGAGCCACCGGGCATGTTCTCGGCGAACGGGATCGCCGCGACGACGTTCACCTTCGGCTTCAGCTCGGCGATGGCCCGCATGGCCGCGAGCGTCGCCGCCCCGCCCGACATGTCGTCCTTCATCGTCTCCATCCACTCGGGCTGCTTCAGCGAGAGACCGCCGGAGTCGAAGGTGATGCCCTTGCCGGTGATGGCGATCGGCTGCGAGTCGCCCGCGCCCCGGTAGGTGAGCTCGACGAAGCGCGGTTCGTTGGCGCTCCCCCGCCCGACGCCGAGGATCCCGCCGAACCCGCCCCTCGCCAGCTCGGCCTTCGTCCACACCTTGCAGGTGAGGCCGACGGCCTTCGCCATCTCCTTCGCCTGGCCGGCGAGGTACTCGGGCGTGGCGTCGAGCGCCGGCGTGTTGACCAGGTCGCGCGCCCAGTTCGCCGCCTCGGCGTACACGGAGCCTCGCTTGAGCCCGGCTCGGGACGCCTTGCGATCGTCCCCGCCCAGCACGAGCACGCGCTTCAGGCGGCGCGGCTCCCGCGAGGCTTCGTCGATCGGGCGCTCCTTGTACCGGTCGAACCGGTACGCGCCCAGGGTCACGCCCTCCGCCAGCGCGTGCGCCGACTCGCCGGGGTCGTCTCCGACCTGGTGCAGCGTGGTCGCCACGGTGGCGAACTTGGCCAGCCGCCCCGAGACCTTCAGCGCGGCCTTGCGGACCGCCGTCGAGCCCGCTTCCTCCTTCGGCCCGAGCCCCACGAGCATCACGCTGCCCGCCTTGAGGCGACCGAACGTGGGCAGGGTGAACGAGTCGCCGACCTTGCCGGTCACGCGGTGCTCCTTCAGGACGGCCATGAGGTCGCCGCCGAGGGCCTCCTGGACCTCGGGCACGCCGGGGCCGGCGACCCGGCCCTCGTGGAACGGCAGCAGCACCAGGTCCGCGGAGACGGCGACGGGCGATGCGGGCGAGACGGCGAAGCTCGGCACGGGTCCTCCTCGTCGGGACGGGTTCCGGGTTCGGGCGAACGGCCCGTCAGTCTACCGGAGTGCCGGGCCGGCCCTTTGTCGAGGCCGCCGGTCGCTCGTACCCTCACCGCGTGCGAAGCAGGAACCTGAAGGACCTCGTCCATTTCCGGGAAGGCGAGGTTCGTCGCGAGACCCTGTTCGAGACCGGCCACCTGTGGAGCGAGGTGCTCTGCTTCAACCCGAAGCAGACGCTGGGACCGGTCGCCGACCCGGCCTCCGACGCGATGTTCACCGTCCTGGCCGGTGAAGCCAGGTTCGACGTCGGGCGGAGGCGCAAGCAGGTGAAGCAGTGGGGCAGCGTGCTCGTTCCGGCCGGCGATGAGGTCACCGTCTTCAACGTGACCACGGATCCCCTGGTCGTGCTCCTGGTGGCGTCGCCGCCCCCGGTCCCCAGGGAGGCCCAGGGCTGACCGCGCCCCGCGGCTCCCGATACCCGCTGCGAGGCGCTAGGGTGCGGACGATGAGACGGTCCCTGGCGGTGGCGGTGGTGATGGCCCTGGGCCTGGTGGCGACGGGGTGCTCGAACGGCTCGGGCCCGGGCGCTTCCTCCCCGCCCGGCGCCGGCTCGCCGGTGACCGTGAAGCAGCTCGAGTTCCATTTCGTCCCCGTCGACCTCGTCGTGAAGTCCTCCCAGGGGATCCGGGTCGAGAACGCCGGGACGGTCGAACACAACTTCACGATCCTGAAGACGAGCGTCGACGTGAACGTCCAGCCCGGCCAGTCCACGACGCTCGCCGCGATCGGCAAGACGCTGAAGCCGGGGACGTATCCGTTCGAGTGTCAGTTCCACAAGGCTCAGGGGATGCTCGGCGTCCTCACCGTGGTCGCCGGCTGAGCCCAGGCCCGTTCAGCGGTTCGCCGCGCCCACCCGGCCTCCGCCACCAGGGATGTCCCCGAGTCTCGATCGCCCCGACCCGTCCGTGTGAGTTTGTATGTCGCAACATACCTGAGGTCCAGCTCCAGTGCCCTTCTTGGCGTTTGCGCGCGGCGCGGAAGTGCGCTTTCAGTCACTCGCCAGTGGCCGCTTCTGATGACGTTCGGGACACCCTTCGGCTCGGCGAGCGGACCAGCCTGATCGTGGGCCGTACAGGCTAGACATAGATCACGATCCTGCACCAGATCCAGCCGCATTCGAGGCAGACCCGGTGGCCACGGATCGTGACGCATCCGACCGTGAAGTGAGCGCGTCAGGCTGGCCCGGTCGCCCGTCCAAGGGGCAGCGGTTGCCCGATGCCGCAATGTATGCGCCCTGCCAGCCGGCGCGGCTTCGGCCGGAGCCTACCCTCTCCCGTCGAAGGACGCTGGGGCGGCGCGGCGGCCGGGCAACGCGAGCGCGACGTGTACCATCAGGGCCGCGCCGAAAGAGGGCAGGCTGGCCCCGGCCGCGGATCCGCCGAGCGGGAACGGCAGGTGCAGCCACCGGCCGAACAACGTCTCCATCGCGTGCTGCCACCCGACCGGGCCGGTCGGGACGCTCCATTGGTACACGGCGAACCCCACGGCCCACCCGACCAAGGCGCGCCACCGGAGCGCCGGGTCGCCGTTCGACCCGTTCCCGTCGGCGCCGAACAGCGACGCCTCGGAATGCTCGCGGCGCCCCAGCAGGAAGTAGTCGGCCACGAAGACCCCGAACAAAGGCACGAACACCGAGCCCAGTAGCAGGAGGAAGGATTCGTAGTTCCCGACGCTGGAGGCCGGGCGGAGGCCCAGCCACGCGGCGATGGCCACGCCGGCCGCCGCCACGGTCAGGACCGCTCCCCGCTGGTTGAGGCGATCGCGCAGGTTCTGGCTTGACACCGCCGCCGAGTAGATGTCGGCGAAGGCCTCGTCGGTCTCCCCGACCAGCAGGGTCAGCAGCACCACCCATCCCCCGGCGAGGCCGGCGATGGCCTGGGCCAGGCCGGCCGGCGACGGGTCCGACAACCCGGCTCCCAGCACCAGCAGCGCGCCGAGCGCGTAGAACCAGGCGTTCCCCGCCGCGTAGCCCCAGTACGTCCCCCCCGCGGACGAGACCTCCCGCCGGGCGAACCGGTTGTAGTCCGCGACGAGTGGTAGCCACGACACGGGCATGGCGATCACCAGGTCCACGCCGAGCCAGAACGGGATCCCGCCCGCCCCCGGCCGGTGCCAGATCGAGCCGAGGTGCGCCGTGGTCAGCAGCCGCACGGTGATCCACGCGCCGACCGCGAGCACCACCCACGCCCCGAACCGCTCCAGCCACCGCCGCACCACCAGGATCGGCCCGCCGGCCGCGAGCGCGGTGCACACCACGGCCACCACGGCCAGCCACACCCAGTACGAGGACACGTGGAACAGCCGGCGGGACATCTGGTTCGCCACCAGCGACATCGCCCAGAACTCGAACCCCGTCCATCCGGCGAGCGTGAGGATGTTGAGGACGGTGGGCAGGTAGGACCCCCGTCGACCGAGGACCGGCCGGAACAGCACCATCCCGGGGACGCCCTCGCGAGCGCCGGCCAGCCCGACGAGCGCCAGCGGCACGCAGCCGATCAGCGAACCGACGACGATGGCCAACAGCGCCCTGGGGAGGCTCATCGCCGGCACCAGCAGGGCACCGGTCAGGATCACCAGGAGGCCGACCGACAGGTCCCCCCACAGGACGGCGAAGTCGAACCCGCGGAGCAACCGGTGCTGGGGCGGGACGGGCCGGATGCCCCATGCGGGCGCCTCGCGCTCCAGCGCCCGCTCGAGCCGTTCGAGGACGGTCATGGGCTCCCTCCGCCGGTATTACCCGGATCAGGTTCGTCGGGTCGCCGGCTCGTTCGAACCGGGCGCTCCGGCGGCGTCGCCGCGTGCGCCCGGCCCATGGCCGGCCTCTCAGCCCGGTGCGACCGAGCTCCCCCGCTGCCTGCTTCCGAGTGTACGGTCGCCCGCGAGTTCGAAACAAATCGGTTGACGGGTTGGGCGGGGCGCTCCGATCGGTCGTACGCGAGCGGAGCCAGGGTCCGATCGATCGGGCGTGAGCCGCCGCGTCGAGCGCGGCTCGATCTACGCTGGCAGGCGGTCCGCCGATACACGCGGGAGATCAGATCTCCGGCGCGTCACGCTGGACCCGGCAGTCGCTACCGGCAGGTGAGTTGAGCCTTGTCGAAGGAGAAGCTCACCCCGTTCGCGTTGGTGCCCATGTGAGCGGTCTCGTGGGTCATCACCGTGGACCCGTCCGTCCCTCGAAGGTTGGCGTGGAACGTCTCGTGCTCCACTCCGTTCTGAAGGTTGTTCTCGTCCCCGAACCACTGGGTGAACCTGCCCGCGTAGCTGGGCTGGGTTGGGTCCCTCGGTACGAATGACGCCGTGCCGTGGAGGGTTCCGGTGAACCAGGATGTGCCGTTCGGGAGCTTGGTGCTGTGGAAGACGCCGCTGTACGTGACGGTGAACGTTCCGCGGGCTCCCGAGCACGGGTTCACATCGCGGTTCGATGACGTCACGTTGGCGACGTGGATGGTCTTCGTCTTTGCCTTCGCGATCGCAGGCGCGCTCGCCAACACGCCACCCACGAAAGCCGCAACGGTGAGCATGGCCACCACGGATCCCAGTCGCTTCATCGCGATCCCCCTCGGTCGACCTACCAAGACGACCCTACGCGTGCGAACGTCCGCTGGTCAATGGGGACGGTTCTCAGCCATCGCCCACCCACCCCACGGATGGGTTGACGCGGGCGGAGCGAGGCGGGACACTTCCCCCACATGGCGACCAGCGGGAACGTCGTGGCATCGCTCGGGACGGCCGGCTCGTTCGGCTATCCGTTCTGGTGGGCTGCCACGCCTTCCGCAGGGGGCGCCGTCGGATAGCAGCACCGACGAACGGGAACCGCGGGAGGCGTGGAGCGAGAGGCTCCGCGCCTCTTTCGTTTCCTGGGATTCTTGGAGCGAGGAGGCACCATGGGAGAACACGACCGAGGCGGGCCGGCCGCCTGCCGGGGCGTTCGCGGGGCGACGACCCTCGCCGGGACCGACCCGGGGGAGGTCGAGGAGGTCGTCGCCGAGCTGCTCGAGGCCATCCTGGCGGCGAACGACAGCCGCCAGGAGGACGTGGCCGCCGCCATCTTCACCGTGACCGACGACCTCCACGGGACGAACCCCGCCGCGGCCGCGCGGGCCCGAGGCTGGGAGAGCGTTCCCCTGCTGATGGTCCGGGAGCACGGCGGCGACGCCCGGGTGGCCCGGTGTCTCAGGGTGCTGCTGCTCGTGAACACCGGCCTCGCCCAGGCCGACGTCCAACACGTGTACCTGCGGAACGCCTCCGGGCTCCGCCCCGACCTGGCCCCGCTGTCATGACCCGCGGCACGCCGTCCCCACCGACCACGCCGCCCATCCGGCCGTCCGGCCCCACCGATCCGGTCCCGGGCAACGGGCACCGGCCCGTCCCACGCGCCACCCAGGAGGAATCCATGGTCATCGTCATGCACGCCCATGCGTCGGAGGAAGAGGTCGAGGGCGTCCTCGCCCGGATCGGCTCCCTCGGGTTCACGCCCCACGTCTCGAAGGGGACCGAACGGACGATCATCGGGGTGATCGGGGACGAACGCCCGGTCGACCCGACGGCGTTCGAGGCCCTGGACGGCGTCGAACGCGTCGTTCGCATCCTCCACCCGTTCAAGCTCGCCAGCCGGGACTTCCATCCGGCCGACCGCGTGATCCACCTCCCGAACGGTTCGAAGCTCGGCGGGGAAGACGTGCTGCTCATGGCCGGGCCCTGCGCCGTGGAGAGCCGCGAGCAGCTCCAGGCCGCCGCGGAGGCGGTCCACGGAGCCGGGGTGCGGGTGCTCCGGGGCGGGGCGTTCAAGCCGCGGACGTCGCCGTACAGCTTCCAGGGCCACGGAGAGAAGGGCCTGGTCATGCTGCGCGAGGTGGCCGACGAACTCGGGATGGCCGTGATCACGGAGGTCGTGACCCCGGAGGACGTCCCCATGGTCGCGGAACGCGCCGAGGTCCTGCAGATCGGCGCCCGCAACATGCAGAACTACCGCCTGCTGGCGGCCACCGGGAGCGCCGGGCGGCCGGTCGTCCTCAAGCGCGGGCTCGGTTCGACGATCGAGGAGCTCCTCCAGGCCGCCGAATACATCCTGGCGCACGGCAACCCCGACGTCGCCGTGTGCGAACGCGGCATCCGCACCTTCGAGACGGCCACCCGCTTCACGCTCGACATCAACGCGGTGCCCGTGCTGAAGCAGCTCACGTCGCTGCCGGTGGTCGTGGACCCCAGCCACGCCACGGGCCACGCTGACCTGGTGGGGGCGGTGGCCCGCGCGGCCGTGGCGGCCGGCGCCGATGCGTTGCTGATCGAGGTGCATCCGAACCCCGCCGAAGCGCTGTCGGACGGCGCGCAGTCGCTCTCGCCGGCGGCGTTCGGGCGGCTCGCGTCCGAGATGGCCGGCATCGCGCGGGCGATCGGGCGGAACACGGCATGACCGCAGGCGCCGCGAGCGGTGGGGGCGAACCGCCGTTCGGCGGGCGGCTCGGCGCGGTGGGGATCGTCGGCGCCGGCCAGGTCGGGACCATGCTGGGGATGGCCCTTCGAGAGTCGCGCGGGTCGGCGCGGGCCGGCGACGTCGGGGAGGTGGTCCTCTTCGACGTCGATCGTTCGACCGCCGAAGCGAGCCTCTCCCACGGTGGCGGCGATCGCGTCGCACCGACCGTCGAGGACGCGCTGGCGGCCGACACGGTCGTCCTCGCCGCGCCGGTCCCCCAGATCGTCCGGTTGATCGAGGGATCCGGGCCCCGGCTGCGCCCGGGGAGCCTGGTCATCGACACCGGCAGCACGAAGAGCGCCGTGGTCGACGCGATGCGGCGGGCCGTGTCGCGGGGCGTGCACGCGATCGGGGGTCACCCGCTCGCCGGGACCGAGCGCCCGGGGCCCGCCGGCGCGGATCCCGAACGGCTGCGCGGGTCCCCGTTCGTCCTCTCGCCCGTCCGGGACGACCCCGAGGCGATGGTCCGGGCCCGGGCGCTGGTCATCGCGGTTGGTGCCGAACCGGTGGAGATGGACGCGGAGGAGCACGACCGCGCGGTGGGCTTCACCAGCCATCTTCCGCACCTGGCGGCGTTCGCCCTGACCATCGCGGTGGGGCGGCGCGAACGGGACGCGCCGGCGATCCGTTCCCTGATCTCCACCGGGTTCCTGGGCGTCTCCCGGCTGGCCGGGAGCGAGCCGGCCATGGTGGCCGGTTTCCTCTCGACGAACGCCCGGTCGGTTCGGGCTGCGGCCGAGCGGTTCCGCGCATCGCTCGACGAGCTGACGGTGTCGCTCGACGACCCGGTCGCGCTGGAGACGCTGCTCACGGAAGGCCGGGCGGCTCGCGAGCTGCTGGCCGGCGCGAAGGTCGCCCGGTGACCGTGCGGCGCGCGAGGACGGGAGCCCCGCCGCTCGTCGGCACCGCTTCGGTGCCGACCGACAAATCGATCTCGCACCGCGCCGCGATCCTGGCCGCGATGGCCGACGGCACCAGCCGCATCCGCGGCTACTCGCCGGCCGGCGACTGCCGGTCCACCCTCCGGGTGGTCCGGACCCTCGGGGCCACGGTCACCGCGCACGGCGGTGAGGTCACCGTGCGCGGTTCGGCGCTCCTCCAGCACGGCGCCGGGGCCGGCACCGTCGACGCCGGCGACCTGGACTGCGGGCGGTCCGGGACGACGATGCGCCTCGTCGCGGGCGCCGTGGCCGGCGCGCCCATGCGGGCCCGGCTGACCGGGGATCCGCAACTGCTCGGCCGTCCGATGGAGCGGGTGGCCGAACCGCTCCGGCTGATGGGCGCCGCGGTGGAGACGACGGGCGGGCGCCCGCCGGTGATCATCCAGGGCGGCGGCCTCCGAGGCATCCGGTTCCGGCTCCCGGTGGCCAGCGCCCAGGTCAAGTCCGCGGTGCTGCTCGCGGCGCTCCGGGCCGAAGGGACCACGATCGTCGAGGAGCCCGTCCCCACACGCGATCACACCGAACGGCTGCTGCTCGCCATGGGGATCCGGGCGCGCGTGGACCCGATCCCGGACGGGCCCGGCCGGTCGGTCACGGTCGGTCCGGGGAGCCTGGAGCCGCTCGACGTGACCGTGCGCGGGGACGCCTCGTCGGCCGCCTTCGTGGTGGCCGCCGCGGCGCTGGTCCCCGGCTCGGACGTGATCGTCGAGCGGGTCGGCCTGAACCCCACCCGGACGGAGCTGCTCCGCGTGCTCCGGCGGGCAGGGGGTTCGCTCGAGACGGTCGAGGACGGCACCGAGCACGGCGAGCCGGTCGGTTCGATCCGCGTTCGGCATGCATCGCTCGGTCCCCTCCGGGTCGAACGGGACCGGGTGCCGTGGCTGGTCGACGAGATCCCGCTGGTCGCGCTGCTCGCCACCCAGGCGGACGGGACCACCGAGGTCCGGGGCGTGGGCGAGCTCCGGGTCAAGGAGAGCGACCGCATCGCGGGGGTGGTGGCCGGCCTCCGGGCGCTGGGCGCGGACGCCGAGGAGCTGCCGGACGGGTTCGTCGTCCGGGGACCGACGCCCCTGCGGGGCGGCCACGTCGACGCGCTCGCCGATCACCGGCTGGCCATGACATTCGCCGTGGCCGCGCTGATCGCGCGCGGCCCGGTGACGGTCCGGGGGATGGAGTACGCGGACGATTCGTTCCCGGGCTTCCTGCCGATGCTGCACTCGCTGGCCCGGCGGGGGTCGGGATGACGGGCTTCGTCGCGCTGATCGGGGATCCGGTGGCGCACAGCATCTCGCCGGCCATGCAGCGCGCGGGGTTCCGGGCCGCGGGGCTCGACCTGGAGTACGTGGCGGTGCGGGTCGGCCCGGACGAGCTCCCCGCCGAGCTCGCCCGCCTCCGGGAACGAGCCGTCGGGCTGAACGTCACCACGCCGCTGGGCGATTCCACCGATGGCGAAGGGTTCCTCGCCGCGCTCCGGCGGGTCGAGCCGGATCCGAGCGGCCTCCGGCGAGCCGTGATCCTGGGCACCGGCGGCGCGGCGCGAGCGGTGGCCGCGGCCCTCGCCGTCCCGCGCGTGGACGTGACCATCGTTGGGCGGAACGGCCCGAACGGCGAGCGGCTCGCCGCGGACCTCCCCGGGGTCGCGTTCGTGCGGTTCGACCACGCGGGCCCGCCGGATCCGGCGGTGCTCGGGCCGATCGGCCGAGCCGACCTGGTGGTCAACGCCACGCCGTTGGGCGGTCCGGCCGCGCCGGGCCTGGATCCCGTCCCTTCGTCGGCCCGGCTTCGTGGAGGGCGTCGAGATGCTGATCGAACAGGGCACCCGGTCGTTCGGCGTGTGGACCGGGCTCGACGCCCCGGCGGACGTGATGCGGGCCGCGGCGTACCGGGCGCTCGACCGTGCCCCGGTCCCGGCGGAGCGGCGCTGACGTGCTCCGGTTCCTCACCGCGGGCGAGTCCCACGGCCCGGAGCTGGTGGTGGTGGTCGAAGGCATGCCCGCCGGGGTGACGGTCCGCCAGGCGGCCATCGATGGCGAACTGGCCCGGCGGCAGCAGGGATACGGCCGGGGCGCCCGCAGCACGAAGATCGAGCGGGACCGCGCCGAGCCGGTGGGCGGGCTGGCCGGCGGGGTCACCACCGGCGCGCCCGTCGCGATGCGCGTCGTGAACCGCGACTTCGCCAACCAGCCGGCCGAGCCGCGGCCGCTCGTCGCGCCCAGGCCCGGGCACGCGGACCTGGCCGGCGGCCTCAAGTACGGGCTGCGCGACTTCCGGCTGGTCCGCGAACGGGCCAGCGCCAGGGAGACCGCGGCGCGGGTGGCGGCCGGCGCCGTGGCGAAGGAGCTTCTGGCGGCGTTCGGCGTCGCCGTCGGGAGCTTCGTGGAGAGCGTGGGGCCCGAGGCGATCGAGGTGCCGCTGGAGGCGCTCGACGAGACGGCCTTGCTGGACCTTTCCGAACGGGCCGACGCCGACCCGGTCCGCTGCCCGGACCCGGAGGCATCGACCCGGATGCGCCGCGAGGTGGACCGAGCGAAGGAGGTCGGCGAGACGCTGGGGGGCGTGTTCGTCGTGTTCGCCGTCGGCGCGCCCCCGGGCCTGGGGAGCCACGTCCACTGGGACCGCCGGCTGGACGGGCGGCTGGCGCAGGCCATCTGCTCGATCCACGCCGTGAAGGGCGCGGAGATCGGTCGGGCGTTCGACCTGTCGCGGCGATCCGGGACGGGATCCGTCGACTCGATCACGTGGGACGGCTCCACGGTCGGGAGGCCGACGAACCACGCCGGAGGCCTGGAGGGCGGCATGACGAACGGCCGGCCCGTGATCCTGCGGGGCGCCATGAAGCCGCTGTCGTCCGTCCGGGCCCAGGTGACCTCGGTGGACTTCGAGACGGGCGTCACCGTCGACCCGCCGTACGTGCGCTCGGACGTGTGCGCCGTCCCGGTCCCGACGCCGCTGCCCTCGCCCGAGCTCCCGGCGGGGCGGGCCCGGCTGGTCGTCACGGGCTTCATGGGGACCGGCAAGACCACCGTCGGCCGGGAGGCGGCGCGGACGCTCGGGATGCCCTTCGTCGACTTGGACGAGGTGGTCGAACGCCGCTCGGCGGCGAGCGTGGCCGCGACGTTCGCCGGCGACGGTGAGGAGGCGTTCCGGGCGCTCGAACGGGACGCCGTGGCCGACGCGGCCCGTCTCTCCGGGGCCGTCGTTTCCACCGGCGGCGGCGCGCCGGTGGACCGGGCATCGTTCGCCGCGCTGGCCGATGGTTCGACGGTCGTGGTGCTCCGCTGCGAGCCCGGCGAGCTGCTGGGTCGCCTGGGTGACGCGGCGAGCCGCCCGCTGCTGGCGCCCGACCCGGCCGGCCGGATCACGGAACTGCTCGGCGAGCGCGACGACGCCTACCGCGCGGCCGGCGACACTCTGGACACCACGGGCCGGAGCCGCGACGACGTGGCCGCGGAAGCGGCCGAGCGCCACCGGGCCGGAGCGGGCCGTGCGGCGGACGTGCGCGTCGCGGTGGAGACCGCTTCCCGCCGGTACCAGGTCCTGATCGGCGACGGCACCGCGGACCGGGTCGCGGAGGCCGTCCCCGCCGGCGCCGGGCTGGCCGCCGTGGTCTGCGACGGCGCGGTGCTGGCATCGACCGGGGATCGCGTGGCGAAGGCTCTCAAGGACGCCGGCGTCCCGGTGGAGACGGTCGCGCTGCCACCCGGAGAGGCGGCCAAATCGCTCGACGTCGTCGCCGGCGTGTGGGACCGGTTCCGCGAAGCCGGGCTGACGCGGGGCGACGTCGTGGTGGCCGTCGGCGGCGGCGCGGCGCTGGACGCGGCGGGGTTCGGGGCGGCGACGTTCGCCCGCGGCGTGGCCCTGGTGAACGTGCCCACGACCCTCCTCGCCATGGTCGACGCGAGCGTCGGCGGGAAGACCGGGATCGATCACGGCGCGGTGAAGAACCTGGTCGGGGCGTTCCACCAGCCGATCGCCGTGTTCGCCGACCCCACCACGCTGGCCGGCTTGCCGGTGACGGACCTGCGGTGCGGGCTGGCCGAGGCGGTGAAGTCCTTCGTGCTCGCGTCGCCCCTGGCCCTCGACGTGCTCGAGACGGTCCCGCTCGACCGGGAGGGGGTGCCCACGCGCCTGGAGTGGGTGATCGAACAGGCGGTCCGGGTGAAGGCGGCGTTCGTGGCGTCGGACGAGCAGGATCGAGGCGTGCGACACGCCCTGAACCTGGGCCACACGTTCGCCCACGGGATCGAGTCGGCGTCGGGGTTCCGCCTGCCGCACGGTGAGGCCGTGGCCGTCGGGCTGGTCGCGGCGGCCAGGCTGGGGGCGGCGGCCGGCGTGACGGATCCGGGCCTCGCCCGCCGGCTGGGGGCGCTGCTGGGGAGGTTCGGCCTGCCGACGGAGGTTCCCGCCGGGCTGGACCGGGACCGCATCATGGAGGGCATGGGATCCGACAAGAAGCGGCGGG
>WNGK01003583.1_pt1 | contig 16786 bp, 18 predicted proteins | sample 5400601 | NCBI WGS metagenome assembly WNGK01 (sample SAMN13153376, study PRJNA577476) | soil metagenome | isolation source: 60 cm soil or saprolite under Garry oak tree replicate 1 | place: USA:California | collected 2016-06-15
CCGGCAGAACGAAGTGCCAGCCGTCCTCGGTGTCCGGGATGCTCCCGCACTGCGCGGAGTGTTCGCCGAAGCCCGCCGCCGTTATCGGCGTCGGCTGATGCAGCGGGACCTGGTAATCGGGCCCGTAGGCAGTGGCCTCACCCAGAGCTGCAGCCGAGAGTGCGAGGACGCCGCCGGCCACTACGACACCGCCAAACCGTGCCATCATGCGGCCAGTCCTGATATTGAACACTGTTTGCTCCCCAAGAGCCGAGCTACCGGGCTGAAATGGACAGAGTTATACCTACCACAAGGGCCCGTCCGGGGCTGGCAATCCAGGCATTCAGCCGAAACGTGTTGACTGGCCACAAGGGCCACAGCCTTACCGGCCGGGTGCCCCGGTCATTCTGGGCGTGCTGGCGTGCTGGTCATCGGCACCCTGGTCACGCGAACCCGGCTGGAGGCGATGGCAGGTGGTGCCGGCCGGCCGCGCCTGCCGCGGTTCCCTGGCGTCCGGCGGAGCGGGCGGGCATCAGCCTTCTCCGCCGGGGCGGGGGCCGAGCAGCAGAGTGAGCACCAGGCCGGGGATCTCCTCCAGGGCCGGGCGGGCACCGTCAGAGGCCCAGTGTTCCACCATGGCGAGGTCGGTAAGCCCGGCGATCGCCAGGGCGAGCAGCCCGGCCGGGACGTCATCGCGCAACTGGCCGCGGCTGGCCCCTTCCCTGACGATTGCCTCCAGGGCGCCTACGAGCGGATCCTCCGCCAGGATCACCCTGGGGTATAGCCCTGGGGTGCCCATCAGGCACTCGCGCACCAGCACCCGCGCGAAGGCGTCGTGCTGGCGTGCCCAGCCGCAGAATCCGGCAATGATTGCCGCGAGGCGCTGCCTGGCCGGAGCGTCCACGGGCACCGGGCTGGAGGCGGCGGCCTGGGCCGAGGCGTCCTCGACCACTGCCAGGAAGAGTTCCTCCTTGGAGGGGAAGTAGTTGTAGATCGTTCCCTTGGCGTAGCCAGCGGCGAGTGAGATCGCATCGATGCTGGCGCGCTCCAGCCCGGTCCGGGCGAACTCTTGCGCCGCCGCAGCGAGCAGCCTGCGCCGCGTCGCCTGCTTGGCATCGGCTGTGACTCTTGACATGAGCGCTAATATAATGGGTGACTAGTCAGTCAGTAAAGAGCGAGGTCACCATGCAGGGTTCCTTTGCCATGACCAGCGGGCAGGCCGGCGTGGCTGAGCGGCCGGCGATCAGGGCTGAGGGCCTGGGCAAGCGGTTCGGGCGGCTGCAGGCTCTGGCCGGGGTGGACCTGTGGGTTGCGGCGGGTGCGGTGGTGGCGTTGCTGGGGCCTAACGGCGCGGGCAAGACCACCATGGTGCGTATCCTCTGCACCTTGCTGCGTCCCGACGCCGGCCGCGCTGAGGTGGCCGGGCTGGATGTGGTTCGTCAGGCAGCGGCGGTCCGGCGGGTGATCGGGTTGTCCGGCCAGTACGCCGCCGTCGATGGCTACCTGACCGGCCGGGAGAACCTGCGCATGATCGGCCGGCTGTCCGGGCTCAGCCGCAGCGCGGCGGGTCGGCGCGCCGATGAGCTGCTGGAGGTTTTTGATCTGGCCGGCGCGGACGGGCGGACGGCGCGTACTTACTCCGGCGGGATGCGCCGCCGGCTCGATGTCGCGGCCAGCCTGGTAGCGGCGCCCAGCGTGCTGTTCCTGGATGAGCCCACTACCGGCCTGGACCCGCGCGGGCGGGCTGGCCTGTGGGCGCTGCTGGCTGAGCTGACTGCCCAGGGCGCCAGCTTGCTGCTGACCACCCAGTACCTTGAGGAAGCCGACCGGCTGGCCGGCATGATCGTCGTCATCGACGCCGGCCGCGTCATCGCCACCGGCACGCCGGCCGAGCTCAAGGCCCAGGTCGGCGGCGACCGGCTGGAAATGCAGGCGCTGCCCGGCGACGATCCGGCCGCATTAGCAGCTGCGCTGGACGGGCTCGGCTCGGGCCCGCCCGCGCTCGATAACGACAGCGGCCGCGTCGTCATCCCGGTCGCCGGCGGGCCCGGCATCCTGCCCGAGGTCGCCGCCCGGCTGGCCGCCGCCGGCCTACGCATAGCGGACCTGGCGCTCCGCCGCCCCACCCTTGACGACGTGTTCCTGACCCTGACCGGTCAGCCCGGCGCGCCAGCCGACTCGGCCGATGGCGGCGATCGGGCCGGCCGCGACGGCCAGGCCCAGGCCGGCTTGCCACCCTCAGGAGGAACGGCATGAGCACGACCATCAGCACCGCCCGGTCGGCGTCCGCCAGCGCAGGCCCTGCCTGGGTGCTGGCCAATGTTGCTACCGTGACCGGCCGCAACTTGCGCCGGCTCGTGCGGGTTCCGACCCTGATCGTCTTCGCCACCGTGCAGCCGGTCCTGTTCGTGCTGCTGTTCACCTATGCCTTCGGCGGTGCGATCCACCCGCCCGGCGTGACCCGCTACATCGACTACCTGCTGCCAGGAATCTGGGTGGTCGCGATCGCCTTCGGGGCTTCGCAGACCGGAGTGGCGATCGCCGATGACCTTGCCACCGGGATGATCGACCGGTTCCGGGCGCTGCCCATGGCCCGCTCCGCGGTCCTGGCCGGGCGCACCGCCGCGGACGCCGTCCGCAATCTGTTCGTCCTGGCCCTGATGACCGCAGTCGGCTACGCGATCGGGTTCCGTTTCCACGCCGGCGCCGCCGCGGCACTGGCAGCGATCGGACTGGCCGTTGCCGTCGGCGTGACGTTCTCCTGGTTCAACGCCCTGCTAGGCCTGCTCGTGCGCGACGCCGAATCCGCCGGACTGGCCGGGCTGCTGGCCGTCATCCCGCTAATCTTCACCAGCTCCACGTTCGTGCCGGTGGCGACCATGCCCGGGTGGCTGCAGGCCTTCGCCAAGGTCAACCCGATCACCGTCACCGTAGACGCGCTGCGCGCCCTGTGCCTGGGCGGCCCCACGGCCGCATCCGTATGGCATGCCGTGGCCTGGATCGCCGGGCTGCTCGTCGTCACCGTGCCGCTCGCGGTGACCCGCTACCGCCGCACGGCCACATGACCGCGACGGCAGCGCGGCGTGTGTGCTCTTGACCTGCGGGCGGTTCCGGCCGGGAATGTCAGGCGCGTTGCTCGCGTACCTGACGCTTGATCCGGGCCAGCATCGCCGCCATGCCGCGTAGCCGCAGCGGGCTCACCAGGTCCTGCAGCCCGAACTGGCTGGAGAACTCGGCTGGCGTGCTCAGGACCTCCTCCGCGCCCAGCCCATCCAGCCCGGCGTAGAGAATGCCTGCGAAGCCGCGGGTGGTCGGTGCCTCCCGCGGCGCGTCGAAGAAGAGGTGGACGGTGCCGTCGCCGTCGACCTCGACCGCAAGGAACAGCGGCGACTGGCACTCCGGCACCTGCTCAAGCAGGTCCTGGTGCTCGGCGTACCGGGCGGGCAGCGGCGGCAACTCCTCGGAGAACTCCAGCAGCAGCTGCAGTCGTTCTTTGTCCGGGACCGCGCCGAAGTCCTCGGCAATCTCCTGCAGGCGGGGATGCAGGGTGCCAGCGCCGGCCGTCACGGATTCTCTCCCCGGCGGATCGGCGCCCGGACCGAGTTCCCCCACTCGGTCCACGATCCGTCATAGTTGCGCACCCGCGGGTAGCCCAGCAGGTGATGCAGCACGAACCAGGTATGGCTGGACCGCTCGCCGATCCGGCAGTAGACCACCACGTCGTCGTCCGGGCGAAGTCCTGCCTCGGCCTGATAGATCGCCGCAAGCTCGTTGCGGGTCCGGAACGTGGCGTCATCCGCCGCCGCGCGGGACCAGGGGACGCTCTTGGCGCCGGGAATGTGCCCGCCACGCAGGGCGCCTTCTTGCGGGTAGTCGGGCATATGCAGCAACTCGCCGGTGTACTCGCCGGGCGAGCGAACGTCGATCAGCGGCTGGCCCAGGTGGGCAAGGACCTGGTCCCTGAATGCCCGGAACCTGGTGTCGTCGCGCTCGATCACCGGGTAGTCGGCACGGGGCCGCTGCGGCGCCCCGGTATCCAGCGGCCTGCCCTCGGCGATCCACTTTGTCCGGCCTCCGTCGAGCAGGCGCAGGTCCGGGTGGCCGAACAGGGTGCACACCCACAGCGCGTACGCCGCCCACCAGTTATTCCGGTCACCGTAAAGGACCAGCGTGGCGTCCCGCGTGATCCCCTTCTCCGACATCAGCCGGGCGAAGCCCGCACCGTCCACGTAGTCGCGGGTGACCGGATCGTTGAGCTCGGTGTGCCAGTCGAGCTTCACCGCGCCCGGGATGTGTCCGGTCTCATACAACAGCACGTCCTCGTCGGACTCGGCAACCACAAGACCAGGGTCCTCAAGGTGCTCGGCCAGCCACTCGGTCGTGACGAGCATCTCCGGGCGGGCGTAGTCCTGGAACTTGGGCGCGGAGTCGTATGGCAGCGCCATGGTCAACCTCACCTCCGGTCGCTATCCGCTCTACGGTCGCATACCGCGCCGCGGGATGCTAAACCACGCTCTCAGCGGATAACGCGGCGGCCGCGCTCAGCCTTCCCGCGGCATGCTCAGCTGGCCGGCTGGTACGCCCAGAGGCCATTTTTCTGCGTCGGCAGCAGCAGCAGGTTGTCGGCGAATACTGGCTGGCCGAATTCTGGCCCGGTGCCGATGTTTCTCAGCATGGCGCCGTTGCTTGCCTGGACGATGAACACGCCGCTGCTGCTGTAGGTCGGCACGGCAAGCACGCCGCCGCCATCGAGGCTTGGTGACCCTATCACCGGGCCGGGAAGACCCCGCTGCCAGCGGATACCGCCGGTTGCCGGGTTCAGCAGCCGGATAGAGCCGCCGTAGCTGACTCCGCCGATGGTGGTTGTGTTCCCTGCGACGAACAGGCTGGCGCCATTGGCGATCGCTGCGGCGTCGCACTGGCCGCCCGCTGTGTCAGGAGCGCCGGCCTTGAAACGCCATACCGGGCCCGCGGCAACGTTGTCTTGCCGCAGCGCGTAATACGTCCCGTTCTTGTTGCACGCGCCGACCATCGGCACAGTCGTGCCGCCGAGCGTCGCGGTAAACAGGGTCGGCGAGCCGCCGAAGTCTGAGTCGGAACCGTGCTCGTTAGTCGGGACCTGCCACAATGCCTGCTTCGCGAGAGTGGCCGCGTCGAGCCGCACGATGGAGACGGCATCCGAGCCCGATGGCCCGTTCCCGGTTGTCACGAACACCGCCGTCCCGCCCGGGCTGGTCGCCGCGCTGCTCCAGATGCTCGGCCCCGGCGAACCAGCGGGGTAGGTTCGGTAGAAGGCAACCAGCGCACCGGTCGCCTGGTTGTACTCCTTGAGCCCGCCGTTGACCAGCGGTGCGTCACACTGGGACGATACGCCGACGTAGACGTGCCCATTCGCGACCGTGGGAGACGACCAGTTGTAGTAGTCGTTCACGGTGGCGGAAGGGATCCCGACCACACTTCGCCATCTGGTCGCCCCGGTGCCGGCGTCAAGTGCGTACAGGTATCCGTCCGCCGCCGCGACGTAGACCGTGAGGGCACCCGACACCGGGTCAGGCACGACGGTGGCGGTGGAGGTGAAGCCCCGTGCACCGCAGGTTTTCTGGGTCACGAAGCCGAGGAAGCGCTGCCAGAGTACATGGCCTGTGGCCTCGTCGAGAGCGTAGAAGACTCCCGTGTTGGCGCCGATATACACTCGGCCGTTGACAACGGTGGGGCTGGCGAACAGGCTGCTGCCCGGCTGCCCGGTCATTGTCGGCGCGGCGGGCATCCACCGCCAGATCCGGGTGAGCCCTGGCACCTTGGCCGGAGTGATGGCGGTGGCCGACCCGTTGACCGACGAGTGGCGCGGTCCGGACAGGTAGGCACGCCAGTTGGAGAAGGTGGTGGCGGCGAGCCCTGCCTTTGCCGTCGTACCCAGCGCGACGGGGATGGCAGCGAGGCATAAGGCGAGGGCGGCAGCCGTGATAATCCGTGGAAATCGGCGCATTTGATCCCCTGGGAACCCATTGTTGAGATAACAGGTAGTCTCGCGTGCGCTGAGCCTCCGCACAAGTGGCAAATCCTTTCATGACCGCGGAGACTTTTGGGTGCTCGAGAACCCCGTGGCTGGCTCCGGCTTATCGGTGAAAGCTGCCCGCAGGGCAGCCTGAGAGAGAGGAGCACGGCCAGTGCTTATCCGATCACGCATGGGCGTCAGCGTTGACGGGTTCGTGGCAGCACCCGACGGCCTGCCCGCCTTGCTGGCCATGCCTGGCCTCGTTCCCGGAGCCTCGCATGGTCACCCCGAGTTCATCGAGGGATGCGATGCCGTCGTCATGGGCCGGGCCAGGCGCTGAGCCGCGCCTGCGCCTGGGTGAATGTCATCGCCAGCTCCCCGGAGCCTGACGAGCTACGTCGGTGCGACCGGGCGCGAACCAGTCGTGACAGTCCGATCGGCCGGGCATTTGCGGATCGCGTCGCCGGGACGGACGGTTCCAGAGACGACGACCCGGGCGTTCATGCCGCGCAGCCGCAGCTCGCGGCCGACCCGGGAGTTGACGAACCGCCACGCGTCGCCGCCGAATCGGGCGGCGAACTTGGGGCAGCCCAGGTGTGGCTGGTCAGTAACCTCGATGACCGCCGAGCCCAGGGCAAGCCGGGTGCCGGGCGGCAGGTTAGCCGGGCTGAGGTCGAGATCGGCGTAGAGCTGATCACCGGCCAGCATGCGCCGGCCAGGGTCGCGTGCGACAAGCAGGGCAGCACGGGAGTTCATCACGGTCAGCTGCATGCCTGGATGCGGCGATCCGTCGGCGGTGCGCTTGCTTCCTCGCACCGGCCAGGTGTCGCCAGCGAGGCCGGCATCCACGTCGAGCGCGGCCTCCGCGAGCACCTCGCGCTCATCGACGGCCGGCCGCCGCACAATCAACTCGACCGTGCCGCCGTCGGACGGCGAATCCCGGACATCGCTAAGGCCGGCCACCAGCTCGGCGGTGCTGAGATGCTCCACCCTTGCCATGATGTCGCGCCCAGCGCCCGGACACGATTTATTTTCTCCGGTGACGAATTTCCAGCCGAAGCCAGCGCCCGGCCGAGTCGCCCGTCTGGTGGCCGGCCGGGGGAGCTCGTAGCGGCATCCGCTGCCGGGCGCTGGCTGTTCGGAAGGTCGGCATGCCACGTTATGACACACTTGGCCAGATGTGCGTCGGGGAAGGTGCTGGACACGGTATCCCGATGGCCCTGCATCGATGATCGGCCACAGCTATCAGCGTGCAGCTTCGGTGACAGGATCCGTGCAGGTCCGCCAGGCCAGGAACGCCGTCTGCACCGTCTTCATCGGCGCCGGCTTCATCTTCGCCAGCTGGGCCTCGCGTATCCCGCAGGTCCGCAGCGAACTGCGGGTAACCCCGGGCGTGCTTGGCCTGATCCTGCTGTGCATGGCGGTCGGATCGGCGGTCGCCATACCGCTGTCCGGGGTAGTCATCACCCGGCTCGGGGAAGCTCCCACGGTGACCGCCATGTCGCTGGTCGGGGCTGCGGGACTGGCCACAGTCGCGGCTGGATACCGCCACGGCATCCCCCCGGTCGCGGCCGGGTTGTTCTTGTTCGGCTTCGGCAGCGGCGCCTGGGACGTGGCAATGAACGTACAGGGCGCTGCCGTAGAGGGCGCCCTCGGTCGCGCGATCATGCCTAAGTTCCACGCCGGGTGGAGCATCGGCACGGTGGCCGGGGCAGGCGCCGGAACGGCCATGGTCGCCGCCGGCGTGCCGGTAACCGCGCACCTGCTGGCAGTCGCGCTGGCAGTCGCCGTGGCCGTGCCCGCCGCGTCCCGCCGTTTCCTCCCGCTCACCCGCGCCTCGCCAGTCCCCGGTAAGGCGAGGGTCCGGCCCAGTCCGCTCGCGGCGTGGGCCGAAGCCCGAACCCTGGCCATCGGCCTGTTCCTGCTATGCGTGACGGTCATCGAGGGAGCCGGGAACGACTGGCTTAGCCTCGGCGTCATAGACGGTTACCACACAGCCGCCGCTCTCGGCACCGTTACGCTGGTTATCTTCCTTGCCGCGATGACCGCTGGCCGCTGGTTCGGCCCGGGGCTCATCGACGCCCGCGGCCGGATCCGGGTCTTGCGGATCTCCGCTGCCACGGCGCTGACCGGCCTACTCCTGGTCGCCTTCGGCGGGTTCCTGCCGGCCGTCCTGACCGGGGCCGCGCTGATGGGGCTCGGGACATCACTCGGATTTCCGGTCGGTCTCAGCGCCGCAGCCGACGATCCCCGGTACGCGGCAGGCCGCGTCGCTGCGGCCTCCTCGATTGGTTACGTGGCGTTCCTCGCCGGGCCTCCGGCCATCGGGTTCGTCGCCGACCGCGTGGGCGTCCTGAACGCCCTGTCCGTTACCGGCGTCCTGCTCACCGCCGCCTTCTTCCTCTGCCGCGCCACCGCACCTATCAGCCGGCCAGCCTGCGGCGCTGACACGCGGAGCCACCAGGACTGACTTCGGGGCCGCTCAGCCGGCCAGCCTGCGGCGCTGACACGCGGAGCCACCAGGACTGACTTCGGGGTCGCCGGGTTATCCGGCTTGGCGCAGCCGTTCTGTCGCCGCGAGGCGGAGCAGGCCGGGGCTGGTGCCGAGGGCTGCGAGGACCGCGGCTAGTCCGCCGCTGCCGGCGTCGAGTAGCGACAGCAGCGCATGCCCGCTGGTCGGGAAGCGGGCGTGGCCCTCGCTTCCGAACAATGCTCTCTTCAGCCCGGGTGCCATCTGCGGTCCGCAGAGCGGTCCCCAGGACAGGTGGCGGCCCACCGGGCTGCGGTACAGCTCGTCGATGGCATTCGGACCGAAGCCGGCCCGCATCTGATGCTGGATCGCCGGCAGGTCCACGCCCAGCGTGGCCAGCAGGTCGGCGGCGTTCCACCGCGGCCCGTCACCGCTGCCTGAGGAGATGATGCCGGCGACCGCGGCCCGCGCGGCCGGCAATCTGATGCCGAGGCTGGCCAGGATGTCCCGCGCGGTCGGATCTTGGTCGGTGAGCAGCGCGAGCAGCAGGTGCTCGCAGCCCACGTAGCCGTGGCGGGCACGGTCGGCTTCCTCCCGGGCGGCAGCCATCAGCCGGGCGGCGATCGGGTCCCGCCCCGGCTCGGCCCGGCGTGTCATGTGAGCCTCCGGCCGGGGAATCGCCGGCTGGCGTACTTGCGGTGCACCGACTGACGGGTGACGCCGAGGGCGTCGGCGATCCGTTCCCAGGTCCAGCCGTCTTCCCGGGCGGCCTTGACCTGCAAGGCCTCTAGCTGCTCCACCACCTGCCGCAGTGCGGCGACCGAGGCAAGGCCGACCTCCGGGTCGCGATGGCTGGCGGCTTCGGCGAGCGAGATCGCTTCGGACATGTTGTCAGCCTACGCTGACAATCCGCGTTTGTCAGCACAGGCTGACAACAATCACCGGGCCAGGGTGACCGAGGCCAGCGCGTGTCGTCTCGCATCGATGGTGCGGGCCCCCGTGACGGCGGCGAGGACGGCCGGCTCGCGGCGCAGAATCCGGATGCGGCACTGCGCGGCTATTACGTTGACCGGGCGAGGAGGACAAGCCGGCGACTAGCTCGCTGTTCGACCTATCCGGCCGCGGATCCGGGACAGCGCAGGGGTGATCATCTCGTGCCCGCCGCGGAGACCACGGCGAGGACGAAGGTGGCCACGGCCGCCACGCCGTGACCGGCCGGGATAAGGGCTGCCCGGTTCCACCTGGGCTTTTTCACGGCTCGGGACGGGCCTGCGGACACGCTGGCGAGCACATCGTCGACGAGCTTGGCGGCGAGCACATCGTCGGTGAGCGCTCTGGCGAGGACCTCGTCAGTGAGCTTGCTGGTCAGGACGTCCTCAGTCGGCTCACCATGCATGCCGCCCGCGGGACCGGTGGCGGCGGGGCCAGTGAGCGGGCCGGCGTTGGCCGCGGCAGCGGGGCCTGGGTAGGGAGTCCACAGGGTGACCGTAGATACGCCGAGCCCGATCGCCGGCATGAGCAGGCCGACAGCCGACCAGGCCAGCGTGGCCCAGCCGGTTGCCAGGTAGGCGACCCACACCGCCAGCCCGGTAATGGCCAGGCCGAAGTGCCCGAACAGCACCACTGGGGGCAGGCCGCCCCTGACGGCGCGTTGCCGACGCAGCCCGCCGCGGGCGACCAATGTCCCGAGCATGTAGGCGCCGATGCCGGCGGTGCACAGCCAGGTGATCAGCGTGGCGATCGCCAGCGCCCGGCTGTGCACGGTGGTTCCCACGTGCTACTCCCTGGCGCCCAGGTGATCGGTCCCCTGCCAGGTGACCAGATCCCGGGCCAGGGTGACCGGGCCCGCAAAGGCGCAATGGCAGCGTATCTGCCTGGGCCAGGAACGCGATAGCCCGTGATCTTCATCAACGACCCGGGCACTGGAGCCGCGAGCCGCAGGGCTGCGCGGGTGACGTGGCTCAGTAAAGCCGAGTCCGGCCGCCGGCACCGCCTTGATTTCGACGCCCGCCCCGACGACCGTTACCCCTATGGCGCAGGTGCCCCGGGCTTTCGCGGCTGCCCTGGCAGCTCTCGCCGCCGCTGCCGTGGCGGCCGGGTGTTCCGGGTCGTCCGGGCCGGACGCCGGAAGCCCGCGGCCTTCGGTGCAGGCTGGCGGGACCGAGCCCGCTCACGGCCAGCAATCTCAGCTGGAGCTGACGGCGCATTCATGCGGATCAACCCAGCTCCTGAAGGGGCCGGCGCCAGCGTGGATTGGCCGCGCGACGGATGCGAATACCCCGGCATCCCAGCCATTCGCCGTCTCGGATCAGGGCAATGCCGCCGGTTTCCTGTTCGGCTACCCGCTGACGGCCCCCAGCCGGCCGAATATGAACAACAAGATCCTCTGGGTGGTGCGGACGCCGCGCGATGGCCAGGCCCTGATTATCACCGTACGCCACATGGGTGCCAGCCGAGGAGTCGTGCGTGTTCAGCTCCCCGCCGACTCCGGGCCAGGTGAGATCTACCCGAGCATCATCGACGTACCGGCGCCCGGATGCTGGCATTTCACGCTGCAGTGGCGCCACGCAAGCGCAACCGTCGACCTGCAGTACACGGCCAGAGACTGAATCGGGGATAGCAGGATAGGTGGCGCTGCGGGCATGGTGATGTGGCGTGTGGCGTTCTCACCGGCTGCCGGGTCGCCGTTTATGTGGGTCCGGGGAGCCTGCCGTCATTCACCGGCCGACAGCACCTTGCGAGGGTGCGTGCCGTCAACGTAGCCAAGGAACGGCGGGTAGATGTTATAGCCGAGCAGCTCCTGGAGCCGTTCCGGCAACTGCCGGGCGACGCCGCGGGGCACCGCAAGGCACTGGTTCTCCTGCGGGCGCAGCCAGGAAGCGGCGTACTCCAGGATCACGCCGAGACGCGGCCGGCCGGTGCGGTTGACCCCGCCGCCGTGCCACAGGCTGCCGAGATAGAACATGGCCGAGCCCGGTGTCATGGTTGCCGCAAGGACAGCGTCCCCGCCAGCCGGCTGCCGCCCGGGTTCCCAGCGGTGGCTGCCAGGGATGAACCTGGTGGCGCCGTTTTCCTCGGTGAACTCATCTAGTGGCCACATGGTGTTGACCACCACCGGCGGGTGGGGCTCGGGGAGCGGGTAGATCGAGTCGTCGCGGTGCAGCACCTGGGCAAGCTCTCCCGGCCCGATCCGGATGCCCACCGGGGCGCTGAGCTGGTAGTGCCCGAGAACGTGATCGAGCACCTCCAGCAGCAGCGGATGCAGGGCTGCCCCGTCGAACGTCCGGGTCTTGGCGAAGAGGGCGTACACCCGCTGGGTGGCGAACCCTTCGAACGCATTGCGCCCCGTGGGCGTCGCCGCAAGCACCCGGCCCAGATCCGCCCTGGCGGCCCGCACATCATCGGCGGTCATCATGCCGGACACGATTAGTAGCCGTCGTCGATCAGCCGCCGCGCCACGTCCTCGCCGGCGGACGTCGCGCCTGGCATTGTCGCCATCACCACCACGAGCCTAAGCCAGCCAGGCTCGCTCCGGCCCGTCCTGCCAACCGCAACACGCGGCCGACCAGCGCGCTAACCGGTAGATGCAGGGGAGTGGCGACATCATGGCCAACACCGACCCGGGCCGGGTGGTGGCCTCGGCCTTTGATGCGCCTTCGGCGTCGTCAGGTCCAGGCAGTCACTGTCGGCCCGAGCTGGACCGCTGCTACCGGGTGCCAGTCCCAGTGGCGCTCGGCTCCTTGCTGGGCGGTGAGGCTGATACTGCTGACAGTGATCTTGCATTAAGTATCCCCTCCCGCTCCGCAGGCCTACAGCCTGGATTAGGCGGCGGTGCGCGACCCGCACCGCGCTGTTGCCCGGTTATTCCGGGTTTGATTGAATATCGCGGATGGTCACTGCTTGCCGCCCTGGCGGATGAACGCGACGCTCGGCGCCAGGCGGCCGCTCGGCCGCTCGGCCCGCACGATCTCGCGGATCGCGCTCGGCTGCGGCAACTTCGGCGGGGTCGGCACGGCGCCGGAGTTCTTCGGTCAGGGGCTGACCGATGACCAAGCGCTCCAGCTGATGGACGCGGCCTGGGAGTTCGGCATCACGCACTTCGACACTGCCGACGCGTACGGCGGCGGGCGCAGTGAGCTGGCGATCGGCCGCTGGATCCAGTCGCGCGGGGTTCACCCGGAGCTAACCACCAAGACATTCAACCCGATGCAGGCCGGGGCGGACGGCGGCCTGAAGCCGGAGCGGATCACCCGCCAGCTGCACGCGAGCCTCGAACGGCTCGGGGTGGAACACGTCGACCTGTACCTCGCCCACGACTTCGACCGGGACGTGCCGCTGCCGGAGTCGTTCGGGGCGCTCGATGCGGCCCAGGCCGGCGGCACGATCCGAGCCTACGGAGTCAGCAACTTCGACGCTGCGCAGCTGGCAGCCGCGCTGGCGGCGGGCACACCGCAGGCGATCCAGAACTGCTACTCGCTGCTCAGCCGCCAGGACGAGCCGGAGCTCCTCCCGCTTTGCGCGCAGCGGCAGGTCGCCTACCTGGCATTCAGCCCGCTGGCCGGCGGCTGGCTCACGGGTAAGTACCGCCGCGGCGAGCCGTTCCCGGCCGGCTCGCGGATGACCCAGCGCCCAGGGCCGTACCAGGAGTTCCTGGCCGGCCGGACCTTCGACGCCCTTGACCGGCTCCAGTCGATTGCCGCAGGTCGCGGCATCTCGATGGCCGGCCTCGCGCTTGCCTGGCTGCTCGCCGACGAGCGGGTGACCCAGATCGTGATCGGCCCTGGCCGCCCGGAGCACCTGGCGCCGGCCGGCGAGGCACTCGGGCATCCGCTCACCGGCGGGGAGCGGGCCGCGATCGAGCGGATGGTCGCCTGATGCGCGTCCTCGTCCTGAGCCACCGCGACGCGGCGACAGCGCGACCCGCGTGCTGGCGCGGCAGGACGCGCGGACGCTCGCCATACTCGGGGCAGGCACGCAGGCGCGGGCTCATCTTCAGGCACTCGCGCCCGTGCGCGAGTTCGAGCAGGTACGCGTCTACGCGCCGACCGAGGCGCACGCGCGCGAGCTGGTCGCACGCGCCGCGGGCCCGCGCTGGGAGCTGAGCGTGGCGCCGAGCGCCGAGGAAGCGCTCCGCGATGCCGACGTCGTGGTGACGGCGACCAGCTCGCGCGAGCCGGTGCTCCGCCGCGACTGGCTGAAGCCCGGAGCCCACCTCAACGCGGTCGGCGCAAGCTCACCGCAGGCCCGTGAGCTCGACACCGCCACGGTGGCCGCGAGCGCGCTGTTCTGCGACAGCCGTGAGTCCCTGCGCAACGAGGCCGGCGAGTTCCGGCTCGCGATCCGCGAGGGCCTGATCGCCGCGGATTCCCATGTCCGCGCCGAGCTCGGTGAGGTGCTCGCGGGCACGGCACCGGGGCGCCGCGACGCTGGCGAGCTGACGCTGTTCCGATCGCTTGGCCTGGCCATCGAGGATCTCGCCGCGGCCGGGTGCGCGGTAGCGGCAGCAAGGGAACGCGGCCTCGGCACGGAGGTAGAGCTGTGATCGAGCTGGCCGCGATTGAGGCGGCGCGCGGGCGGATCGCGGATGCGGCGATACGCACGCCGCTGGTGCGCCTGCGGGTCGAGGACGCCGCGGCCGAGATCTACCTCAAGCTCGAGAATCTCCAGCCGATCAACTCGTTCAAGATCCGTGGCGCAACCAATGCGATCATGCTGGCGCCCGCGGGTGAGCGAGCGAAGGGCCTGGTCACCGCCAGCGCGGGGAACATGGCCCAGGGCGTCGCGTGGGCGGCGCGCGAGCTGGGCGTGCCGGCCACGATCGCCGTGCCCGAGCACGCGCCAGAGGCGAAGCTCGCGGCGATCGAGCGGCTGGGCGGCCGGGTGCTGAAGCTGCCCTACGACGACTGGTGGAACGTCATCGTCACCAGCCGCGTCGACGGGGTCGATGGGCTGTTCGTGCATCCGGTCCAGGATCCGGGGGTGATGGCGGGCAACGGGACGATCGGGCTCGAGATCCTGGAGGACCTGCCCGACCCGGACGCGGTCGTGATCCCGTACGGCGGGGGCGGGCTGACGGCCGGCATCGCCAGCGCGATCAGGGCGCTGCGGCCGGCTACGAAGATCTTCACCGCCGAGCCAGAGACCGGCGCCGCGCTGGTCGCCGCGCTCGACGCCGGGCACCCGGCCGACGTCGACTACCGTGCCTCGTTCGTTGACGGCGCCGGCAGCCGCCGCGTGCTTGACAGCATGTGGCCGCTGGTCGCGCCGCTCGTCGACCGCGCCCTGGCGATCCCGATCGGCGAAGTCGCTGCCGCCGTGCGCACGCTCGCCGAGCGCGTCCGGGTGATCGCCGAGGGGGCGGGCGCGCTCGCGCCGGCCGCGGCACTGACCGGGCGGGCCGGGACCGGGAAGGTCGTGTGCGTCGTCTCGGGCGGCAACATCAACCTGAGCAAGCTGGCGGAGATTCTTAACGGAGCGGCGGGATAGCGAAGTCCGCAGCCGGTGAACCGATAGAACCATCTGAAACGGGCCGCCCGGTGCAGCCGTCCGAGCGGCGAGCAGCTCGTAAGGCCCGGGGTCAGTCCCGCGACTGAGGCAGCTTGACCGAGCCGGCCTTGACGGCGGGCGCGGAGGACGGCGGCACGACCGGCCCGATGTCCCCGTCCGGCGCCTCGTCCAGGTCGACGATCACCGGGGCGTGATCGCTCGGCGCTGCGCCCTTGCGAGCATGGCGGTCCACCCATGCCGCCCGCACCCGGTCGGCCACCGGGGCTGTGGCCAGCACCAGGTCGATCCGCATCCCCAGATCGCGATGGAACATTCCGGCCCGGTAGTCCCAGTAGGTGAACATCCGCTCGCCCGGCCAGCGGTCCCGCAGCACGTCGCGCAGGCCGAGCGCCTGCAGCTTAGCCAGTGCAGCCCGCTCTGGCGGCGTGACGTGGGTCTGGCCGGCGTAGGCATCCGGATCGAACACGTCGGCATCGGTCGGTGCGATGTTCATGTCCCCGCAGACGATCGCGGCCTCCGGGCCGGCCGCGACCACCTCGTGCAGCGCGGCCAGCCAGTCGAGCTTGTACTGGTAGTGCGCGGAGCCCGGCACCCGCCCGTTCGGCACGTACACCGAGTGCACCCGGATCCCGCCGCAGGTCGCGGCCACCGCACGCGCCTCTGCAGCGGGGAAGCCAGGCGCGCCGGCCAGCCCGGCCGCTGCGCCGTCAAGCCCCACCCTGGACAGGATCGCCACCCCGTTCCACCGCGGCTCGCCGTGCAGGGCGACCGCATAGCCGCGGCCGGCCAGCTCGTCACCGAGCAGCCGGGTGAACGCATCGTCGGGGAGCTTCGTCTCCTGCAGGCAAACCACATCGGGCTGCCGCTGATCCAGCCAGGGCAGCAGCCGCGGCAACCGCTGCTTGACCGAGTTCACGTTCCAGGTCGCTACCCGCACCGGGCCTACGGTAGCCGCCGCTCCGGACATCCCGGGTCGGCCCAGGCTTGCGCATGCCGCCGATACGTGCGCATGCCGCCGGTACCTGCCGGGCCGGGGCTGATAAGCCTGCTGTGGTGGGTCACCCCGCCCGCTGCAGCCCCGGCGGGAACGCGTGCAGCCGGTGCGGCCCCTCCTCGGTCACCAGGAGGAGTTCTCCGGTCTGTACGCCGGCTCGCCCGTCGCGGGTGACGACGCTTGGCTGCACTACCAGGGTCATGCCGGCCGCCAGGGTGAACTCGGGCGCTGGCATCCGCCGGCCAGGGGCCGGCACGACCGGCGGGAGGTAGCCGCCGCCGAAGCCGTGCACAAGGTCGTCAATCCCGGTGAAGCCAGCCTCCTCGATGACGGATCCGGCGGCCGCGAGGTCCCGGGCGCTCGCGCCAGGGACCAGGTTCCGCGCGACAGCGTCGAACGCGGCAGCGGCGACGGCGTGCAGTTCGGCGTACAGCGCCGTCGGGGCCGCCCCGACCGTGAACGTGCGCAGCACCTGGCCCGCGTACTCAGGCGCGGCCGCCGCGCTGATCTCGCACGTTGCGACGTCGCGATGCCGGATCAAGCGCCCGGTCGGCCACTGCGCCGGAACGCTCAGGGCAGGCTCATCCATGGCAGTGATGCCCAGGTAGTGGATATGGTGCAGCCCGCCCTGCCCGACGTACGCCTGCTCCGTCCGGGCCAGGACCTCGTGGTCGCTCGCCCCGGGGCGCAGCGCCGCCGCGAGCGCCGCGATGGCGGCATCGCTCAGGGCGGCCCCGCGCCGCAGCGCCGCCACCTCCTCCCCGGACTTCACCATGCGCAGCGCGGTGCACGCCGGGTTAAGGTCCAGCACGTCGCGTACCTGCTCCGCCAGCAGCCGGTA
>WNGK01011854.1_pt1 | contig 16774 bp, 17 predicted proteins | sample 5400601 | NCBI WGS metagenome assembly WNGK01 (sample SAMN13153376, study PRJNA577476) | soil metagenome | isolation source: 60 cm soil or saprolite under Garry oak tree replicate 1 | place: USA:California | collected 2016-06-15
TGACAATGCTAGCACTTTCTGAGTCAATCATCTCAATGGGAATCTTTCTGAGATCATCCGGTAGTGCGTCACGGGCGGTACAGGCAGATTGAAAGGTGCCACTGAGTTTAGCAGAGATAAGGACAGCAATGATGCCATCGGCTCCCTCGTCAATCAGGCGAGTATAGGCTTGTTGGAAGGCGACTGGCGAGGGTTGCGAGGTACGGGGTAACACTTTGCTAGTTTGCAGTTTAGCATAGAAGCTGGCATTATCGAGTTCTACGCCATCAAGGTAGGCTTCTTCACCGAAGAAGACGGTGAGGGGGACAACAGTGATGCCGAGAGCCTGAGCCTGCTCTAGTGGAATATCTGCTGTACTGTCTGTGACAATACGAACTGCCATGACGAACCTCCAGTTGACGCTAGCATGTCGGTGTATGTTATCGGTAGTATAGTTCCTCATCCATAGCCAGCTATGGACAGTTTACACGGCCAGCCGTGTTGGGTGAACTACGCACCCTCTACTCCCTTGCCCAAAGGCATTGGGAGATGCTTTTCTCAAGATGTTATAGGACCCATTCACATCAGCATTGAGGAACCGTCTCCCTGATGCACGATATAAGCCACGTTTCACCCCTCTGCCACTGAACTTTGGCTGCTCTGTTTCCTTCCCGTACGTCGGGATAGCATCGCCATCCAGGAAGCTCGCCTTGCTGGTATAGCTTTCCTCTTGCAAGACGACCTGGATGCCGACGAGTTTGGCTTTATAGCAGAGCATATCGACGAACCGTGCATGAGGCAATTGTACGAAGTGCTGCTTATCCTTCTTGCGCATCTCTGCTTCTTGCTTCCAGAAGGCATTTTTGCCAATGATGAGCGTGCCTATCCCTTCCGCTATCAGAAAGTCAATGATGCGCTTGGAGGCGGTGTGCAGGTAGTGATCGATGCGACGGGTGCGCTTGATGGTCATGCGCTCCATGCGGACAGTGAAGTGGTCATTCTTTACCCATTTTTGCAACTCGGCCTTGCGTTTGTTGTAGTACTGATTGACGGATTTCAGAGGGCGACCGTTAACGATGCGGGGCACAAAGCCCACCTTGTTTGAAGCTATCGCCGCCAGGTTATTCACGCCAATATCAATACTGGCCATCAAGGCAGGGTCTACGTCGGCTTGGGTTTCTTTGCGCTCATAGACCACTTCCACCACGTAGTAGCCCTTACGGGGCACGATGCGCACTTGATCGATGTTCTTGTGCTTCGTCTGGATCGAGATGGGAAGAAAGGACGGTTGCACCAAGCCGCGCTTGAGTCCTTTCTTCGAGATGGCTTGGATCGTATAGACCAGGATGTGACGCCCCTGCTGCTTGTCTTTGTACTTGGGCAGGCAGGGACGGCCTAAGAACTGGCTTGGGTCCTCACGGTAGGCGATCATCGCCTCTTCCCAGGCTTTCCAATTCTTCTCGAGCAGACGAAGGACCTGCTGTGACACCTTGGCAGGAAGGGCCTTGTAGGCAGGATGCGCTTTCATGCGAGCGTGCATCTCATTGTAGCTGAACCGAATCCCCTGGAAGATGAACGCCTGGCGCATCTCATAGAGGGCTGCATTGTAGAGGTTCTTGGAGGCAAAGGCCGCGGCATCGATGACCGCATAGCGTGGGTCAGTCTGCTTAATCACATGCTGTTCAACTACCTGCATGCTCTGCCTCCAATTCCTGCACAATTTTCTCTGTCTTGCGTTTGGCGCGTCGTTGGCCGTAGAGCCTGGCACAAAACGAGTAGATGATTGCCGTCAAATCGGCTAACAAGTCCTCAGTACTGTTCTCTGCCTGATTGACCACTTCAATCATTCGTCCTTGCGTCTTGAGCAAGGTTTCCAGATAGCGAAACCCGAAACGAGTCGCCCTGTCCTTGTGCTCGACGACAATCAGCCCGATGCTTTGATCTTCCAAGAGGGCCAGGAACTTAGGCCGTGCATCATTAATGCCTGACCCTACTTCCTTGACCACCTTTGCCACTTGATAACCGCGTGCTGCACAGTAGGCAACAAGCCGCTCTGCCTGACTATCCAGATTCGACGTGTTTTCAGCAGAGGACACCCGCGTATAGACAGCCACTTTCGTGGGAGCTTGCCTTCCAGGTTCCTCTTCCATAACCAGGATGGTGCCTGTGTCCATCTGCTTGCCAGGCAATTTACCCGCCCTGTACCAACGCCATGCGGTTTTGTAGCTGATGCCCATCTTGTGGGCGTAGTCGATTAACTTCATGCTGCTATGATAGCATACATGACTACTGCTGTCAATAGGTGTCTATTAGTTCAAGGAACGTTTAGGATACCATAATAGGCAAATACGATCACACATCAGGTAAGCTGCTAAGCTGCGGGTGCACGTGCGGCTTACCTAGTTCGGGGCCTTATCTGTCCAATTTCCGCGTCAAGCGGATGGTACTTCTGGCACGCGCAGGGGGTGGATAATATGCCTGCGTCACGGAAACGATATCGCCGATACGTAGTTGCACTTGCAAGTAGCGATGTCCCGGACGATGGTAGTGTGCGAAGAGCATCAGGGCATGATGGGTGATCACATCAACTTCATCTGTATGGCGTGACAACACCATCTGCCCACCAACTGTTTCTTCGGCAGAGGTCACCGCCACCTCTTCACCCTGCTCATTTATCACCAGTCGGCGCGTTTCACGACGTACAGTCTGATGTGGCCAGAGTATGAGGGCAATCACCTGACCCTTGAGTCGCTGCTCGCGCAGACGTTCTCCCAGGTAAGCGGCCAGTTTACTGATAGCAGCGCATGTTTCGTCAGCATCAGCGGCGTGATGAAAACGGACGCGGGCGTTCTGACTGAGGGGAGGAGCATCTGGCACAACCAGACTGCTATCCTCACCACAGGCTACCTGATAGACCCACACGCCCAGGCGGCCCAGTCGTCGCCGCAGCCCATCTTCGGTCAATACAGCCACCTGCGCAAAGGTCGTGATGCCAAAATCACGTAGATGGGCCACCAGTTCCGCGACGGCCACCGGGTCTATCTGTTCGCTTTTGCCTTCTATCTCCGGTGGGCGCGTCGGAAGACGTGAAACAGGACCATCTTCCGGCTCTCCCAGTTCGGGTAACATGCCCGGCATGCCGGTGCCAGCAGCACGTAACTGTAACAACATCGATAGGGGCAACGTCTGTACAAATGAAGCCTCACGCCCCGGTGGTATATATAACACTCCCTGGCGACCATCCTTGCGGCTCATCAAAGCGGCCAATTCCGCAACCGCCTTGCCATTGGCTACGCCGATCAGAGCTGTCAGCCCCATTTCAGCAATTTCTGCACATAAGCGTTCCGCTAATGAAACAGGTGAATCAAAGGCCAGTTCACAGCCCCGCAGATCAATAAAGGCATCGGCAATAGGAATTGACTCAACAATACGCGAGTAGGCCCGATAGCGTTCGCGTAGCTTTTGCAGCCAGGGCTGGTAGCGATCATGGGAGGCTGGCAGGAAACGTATACGTGGCGCAATACGGTGAGCGCGTCGCAGAGGCATGCCAGGAGTGATCCCCAGACGCATGGCTGCTGGTGAAACATCGATCACTCGCCCCGGCTCATTGGGGCGTCCCATTCCTGTACCTACGACAAACGCCTGACCGTGCAGTAAGGGATCGAACGTCTCTTCCAACGTACAGTAGAAGTGGCGGATACGTACATGCATGATGCCCTGACGCAGCCGCGCACGCTCAGCCGCACGAGCCGCTTCCTGTTGCTGCATCTTCACGGACGCCTCTGCAAACTGCTGTTCACCCGCAGGAGTGTTCGTCCCGATCAGGGTAGCACGCATAGACGTGTTTATATCATATGGTTGCATAGTAGCTCTTCTGTCGATTATGCTCTTGTTATTCTAGAACGATTCAGATTACAATATACTCTTTTTCTTTGCTGTTACTGAGCCACCTCACATGCAACGACCTATTCTGGTGCCCATGGACTACTTACTTGACCTACCTTTCTTTTATCAACGAGGAATGTTCTGAAGTTTGCACGTTCACCAGTAGTATTTACACGTTTGATGGGGATGGACATGAATATATTTTCATATCTGGAAGCCCGTGTGTCAAGCAAGTCAGAAATACTATTTGCTCCCTATAGACATCATCAGTACAATGTAACTAAGAAGTCATACTAGTAGGAGAAGGTGGAAGGAAGGGATGGACGAGATGAATACCAAAACAAACAAACAGAAAGCAGTACATACAATCGCCACAGACATCCATGCCGTCAACGTACTTATCACAGAGCAACATGTTGCGCCTAACAACGCCTCAGACATTGAAGCAAGTAATCAAGAGGGTACTGACGAATATACAGCTGGTGTGGTCGGCCTCTCCACTATTCTCGGTCAAATAGTCGCCTATTTTAGCGGACGAGTACATGTAGACGACATGGATGTACTCAGCTTTAGCCTGCACCATCTCTTTTGTCATAGTGACTATCTCTACCATACCGTCTTACCTGAACTGTTCAACATAGCGAGTGCTGATCAATCTCCAGTCTCTGAACTCCTGCAACGTCAGCATCTCTGGAGCCAGTTACGCACTATCAAACACAGCATCTGCCGTATGGAGCCATTATGCAATTTGCTGAGCGACGCTACCAGTTGTATCCTTGATGCTTTTGACAGCACCAGTGTTCCTACTCCTGCAACCGGACATGCACGAGCAGTGGGTAAGTCCAAAGGTGATGAGCAAGACTGGTTACAATCAATGGATCAGGAACGCTGGGAGCAGGCTCTTACTACTTTGACCGCCAGCCTCCGCTCCTGGGAACACAACTACAACCAGCTCCCCTCTTTTGTCCAGCATTTTGATGGCCTCGTCTCGACGGTGCCAACTATCTCTCAACTTGATGAAGCTTTCAATATCCTCCTAGATGGTGCTGCTGCCATCTTTGGCGATATTCTTCCCAGCTTCCAAGCTCTCTCTGCTGATAATGACGAGGCCATTGCCACACTCCTCTTCGATTTAATGCAGCAATCTGATCAGCTCCTCACCCAGTTTGACAAAGCCTTGGAGCCCCTACACACACTGATCGACCATTTTTCGCTGATTGCCCATAGATGAACGGAAGTGTATCCCCGCCAGCATACTTTATTCTCAACCGGAGTATTTCAGTCTTAACGGAAATACAACCACATTGCCGCCTTTTTCTCAGCCTCCTAGATGTAACATAAGTTATCATATTACTAATTATGAAGGAGCAGGCGAATGGGCAATGAGGCCGCTTCTCTCGTAGCAACAGAGCTGGCAAACAACCAGTATACCTACGAAAGCATTGAAACAACCGCTACCATCGCAACTACTATTGAACACTTGAGTACTCACTATTTCAATTCAGTGGCATTGGTCAGCATCACGCTCGATTTTGACAGAGAGGGGAAAGTAGCTTTAGATCGTTTCGTCAAGGACGTATATGCGACTACCACCTATTTAATGGATTGCCTGCGTCCGCTAGTACGCAAAACCGACGTTGTATTTCTACTAAATTCCGCCCTGCATTTCATATTATTAGGGGCGAATCTTCAGGGTGGAGAAATTGTGCAGACACGCCTATGGGAAGCCTTGCTCTGGCGTATTCACAATATGGGAGAAGGGGAGATGTTGCGCCCATCGAGCACCTCCATTGGCTATAGTGCTTATCCTGCCCCTAACGCCAACATCGACGGATGTATTGCAACAGCTAGCGAGGCGGTGCTCTGTTCTAACTTTACCTCTGAAAAAGCCACACGTAAAACAACTGCCAGATCAGGCCAACCAATGCAAGCATCAAGCCAGGATAATGAGCTATCGGCACTGGCACGTAAACTCGGCATTCCCTATCTCTCACTCCTGCCCAAAAGGCCACCTCAGCGTATCCAACAGCTTGTTACTCCCAAACTGGCCCAGGAACTCCGCTGCTACCCCATTGGGCGGGAGCGCAATACTCTCACTGTTGCTATGCTCGATCCCCAGGATACCTCTGCCCTACAACGCCTGCAACAAGCGACCGGTCTGCGTATCTTCCCCGTTCTCACGCATGCTGAGGCATTACAGAGTGCATTAGAACAGTTGCTTTAACAATGAACTTTAAGAAAATGCTCAAGGTAGGTGGTAGAATTGATGACGCCCGTCCAGCCCTGAGAGCTAGATGGGTGTCATCAATGCCGCCTCCACCACTCTCTTGTCCATATCTCATGTGTTTTAGGCAAGGTCCAAATGAACTTGACACTTTTACGTTCGTAGTACACAAGCAGTGTCAAGCAAAATAGCCTCTCTTTGAACCTTGCCTTAATAGAAGTACTCAGCAGAGCAGACTTCATACTCATAACTAGCACTTGTGACTATGAGATCAACGCTATATAATGCTCAAGACAAGGATAACTCAGGTAATTCTTGTTACACTTGCAGTTTTCTCTACACCATAAAGAAAGGTTCTTATGCGCATGAACATATTAGTTACAGGTGGGGCTGGGCTTATTGGCTCTCACATCGTCGATCAAGCGGTTGCGGCTGGTCATCAAGTGGCAGTTATCGATAGTCTGTGGGAAGAGGGCGGCGGCAAGAAAAACAATCTCAATCCTCGAGCGCGTTTCTATCAGGCCGATATCACCGACGAAGCCGCCCTCAACGCCATTTTTGATGAGATGCGGCCAGAGATCGTCAGCCATCAGGCAGCGCAGCATAGTGTGGCTGTCTCAACCAAAAATCCCAAACTCGATGTCCAGGTCAATGTCCTTGGGCCTATCTTCCCGTTGATGAACAGACTCCGCAACGCCCTGAGTCACCCTATGGCATCACGAAAATGGTAGCGGAACACTATCTACGCTACTGGCAAGAGGCATATGGTCTGAACTATACGGCTCTGCGCTATGGCAACGTCTATGGCCCACGCCAGGACCCCAACGGGGAAGCGGGTGTGATCGCCATTTTTGCTCAACGTTTCCTGAAGAAAGATAGCGTCCGTATCGACTGGGATGGTGAACAGCAGAAAGATTATGTCTACGTAGGAGATGTAGCTCGTGCCAATCTCCTTGCCTTCGAGCGGGGCGATAACGACATTTTCTGCATCGCCACCGGTAAAGGTACGTCAGTCAATACAATTTATCAGACATTGGAAGGCATTATTGGCTACACTCCTGAGATTGTGCGAGCTCCCAAGCGTCCCGGTGACATTCACCTGACCTACTTCGATTGCAGTAAAGCTGCCCGTATTCTCCACTGGCAACCCAGCGTCAGCTTTGAGGATGGGGTACAAGCCACCGTCGATTTCTTCAGACACCAGGGATAATCATTCCCATCCAATAAAAATGGAGCGTACCGCTATGCAGGTTACGCTCCATTTTTATTGGATGGGAAAATCAATTCATTCCGGCCAATGCTAGTTTATCGGCATAGGAGCGCACAACTTCACGCATATGACGTGTGATCACATGGGCGAGAATCATATGGGCATCTTCCTCTTGCTCAATGTTCTGTCCAGGTGCAAGGACATAAGCATCTACTATATCCTTGAGCTTGCCGCCTTTCGCCCCCAGCAAACCAATAGTAAAACCTCTATGCTGCTTTGTTAACTTCATAGCATTGATTACATTGGGTGAATTACCGCTTGCACTGATGCCAATCACCACATCGCCCGGCTCAATCATATTTGCCAGTTGCTCGGCAAATATATGCTCATAGGCAGTATCGTTACTCCACGCTGTGATCAGCGGCACATGATCGGTAAGTGAGATAGCCTTCAATCTCGGCGCACTCGGCATAATGGTATTCTTTGCCAGGTCAAGGGCAAAGTGCGAAGCAGTGGCTGCACTACCACCATTACCCATAATGAAAACACGATGTCCCTGCTGATAGGCGTCCTCAAGCAGGCGTAGAACTGCTTCCAGATGCGGCATCGAGATGAATCGCACCATTTCCTCAAGTTCTCCAAAGTACCTTTGAATCGACTCCAATATTGCTACCTTCTTCCTTATTTCGTCTCATAGGCAGCGAGCCTTATGGCCGCTTCTCCCTTTTGCTTGCTAGCGTGATAATTGCTGCAACTGTGGTTCTGGTTGGGTGTAAGGCATAACCCAGTGAGGGCTAAAGCTTGCTACATTGAGTACCACCGTTGCCCCCTGATGATCAAAGCGGAAATTCATACGCTTCAGACCACGCTCTTCTAAAGCTTTGGTTACCGCTTCTTGCGACTCCTCGTGACAATAGAGTAACAAGAAACCACCACCACCAGCACCGGTAATCTTACCCGCCAAGGCTCCATGCTCAAGTGCCAGTGAATAACACTCGTCAATGAAATTGGTGGAGAGACCAGGAGCCAGGCGGCGTTTCTCTTGCCATGCGTAATGTAGGAGGCGGGCAAATTCATCTAGATCACCCCTTTCCAGGCATGTCTGGACATCCACTGCCACTTGTTTAATATTATGTAGGGCATTCAGAACGGACTCATCCTGATCTTGTGTTGACTTACGCTGATGCTTCAAAATTGAGGTGGACTCACGTGAACTCCCTGTGAAGAACAGCATCAAACGTTTTTCCAGCGTTCGACGCACATCAGAGGCCATCTTCACCGGTTCAACCGTCACACCCCCGCTGGTAAAGGTAATCTTATTCAAGCCACCAAAGGCTGCCGCATACTGATCCTGCTTACCAATCGGCATGCCCATCTTATTAATCTCGATATATGATGCCAGTTCTGCTACCTGCTGCTTCGTCATGGGCTGCTCTACCAGGGTTGAGATGGCACGTACCATCGTCACGGCTGCCGCGCTTGATGACCCTAGACCGGTACCGGGTGGCACTTCACTGGCAACAAACAGATTGATCCCTCGACGGATGCCAAAATGATGCAAAATAGCCTTGGGAAGCGAAAGGTCTCCATTCCAGAAGAGGTCATTGTACGGCGAATGGCGAAACAATGAACGATAATCAGCCGAAATGACCTGCAAATCGTCCGATTCATCGGTCGTAATCACGGCATAAAAGTACTTATTGATGGCCGTACTGATCACTAAACCGCCATATTTCGCATAGTAAGCTTCAAGGTCTGTCCCACCACCGCCGAAACTGATACGCATTGGTGCTCTTGCAATTAACATCTGCTTTCTCCTCGTAACTTCTCTGAGTCAGCATATAAAAGATGGAGGGGCGCAATCTAAACTTTGCACCCCTTTATAAGGCGTTATTCACAAGGACATGATGATGAAAGTTAACAAAATACTTACGGTGGTGGGAGCGGCGGCATTCATGAGCCGCTACCACCACGTAACCATAGCCGGATTCATTTGTTAACTCTCATTATCACGCTCGTGGGAATGAGGTAGAACCTCGATGACGACCACTTCTCCACGCATGTACTCAAGCACGTCCCTCTATTTCAATTCTATACCCATCACGCAACGGGTTGGCGCATGGCTTCAATCAGAACCTTGGCCACCTCTGGACGTGAAAATTCACGAGGGGGGATCTCGCCCGCCTGCAACATCTGGCGAACCTTCGTACCGCTCAGGGTCACATGGTCTTCCCTGCCATGGGGGCAGGTCTTTGCTGAAGCCATTGAGTCACAAGTGCGACAGAAGAAGGTGTGGTCAAAGAACATGGGGGTAATACCGAGCTTGGCCGCATCGAACTCTGAGAAAATGTACTGGGCATCATATGTGCCGTAGTAGTTACCTACACCGGCATGATCGCGACCAACAATGAAATGGGAACACCCATAGTTCTTACGCATCAAGGCATGGAAAATGGCTTCACGAGGACCAGCATAGCGCATAGCAGCAGGCAGGACACCTAAGACAGCGCGGTCTGCCGGATAGTAGTTGGCAAGCAATATTTCGTAGCAGCGCATACGCACATCAGCGGGGATATCGTCGCCCTTTGTATCGCCAACCAAGGGATGCAGGTAGAGGCCATCGACGGTTTCCAAAGCGCACTTCTGGATATACTCATGAGCACGATGGACAGGGTTACGTGTCTGGAAACCAACGATCCGCCTCCAACCACGCTCGGAGAATAATTGGCGTGACTGCGTTGGCGTGTAGCGGTACTGCGCAAAAGCCTGATGCTGTAAGGCCACAACGCGCACCGGGCCACCCAGCAATACATCACCCTGCTGGTACATGGCTTTCACACCGGGATGAGCTTCTTCGGTGGTGCGATAGACCTTGCTGGCCTCATGCTGCTTATTATAGCCAAACTTCTCTTCAACCGTCATCACGGCCTGGAGGCTACCTTGTTCGTTCATCAGGGCAATCTGTGAGCCTTCGTGCAAACCGGCTGCCCGCTCTGTGGTTGTCGCCAATGTGATGGGAATGGACCACGGTAAACCGTTCGCCAAGTGCATGTCATCGACAACACTAAGGTAATCGTCACGCTTCATGAAGCCACCCAAGGGGCTATAGGCACCATTTGCCAGCATTTCCAGATCGGCCAACTGGCGCGAACCAACCACTACGAGTGGCAGACCCTTTGCCTGCTCCTGCAACGCCACACACTCGGCCTCGCTCGCCATATTTACCACAAGCTCCCCACCATGGGGAGCAATCAACTGATTTTGCATAAGAATGTTACACCTATTTCTGTTAGATAGAACGGCTATTGTAGAGGCGCAATACATGCGCCTCTACAAGATCATTTTCCTAGAGGTAGCCTAGAGCGGCCAAGCGATCCGTCACAATCTGGGCATCGTCCTCGGGTGAATCTTCAGCTTCGAGATAGCCTAGTTCGGTCAGTTTGGCGAAGATGCGGGAAACGCTCTCCTCAACGGTCTCTTTATCGGTTTCAATCACAAGTTCAGGATGCTCCGGCTCTTCGTATGGGTCATCTACACCAGTGAAGCCCTTAATCTTGCCTTCATCTACAAGCTTGTAGAGACCTTTCACGTCACGCTGACGGCAAACTTCGATAGGGCATTTCACATAAATTTCGACGAAATTCCCGATCTCTTTACGCGCCCACTCACGTGCCTCAGCATAGGGAGCAATCGCTGCAGAGATAGAGACGACACCGTTGCGAGTCAGCAGACCGCAGACGAATGCAATGCGCTTAATATTCGTATCGCGGTCCTCGCGGCTGAAACCGAGACCTTTGCTCAAGTGTGTGCGAACAATATCGCCATCGAGGACTTCTACATTGCGCCCATGTGCTCTTAAGCGCTCTTCGATGATCTCAGAGAGGGTGCTTTTGCCAGCACCGGAGAGACCAGTGAACCAGATCGTAAAACCCTTGTTTACCATGTACTTTTTCCCTTTGTAAGCTCGTTACAAATGGCACACGCTATGGTGCCAATACTTTCAAGTGGCGTCATAGGCACCACTACACTAAAATGCTTGTCCCTGCATATCAGCAGGAACTGGAACGTCCAGTTGTCGTAGGATGGTTGGTGCCATATCCATCAGTTGCAGGCCAGTCAGTTCGCGCCCACCTGGACCTTCATGCACATCAGGATCATGCTTGATAACGATACCGAACTGGGCATGGTTACAATCATCAGGACCAGTATCATTATCGAAAGTATAGATCGAGCCATGCCCCACTGTGCCTACTGAACGCCAGAAGAGGTCGCCAAAGTAGACAATCAGATCGGGCGGCACGCCATTTACTTCTTTGTAAATTTCTTTCGGCTTGAAGACCTTTGTACCAATATCGTTGCCGTTATGATCTAGCAGGGCCTCAAATTTCGTCTTGAGTTCATCGCGTAATGGTTCGACTTCCTCGGCATTGACAATGCCCTGAGGCTCACGTCCCTCAACATTGAGGAAGATACGCGCATAGTAACCGCCGTCGCCCCAGACTTTGGTCTTACTCCAATCGATCTCACATTTGTCAATCGATGTCAAGAAGGTAGGCATCTGCTTGAGGGTGAGATACCCTTCCCGAATGAGCCATTCATTGACACAAATGCCGCCATCCATTTTCTTCGCACCATGATCAGAAACGATGAATACAGTGGTGTCGTCATCGACCAGATCGAGGATTTGTCCGATCTCACTGTCAATATAGCGGTAGTAATCATGAATACTCTTGTTGAGTTGGGGGTTCGTTTCATACTTGTGATGAGTAGGATCGTGATATTTCCATAGACCATGATGAATACGGTCGGTACCCATTTCCACAAACATAAAGAAGTCCCAATCCTTCTCCACCAGCCATTTTTTGACCAGCTTAAAGCGTTTCTCGGTCATTGTATAAATCTGGCGCAAGAGGTACTCTTTATCATCGGTGCGGAAATTCGGCACATCCACCAGATATTCACCGACCGTTGCCTCAATCTCCTTCATGGCCGAGGCTGGATAGGTGTAAGGTCGTTCAGGATTTTTTGTTGAAGGAGAGAGAAAACAACCCACCTGAATGCCGTTGACCGGCTTAGGAGGATACGTTTGTGGTACGCCAACGGTGATCACTTTCTTGCCAGCGCGTGAGAGAATATCCCATACTCGGTCAGTTTTCACAGAGTTTGCATTAGCTAGCGTATTCTTCTCATAGGAATAGTCGCCACGATTGCGGAAACCATAAAAACCTAGCGTCCCAGGGTCTTTACTGGACATCATTGAACTCCAAGCGGGAACTGTAATGGCTGGAATACAGCTTTCCAGCCGTCCCCATACCCCCTCTTCCATCACCCGCTTGAAGTTTGGCAATTCATCACGCCATTGATCAAAAACAAGTTCCGGCGGGGCACAATCGAGTCCAATCACCAGGACTTTTTTTTGCCGACTCATGATAGCTCCTTACTATAGCTCTTGGCTGCTTTATCTTGATCTTTATCGAAGGTACTCAATACATTTTCCCTCACAAAGAAAGGTTAGCATCGTATGCAGTATTGAGGATAGCACCCTCACTATTAGGAATAGTACGATCAAATAGTAAAGAAGTGGTTGCAAATGTTCTTACCTTGTTATATTTACTCAACCACGTTCTCCACTGCTCTTTTGACATAATTGTAACTAGTGTTGCTAAATCTGTCTAACTAGACAGCCAAATGGGCTATAACCCTTCGCGAACAGCTATTAAGAGCCACAGAGGATCAGACACCTGGGCCTTTCATTCCCTCAACTCTAGTATCATGACACATCTTTGTATATCGGTAAAAGCACTGAATTTTCTAGATGTGGCCTATTTCACCCTATTATTGTAATGTGTATTATAGCAATGAAGCGTGCAGAGATGATATAGTACTTCTAGGTTAGAAACCTATGCTTTCGGATAAGTTTACCTGTTCCTGAAGATAGGTGCCAGTTTCATCAAATCGAGTACGGAGTACCTTGGGCATGGGGATGGCCCTGAATCCTCTTCTCTACTCTGTGAGTTGATTTGGTATATGAGTAGTTGTTACGAAAGGAAATGCAACAGTGACAAGTTCAAAAAAAGTGCGTGTAGCGGTACTTGGTGTAGGCAACTGTGCCAGCTCACTTGTACAAGGCGTCCACTATTATCGTGAAGCCCAGCCTAATGATTTCATTCCTGGATTGATGCATGTCGATATAGCAGGTTATCATATACGCGATATCGAGTTTTCGGCGGCTTTTGATGTAGATCAGAATAAAGTAGGGAAAGACCTCAGCGAAGCCATCTACGCTGCGCCCAATAACACATATCGCTTTGCTGATGTTCCGCAGTTAGGTGCCAAGGTCTATCGCGGTATGACCCATGATGGACTTGGCAAGTACCTCTCCCGCGTGATTACCAAGGCTCCCGGTCAAACTGCCGATATCGTACATATCCTTAAGGATACTGGAACAGATGTGGTTATCAATTACCTGCCTGTTGGCTCGGAGACCGCCACCAAGTGGTACGTGGAGCAATTCTTGAAAGCAGGAGTTGGCTTTGTCAATTGCATTCCTGTCTTTATCGGTCGTGAAAAATACTGGCAAGATCGTTTCAAAGAGGCGAACTTGCCGATGATCGGCGATGACATTAAAAGCCAGGTTGGTGCTACCATTGTCCATCGCATGCTGGCTCGTCTCTTCCGCGAACGTGGCGTGAAGTTAGAGCGCACGATGCAGCTGAATGTTGGTGGCAACACAGACTTCTATAATATGCTCGAGCGCGAACGCCTGGAGTCCAAGAAAATCAGTAAGACGAACGCGGTGACCAGTCAGCTTGACTATGAGTTGGGTGCAGACAACGTTCATATCGGCCCCTCGGATTATGTAGCATGGCTTACTGACCGTAAATGGGCTTACATTCGCCTGGAAGGGCGCACCTTCGGCGATGTTCCTCTCAATGTCGAGCTAAAACTGGAAGTCTGGGACTCCCCCAACTCTGCCGGTGTGGTCATTGATGCTGTGCGTATGGTGAAGATCGCCATTGATCGCGGTATCAGCGGTACCCTTGAAGGCCCCAGTGCTTACCTCATGAAATCACCGCCTGTACAGCACCACGACGATGTTGCGCGTCAAATGACCGAAGACTTCATTTGCGAAGCCAACGTGCCAGTACCTAATCCCAGGAAAGAGGAAGAGGTATTGGAAAAATCCAACGGACATAAAATAGAAGCAGCTACCGAGTAATTCTGCTTGGTTAACAGACGAGGGATACTACACGCATGCTGCGTCTAGTGTCCCTCGTCTCTTGAAATTCCGGCCTTATCCTTGTGAAGCAGGCATGGGTTGATTTTCTCTATCAGGAGCAAAAGATTTTAACAGTTCTTCCCGCACAATTGTCACATCGGGTGGCGCATTAATACCGATCTTGACTCGTTCACCCTCGACGGCCAGTACCGAAATACTAATTACCCCATCAAGAATAATACTTTCACCAATTTTTCGTCGCAAGACAAGCATAGCAAGGCTCCCTTCTCATGAAGCATACCTCTGGCGTCCATGCGCTGCTATACAAACCGCACTCATAGCAGTGTTCTATTGCAGTTTCCCTTGTCGGCAACTCCAGTTAACAAAGTATAACCGTATCAGAGAGTAAAGCAGCGAGTTCTTAATGTATTAAGACGCAAGAGCAAGACAAAATGAGTAAATTACTCAATTTCTAGGAAATGTGTCTGGTTGGTTAGCATACGCTGGGCCAGGGCCAGACTATCCACTTTATATGCGCCAGAGCGCACCTGTGCTCGTAACTCTTCTATACGAGCAGCTTGGCTCTCCGACCAACGCTGAGCATGCTGTACTCCTCGTTTGATCAAGGCTTGTTGCTCATTGCTCGACACATCGTCATATCGCTTCGATTGCAATGGTTGCCTTTTCTGTGCGGGCACCGTACTCACCAGTGCCGCGCTAGTATTTGTTCTCATTAACCAACCCTCACTATCTCAAAAACAGACGTAGTTTATCTACCTAGTCTACATGATCCCTATCTGCATAACGCCGTTATACTAAAGTATCGGCAACAATTCGCGCTTCTCCAGGGGCATTTACCATATTACTGACCTGTGATGGTCAGCTATGATATATTGCCTACAATTTTCCGTGGGAGGTGTTTACTTCCCTTACGCTCACCAGTCCCTGTCGTCACACGCTTCATGGTCAGTTCTTCATAATAGTAGAGAGAGAGGAGTATGCGTTCACGATCAGGCAATTGCTCAAGGGCATCCTGAAGCAATGTCGTCAGTTCCTGCTGCTCCACTTCTTCTAGCGGCCCCCGAGAACTTGCATCTTCGAGCAATTCGCTTAATGAAGTCAGTTCATCATCCTGGGCCAACGAACTGAGTGGCGCATCTAGTGAAAGCACGACCATTCCCATTTCTAACAACATCTGCCGATAACGGTCGATTGAAACGTCCAGTTCAGCTGCCGCTTCCTGCTCTTTCGCCGGTCTTCCGAGGCGCTGCTCTAACATGGTCAACGCCGTCTCAAGCTGCTTCACTCGGGCTACCGCCGAGCGTGGCAACCAGTTAAGGGCACGCAATTGATCGATGACGGCACCTCGAATACGCGACGTAGCAAAAGCCTCAAAGCGGACGCCACGCGCCGGATCAAAACGATCAACTGCATTGATCAGCCCAATCATGCCATAGCTGATCAAATCTTCTGCCTCTAGCAAACTTGTAGGTGGTATCCCTAAACGGCTGACCACAAAACGCACCAGTGGTGCATATTCTGTAACCAACTCATCGCGTAAATCTGGACGCTTTGTGGTCACAAACTCCGTCCAGACCTTATCTATTGCTATTGATGTACCCATACAATACTCCCTTGATGCAAAAACCCGGCGAGTGTCTTTCCTCACTGACAACCACCGACTTATGTGTCGGCCTCTCAGGCTTATTTGTTCATCGCATCAGCCTGCCATACATCCAGTCTAGCCAGTTTTCCCTCCCCCACCTATGTGCATTAGTCACAACCTCTTGGGCCAAAAGTCCCTACATTTTCGGCAATGATGAGTCGATGAAAAAACCTATAAGCAAATAGAGAGAGGCTATTGATAGGAGCCACTCATGAAAGGTTTCGAGGGGACATGCAATGAAGAACAAACCACAACCACCCGAATACAATGAGCGTACCATCCAACAGGCTGCCATAGAAACACCGGACTCCGAGGCACATGAAAGCAACATGCTTATCGACTATCTTATTGAGGAAGGGTTCGCCTGGGAGGAAGCGCGGAAGTTGCTCCATCTGCGTGAGCATCTCTGCGAAAACTCTGAGATGCGCCAGCGTCTGGCCGACGATCATCACATGCAATTTGCTCGCTGGCTCTATGAACAGGGGGAGATTGGCAGGTAAAGCATTCCTCCCTATGACGCCCGCAAGGGTCGTCACTACTATATACGTATGCCTCGGCCCGCGAAGCCGGAGTATAGTAGTGATGACCTTT
>WNGK01007241.1_pt1 | contig 16773 bp, 16 predicted proteins | sample 5400601 | NCBI WGS metagenome assembly WNGK01 (sample SAMN13153376, study PRJNA577476) | soil metagenome | isolation source: 60 cm soil or saprolite under Garry oak tree replicate 1 | place: USA:California | collected 2016-06-15
CTGCGAACTGAACCCGTCATTTTTTCGCCAGTCGATCCGCATGTTCTGTACTTTGCGGCCAACACGTTGTGGAAAACAAAAGACGGTGGACGAACCTGGGAAGAAATCAGCCCGGACCTAACGCGCAAAACTTTCGATCTGCCGGAAACTATCGGCAAATATCGTTCGCAGCCGACCGCTCAACCGACTCAGCGCGGAGTAATCTATGCGATCGCGCCATCTCCAATCGATATCAATTTGATCTGGGCCGGCACTGACGATGGCTTGATTCACATAACCACTGACGGCGGCGCGCACTGGAAAGATATCACCCCGGCGCCACTCAAGCCGTTTCACAAAGTCTCGATTCTTGAAGCCAGCCGCTTTGACAAGAATGTTGCTTATGCGGCCGTGAATACGATCCGGCTTGACGACCTGCGGCCCCATATCTATCGCACGAGAGATGCAGGCAAGACCTGGATCGAAATTACAAACGGCATTCCGAACAACGAAAACGTGGATGTAGTACGCGAGGATCCGGAACGCAAGGGATTGCTGTTCGCCGGCACCGAACGCGCTGTCTATGTTTCCTTCGACCATGGTGAGCATTGGCAATCCCTGCGACTGAACATGCCGGCGTCCTCTGTGCGCGATCTCATCATTAAGGGAGACGATCTCTGTGTCGCAACTCACGGCCGCGGCTTTTGGATTCTTGACAACATCACACCATTGCGACAGCTCGATGCGGAGACTACCGCTGCAAAAGCTGTTCTGTTTCGTCCACAAACAGCATTGCGCGTGCGCTGGAACACAAATACCGACACCCCTCTGCCGCCCGACGAAGCCGCCGGCGAAAATCCTCCCGATGGGGCCATTATTGATTACTACCTGGGCTTAGGAACGTCCGGCGATGTGACTCTGGAGATCAAAGATGAAGCGGGCCAGATCGTGCGTCGCTATGCCAGCCGCGATCCGTTACCGACGCCGGATCCGGCCCTCGCGATTCCATCTTACTGGGTAAGGCCACCCCAAAAACTTGCAAGCGAACCGGGCATCCATCGCTTTCTCTGGGACATGCATTTGAGGCCAGTGCCCGGCCTGCGGCCTGACTATCCAATTTCGGCGGTCTATCGAAATACTCCGCCCGCGCCCACGTCGCCATGGGCGATGCCGGGAAGATACACTGTCGTCCTCATCGTTAACGGTAAGAGCTATTCGCAGCCGCTCCTACTGCAGATGGATCCGCGAGTTAAAGCGTCGACAGCCGATCTTGCAGATCAACATAGGTTATCAAAGCAACTCTACGATCAATGGCTGATATTGGCGTCCCTAACGGAGGGCTCCAGACCAATCAGGGGACAAATAACCGAGTTGCGGCCTCGCCTACCGGAAGGCGATCTGAAAAAACGTTTCGAGGCTTTGAGCGAGAAACTGCAGTCATTCGGCGGCGGAGGCGGGCCGGGACAAGGGGGTGCCGGCGGCACCGGCGCCGCGAGGTTGACCGTTGCGATTTTGACTGCGAGGCTGCGAAATCTTTTCAATGTCATCGAAGGCGTGGACGCCGCACCCACCCCGTCCGTCACGGCTGCCGTCAGTGACGTGTTGAAAGATGCGCGCGTGCTTCAAGACAGTTGGCAGGCAATCAAGTTACAGGACATCCCAGCGCTGAATCAGGAGCTGCAGGGAAAGGGCTTGCCGGTAATTGCAATACCAAAGTGAACGGTCCGGAGGCCCGACCGTCAGGGAGGGCGCTTCAGAAGTTTTAACTATTCCCTCAACAACGGGTATGCTCATGCCGTTTTCGATTTCGCCGGCAGGCGTGGTTATTGCAGAACCAATTTTCCTTCACCGAAAAGAAATGGACATCGTTCGGGCATGAATGGTCTGATGCAGCGCTCGACTCATTTTGATGACCGAAGACAGAACCATTCGCAGCTCCGGAGGGGCGCGGGTTTTTTTCTTGTTCGATTGAATCGACGTTGTTGCTAATCGCCGCCCCGGTTAACTCTGACGACCTCATTCAAAGTCAATCCACGTTCCTGCGCCCTGCTCCGCTGCCTTATGGTAGACGTGCGCGGCGGCTGCGAGATCTTCAATCCCCAGGCCGAGCGATTTAAAGAGCGTAATCTCATCTTGCGATGTTCGGCCCGGATGTCTGCCGACCAAAACTTCGCCGAGTTCAGCTTTTATATGATCAGGCCTGACAGTGCCTTCCGCGGCGGCAATTAAATAATCACCAGCTTCGTTCAGCGCTGATTCACGTCGATCAACAAACAAAGTCGCCGCCGCTATTGTCGCGGTGTCTATCTCGCGCGCTTTGGGTGAAAACGTGCCGATGGCGTTAATGTGCGTGCCCGGCGAGATCCACTCGCGTCTAACCAAGGGTTCGCGCGCGGTCGTCGCTGTAACAATCAAGTCCGCACCGCGCACAGCGTCTTCCGGAGTTCGCGCTGCTTCTACAGGAAAGTCGAACTTCGCTTGCATTTCCTCGGCGAACGCCTGAGTTTTTTCAGTATGCAGAGCGGCGATCCTGGCTCGCTTGATTGATCGAACACAGGCTATCGCTTCCATATGCGAGCGGGCCTGGACGCCAGCGCCAATGATCGCCAGTTCATTTGCATCTACGCATGCCAGGAGACGCGTTGCAACGCCGCTAACGGCCGCGGTGCGAATTGCTGTTATTGCCGACGCGTTGACCAAAGCCAGTACTTCGCCAGTTTCTCCGCTGAAAAGCAACACGCCGCCTTGATGCGCATCTTTGCCAATAGCTGCATTGCCGGGGAATACACAAATTGCTTTTAGTCCAAACAACGGTTCGTCGCCGCCTCGAAACGACGGCATCATTGCCATCACACCCCGAACCTCGCTCGGCCGGTAAATACTACGCAGGGGTTGATCAGCTTCACCTCGCGCCAGCGAAACGAGCGCTTCTTCCATCGCCGCGATGCATTCGCGCATCGGAAGAAGCTCAACGACACTATCATGATCGACGACGAGAACCTTCATGCCTTAACACTATCTTTCATGGCCTTAAGCGAGGCTTTGGCGAATCGCTGTTGCAAGAGCCGGCTGATTGGATAGCCGGCTTTCGCCAGGATGTGTCGTGGTTTAGAAAAAGCGTATAAGTCGTACCAGACGTTTTTGCTTTCTCGGTAATACTCGACAGTGAATCTCTCTTCACCTTGCTCGGCATGGCCTGGAAGAGTTCCATACGCGAAGCCATATCTCTTTACAGTCTCACTCTCATCAATGGTATAGACGATGCGCGAAGCGTTCAAAGACCAGAAACCAAAATGTTTAATCAGAACTCCGACCGTTACGCCAACCTGGATCGGCGCGCGCGCGGGAAAGAGTTCGATCCAATTCATCTCGAACATCTTCCAATTGTTCAGGCTGGTAATCGCCTCCCTGAACGTCTCTTGACCATTGCCGAGCTTGACCCGATTGTGATCGACGTTGTAGCCGGCCGGAGCTGCTCCCATAGACGCGCCAACTTCGGGATAAGAGAAAGGCTTATCGCGCTGAGAATTTACAAACTTCTCAATCTTCTGCTTGTCAGGCCTTGTCAGCAGGAACATCGCCTGCATGATAACAGTGATGTCCGCTAAAGGGCCTAAAACGTTGGAATCCATTGCCAATTCAACGTTTAACCCAACGAACCTATTTTGAGAGCGTTAACGCATGAAGCCTTGCGGTCGGAAAAGGCAGTAAGTGTCTCACGAAACTTCCTAGCATCACGAGCCGGCGCGCCAGGCGAACAATCAACGTGTCTAAGATCGCACTCGTACACGATTACTTTGTCCAGATGGGCGGCGCCGAGCGGGTGGCCGAAGCCATGCACGATTCCTTTCCGTCTGCGCCGATATATACCACCGTCGCGCTGCCGCAGAGTTTGCCCCAAAGTTTCCGCGCCGCCGACATCCGCACTTCGCCGCTGCAAAGACTGCCCGCGCTCGACCGGCACTTTCGTCACTACTTCATGCTGTACCCGTTGGCCGTAGAGTATTTCGATCTCTCGCAGTACGATCTAATTTTCAGCAGCAGCTCGGGCTATGCGAAAGGTGTGCATCGTGGCCGCAGCGCGATCCATGTTTGCTACTGTCACGCACCGATGCGGTGGGTCTGGCGCTATGAAGATTACGTCGCACGAGAACGTTTTGGACGAGTAACTCGGACCACCCTGCCGCTTTTCTTGTGGGGTTTGGGGCGATGGGATCTGCGCGCGTCGCAGCAACCGGATTATTACATCGCGAATTCACGTCTGGTCGCGCATCGAATCAGACAAATCTATGGCCGCGAAGCCTTCGTCATTCCTCCACCAATCGATGTCAGCAGATTTCAAATGTCTAACGAGATTGGAGATTACTATCTGGTCTTGTCGCGTTTGATGCCTTACAAGCGAATCGATTTGGCAATCGAAGCATGCAAGCGAACCAATCGCCGACTGATCGTGATCGGCGACGGGCCTGATCGGAAGCGACTCCAGGCGCTCGCCGACGACCGAATTCAGTTTTTGGGCCGTCAGCCAGATGAGATAGTTAATTACTACGCCGCCCGCTGCCGCGCATTGCTGTTTCCCGGCGAGGAAGATTTCAGCATGTCAGTACTGGAAGCAAACGCAGCAGGACGGCCGGTGATTGCTTATCGCGGCGGCGGCGCCGTGGAGACCGTCGCAGAAGGCACGACCGGTGTCTTCTTTGATCGGCCGGATAGCCGAGCGCTGGCTGTGGCAATTGAGAGGTTTGAAGGTTTGAAGTGGAACCAACTTGCACTGAGGCGGCACGCGGAAAGATTTGACCGAACAGTGTTCGCGTTCCGACTCTTGCAATTTCTTGGATCGTTGGCGCCTTCGTCCTGCGCGGAAGAACTGCAGGCCGGAGCCCGTTTGCTCTCGCAAAATCTTTCACAGCGCATTTGGCCGCGGCTCGCGCTGGTTGGATAGTCAAAGAAACATGCAATCCAGAAACACTCAGCCTAAAAGTGTCGCGCCGCAGGGCCGTTTCCGAGACTTGGTGCCGCGCATCTCGGCGAGGCCTCCCGTGATCATGCGCCAATTGAGACCAGATTCGTCTCTGCCGTTGCTAATCGAATCATCTTCAAAAGCTCCCAGGCTCAACAGCTGGGCTCGAGCCAATCAGGGAGCTATAGAGAGCCAACTACTCAAGTATGGAGGAATTCTGTTCCGCGGGTTTCATCCGTCGATCGCGGAATTCGAAGAATTCATGGAAACAATTTTCGGACGCTTACTCGCCTACTCGCACCGCTCGACTCCACGAAAGCCGGTGAACGGAAAGATCTATACGTCGACCGAGTATCCAGCACATCAGTCAATTCCGTTGCACAACGAAAATGCTTACGCGCGGAATTGGCCCATGAAGATCGGATTTCTCAGTCTGCAATGCGCGGCGTCAGACGGCGAGACGCCGATTTGCGACAGCCGACGCGTTTATAAGCGCATCCCGGCAGATGTTCGTGAGCGTTTTGCGCATCGCGGCTTAATGTATGTCCACAACTATGGCAGCGGATCTGATCCTTCATGGCAAGACCTCTTTCAGACCATAAGCAAGTCAGACGTTGAGAATTACTGCCGCCACGCCGGCATTGAATTCGAATGGTTATCGGCCAACCGCCTGCGAACGCGTCAAATACGCCAGGCAGTTGCCAGACATCCGCGAACTGGAGAGATGGTTTGGTTCAATCAAGCGCAGCTTTATCATGTTTCGCGGCTGCCAGCCGATGTACGTGAAGCGCTGCTTTCGATCTTCAATGAAGACGAATTGCCAAGAAACGTTTTCTACGGAGACGGCACACCAATCGAAGCCAGTGACTTGGACCGCATTTGCGAAGTGTATGAACTGGAAAAGATCATATTTCGCTGGCATGAAGGGGATGTGCTCTTGCTCGACAACATGCTTGCGGCGCATGGACGGAATCCCTTTACAGGCGAACGCAAAGTAGTTGTGGGAATGGCGGAGCCGTACGGTTTGACCATTCAATAGACCCTGAAGCGATTCTCAATGTCCTAAACGCTGATGCCGCCTACTACCCTTACGAGCGATGTATCCGGCGAGCGTCCGTCGTTCGCCGCCTGGACGAACGGTGATACCCGTTACATCACGATCACATCAGACCCGCCAAATGTTCAGTCACTTAAAACAGAGGTAGGGAGCCCTGATCGACTTCAAGTGGATCGCAAGGTTGTCAATCGCAAATTGCAAATGCTCTGTTTTATTCTGCATACGGTGCAGCATTTCACGCAAAAGCGCGACGAGGGTCAAAAGGCGCAAAAGAAAAATTAAGACCCACCCTCCTGCCTCTTAGCTGGCATCGTTCGTCGTCTCGCTGCTATCATTCCGCTTGTTCGACAAAACTCAGCGCGAACGCGTCAGGATCTGAAACCAATGGCTCAGTCAAACCGTTTTACAATTATTTGTCCATGCTGTGAGGCAACGGTAATTATCGATACCGTGACCGGGGCGATCCTTTCGCATGAGGAAAAGCAGAAACCATTGGCCTCGTTCGAAGACATGGCCAAAAACCTCGACAAGGCGAAGCAGACTCGCGAGCAAATCTTTGCGCAGGAAATGAGCTCAATGAAGGATCGCGAGCGCCTGCTGGAAGAGAAGTTCAAAGAAGCGATCAAGCGCGCGGAAAAAGACAAAGACAAGGTTTATCGTAATCCCTTGGATATGGACTGAGGGAAGAAGGCAGGAGGCAGGCGGCAGTGTCAGTAGCCCGACCGTGAGAGAGGGCTCACTAGGCAGAGGGCAGGAGGCGGAAGGGGGGAAGGCAGTAGGCAGGAAGCAGGAGGCAGGAGAAATGCGTCGTCGTGTTTTGTTAATCATATTCGCTGCTGTTGCAGTTATCGGAGGAGCGATTGCCGCGTGTGCCATTGGTGCTCAGGCTCAAACGAGTATGCCGCGAATGAATTTTCGCGAGCGCACCTTACCTAACGGCTTGCATGTGCTGAGCGTTGTCGATAAATCCAGTCCGACCGTGTCAATTAACGTTTGGTATCATGTCGGATCGAAAGATGATCCGGATCAACGCAGCGGTTTTGCGCACTTGTTCGAGCACATCATGTTCAAATCTACCAGGAACATGAAGGCTGAAATGATGGATCGGCTCACCGAAGACGTTGGCGGTCAAAACAACGCGTTCACCGAAGACGATGTCACAGTTTACTGGGAGGTGGTGCCGTCGAATTATTTGGAGACGCTGCTATGGGCCGAAGCCGATCGCCTGTCGGGCCTGACGGTTGACGAGGAAAACTTCCATTCCGAACGGGCCGTCGTCGAAGAAGAATATCGTCAAAGCATTCTGGCGCCTCCGTACGGAAAGTTCTTTTACGCTCTGCAGCAAAAGTCTTTCGCAGCCCATCCTTACAAGCGGCCGACGATCGGCAGCATCGACGATCTTGAGGCCGCGACTCTCGAAAATGTACAAAAGTTTCACACTACATACTATCGGCCGGACAATGCGACGCTGATCGTGGTCGGCGACTTTGAGCCAAAGCAGCTCGACACGTGGGTGGATAAGTATTTTGGCTCGATTCCGAAACCAAATCTGCCTCTGCCGCGAGTTCAGGCGAAAGAGCCACCCCGAACCGGCGAAAAGCGCTTTACTGAATATGGCGCGAACGTGCCCCTGCCCGGAGTCGGCATTACTTATCTGGTTCCGTCAGAGAAGAGCGAGGACGCTCCGGCTTTGATCATGGCGGACGTGCTCTTGTCGCAAGGCCGCTCGTCGCGACTCTATCAATCGCTCATCTATCAGCAACAGGTCGCGCAGAGTATTAATTCAGACGCCGACTTGAAGGAGGATGCCGGTCTGTTTTTCTTGACCGCGATCGTGGCGGCAGGCAAGAAGCCCGAAGATGCAGAGACTGCATTACGTTCGGAGATCAAAAAGTTGCAGGACGCTGGGCCTTCGGCTGCCGAGCTTGAAAAGGCGAAGAATCAAATTGTTACCAGCCGCTTGCGGCAACGCGAAACCAATAATGGGAAGGCGCAGGCGCTGGGCTTCGCGGCCGTGCTGCTCGGAGATCCCAATCGGGCGAATACGGACCTGGCGCGCTTGCAGGCAGTCACCGCTGCTGATGTGCAGCGCATAGCGAAAAAGTACTTCAGCGACGAAAACCGTTACGTCTTTTATTACTTACCTGAGTCAATGCGCCCGGCCGGCGGTGGGGAAAACAGGTCTCAAGCAAGCGGTATCGACCGAGCGCAGTGAATAAGAATCAATCTTCACGTTCGGGTTTGGCGGTGGCGAAGAAATGTGTGATCACAGTATTTGTCCTATTGTTTCTCACTTTCTTTGCGTTGGAAATCTCGGTGGACGCTTATTATCATGACTACCGACCGGCGGAGCCACAGCCAGCTCAGGGTAGAATCTATGCCACGAGGCTTTCAAAGGGCGCCTTGGTTTATTTAACGCGAAAAGAACAGGTAGTCTACGAACTGCTGCCTCCTCTCAGTATTGCTTCAATTTTCATCGGCTTGTTGCTAAACACGTGGTGGAAGCGATTTCCTTCTCAGAAGAAGACGAAAAACGAGGTTTCGGAAAATGAAGAACATACGGCCCTTCAATAGAAACAGCTCCGCTCCTGCACTCTTCGTGATTCTTCTGTTTGCGATTTGCGCTTTCGCGCAGACGCCGCAGGCCACGCCGCCGCCGGCTGCGCCGCCGCGTTCGGTGCAATTTCCCAAACCCGTTGAGAAGACGCTGGCTAATGGCTTACGCGTAATCGTGGTGCAGAGGCCGCAGATACCGCTTGTCACCGCGCAGCTCCTGATCAAAAGCGGCGGCGAAGTTGATCCGGCAAACCTGCCCGGTGCTGCTGATATGACCGCCACCCTGTTGACAAGAGGAACAAAGACTCACACGGCAACGCAGATTGCCGAAGCAGTCGAAGCGCTGGGCGGCTCAATCAATTCCGGCGCCGTCTGGGACGCGTCATCGATTACGACCAGTGTAATGTCCTCGCGCATTGGACCGGCGATGGAGATCTTGTCTGATGTGGTGCGCAATCCTGGTTTCAAAGACGAGGAAATTGATCGGTTGCGACGGCAGAATCTCAACAATTTGAGAGTAGCTCTGGGCCAGCCTGGCGCGATCGCCCGTTTCGTCGCAGCCCGCGTAGTTTATCGTGATGCGCCATACGGTCATCCTCTTTCCGGTACGCCCGAATCGCTACCCAAAATTAATCGTGATGACATTGTTCGGCTGCATGATATGTTCTATCGGCCGGACAATGCAGTGTTGATTCTTGGGGGTGACATAACTGCAGACGACGGATTTGCTCTTGGGCAAAAATATTTCGGCGATTGGGCTAAGCCGACAACCGACTTACCGCGCGTTGCGATTACCACTCCGGCAAGTGACCCGGGTAATCGCCGCATCCTGGTAATCGACATGCCGGATGCGGGCCAGGCTGCAGTGATTGCCGCTCGCAGCGGAATCAATCGCGGGAGCCCGGATTATTTCCGCGGAATAGTTTCGAATTCCGTGTTGACAGGTTATTCGGGTCGCTTGAATTGGGAGATTCGTGTAAAGCGGGGCTTGAGCTATGGCGCGGGAAGCTCTCTCGATACTCGTCGCTGGGCGGGCTCATTCTCGGCCTCCGCGCAGACGAAAAACGAATCCGGCGCGGAAGTCGTCGCGCTCACCCTGACTGAGATTTCCAGACTCGCAACCGAACACGTTTCCGCTACTGAATTGACGCCACGGAAAGCGAGCTTAATTGGAAGCTTCGCGCGCGGATTGGAGACGACTGGGGGTCTGGTTGCGCAAGTCAGCTCGCTGGCGCTTTATGGTCTGCCGCTCGACGAGTTGAATCGCTTCGTCAGCAACGTGCAAGCAATCAAGGCCGAAGACGTGAAAGCCTTCGCATCAACGCGCCTGAAACCGGACAGCACCAGCGTGATCGTCGTCGGCGACGCGAAGAAGTTTTTGCCGGACTTGAAAAAGCAATTTCCGCAAGTAGAAGTCATTCCCGTCGGGGAGTTGGATCTGAACAGCGCTGACTTGCGACGCACGATGAAATGAGCTTTCCTCTGTGATCTCTGTGAACTCCGTGGTAAGAAATATCTTTAACCACAGAGGACGCAGAGGATCACGGAGAAATGATAAATGCACTCAAACCTTCGTTCTTTCCTCGATCTCCTCCGCCGCGAAAACGATCTCCTTACCATCAAAACCGAAGTCGATCCCTATCTTGAGGTTGCTGAAATTCATCGACGAGTGATCGAGCGCGGCGGCCCGGCTCTGCTGTTCACGCGGGTGAAGGGAAGTCGCTATCCGGTGGTGACAAATCTCTTCGGTACGGCAAAAAGAATCGAACTCGCCTTCGGCCCAAAGCCGGAACAGTTTGTCAAAGATTTGGTTAGTCTTGCTGAGTCTGTTTTGCCGCCAAAGTCCGCTGAAATTTGGAAGCATCGTTCCTTGCTGCGGGGATTGTTTCGGTTTCGCCCGCGAACGGCTGCGCGAGCAGCGGTGACCGAAGCAGTCGATGAACCGGCGCGACTCGACCAGTTGCCGGTCCTCACCACCTGGGACGAAGATGGCGGACCGTTCATCACGTTGCCGCTGGTTTACACCGAGCACCCCGTCACAAGAAAGCACAACCTCGGCATCTATCGCATGCAGGTTTACGACGAGAAGAGTGCCGGCTTGCATTGGCAAATCCAGAAGGGCGGCGGCTTTCATTATCATGAGGCGGAAGCTGCCGGCCAGCCGCTGCCGGTCACCGTTTTTCTCGGCGGGCCACCCGCACTAATCGTGGCAGCAGTTGCGCCTTTGCCTGAGAACGTTCCGGAATTGATGCTCGCCTCGTTGCTTACGGGCGAAAGATTGAAGATGACGAGCAATCCGAAGGGCGGCTGGCACCGTCTGATAGCTGAAGCAGAATTTGCTCTGGTCGGTAACGTCCCGCCACGCGAGCGCCGACCGGAAGGACCGTTCGGCGATCACTACGGATATTACTCGCTGCAACATGAGTATCCCGTCTTTCACTGCGACGCTATCTTTCATCGCCGCGACGCGATTTATCCGGCAACGGTAGTTGGCAAGCCAAAGCAGGAGGATTTTTTTATTGGCGATTATCTGCAATCGCTCTTATCACCTCTGTTTCCACTGGTAATGCCGAGTGTGCGCGATCTGTGGACCTATGGCGAGACGGGATTTCATTCGCTCTGCGCGGCGGTGGTGCGCGAACGTTACACCCGCGAGGCATTAGTGTCAGGATTTCGAATTCTCGGTGAAGGACAATTAGCGTTGACCAAGTTTCTAATCCTCACCGACTCGTCGATTGATTTGCACAGGTTTCCGGAGATGCTCGAACATGTGCTTGCGCGCGTGCGTTGGGAGACTGACTTCTTCATTTTCTCGAACACTTCAATGGACACGCTCGACTACACCAGCGGGAAAGTTAACGAGGGCAGCAAAGCGATCCTGATGGGACTGGGCGAGGCGATTCGTGATTTGCCGCGCGAATTTCGCGGTGCCCTGCCGAACGGCGTTTCGCACGCGGAAGTTTTTTGTGGTGGCTGCCTGGTTGTACAAGGGTCGCCCTATTCAGATGAGCCGCAACAGGCTGAACGTCTGGCGCGCCACGCAGGATTCTCGGAATGGCCACTAGTGGTTCTTCACGATAATGCCAGCGCCGCAAAAGCTGGACATTGCGAAGCTGGTCGATCGCCGCTGGCGGGAATACTTCCCGAAGGCGTCCGTTTAGAGGCGGTACTTGTGCCGCCAGTGCGGACAAGTCCGCGCTCTAAACGATCATTATCAATTCGGCGGCCATTAGCCCGCCTCTAAACGAGAATGTCCGCCCGTAATCTGATCAGGAGAATAATTCGCGCTGTCATTTGGCTGCTTCTGTTGCTCGCAGTTTCTTGCGGTATCTGGGGTTTCTTCATTGAACCCAATCGTCTGATCGTCCACCAGGAAACCATCCAGATTGAAAACTGGCCGAAAGGACTCAATGGCCTGCGCATAGCCCTCGTTGCCGATATCCATACCGGGGCACCATTCATCAACGATAAGAAGCTACGCCGGATTGTCGAGCTGACAAATCAACAAAACCCTGATCTCATTGTTTTGCTCGGTGATTACATGTCGCCGAACACTTGGCACAGTCATCGGGTCGAGCCGGAAGTAACGGCCGCGGCTTTGAAAAATCTGCAGGCGCCGCTGGGCGTCTACGCGATCCTTGGAAATCATGATTGGTGGTACAGCGGTGAGAAGGTTCGCAACGCTTTGGAGCAAAACGGCATTCACGTGCTGGAAGAAGAGGTTGCGGAAATCAAGTGGCGAAACAGTTCGTTCTGGCTCATTGGTTTCGCTGATTTGTGGACCAGACCTCAGCACATCCAGGAGACTATTCGTGAAGCGCCTGAAGGCGCGACCGTCATCGGCCTGTCGCACAACCCGGATATTTTTATTCATATGCCGCATACGATGCCGTTAATGCTGGCTGCCCATACGCACGGCGGACAGGTGAAGTTGCCGCTGTTCGGCACGCCGATGGTGCCTTCGTATTTCGGTCCAAGATACACGGCAGGCCATGTGTTTGAGAACGGTCACCACATGTTCGTTACTACCGGCATCGGCACAAGCATTCTTCCGATCCGCTTTCGGGTGACGCCGGAGATCGTGATACTTACGATTAACCCGTAGGAAGGAGGAGGAGAAAAATCTACCGTCAGACTTAACCGGGCGCGGCGGTTAGCATGTTACAGAACCGCTCGCGGTAGCGAGCGGGTAAAGTTAAAGAACGCGCTTTCCGCGCTCCGGTCCAGCGACGGTGCTCGCTGTATTTTCCATCGAGTAGAAGAGGTCTACCAGTCGGCAAAGCCGACGATATATTAGTAGCCCACAGCGCCAGGACAGAGATCGAGAGTCCGAATAGAGCCCCAGCGGGGCGAAGTATTTTGAATCCAAGCCAAAACATATGGCAAGAGTTATGTCGCTCGCATACGAGGGCTGGGTTTTGTATCGCTAAATATTACCCACAGCTCGCGCTGTGGACTAATGAATATGCCGCCCGCAATGCGGGCTTCACGCGATTTCATTCAAAGCGATCCCGAATTGTTGGGCGCGTGGACTTACGGCTCTTCATATTTTTGACGAAGTCGTTCTGAAACGTAACGGGAACGCGTCTCAGCGTTTATCGCGAGCCCTCGGGCGTTACACCAAGCCAGGACTTCTTCAACGTCAAGGTCAACCTTTTCGATTGATATGTTAGCGGGAATCCCTTCGCGGATCATTCGTTCCGCCGTTTGTAACCACGCTTCGTACGTTTCTTCCAGATTCTCTGCGTCCTCTGCAACCTCGCGCAGCCGTTCCCATTGCCCTGGGCGATACCAAGCAATGCCGGTCACTATTCGCGATTCGTTAGAGGTCTTCTTCATAGATGAGATTCAATCGCGCCCAACGAATTATGCCGCGCCGCAAAGAGAAAAAGAGCGGTGCGACAATGAGATCGGCCCTCCTGATAACAGGATTGAAATGGCTAGAAGCCTTTATCCTGAGGCCCCGGCTCAAAGACCTCAAACGCCGGTACTTGGATCGGTCGTCACCGCTCACCAAGAGATTACAACTAAATACAGAACTGTCAAACCAAAACCTTCAATGTCGAGATCTCCCTGTTCGCGTAGCCCGACCAGCGGCATAACGTAGCAGTTGACCGGGCGCGGCGATCAGCAACAACGTCGAATCAATCAATCAAGTTGCGAAAAGGGCTCCCCGCGCTCCAGTCCAACGGGTTGGATTTCGCCGTCGAATTAATCCGACTTCGGTGTATCAACCACCCAAGGTATTTTTGTCGCGAATTCAAGTTGTGCCACCGTTGCGCCGGCGAAAGACTTTGGAACGAGCGCAACGTTTGACGTAAGACCCCATTCGAAGTGCTCTCCAATGCGTTCAAAGTCAAAAGTCACGTGACCATTCGACTTTTGTTTTGCGTCGCGTCCACTTTCAATGACCCCGATGAAATGAAAAAATCCCCCGTAATGATGGAGGCCGCTCTCGTCACGATGTGTGTGCCAGATTTCCGATTCCTTGCGGCTGTCGACGCCAAGCTGATCAAAGATAGATAAGACCAGCTTTGGATAGGCGTGATCGCGAGCCGCGGCAAAGTTCAGACAATTGGCGCATCCGCAAGATTCGGGTGAACCAAGCGGCACACGCGAGAAGACGTCGCGGGTGGCGTCCGGGTCACACTGGATTGTCCATCTGGCAATTTGCGCCGTTTGCATTGTTTAGAAAAAGAAATCCAAAGGTTGACGCGGCGGCGCGAATCAAAGCATCCTCCGCCGCACCAAGCAAGTTAAGAAACACGCCCCCGCCGCTCGCGTCCAAACGATTTTGTTGGGCGGCGTGCGATTCAAGGTGTTTTCATGTCAAGCGGCCCGCCAACAATGAACGCGTGCGCCACAGATTCTTCGCGGCCATTGCGATAATACACGCGCAATTCAGCCGGCGTTTTGAATGTGCGCTTCACGTCGTCTTTCAAATCGAACCACAAAGGAAGAGTTTCCGTCTTACCGGCCGAGACAGTCAACGGATATTCATTCGTCGCGCCAGTGTGTTTGTGGTTGTAGGTCGCGCCATTTGCCAGTAGCTCGACCTTCGTAATGATGATTGGTTTGTCGAAGGAGTTAGTGACGGTGACGTCGTTGTCAGGTGCGTACCACGTTTCGCCGATGAGTGGATGGCTCGCTTTCACGCGCACCGTAACGCGTTCAGGGACAGAGGGGTTTTGATTGGCGTTCGTCTGGTAAATCGTCATTCCTGGATCGCACGCAGTGGCAACGAGTAGCAATCCAAGCGCAAATGGGAACAAGCATTTCATGAGACGATTCAGCCGCCCAACTACGTATTAGGCCACAGCGTGTGGCCTAAGTACTCTGGGCCGCGCATTATACGCCGCCTGGTCGCCGTACCCTCACTGAATCGCGCGCCTGAGAAGAGTCCAATGTGAGCTCTCCGTTAGGAGCGAAATGCGTTTAGGCAGCATAGCGTTAAAGTTGAGGGGGAACAGTTGCAGCAACCTACTTCGCTGGGCCTCGACCGCGGACCTCGCCCCAGTTCGGAAACGCGTTGAGACCCGGGGGAAAGGTAAGCTGCTTCTCGTCGGTGCCGTCCGCATTGATCAAAAAGAGCTGGAACTGACCGCGTCCCCCCACACGCCTGTGGAACACAATCTTCTTCCCGTCGGGCGACCACGAGGGCGTCAAGTCGCCGATCGTGTTTTCGGTCAGCTGCACCTGTCCGGTGCCATCCGCGTTCATGACGCAAATCTCGAAGTCGGGACCGCCCCGCCTGCAACAGAAGACAATGCGCGTACCGTCCGGGGACCACGACGGGGCTCGCTCCTCCTCGGCGTTGTTGGTCAGGCGCGTCGGCTTACGCGTCCCGTTCGCGTCGATCACGTAATTGTTCGTGATGTTCTTCGGCCGCCTCCCTTTCTTGAGGAAGTCGTCCACGCCCATGACGAAGATGTCGCTGTCCGTCGTCGCAGCCCCCGGCAGGGAATTGATCGGCCGCCCCGTGCCCGACGCCGAGGCGTGGAACGCGATGTTCCTGCCGTCCGGAGACCAGGTGGCGGAGCTGCCCCGCATGAGCGACGTCTGCCCGGTGCCGTCTGCGTTCATCACGAACAAGTCCGAGGTGTTGAAGGGCTCTCCCTCAGCCCGCCGCCGGTTACTGTCGAACACGATCCTTCTCCCGTCCGGCGACAAGGCGGGGAAGCCATCAGAGTAGGTGTTCTCCGTCAAACGCCGCGGGTTCGTGCCGTCCCCGTCCATCAGATAGATCTCGGCGGCGAGCCAGGCACGCTGGGCATCGACCGCGGGATCGGCTGCCGGGTCGTGGCGCGTACTCACAAACGCAATCGTCGAGCGCAGTACCGCCTGCTTCTCGCCGCGGTTCTGGGTCCGCGCCCACGCGCCAAGCAGGACCGCGCCCGAGACCGCAATCACTATCGACGCGGCCAGCACCACCTTCCCGATTTCCTTGCGAATGTTCAAGATTTCTCCTCTCAAATGAGCAGGGATGTTGGCGTGTACGGAATAGCGTTCAGAAACTCTTATCGAACATAAAGCGCCTAACGCTGCAAGCGCTTATAGGCGCAGCCCAAACCAAACCCTTCTACGTCAATATGTCGCGACGAACCAGCGTCGACATTATCACGAAAGCTAGTGCGGTTATTTGTAGAAACGTTCGCACAGTTTGGAATCGCCACCATTTCTCACCTAGTTCCATCCAATTCGACGGAGGAGAATCGACTTTCCACGTTATTATCTGATTGTTAATCGGGATGTTGCCGAAGGCCGTGATTAAGGCGACCGCTATGACGCAGATACTTGCAACAATCAAGAGGTAGAAACTCAAACGATCGCGTCGAGCAAGGAAGGTTGAAACGATAGTGAAGAAGACACCAAGGATCACTACCGTGGGCAACGGAACCGTAAATACCCGGATCGCGTGTTGCATCTTCTCGGTATAAAAAGCAGGTGACATGCCGGCGGGGTTATAGTCCAGCCAGATAGCAAATGCCGCCCCGGATGTTAGAGCGACAAAAAACAGAGCCAGGAATAAAACGATCCTTCGCACCATATTACCCTCCTCGGCCGAATCACATCGGTGCGCTGAACGGTTGAGAAACTATGAAGCCGGGTCTCCCAAAGTCGATTTGAAAGTTGGACAATGTCCAACGTTTGTATACGAGTTTGGCCCTTGCGGGTTGACTCAAAATCTGACTCAAGAAGGAGACTCCGGCGATGAAGATTC
>WNGK01003587.1_pt1 | contig 16768 bp, 20 predicted proteins | sample 5400601 | NCBI WGS metagenome assembly WNGK01 (sample SAMN13153376, study PRJNA577476) | soil metagenome | isolation source: 60 cm soil or saprolite under Garry oak tree replicate 1 | place: USA:California | collected 2016-06-15
GGCAGAAGCGTTCGATGAGTAGAGCGGCGGTATTGACATCACCTGCTTTGCCATACAAACGCAGTTGGGGAGTTTCTTCGACAAACTCGCACACGCCACGCAGCTTCACCGGCGTGTCATCTACTACGATGACGGGTATGGTTGTATCAGTCATGTTTGCGCTCACGAGTCCAGCAGTAATCAATCTAACAACAAGCCCATCAACATCTGTAGGGGCGAGGGCAGCGGACGTGGGGTGGTGTGGGCCTTTAGGGTCGCCCGCGTCCTGTTCATCTCGCTTCCATGTTGGGGGACACCATCACCCCACCCCGCGGGCGACCCTAAAGGCCCTCCCAACCCCTCGTCGTCCACCCTCGCCCCTACAGAATCGTATTTACACGCCAGATTTGTGCGCCAACGGCTGGAAGACCAGCAAGCGAAAGCCTTCCACCTGAGACCACCTGTTGGGCGCCGGTCAGCACTTCATGGAGATGAACTCCATCCGCCAGATCAGCACGGCGCACAGGCAGGGCCTCCAGTCCATCACTTGCCCGGCGCACGACAACCAGCAGGCGTTCCTCTGGAGCTTCGCGTATGAACGACACAGTATTTCCACCTGCGTACACCAGTTGGAAGCCACCATGGCATAGAGCGGGCGAATGGCGTCGCAGGTGGATCAGCGCCTTGAAATAGGCGTGTAGTTCATAATTCCAGGCTTCCTGGTCCCAGATCATACAGCGCCGGTTATCTGGATCGCCTGCGCCTACCATGCCGATTTCATCTCCATAGTAGACACATGGCACTCCTGGATACGTAAAGAGCAGCGCTATCGCCAGTTGTGCACGCGCGACATCTTCCCCTACGTGGGTCAGGATGCGCGGGGTGTCGTGGCTGTCCAGCAGGTTGAACTGTTGCATGGCGATTTGCCAGGGGATGGCCGACAGGAAGGTCTCCCACTGGGCTGCCATCGCTTCGGTCGGAAGAGATTGCCTATCAGGCCATGCGCGCTGCCATATTTCAACAACGTCGAAGTCGGCCAGCCATTGCAGCACAGGGAACATGAACCCCTGGTAGTTCATCACGGCGTCAAGTTCGTCACCTTGCAAGTGCGCGGTTCCATCAAAGAAGTGCTCTCCAATCAGGTAAGCCTCGGGCTTTTCGGCTTTGACGGCACGACGCATGCCGCGACCAATCTTATGCCCCAACTGAATCTCATTCTGCCGCGCCAGCATGTTCGCAACGTCGAGACGCCAGCCGTCAATACTGAATGGAGATCTCAACCAGTAGCGCATAACAGCATCTTTGCCGGCGTACATGAATTCGCGTAGGCTTTCACTGCGATAGTTCAGCTTGGGCAGGCTGCTGTGACCCATCCAGGCTTCGTATAGTTCAGGATGCTGGTGAAAGGTATAGAAATCAGCCGTGACAGCCGATGCACTGGATTGTGCAGCGAGAAACCAGGCGTTGCTCGCACCGCTATGGTTGGGGACGATATCCAGCATCAGGCGCATATCGCGCTGGTTTAGAGCCTCCCGTAATGCTACAAGCGCCTCGTCACCGCCAAAGTGAGGGTCTACCTGTTTATAATCGGCTACGTCATACTTATGATTACTGGGCGCTGTAAAAATAGGGGTGAGGTAGAGGGCTGAGACCCCCAGGTCCGCAAGGTAATCCAGCTGCTGCTCAATGCCCTGGAGATCACCGCCGAAAAACTCACAGCCGCCCGTTTCAGAATGGGGTCGCGGGCGTTCTCCCCATGGGTGGGCAACCACCGGCTTTCCGTGACAGTCATACTCCCCTGTGCGCACATTATTGGAGGGATCGCCATCGTAGAAACGATCAGGGAAGATCTGGTAAAAGACGCTCTCTTGCACCCAGTTCGGTGCGTGGTAATTGGCCAGGATTTTGAAATCGCTGGCATCAGTTGGAGCATGGCGTGTAATGCCGCCATTGAAATACCAGTATCCACCATCCGCAGCCAGGAGAAAAAAGCGGTAGTTGGTACTCGGCATGCGAAGTTTCAGCTCAAGCTCCCACCAGCGCGAGACTCCACCGGCGCTATCTCCGGGAGCCGGGCGCATCTCCTCCATGTGCTGTTCTCCATTGGGAGTTGTGCGGAGAAATACGCGCTCGATAGGAGCCCTCCGGTCGGCGCGCAAACGCAGTGTTACAGTTGAGCCAAATTGATGCGCATCGCCTACCACGTAGTACGGCGAACCATCGTGGTGAATGCTATGCGTCCAGTGATCGTAGGGCATAGTTCCAAAAAACGTGGACATCTATGGACACCGCACTTTTTGTTTGATTTATACGGTTATCGCTAACCATAAGGGCTGAACTACGTAGGCCGCTATTCCCTTTGCATCTACGTGAGCAAATGCATCAGGCTTACTTTTGCGTAAAATGTTGTAGGAACCATTCACATCGGCACATATCTTGCGTCCGTCTTTGGTTCGGTATAAGCGGTTTCTTCGCCCGATCCGCTTCCCGCTAAAGATGTACTCTGTATCATCGTTCGGCTTGTAGGTAGGAATAGGGTCCAGATCAACAAAGCTAGCTTTTGACGTGTAGCTCTCTTCTTGCATCTCTACCTGAATGCCAACGAGGGAAGCTTTGTACGTGAGCATGCCAATAAAGCGCGCATGGGGAATGGCAACGAAATTTTGATTGTTGCGCCGCCCATTGTTCACTTCTTGCTTCCACAACGGGTTCTTCCCGATGATAATGGTGCCTACCCCCTCTTGTACCAGAAAATCGATAATCCGCTTACTGGCAGCGTGTAGGTAGTGATTGATCTGGCGGTTACGCTTGTTCGTGATCTGTTCCATTTGCCTCGTGACGCGCTCTCGATCCTCTTTGGGAAGGCACAGCTTCAACTCTTTCATGCGCTTATTGTACCACTGATTCCACGCTTTGAGCGGACGACCGTTAACCAATCGGGGTACCCACCCTGCACGGTTTGATGTTATCGCCGCTAAGTTCGTGACTCCGAGGTCAATCCCGACGCAGAAAGATGGGTCTACCTTGGCTTGAACTGGTTCTTTAGTGTAAATCACCTCAACGACATAGTAGCCGTTGCGAGGAACGATCCGCACCTGGTCAACAACAGTGTGCTCGGTTTCGATGGTGATGGGCAGCCCGGACGGTCGAATGAGACCATCTCTGAGTCCTGGCTTGCTCAACGCTTGCATGGTGTAGACAAGCATGTTTCTGCCCTCGGTTTTGTGCTTGTACTTCGGCAATTTCGGGCATCCAGTGAACTCGGAGGGGTCTTCTTCGTAGGCCGCTTTTGCCTCACGGAACGCTTTCCATGCAGCAGCCAGTTGCCTGAGCACCTGCTGTGATACCTTCGCCGGAAGTGCTTGGTACGCCTCATGCGGCTGCATGCGTTTATCCATCTCTTCATAGGACAGATAGATGCCTTGATGGATGAACGCTTGTCGCATCTCGTAATTGGCCGCATTGTACAGGTTCTTGGACGCAAAGGCGGCCCCGTCAATCACGCCGTAGCGCGGATCGTGCTTGCTGATAACATGCTGCTCGACTAACTGCACGGTGTGTACCTCCTACGTCTGCTGCTGGCGTTAAATGCCTGAGCAGTCAAGGACTTGCCAGATATCCTCCAGCTCGCCAATGGCAAACACCTTGAGCAACACGCTGATGGTGGGGTACTCGTTCTCCAGCTCACCGAGCAAGTAGTCGCCCTTGCAGAAGCGAATGAGGACAGTGATGATCTCACGCTCTGGGCTCACGCGCCTGGCAGTAACCTGTACCTCCAACTGGCGGGTAAAGGCCACCGCCTGCCCCTGGTCGATCAGTTCGCCGATTTCCTGGTGGTTGTAGGCTTCTTTCATGGGGTTGCTCCTTTTGGGTCTTCGTTGTTACATGACTCGACGTACGAGTTCCTCTCAACTGTGATCGTCGTGATGCCCTGCCTATAGGCATGTACCAGGTCGTCTCTCAGTTGTTTGACGGCGTCTTTCATGGTTGGTGGTGGAACACCTCTGCTGGTGAGAAACCGCACTAGTTCTAGCATTTCGCGTAAGATGTACTGGCGTTGTGTTTTGTTTAGATGTTGGCTCATAGCGTCTCTACACTCCGATGAGGATGAGAAACTTGATATGGTAGAAGTCCGGTAAGGTTTCTATCTGCGTCATGGTGACACGTGACACGAAACCCGTTTTGAAAAGATATGCTCTTGCCTCTGCTGGCGTATCCCCTTGTATTTGTTGGGCTAATTCTTGCTCGTCGTCCTGGCTAAAGCTATACTCCCAAAGACCTGCCAAACGAACGATAAACGGGGTGATTCGAACTACCGTCGTTTGTACACTGCCGACTCGCTCAAACTGGCGTCCTGGTCGTGTGGTGTTGAAAACGATGGTTGCTTTCCTGTTTAGCTCGTCCTGGCTGTAGGCGACTCCCCCGCACGTTTTCGAGGCGTTCACTGTAACCATTTGCGCTTCTTCTCCGATGCCATGATCGGGGTTGATGTGAGTAGTACAGTGTGTTGTTTGGACTGCTTCACCAGGTCGCAAGGTGAATGCCTGGGGCATTGCCGAAGTTAGCTGCTCTTGTAACTGCGCGGTCGAGGTATCCAGATCATACTTTGCTACTGCCTTGTAGTCGCGTGCATCCTGTCCACCTGTGAACGCTGCCAGATTTTTGACAAAGAGAGCGCTAGTAACGGTTGTGTTAATGTCAAGTAGTGGTATGTTGCCTCTGCTTCCTGCGCTTATGGCACTCGCTGTAACGGAAGCTACTCCCCAGGATGGCGCGTTGGCTGCGGGTATCGTTAAAGCTTGCTCTGTCGCTATTTTCACTCCGTCGTTGCCAGTAAACACGGTTCCTACTGGTACGATTTGGGCGGTTGCCTGTCCATTGTAAAAGGTTAGCGTTCCTGTCGCTTGTCTCGCGTCCTGGTGGCCGTGTCCTGTGGTCGGTGCGGCCAATGTCCTGGTGAGTGTAACAGGCGCAAGCGTTCGGGTTTGTACGGGGATCGCGGTCGTCAGCTGCACAGATTTATGAACAGGTAGAAGTGTAACAGTGACTATGGGCTGGTTGATAACGTTGAGGACGGCGATAGCAATCAGGGAAAAGAGAAACAGAAAGAGCGTGAAAGCACACTCCTGCTCCAGTTTCCTGTTTATCTCCCATTGTGGAGTAAAGCGCGGCGTAAGTGGTTGGGTTGGGATTTCTGCCACAGCGCGAAAAAATATCTCGTCTGCCTCTTCTGGTGGGAGCGGTTCAGAGTCGCTATTCGCTAAATGTATTTTTTCTCGCAATGGTTCGCTTACTGGTTCCGTTGGTGCTATCGGTGGCTTGGTGTTCTTCTCTTCTGTTTGCTGCATGGTTTACCTCTCTTCACGAAACGCAAGACGCAAGCCGCTCTTGTAGCAGTCCCGCTAGATAGCTCCAATAGACCTCTTGTAACGCTTCCTTTGCTAACTCGCCGCCAAGTAGGTTGATGGGAGTGTCAGGTAGCCATTCAACCCACTGGTTGAGTTTGTCAAGAAAATAGGTTTTCAGCGCGTGAATGTTCACTTCTAACGCCTGCTGCGTCGTTAAAAACGGCTTGTACTCCTTGAACATAATTGCTCTCAGGTCTGCAAGGAGTTCTTCATCTTCGTCTAACGCTTCGTTTATTACTTCCCAAACGGCTTGAGTGAATGTGTTCATTGCTTCCCCTCACAATGGGAAAGCGGCAGCAATGCCGCTTCTGTTATTGTCCTTGTGTGGTGGTAAACGTCTTCCCGTTATTCACAAAACAGATGATCTTATCACTGCCTTGTATGTGAATGTTCAGGTCTGGTTTCCCATCCCCATTGCAATCTTCAAAAGAGAGCGTTACAGGTGCTAAATCTTGTCCAGCACCAAACAAACGAGGGCCGATGTAGACTTGAGACTTCGAGGCGTTCCCCCCTGGTATCTCAATGACCAGAATTTGACCGTTGAGATTGACCGCCATGAAATGGCTAGGACTGGCTGAACTATCACTGTGACCGACTACCGCGTCAACCTGATAGGTTCGAGGTCTGCCATAGTGCATATCATCCTGCCAGATGCTATACCAGGATGACAAGGCACTAAAAGACAACCATCCAACAATCATAATGAATAGCCCTATGCCAACAAACACTAGCCAGTGAAAGCGGGTTCGTTCTAGCCGTCTGGTAGGTTTTGCTTGTCTGGAGATACTTGAGGTTCTTGCCCGCTTGGGCGGTTCCTCATAGTCCTGTTGCTCGTCTTCCTCAAATTGGGGTATATGTCGCGTCGGCGGGACTGACTTCGTATATCCGTCCGTTCTCCCCCTGGTAGTCCGTAGCCCTGGGTATGGGTTGGTTGGTTGTTGCGTGGTCGTCGCTGCGGCGGCGGCTGCACTTCGGCGGTTTGCTACAGGTTGAAAAGGAGGCTCGTATTTTTTTGTCATCTCTCCCCCTCGTTTTCTGCGTCAATGAGGTTTGCAGCTTCTTTAAGCGTTAACTCACCCTGAATGATGCTTGCTAACAACCGTCTTACTTCCTGCTGTTTCCAGTGACATTGACACGCTGGGTCATTGCAAAAAGGCTGTTCAAATGAGTGAAAATAGTAAACGGGTATGCTCTGCTGCGGGCGGGCTGTATCCGTTACGTATGGCATAAGTGGCGGATAGTCCGTAAGAGGGACGTGAAACGGTGGTATGTCTTGCATGTCTTCCTCTCGTTGATTGACAGCTAAGGCCATACATTTTATACTGTACATAGGCCTAGCCCGTCCTGGCAGCAAAAACGGCATAGGGTGCCGTCTCACTGCCATTGTGACAACAACACACTAAAGGGACGGTCAGTTTTATGTTTTGAACTGCGGTAGCTTGCAAGGCACAGGCAGTTCGCAACATGCGCGAAAAGGTCTAAAACGGGGCGCCTAGGGTTTTACTCTAGGCGTTCTGGCATCACCTCCTCAAAGAATTAGGGTAGTTTAGAGAATGTTGAGACCCTGAATATCCATAACCTTGATCTCACGGCCATACGCTTTACCGAGTGTATCAGCTATCGCTTTTGCCGTTTCAGCCTTGATAGGCTGTCCATCCTCCGCGTTGGCGGCAGATTGACGGCTTATTGATTGACCACCGTTCTCCGAAACTGATGCAACTCGGACTGGCCTCACTGCTGTTCGGTTCCTGCTTCGACCAGAACCGCCCCGGCTTGCGAGGTCTTACGCTCTGTCCACAGGCGTGTGACTTTCCGCAGAACTTGCGGTAGTTTTCTCATTCCTCATGCTAACGCGACGAGATTCAATGCCGCATTCAGGTCTCGGTCGAGTACGAAACCACACTCCATCCGTTCACAGACATATACCCGTTCCCGCAGGGGCATCTCATCTTTCACATGACCGCAACTGGAACACCTTTTCGTGGAAGGGTAGAAGCGGTCAGCTACAAGTAGTGCCTGTCCATTCCACAAGGTTTTATAGCTCATCTGCCTCCTGAACTCCCCCATACCGACATCACTGATTGCGCGCGACAAGCTACGGTTCTTGCGCATTCCCTCCACATTCAGGTCTTCTACGATAATTGTCTTCGGTCGCTCTCTGGCAATTCGTTTTACGATTTGCTGCTTAGGCTGCTTGTGCGAAAGCTTGGTCCTCGCTGTGATAGCACTCGTGGCCTTATGCAGCGCGTCGCGCCGGACATTGCCAACGCGATAATACTGCTTTGCAAGTTGCTTGCGAGCCTTTGCGCGGTTTTTACCGCCCTTCTTGCGCCGCGAGAGGCGTCGATGCAAGCGAATAAGCCGACGGAGGTTTTTCTGCAGGGCCTTGGGGTTTTCAATGACAGTCCCGTCCGAACACGTCGCCAGCGTCTTGATACCTAGATCTACCCCGATTGGCTTCCCGGTCGCGGCTTCTTGGTCTGGCACCTCTTCCTCTACCTGAATGGAAACAAACCAGTGGCCTGCGTGTTCTGAGACTGTTGCGGAGAGAATATGGACTCCCTGGGTTGGAAGATAGCCACGCTCGTTGAGCCGCAAGCGTCCCAATCGGGGAAGTTGCACCGCATCCTCGAAGATGTGTATCTGTCCCGTTAACCGGAAATGCCCCAATCCTTTCTTTTTCGACTTGAACTTAGGGTAGCCGACCTTGACCTTGTGCCTGCCCTCCCGTTTCGAGCGCACACGTCGAAAAAAGTGCTTGAAGGCTTTGTCTAGGTCGCGCAGGGCTTCCTGTGGCACGCACTTCGAGACCTCGTACATCCAGGGGTAATCCACTCGTTTGAGTCGGTTCAGTTCTTTGTGTAACTCCATCGCGCTGATGCTTCGACCAGTTGCCTTGTAGACTTCCTGCTTGCGCCGGAGACCCCAGTTGTAAGCAAACCTTGCTACTCCGGCGTGTTTTTTGCAGGCAGTGAGTTGTTCGTTGTTCAGATCAAGTTCGGATTTATAACCGCGCATGACTCGCATGCCTCACCTCCCTATAGTGCGAGAAAGCAGCATCAAAGCGAGATGCTGGAATCTGCCCCGGTCTCTCCGCTGTTTCTCACATATGAGGATTATACACGATAATTGGCAACAATGTCAATATTCAATATCAAATAACTATTATACATTCATTCAATGACAATCAAATACATTGACGTATATTCAAGTATAAACACGTTCAAGTACTTAACAAGGGCGACGATATTGACACTGGGGTACCTATCGCTTATACTTACACGGACGGCGACATCAAAAAGCCCGTGAAGGCGAGGTTACAGAGTGCATGGCCACAGAATGGTTAACCGTGGAACAGATTGCTAAAGAACTTGGTATTAGCGAGGAAACCGTTCTCAGATGGATTCGGAAAAAGGACCTCAAAGCCTACAAGCTTGGGAAAAATTACCGTGTGACGAGAGAGGATTACCGGGAGTTTCTCAACCAGCGATACACGGGCAACATCGATAGCCAGCCGTGACCGCTTTCACGACGGCTTCCAACAAAGAGGCCGGTATCCTGAGCTCAGGATACCGGCCTTGTTCTATAAATAGGGGTAATTCCACCCCAATTCTATACGGTACTCACGTAAATTCATCGAAAATTACCTCGCTACAAATACAATCAATGATAATAGCATACTATAAGATGTATTCAAATGCAAGCCTTGAAAGGCTTAAAATGTACCTATTTTGTATGATAACTTGCGAAAATTTTAATCTTTCTTTTCCAAAGAGTGGTGAACATAGTTTGTCCAAATATAGAGGCAAGCCAACATATGGACTGCGCTCATGTGAGCATTTCACCGCCAAAGTCAACATCTCCTGAAAAATGAGGAAGCGCAAGGGGAAGATGCAGTGAGAGATGGGCAGGTATCAATTGATGCCAGTCTTAATCCCCGAAATATCCGCTACTTTGTCCCTGGCGTCAGATCAGTAAGCACCTTCATCTGAATCAATCCTCGGCAACAGTGGGAAGCTCAATGACTTACAAACTACCAGCCCATAGCGACGGTAGTCGATAGATGATAGTGCTTGCGAACAGACGAGAATGGGTTTCTCGCGCAAATGGTTAAACAGCTTACGTAGTATAGGGCCTAATCATAGCTTCATCTGTCTTTTTTATTTTCGATCTTCCCCTTGCTATTCTGATTTCGTTCTTTGACGATCTGAACTACTGTTAGTGTGCTTGCAATTGACCCTGGAATGGCAAGAAACAGGGTTAACCAATCGAAAAAAGACATAGGTGGCGCCTCCCTGCTAAAAGCGATTTTCTAGGAGGCTGAATGTATGCACAAAATCATCTGCAAAAAGTAGTACGTCCTTCGTCTACTACTATAGACGGTACGGCGGTTATCCTCTTGAACTTGGACCGGGTAACCTGCGTATACTACAATAGAGCTATGCATACGAACAGCCTTCCGCTGTAGTGTGTGTAGCAAAGAGAGAGCAGCTTCGGGACCACAGAACGTGCGATCTTGCCGGATGCCGACGTTCTATAATCTGCAGAGTTGCTCTTCCTTTTGCTCACTAAGACAAACGCGCTACCCAAGTGAATTTTGTGGAACTATATGGTATAGGGGTGGAGCTACGTAAGGTGTCATGGACAGTAAAGTAAGCGAGTACGTTGCTCGAAATGCTTGCTTTGTCAGTTCCTGGTTCTACGGGAGTCGGTACTTCCCCTCTATTATGTCTGCACTGGATGATGATCTGTCGGCCAACTTAACTCTGAGGCAATCTCCGCAGGAAACTTCTTTTGATAGTTTCTTTGCCGTTTTTACTCGTGAGCGTCTGGCATTGCCCCATTATTCCCGCTCACCATCCTCATCGTGTGTGCTGGAGAGTGATGGACGGTTACATTGTCGATATGCACGGTATCGAAAATCTCCAATAAGGCTGTACCCACAATGCTCTCGATGGTAAGCTCGGTCTGCTCCACATCCCCTACCAGCACCTCAGAGAACTTCTTTGAGCAATGGAGGCGCAAGTCTATGATGCACGTATCCTTTCCTAGCTGTAGAGAGGTGATCGCCTGATTGTGCGATAGGGGTTTGACAGTCTGTGCGCTCGTAGAGGAGTTTGCCCTGTGATTCCCCACGTTCAGTTTGGAGGCAATGAGTTTCTCTCGCAATTCTCTACTATTCGCATTTGCTCTATTTTGTTCCTCCCATAATTGCTCAAGTGCGGCAGGAACTTTGCCATCAGCTTGTATAATGGCAGCACTTTCAGTGAGAAACATCTCTTCAAATGGATGATCCCGGAGGAGTGCATTACACAGTAGATATTGTTGTAGTGCTGCGGCACAATCAAGGCAGGTGCTGGCGTGCTCGTGTAGGCACAACCTTTCCTCCAAGGAAAGATCATCAGGATGACGTATAGCGAACTCGTTGGCCCAGACGCTGCACCAATGATTAAAGCGATCTTCTACCATCTTCCTTCTCCTTGCTGACGGCGATCATTTCTCTCAGCTCGGGACAAACCTGAAGCAATCGAGCAGCCGCACGATTTAGGCATTCGCTCACACGCTTCGTGTTGGTTCCCAGCATATTTGCGATCTCAACTTGAGAATAGCCGAGACGATGATATAAGAAAATGCAATTCTGCGCCTTCGGACTCAGTTGCCTTAGTGCTCGATTCAAGAGATCGGTTTGCCAATAGTGTTCGTCGATATTGGCACTTATTAGAGCTTCATGCCCAGCATGATAGATTCCATGCTCGTCTTCCTCATCATCAAACAGAGGCTCGTGCTGATGCTTCCTGTCCGTCTTGTAGTATCGGAACGCTTCATTGACGCATATCCGGAACCACCAACGCCTAAAAGGAATGGCATCCGGCTTTTGTAGTAAACCAATCCATATGCGTAGACAGGCTTCTTGGAAGACATCTTGTACCCCTTCTGTATCAGCTACGAATCGATGGATGACCGCTTTAGATGGCAACTCAAAGTGCATGAGTAACTTCCTGAAGCACTCCTGCGCGGCTTTGTCCCATGCTGGACCTCTCATTTGCGCTCGCTGGAAGAGCAGCAGTTCTGGCACACCTGCGATCAGCCCCGGTTCATCTGAGTAGTTTGTCATATCCAAGCCTCGAAACTACGGACGCTTCCATAAATATCTTCTCTCCCCTCTATTAGCAGCCTTCATTGAGCATTGTCCCACCGAATTCGCTCCTCTACTTACTAATACCCGTGAGCAACACGATAATCCGCATTGGCCAGATAAAAGGTGAAATTTCGCCTCCTCCTGATGGTGAGTTTCCCTTGTTTACGTCATAGCCTCCTTGTTACTTGTCATGTATCAACCAAGTACTCTACAGTGAGGAAGCGTCCTGCAGCCGCCTATTCCACTGTATCGAGCCTACTTTGCGGCCTGTGGCGCCTTACGTAGCTCTACCCCAAGTAGGGTGTATGAATGCACCCGAATACTATCACACCGTACTTACCCCGCGATAGCAATCACCAGAATACCCGAGAAAATCAGGATCGATCCAAGCAGCCGTATCGTGCCAAACTCCTCCCCTAATAAGCGCCAACCCAGGAATGCGGCAAAGATGACGCTAATCTCGCGTATAGCCCCAGCATAGCTTACGCGAATAATGGTGTACGACTTGAGAGCCAAAATGTATGACAGTAAAGTAAAAACACCGACCAGAGCGATTCGTAGCCAGTTCGTGCGCCACTCCTCTACAATGGCAGCTTTCCCATAACGCAGAAGTATGGCTGGAGTGATGAAGACTGCCGCAAACGCGATGACAATCACGGTGTAGGGTAGAGGGTTCACAATGTGTACTGCCGCGCCATCAATAGTGGTATAGATCGAAATGCACAATGCCACTCCAAGCGCCATAGCCAGCCCGTTCGTACTCAATTTCGCGGTCTTGCGCAGCGACCACCAGACGTTGCTGCCGACTACTACCAGGCCAAGCACCAGCAATGAGATACCAATTACTCCGAAAAGCCTGGGATGCTCACCGAGGAAAAGGGCAGCCCAGACCAGGAGCAGTGCAGGAGCCGTACCGCGCGCCATGGGGTAGACAAGCGAAAAGTCGCCATGCTCATACGCGCGAATCAAGAGCATATAATAGAGACCTTCGACCAGTGCGCTGCTCACGACAAAGGGCCATATACTCCACAAGGAAATAGGGCTTACAATGACAATGGGCATGTAGCAAAGCACACCAACGATCAGCGCCAGCCAGATCATCACCTGCTTCTCTTTGGCGCGTTTCACAAAGAGATTCCAGGTAGCGTGCAACATAGCCGCGATGAGCAATAATCCTATAGCAAGAAGGGACATATAGGGAGCCTCTACATAGCGTTTCTATCTATTCTATCTCAGATATCGCTTTGTGGACTACTATTCAGATGAAACAGGAGACAATGATGATGCGGACACACTCGTCTTGAGCTTTCCACTGCTTTGAAAAAGTGGCACCGTTGTACCAATCAGTCCAGCATCATTTCCCAGGCGGGCTAACACGATCTTGATGGGGGTATCTACGCTGGTTGAAGCGTGCATGGTCAAAGTACTCTGCATGCTGGCAAACAGGAATTCACTTGCGTTCAGTACACTCCCACCCAAAATGAGCGCGTGCGGCTCAAATAGAGCGATATAACGGGCTGTTGCTTCGCTCAGCCAGCGCCCCACTTCTGCATAGACCTGTAATGCAACTGCATCACCACGCACAGCTTCCTCTGCCAGCAATTGCGGACTGAAATATTCGCGATTATTGAGGCGCTGTGCCAGGCTGGTCTCTTCGCCCCGCCGCAGGGCACGCTGCACCATCTTCTGGATGGCGTCTAGAGACACGAATGAGTTGATGCAGCCGCGTTTGCCACAGCTACAGCGCGGCCCATTGGCCGAGACAGGCACATGTGAGATATGTCCAACAGAGGCATGCGGTGAGCGCTCCAATTGTCCATCGACAACAAGCGCCGCACCCACTACGGCGTTGAGTGTCAGATAGAGCAGGCGGTGATAGCCTTTGCCTGCCCCATAATGGTATTCACCTAACAGGGCCGCATCTACATCGACATACAAACAGACAGGCAGGTCATAGCGCGCTTCGAGAAGATCACACAGGGGGAAATCATTGAGTGAAGGCAAGATGGGGATAATGAGCGGACGGCGAGATGCCTGGTCGAGCGTTCCTGGAATTGAGACGCCCAATCCGCGCACGCGCCATCCCTCTGCTTTGGCATGGGCAAACAGATATTCAATGGCCCGTAAATACGGTTCCAGTGAGGCGATCGCCGGGCGCCCCCAGAGTGTCTTGGCGTAGCAACGATGACGGATGACGCCTTGCCTATCAACTAACGCGAGTGCAGATTGGCTTCCGGCAATCTCCAATGCGATAGCTACGCTTTTGTCTGACGCTTTTCGCTGATTCGGCACCTGGAACCTTATAATTCTAGTATAAATATAGAACGTACGTTCTATATTTAACAGGGCTACAGGAACAATTGCGACACTATTTGCATTGAAAGTATACCGAGCAATGAGAACATTTGTCAAGAGCATATGTTCAAGTGTTCAAAATCGCGTGATCGCTGAGAGCGCACCGAGACCTGATACTTCTGCAAAACGTGAGAGTGAAGCGTCGAGCGGGTTTGAGAGTAGCGCTTGCTACTCTCAAACCCGCTCGAAAGGAAGTAAGTCACCGCTGGCTTGCTCTTTGATCTGGGCGTCACCCTCGAATGGGTCGAAGTGCAACTGCTGGCCAAACTCGGCGGCTGGGAATCCCATAAGGATCGCAAGCCAGGCAAAATGACGCTTATGCGTGGCCTCGGTCGTCTCTTCGAGATGCTAGCCACTCAGTCCATGCTCTCAGCCTACGCAGCTCAACACCAGGGACTTCCTCCCAGAATCACTGCTCTCTAACACGGCTGGCAACCTCCAGGGAAGTTATGAGTGGATCTCAGTCAAGGATGAAGACCCGAGAAAGCGGCTCCCCCAAGGAAGCCGCTCAAGTAGTTGTGGATACGCTCATGGCCGAGCTAGCGCGTCTGGCCGACTCAGGCTTCTGGCACTAGCAGGGAAAGCCGTTGACGACGCTGTTCTTGCACGTCACAGTGCCAATGTTGTAGAGGTCGTAGCCAAAAGGGGCCGAATTGCCAGAACCTAATTACCATGATCAGCGACAACAAACAAGGACCGGACCCCCTTGCGGGAATCCAGCCCTCTGAAAGGCGTCGGTGAGACGCGGACGTTATGGCGTCACGTCGGTGACGAACGTGCCCCAATTCGCCAGAATGGTGCGCGTGCCGCCGGGGGCCCCCCGGCGGCCGAGCCTGGGCGGCTATGGGGTGATGACCGCCGAGTAGATGTTCTGATCCAATCCGCCGGTGCCGTCAAAGCAGGTCGTCAGTGACGACGTGCAAGTGCCGCCGGTCTCCGGGTCGCCGGCCACGTCCGCGCCGTCGTTGTCGCCGCTGGCGTCGGGCGCCCCGACGGTGTTCCGCTGGTCGGTCCACACCACGCCGATCGTGTTGCCCTGGGCGGCCACGGTGATGTAGTCACCGAAGAACGGGACTAGCCGACCGCCGAACTGCTCATAGTCGAGGTTCGTCGGCGTGTCGGTCACCTGGACACTCGTCCCCCAGGTCTTACCGCCGTCGCTGGATTCGGCGTAGCGGACGTTCAAACATGCAGACGTCTGCCCGCTGGCGTTGTTGCATGGCGCCCGAGTGGCCGCGTAGTTCGGATCACCGCGCGAATCATCCCAGGTGGCGCTGACCCGGCCATGGGAGGCGACCAGGAACGGGAAGAACTGGTGCCCGCTCGAGCTCGGTGCAAGCAGAGCCGGGCTGCTCCAGGTGCTACCGCCATTGGTAGAGAACGTGAACTCGATCTGCCCCTGACCGGAGGACTGGGCTACCTGGAAGGCCATAACCACCGTCCCGTGGACGTTGTCGGCAGCAAGGTAGGGGGCGGCCAGGTCGAAGCGTGGGAAGGTGAACCCGGTCGGGCAAGCGAACGGGCCGTCGCCGCATTCCCGGGCTCCGTTGCCGGAGAACTGCGTGGACACGAATGGCGTGTAGTTCACGACGAGCTTGGCCTTGCTGAACGTCTGCCCGAAGTCAGCGGAGGTCACGAACGCGGCACCGCTCACCGTGCCCGGTGCCAGGGCTCGGGCCCCGCCGGTGGTGCCTATCCAGCCGATGTAGAGGTTCCCCGACGGCCCGATCGCGATGGAGGGGCCCTGGTTGCCGCAGATCCCGGAGGAGATCTTCAGCGGGGGGCTGAACGTCGCGCCACCGTCGGTCGACCGGCTGAAGAGGATCTCGTTGCAGCCAGTCACGCCGTGGAAGTCCGACCATGCTGCATAGACGTTGCCGGTGGCCGGGTCCGCGGCGAGGTTGGTCTTGTCGTTGAACGAGCCCTGGCCGAACGTGTTGGTCGCCAGTATGACCGTCCGTACGTACTTCGAGCCGTCGGTGGAGGTGTCGGCGGGATTTGTCGGGGCGTAGGTCGCCACCCAGACGTCGCCTGTGTTGTCCCGGGTGAGACCAGAGCCGTCGTTCAGGATACCGCGGTTGAAGTTGTTGCCCATGTAGAAGAGGTCACCACTGCCGTCCCAGGACATCACGGGGTCGCCAGCGGCGAGGGCACCACCGGCCACCATCTGGGCGAGAGGTGAAGACGTGCCCTCGGAGGAGGTGTCGCCTTTGTAGCCGGGCAGGAGGCTGTCGGTCCAGGTAGTGCCCGAATCGCTGCTGCGGTAGAAACCCGCCCAGGCGTCCGTCGTGTTAGGCACTGTACAGTAGTCGTTGGACCCGGCGGTCCACACGGCAGGGTTGCGGGGGTCGATCGCGAGGGTCGGTTCGTTCTGCATGCGCCGGTCAATGCCGCAGCGCGCCAGAACCCCGTCGCTGTAGCTGCCGCCAGCTAACTGGTCGGCGCTCAGGTACGTGCTCCCGGTATCGACGGTGACCCGTACGTTGGCACCTGTGGAGGGCGCAGCCCGTGCAGTGCCACGCTGCAGCAGCGCCAGCCCCGCCAGGCCCACCAGCAGTCCCAATACCGTCACTGTCAACACTACCCGTCGTGCCGCCTTCCTGGCAGGGGGAGGAGCACATGCGATGCTCGTCCTCGAGCGAGAAGAGAAATGCATAGTTTGGTCTCACTTTCTGAAATACATTTAATACAGTAAGGAAAGACACCTTGTTTAATCCGAGTTGCTTTCCAACTTGTGAAAGACCACGGCCCCCTCGGCGAATTATGGAAGAGAAATGAGGCCCTGGGAAGAGTGAAAAGGTTGTGATGCGGTTAAGATTTGGTTACACTTTTTTCAAAGAAGCCCGAGTTGGTTATGATTGAGCGCGGAATGATAAAGACTTATTTA
>WNGK01004853.1_pt1 | contig 16760 bp, 20 predicted proteins | sample 5400601 | NCBI WGS metagenome assembly WNGK01 (sample SAMN13153376, study PRJNA577476) | soil metagenome | isolation source: 60 cm soil or saprolite under Garry oak tree replicate 1 | place: USA:California | collected 2016-06-15
GCCGAGTTCATGTTCGGCGACTCCGATGCATTGATTCAAATCGACATGTCGGAGTACATGGAAAAATTTACCGCTTCACGTTTGATCGGCTCGCCGCCAGGCTACGTGGGTTATGAGGAAGGCGGACAACTTTCCGAGGCTGTGCGCCGCCGGCCTTATTCAGTGGTCCTGTTTGACGAAGTCGAGAAAGCGCATCCTGATGTGATGCATTTGCTGCTGCAGATTTTGGAGGATGGAAAGATCACGGACTCGTTAGGGCGCAAAATCGATTTCCGCAATACGATCATCATTATGACTTCCAATGTCGGGGCCGAATTGCTGAAGAAACAGACGGTGATGGGGTTCGGTGCCCCGCGCGAAGGGCACGATTACGATTCGATGCGCGAGAAAATTCTTGATGAGACCAAACGCGTCTTTAAACCCGAGTTTCTTAATCGGCTGGACGAGATCATCGTTTTTCATTCGCTCGGCAAACCGGAGTTGCTGTGCATTGTCGATCTGGAGGTGGACAAAGTGCTCGCGCGCATCAAAGCCAAGGAAGTGCATATCGACTTGAAACAAAGCGCGAAAGAATTCCTCATCGAGAAAGGCTACGATCCGCAGTATGGAGCGCGCCCAATGCGTCGTGCGGTGGAGCGTTATCTCGAAGACCCCCTGGCGGAGGAATTGCTCCGCGGCAACGTGAAAGCGGGCGACCATGTCGAGGTTGTGTCGGCTGATGGGAAACTTAGCTTCCGTGTCGCCGAGCCGGCTGCCAAAGCGGCGGCGGGCGCGAGTTAGCGCTTTCGGCTCGCCCGGCGGTCGAGCCCTAGCAAAAAATCACGCCCGCGGATGCGCGTCCGCGTAAGCTTTCTTCAGCCGTTCCACTGTCACGTGCGTGTAGATCTGCGTCGTAGAAAGGCTAGCATGTCCAAGCAACGCCTGCACGCTGCGCAAATCAGCGCCCCGATCGAGCATGTGCGTCGCGAAACTGTGCCGTAATTTGTGCGGACTGATCGAAATCGGAATGGATGTGTGCCTCAAATAACGTTTCAGGATAAGCCAAATGGAACGCGGGGAAATTCGCCTGCGGGACTTGTTTATGAATAGCGGCCCGGAATGCACATTTGCCGCGGCGCGATAGCGCGAGATCGCCTCCAGCGCGGGCAAGCCCACGGGGCACACACGCTCCTTGCGCCCCTTGCCGAATACGCGGACTGACTCCGTGTAAAGATCGGCATCGGCCACACCGAGTGCAGCCAATTCGCTCAGCCGCAACCCGCTGCTGTAAAACAACTCCATGATCGCAACATCGCGCAGCGGCATCCAAACCGGCGCGGCTCGGTTTTTCACACCGCGGGTTGGAGCCGCAAGAAGCTCCTCCACTTGCTGGCGCGTGAGCACGAGTGGAAGCTTTTTCTCGATTTTTGGCAATTGCAATTCACGTACAGGATTGCGTCGCAGTCCTTTTCGAGCTGCGAGAAATTGATAAAAGGTGCGCAACGCGGAGAACTGCAGTCGCACGTAGGAACGCGCTTGCCCACGCTTCATGATCGCAAAGAGATAATCGCGAAAATCGTTTCCAGTGCATTTTTTCCACGGCGTTTTGTTTTCCGCGCCAAAAGCAATCAGCGCCTGGCGATAGGCCTTAAGCGTGCGCGGTGAGACATTTCGCTCATTCGCAAGATAGCAAAGGAATTCCTCGGCAAGAGGGTCTTTCTTTCCGGAAGCGCTCGCGACCTTTGTCATGTCGAGCGGAGTCGAGACATCTCTTGTTTTAATGACGCACTGTTAAAAACAGCAGCAAGAGATTCCTCGACTTCGCTCGGAAAGACAACAGCAAATTATCATTCAGGCTTTTCCACTACGTAGCGGAGATCAGCGGCGTTGGCGTGACCTCGGAATTGACTCTTGAAAATTGGCGGCGGATTCATGGAGATCAATTCATACCCTTTCAAAACGAACTCCGGATAAATCGAATTGCTGGCCGGCTCATAAACCTTGTCGCCGCTAAAGTAGCCGTAGAGTTTGTATTCGTAATTGTTGTCGCTCCCGAAATCAACGCGTTCGCGGTCCGGCGCAAGTTTCTGTTTTTCATTCAACATTACCAATTCCGCCGTGCTCCAAGGCTGGCCCGGGCGCCGAATGTAGCCCCAGAACTTGTAATCAGGTTTGTAATAACGGCGTCCGATAAAATAATCCCCCGCTGGCTCGGCCGCGATGCCTTGCGCCATCTCGATCCTTGCTTGCTGAATCCCTTGCGGCACGGTTTCACAACCGCTGAAGAACACTGCGCCAAGCAAGAGATTGCTTGCCAACAAAAGGTGAATGACGCGTTTCATTACTCGGGTGGACATCTTGTATCGCAGCTTTGTGCCGGGTGCAATTCCAAGCTGTGGCCGCGCTGCCTCGCCCACATTATGCCGGCGCGCTGGTTGCGATTGAAACGACTACGCCGTTGCGTCGCTGTTATCTATTCGTTAGCATTCCGGCCACAATGATCGAACTGGAAGTTTATGCACCGGGCTTACGGGAGCTGAGCAAAATCCTGGAGCTGGATCACCAGCTCGTGTCGATTGCGGGCCTGCACTATAAGGTTGATAGAAACCATGACCTTGTTTATCTCGAGTTCGACCAACCCACAGTGAGCGTGCGCGAAATTCGGGCAATTTTCCGGAAGCTCGGGCTTGATCCGATATTCATCGGTACGATTCCGCCGGAGCTTCGACCGAGAACAAAAACGGAACCGCTAAACATTCAGGAGAGGCATTGATTCTATTCGATGGACGCGTGATCGACGGTTCAGGGAATAACCGGTAATCGGTGATCAGTAAATTGTAGAACGCCCTTGCAGCTTTACGTTTGCTGATCACTAGTCACTGATCACCTGGTTTCATAATGGTTCGATTTTTCAACGCGCTAGGCGCACCGCTGCTCTCGTTTTGTCAATATTTGGGAGAGGTTGTGCTCCTCGCCGCCGACACGTTTCGTTGTATTTTCACGCACAAGCTGCGCTGGAAATTATTTCTCAACCAAATTGTCGAGATTGGATTGCTTTCACAGCTTGTTGTCGTGATCACGGGTGGGTTTACCGGCGCGGTGTTCGCGGCGCAAACGTTCTTTCAATTTAACAAGATCGGAATGGGATCGGCCACTGGCGCAGTGGTATCGGTGTCGATCTGCCGCGAGCTTGGCCCAGTGCTCACGGCATTGATGGTAGCGGGCCGCGTCGGCGCAGCCATGTCGGCGGAAATCGGCACAATGAAAGTGACTGAGCAGATCGATGCGTTGCGAGCACTTGCAGTGTATCCGACCGACTATTTGGTCGTGCCGCGTGCGCTCGCCATGATGATATCCATGCCATTGCTGGTAGCCGAATGTCTCGCTGTCGGCATCGCCGCCGGCTATTTCGTTGCGATTTTCATGCTCGAGATCAACGGCACTTATTACATGGCGAACATGGTGAAGTGGACGCGCAGTCGCGATATTATCATGGGCCTCTCGAAGGCATTTTGTTTTGGGATTCTGATTGTATTTATTAGTTGCCAAAAAGGACTGAGCGCGCGGGAAGGCGCCGTCGGTGTTGGCCGCGCCACGACCGAGGCGGTGGTGAACGCGTCGCTCGCGGTGCTGATTTCCAATTTCTTCCTAACGATGTTGCTCAACATCATTTATCCCGCCGGATACCAGTAATGCCGCGTGGCAGTTAAGCCCGAAAGCGTTCGGGGTTGAGAGTTGAGAGCTGAGAGTTGAGAGTTGGGCGTTGCGATGATCGAAGCGCCGCCATCTCCAAAGCCGTCCACGAAACCTCAACCGGTCCACGGTAAGTCGTCGCCAATGATCGCAGTCCGATCATTGGCCAAAAGGATTGGGCAGCAGGAAATTTTGCGCGGCGTGGGTCTTGAGGTCGCAACTGGTGAAACGCTCGCAATTATTGGACGAAGCGGCGGCGGGAAAAGCGTTTTGCTTAAACATCTCGTGGGATTGATGGCGCCGGACGCGGGAGAAATTTGGATCGACGGTCAAAACATCATTGGAATGAAAGAGCGCCAGCTCAGAGCGATCCGCAAAAAGGTCGGCATTCTTTTTCAAAGCGGGGCGCTTTTTGATTCAATGACCGTGGAGGAAAACATCGCTTTCCCGCTGCGTGAGGCGGGTGAACGGGATCCAAAGGTTCTGCGGGCGAAAGTGGAGGAAATGCTCGAGGTCATTGAGATGGAGGGGCAGCAAGATAAGATGCCAGAGAGTTTGAGCGGCGGAATGAAAAAGCGCGTCGGTCTCGCGCGCTCCATCATTCGCCGCCCCTCGTGCGTGTTGTACGATGAGCCGACATCGGGCCTCGATCCGGTGGTCGCGGACAGTATCAATCGCCTGATTCGTAGATTACAGCGGCGGTTGGGAGTCACGAGCGTAGTGGTCACGCACGACATGAAAAGCGCGTTCGACGTCGCCAATCACATCGCCTACCTGCACGAAGGTCGGATTTATTTCTACGGAACACCCATACAGCTTCAGCAGGCACAAGATCCGATCTTGCAGGATTTCCTGCTGGGGCGCTCTGAGCACAATGGGACCGATAGGACGCATGGGACCCATGTGTGAATGGATGAATAGATCCGTTGATGCGAAAGAGTTGACCCCGGAACCTTTCGGGGTTGAGAGTTGCACAGGATGAATCGGCACGAACGGGGTTTGGAATTCAAAGTTGGCGCGTTTGTTTTCGTCGGGTTGGCGATGGTAGGCGCGCTCGTCGTGCAATTCGGTCGACTGGGAGAAGGCCTCAAGACCTATTACCCTCTCACCGTTCGCTTCACTGACGCGAGCGGCTTGTTAAAAGGTTCCGATGTTTTGCTAGCGGGTGCCAAAATCGGAAAAGTCTCGGGTGGCCCGCGAATGGTTCGCGAGGGCCAGGGTGTGGATGTACCGCTGAAGATTTTTGATTACATCAAGGTTCCTGAAGGAAGCAAATTCACCGTCGGAAGTTCCGGTTTACTCGGAGATCGCTTCGTAAACGTGGTGATGCCGCCCGGGCAGCCAAAGGCTTTTCTGGCGCCAAATACCTACATCAGCGGCGCGCGGGACACCGGCATTGACGATCTCACACGCGAAGGCGGCGCCCTTGTGAGCGATCTTCGCGGGACCGTGCAAAAGATCGACACGACGGTGAGCCGCCTGAACCAGGACACACTCTCCTCTGCGAACATGGAGAATCTAAAGTCGAGCATGGAGCATTTAAACCAGGCTACTGGTGCGCTGGAGGAATCCTCAAAAAAATTGGATGGAGTGATCGAGCAGGCGGATTCGACGATGGCTTCTGCGAAAAAAGCAGCTGACAATTTGCAGAACGCAATCGGTGACGCGCGCACAGCTCTGCGTAGCGCCACTCAGGGGAAAGGTTTGGTAGCCGCTCTCTTAACCGATCAGCAGCTAGCGAACGATTTGCATGCGCTAATCACTAATTTGCGGGCGCACGGCGTCTTGTTCTACCGCGATACCGCCGCAAAGACTCAAACGAAGCCGCCAGAGCAAACTAAACCTGCGCGACAAAGCCGGGGCCGCTGAAGTTGTCCGAAATGGATTGCGCGATGCAGTCTGTTTCCGGTTCTTGCTAATTTTGGGCCAGTTCGCTTTTATGAAAGCGAGATGACGCCGGACGAATTTCGACGGGTCGCACTTAGCTTCTCTGAGGCAGTTGAGTCCTGCACATGAGCCATCCTGATTTCCGTGTGAATGACAGAATCTTCGCCACGCTCGGTTATCCAGATGAAGAATGGGGAATGATCAAGTTGACGCCAGAAGAACAGGGGAATTTTATCCGAGCTGATCCTGATGTGTTCCGACCTGCTAAAGGCGGGTGGGGACGGCGCGGAAACACGAACGTATATTTATCGGCGGCGAAGATCGACAAGGTGCGTGAAGCTCTCGATGTCGCGTGGCGCAATGCCGCTCCGAAACGGCTTATTCGACGTAAACAAGATCTGTAGGAGATGGTCACGCTGCGCACTTATTCGAATCCAGTGGAAGCTGCGATCGCGAAATCGCGGCTCGATGATCACAAGATCTTTTGCGCCCTGGCGGACGAGAACGTGAACTTATATGGCGGCGGACCAATGGCCATGCCGATCCGATTACTGGTCGCTGACGATCAAGCTGAAGAGGCAGCGCGAATTTTGGAAACGAAAGGTCCAGAGCTTTCGGAAGATTTCGATCCAGGCAGTGCCAATGAGACGGCGAGCCAAAAGGAGGATATCAACCAGCAAATCCTTTCTGAGGTTCGCGGACTTCATCACACTAACCAATGGATACTCCTTGTTACGATCGTCGTATTGATAATCGCGGTGTATCTCGTCTACGAAATACCGCGCCGCACAAGCCCGTGGTCACCTGTTCAACAGGCGGTGCGACATTATGACTACGAGCGTGCCCTGAATTTGGCGAAGAGCATCGTAAGAGAGCATCCGGAGGATTACTACGGACATGAATACCTTGGATATGTTTATTTGCAGATGGGAAACCTGAATCAGGCGGAGCTGGAATACTCGCGCGCCTACGAACTGGCGCCGCCGCAACGCGTGAAATCGGAGCTCGAAGAAGTGCGCAGGCGCCTCGAGCGGCAGTCACGCGTTCAGCCAAGCACCACGCCGAAACCATGGCCGTAACTCGATCTGGGTCTAGCTCAAGTTCTTGTCATAAGAGACCTGCGAATCGCCTCTTCGCTCAACCCATCGATGCGAACCACTTTGTCGCGCGATCTCTGACCGTGTTCTAGCACGATTGCACGCTGCGAGATATTTAGTTCGTCGGCCAGGAAAAAACGCAGAGCGGCATTCGCTTTTCCTTCCAGAGGCGGCGCGCGCAGCTTGATCTTGATCGCGTCGCCACGCTCTCCTACGACCTTATCGATCTTCGCGTTTGGAATGATGTGGACCCGAATAATAGCCACTGTTCAACTAATAGCCTGACTGATCTTGATATCTTCGGTGTCATTTGTGCATTGACAAGCGTGCCTCAATCTCGGCACAAAACCGGCACAATTATTATGGACCCGACAAAACTAACAACCATCATATCGTTGCTTGTCGCGCTTAGCATAGCCTCGGAGCGGCTCGTCGACATCATCAAGGGCCTGGTTCCCTGGCTTAATCAACCACGGCAAAAATCCGTCGAGGAAGGATGGAGGAAGGCCGCCCTTCAGCTACTTGCCGTAGTCGCGGGTATCACTACCGCCTGGTTGGCTAACCCAGTAGTTCCCGACTTTATACCGCATGATTTCGTCGGAAAGCTTGCCCTTGGTCTGTTGGCTAGCGGCGGTTCAGGATTCTGGAATTCAATTCTGACCTACGTCACGAAAGCCAAAGATCTCAAAGCAGCTGAGGCTGAAAACAGGCAGATTGAAGCGCGAGTAAAGAAGGCGACTCTGTCGAAGTCTCGTGGCTAGCGCAGACCCACCGCGAGTCGCAGGCGCTGCATGATTTGGTCGGCAACTTCGTTCGCGCGCTTGGCGCCCTGCGCGAGGACGTTGTCGATATACGATTTGTCGCTCAGAATTTCTTCCCGGCGTTTGCGCATCGGCGCGAAATATTCCCACAGTTTTTCGAAAAGTAGTTTTTTGAAATCACCGTAGCCGGCGCCGCCCTTCAGAAACTGGTCGCGCATCTGGGCGATTTCATCCTCGGACGCGACAAGCGAGTAGAGCTTGAAGATTATCGATGTTGCCGGGTCTTTCGGCGCGTCCACCGGCGTGGAATCGGTCACGATGCTCATTACGCGTTTTCGCGTTTCTTTTTCGTCGCCGAAGATGTCGATGTTGTTGCCGTAACTCTTGCTCATCTTCTGGCCATCGATGCCCGGCACGACTTCAGTCGCAGCCTGGATGCGCGCTTCCGGCAACTTGAAAATCTCGCCGAAGATTTCATTCATCTTCACGGCGAGATCGCGGGTAATTTCGATGTGCTGTTTTTGATCCTTGCCGACCGGCACGACATCACTGTCGTAAATCAGAATGTCCGCCGCCATGAGTACCGGGTAATTGAATAATCCGACGGTGGCAGCCAAACCGCGCGCGAGCTTATCTTTGTAGGAGTGAGAACGCTCGAGTAAACCCATCGGCGCAACCGTGGATAAAATCCAAGCCAGCTCGGTGACTTGCGGCACGTCCGATTGCCGGAAAAGCGTGGCCCGTTCCGGATCAAGACCGCACGCAAGAAAATCGAGCGCGACGCGATCGGCATTTTTACGCAGCGCTTTCGGATCGCGAACGGTGGTAAGAGCGTGATAGTCCGCGATGAAATAGAATGCTTCGCCCTGCGCCTGTAGCGCAATTGCAGGCCGCATCATGCCGAAGTAATTGCCAATATGGAGGACGCCGCTGGCCTGAATGCCGGATAAAATGCGCATGTAATTTATGTGTAATATGTCGACGTTTGGCGTGAAAGGGAACATGCACCAGTTCGTCCCGCAAGATCAACGCCATGAAGAAATGACCAAGCACGAATGACAAGGCACGAACAAACGCCGAAATCCGAATGACAAAAACTAACCTTGCGTGCGCCGCCTTTCCTCATCTGGACATTCGGAATTTCCTTCGTCCTTCGTCATTCGACATTCCCACTGATTTGCTGCTAGCAATTCCTCGCCTTACTCGTTAGATAACCCGCACATGTCCCCGAAAAAGTCCGGACCAGTTTCTGTCGTGACCGGCGCCGCCGGTTTTTTGGGGTCGCACCTGACTGACCGATTGCTGGCCGCAGGCCATCGCGTCATCGCCATCGACAATTTGATCACGGGCAAGACCGCCAATATTGAACATCTGGCTGGGAACGAGAATTTCCGGTTCATCCAGCATAACGTTTCGAATTTCATTTTTGTGCCGGAAGAAAAGATCGATTACGTCTTTCATTTCGCCTCACCGGCCAGTCCCATCGATTATCTTGAACTGCCGATCCCTACGTTGAAAGTAGGCGCGCTCGGCACGCACAACACGCTTGGTCTGGCAAAAGACAAGAAGGCGGCGTTCGTTCTCGCATCGACATCGGAAGTCTACGGCGACCCACTTGAGCATCCGCAGAAGGAAGACTACTGGGGCAACGTTAACCCGATCGGACCGCGTGGTGTATATGATGAGGCGAAACGTTTCGCCGAGGCAATGACGATGGCGTATCACCGCTATCACAGGGTCGACACCAAAATCGTGCGCATCTTCAACACTTACGGACCGCGAATGCGTTTGCGCGACGGTCGCGTGGTGCCTGCATTTATCGGACAGGCATTGCGTGGCGAGCCGCTCACTGTTTTCGGTGATGGCTCGCAAACCCGCTCATTTTGTTACGCGTCTGATTTGATTGATGGAATTTTCAAGCTTGCCATGAGCGATTATCACGAGCCGGTGAATCTGGGTAATCCGCGTGAGATGACAATCAAACAATTCGCCGACGAAATCATTCGCATCACTGGGGCAAAATCGACCATCGAATACAAGCCGTTGCCTGTGGACGACCCGCAGGTGCGTCAACCAGATATCACCCGAGCGAAAGACATTCTTGACTGGGAACCACGGGTAGACTTCGAAGAAGGAATCAAAAAAACGATCGAGTATTTTCGGGAATCATTAAAGCGTTGAGTTATTCAGGGGAGCGCGTGTGTGGCGTTCGGCATCGTGCCAAATGGTCAGCGCTCCCGACGAATAGTCGCGCCAAGAAGCCCCCGGGCAGGATGCTGCGCGCAACACGCTGGAAGCGTGCGCTCCCGATCAATCTGTAAGATTTTGCTGGCGCTTGGCTCTTTTCGGTTGTGAATTATCCCATGGTCAAGTTCTCGCTTGTTATCGCCTTGAGCTTTCTTAGCTTCTGTTTTTCGGTGGCGGCGCAGCAAACGAACCAGTTGAGGCAGACTGAAACGATCACGCTCCGACAACAGCAGCGCATCGCTGCTCCTGACACTGCTCTTACACTTGCGGTTTATCGGCCTGAAATTTTCGGCGGGCTCAATTGGTCAGCTTTATTTCACGATCTTCCTGTGCTGAGCCAAAAGAAGATTTCGTCAGTCGGGTTAGTCGGTGCCGTGGAAGGAGAGAAAACGAACGCCTCCGCAGCGCTCCGGGCCGGTTTACCTCATGATCTCGTCGGGTTGCGGTTGGATCCGGCGTATTCCTTTGGAGAAGTGGGCGTGTTCTACGGAAGATCGAGTGGCAAGTTCAGTGGCGAAGAGTTCGAGACATACATCATGGGCGGGGTCGGCAATGAAAAATTCCAGATCACGGCCGGCGCTGCATATGAAACATCGAGCATACGCCTTCCACGGTTCCGTTCGTTCAATCCTTGAACGTAATGCTCGTCTGGGAGCGGCGAGCTATATGAAGGCGATCGCGCTCCTGACCTTTCTCCTGTTCAATCCAGTGGTCGTCTTTGCGCAAGCTGCCGGCACGGGCCAGGAGTTCCAGATTACCAAGATCACGAAAAATTTGATCTCGGCTCCGCAATTTTCTTACGCTGGCGCGCAACGATATCCAACGAACCAGCGCGATCGCTGGCTGGAAGTGGAGGTGGAATTTGCTGCCGGTCCCAAATTTACCAACGAGCTGACTTTTAAGTATTACATTCTTTTCAATGGCAATCTTCTTGTCGGTGAAGTCATCCACGCGAATATCTCAGCCGGCCGCGAAAAGCGGTCGGCCATGTACGTTTCACCTCGCACACTTGCACGATTCGCGGATAATCGGCCGATTACGACGAATTCATTCCAAAACATTGCGGTGCAGATTACGCAGCCGGGCGCGGTGAAAGCGGAAGCGAGTCTTGCCAGAGCGCAGCCGGGATGGTTCACGACTGGGCCGCAGGTTTCGGGATTCGTTCTTAACAAGGACCAAACACCGTTTGCACCGCTCTATTGGGACCGTTACGAGCAGATCAAGAGCCGCTGAAGCTGAAGCGGAGATTCCAAATACCAATTCCCCAAGTTTCAAACAAATCCCAAATTTCAATGACCAAGAGAGAACGCACCCTACCGAGTTGCTCTGAGATTTGGAGCTTGAAATTTGTTTGGGATTTGGGTTTTGGAGATTTGGAAATTTTAAAACGATGGCTCTCCCCGCGCGCTTGATCACTCTCAATATCGGGTCTCAAACCATCGGCCTCGCGGAATTTCGCGTGCAAGCCCACGGGGGCCTGGTCTTGCTGGATCATCGTCTGCGCGAAATTTCGGCTGATCCGGCCGGCGAGGAAATGCGGGCGCAAATAGCCGTTGCCGTGCGCGAGATGATGGCTGAGCTGCACATTAGGCGCGGCTTGGTGAACTACGCATTGCCTGCGCAATCGGTTTTTGCGCGTTTTGTGAAACTGCCCGCCATTGACCAGGAAAAACTGGAGAAAATCATCTCGTTCGAAGCGCAACAGAATGTTCCATTCCCGATCGATGAGGTAGTCTGGGATTACCAGCTCGTTGGCGGCGGCCTGGGCGAGCAAGTTCAGGTCGTCCTGGTCGCGATCAAGATTGATTTGCTCGACGAAATCAATAGCGGTGTCGAAGAAGGAGGGCTGCATACATTCATTGTCGATGTCGCGCCGATGGCGCTCTACAATGCATTTCGCTACAGCTACACCAATGTAAGGGACTGCTCGTTGCTGGTGGAAATTGGCGCGCGCACTACCAACGTTCTCTTTATCGAGCCCGGAAGAATTTTCTCACGCACTCTTCCCATTGGCGGCAGTGCGATCACCACCGCAATTGCCAAGGAATTTGGCGAGTCTTTCGCGGCGGCGGAAACTCGCAAGAAGCGGGACGGCTTTGTCAGTTTGGGAGGCGCTTATGCCGAGCCAGAAGACCACGACGTTGCCCGCGTCTCAAAGATAGCGCGCAGCACAATGACCCGGCTGCACGCGGAGTTAATGCGCTCCATCAATCATTACCGCGCACAACAGCAGGGAAATCCGCCTGCTCGTATCTTTCTTTGCGGGGGCGGCGCAGGCTTGCCTTACACGCGCGAGTTTTTCCACGAAAAATTTCAATTGTCGATCGAGTTTTTTAATCCGCTCCAAAACGTGGCCGTGTCGGAGTCGGCGCCAATGCAGGACGTCGCGCGCTCCGCCCATTTGCTTGGAGAACTGGTTGGGCTGGCGCTGCGCAGCGGCACTGCTTGTCCGATGGAGTTAAATCTGCTTCCGGCCAGCGTTGTCCGAAGACAGGAATTAGAAAGACGGCGGCCATTCTTTATTGCGGCGGCTGCGTGCGTTCTTCTCGCTATGCTGGGGTGGTCCGCTTACTACACGCGGGCGGCCCAGGTGACGCGGGAAACTTCGGAGGCGATGAAGCAGAAGAACGGCTCCATGCGTGCGGCAGAAGCGCAACTTGATAAGCTTAAGAAGCAAATCATCTCGCTGGACAATATCGCCACTCCGCTTATTACGGCAGTCAGCGAACGCGACTTCTGGCCGCAAATTCTTGAAGATTTGAACGCGCGTCTGCCTGAAGCAGACATTTGGATTACCGAGCTCGCGCCAACTTCCGGTGGCACGCTGCTCGGTGGCGGTGAAAAACGCGCCGGAGAAGTTGCGCGGACTCCTTCGCCGGCAGCGCCTGGATCGAAAACGAAAACCACGGCTCCCGGCGCGAAGTTAATCGACGGCATCGTAGTGCGCGGTCTTTACCTGTATAATCCGAAGCAGCAGGAAATTGTCGTCGATTACTTTCGCAATCTGGCGAACTCACCGTTTTTCGTTGTCGAACCAAAAACTCCGGAGCGCGTGATCAAATCGAACTCCGTGCCGAACGACACGGAATGGGCGTTCCCTTACGAGCTTCAGCTCACACTGCGCAAGCCGGTGAAACTCCCATGAACTGGTTTAGGCAAAACCGAGCGCTCGGCACGCTTCTAATTGTTATTGGAATCTGCGTCTTGTTTGCCGGAATCCTTCTTTACTGGAGATGGGCCAATTGGCGGGATTCCAGAGAAGCTTTCGATCAGACCGCAGCAGAACGGAGCCGGCTGGAGCAGCTCGACCCGTTTCCCAACAATGATAACTATCGCAAACTGCAGGGCTATCTCGAGAAATACAGCGGCGCGCTGGACAAATTCAAAGAAGAACTAAAGACCGAGGTCGCCCCAGCGCCGCCGCTTGCGCCGAACGAATTTCAATCCCGTTTGCGGCAGGCGGTAATTGCCACTCTCACCAGGGCGCACGCGAACAATGTGAAACTACCGGACAAATTTGAACTCGGTTTTACTGAATTTACCACCGCCATGCCAAATACAGCCGTGGCCCCGCTGCTTGGACAAGAGCTGTCCCAAATACAGATGCTCATAAATGTTTTGCTCGATGCCAAAGTGGACAGCGTGACCTCTTTTCGCCGCGCGCCTTTGCCCGAGGAACATGGACCTTCATCAACTCCGGCTCCAAAACCAACCCCCGCTCCCGCGCGAAAGGGGAGCCCAGCCCGCGGACAGAAGTCAGCCGAGCCGAGCGCGACCAAGAGCGCCGCGAATTTGATAGAGCGCAACGTGGTTGACCTCACGTTCAAGGCGGCGCCGTCCGCGGCGCGAAAAGTCTTGAACGAAATTGCAAGTTCCAGCGGGCAAATTTTCGTCATTCGCACGCTGTACGTGCACAACGAAAAAGACAAAGGTCCGACGCGACAAAAGACCGCAGAGCCGACTCCAGCTGGAACCGAGCAAGCGACTCCGGCGCAGCCGGGCGCAGCCGCTCCGCTGAATTTCATCGTAGGCAACGAGCATATCGAAGTGTCGGCTACGATCGAAATGCTGCGATTTACTTTCTAATTTCAACCACGGATTACACGGATAACACGGATGAGAACATGATTCATGAAGCGCTAAGCCGTGACATAATCGGCGCTGCGATGGACGTGAGAACGAATCGCATTTGGCGAAGCCCTCAGCGGTCGCGTCACTGTCTTTGTCATGTCGAGCGGAGTCGAGACATCTCTGGATTCTAGTTGCTGATCCATGTCGCGTGATTACAACTTCTGGGTCTACATCGTAACGAACCGGGGCCATTCGGTTCTTTACATCGGCGTAACAAATCGCCTATCACGGCGAACTTGGGAGCACCGAGACGGAGTTAAAGCTGGATTCGCTTCCAAGTATCAGTGCAAGAAACTTATCTACTACGAGCACTATCGCGACGTTCGCGATGCGATTGCTCGAGAATCGCAGCTGAAGAAGTGGTCGCGAGCGAAGAAAATCGGCCTGATTGATCGATTGAACCCAGGTTGGGAGGATCTTGGTGCTGATGTGTTACAAGACAGATGAAACCGAGAGATTTCTCGACTGCGCCTTCGGCTCCACTCGAAATGACAAGAAGGGAAACGCGTGTTGTGTCCGCGAAAACCAACGCAATAATCCCGATCTTCATGCCTGACTTCTTATCCGTGCCATCCGCGTAATCCGTGGTTTCTCGTACTTTATTCGTGTCCATTCGTGTTCATTCGTGGTTAATGAATAGTCGTGGCGAAGCCCATGGACTCGATTAAAGCGCATTACGATCGCGTCGCGGTCATTGCCGCAGCGACCTTCCTTTTTATTTCTGCAATCTCGATTTGGTGGAGCGCCATCCAGTTCGGGAATCGTTTAGTGGCGCGTCAAACCGCGCGTCCGCCGAAAAATGCGTCTCCACCAGCGACAGCTAAAGAGCTGGATCGCGCCACGCAGCAGCTCCAGCATCCGTCGCAGTGGAAGTCCAGTACCCGCTCCGGACTTTTCGTTCCGGAAAAACATTTCATTGGCGCCAACGGCCTGCCCGCGACACTGCAAAACACGCAGGTGCATCCACCCGTCCCGAACGACTGGTTCGAAAAATTTAATTTGCCGATCCAGGACGCGGACGTTCTCGAGCAGGACCCCGATCGCGACGGATTCACGAATCTGGACGAGTGGCAGGGAAGCACCGATCCGACGAATAAAGATTCGCACCCGGATTATCTCACAAAATTACATCTGGTATCCGCCACCGAGGAACCGTTCCCATTCGTTTTTGCATCATGGGTCGGCGGAACATTTGCGTTGAACACGGTCGATCAGAGCGAGCCCACGCAATTCTTAAAAATCGGCGACGTCATTCGCGGCACTGACTTCAAGATCGTTAAGTTCACCGAAAAACACGACCGCAATCAGTATGGTACCAGGGTGGACGTTTCAGAATTACTCCTGGAGCACAAGGATACTCACGCGCAGGTCACGCTCGTGAAAGAAAAGGTCGCTACCTCGCCGCAATCCATCGCCACCTTCGTTTATGCCTGGGGAGGACGCCGGGAATTTGAAGTGAGAAAAGATCAAGAATTTTCCTTGAAACCCGTAGAAGAGATCAAGTACAAGCTCGTGGATGTGCAGCCGGCCAAGGCCGTAATCGTGAATACGCAAAAACCAAACGCACGGATCGAGATCGGTTTTGCCGCTCCGTAAAAATTCCGAATGAAATCCCCTGGAAGATAGCGCGAAGGCGCTGCCTCTCATACAAGCCTGGGGCAGCGCCCCAGGATTTCATAACGCCCAAAAAGCGCCAGCGCTGAAAGTGCGATTCACTTCCGGCACGAGTCGGATCATTATTGGCACGATGCCCCAATCGCTCAGCAAAGTCATCCTTCACATCATCTTCACTACAAAGAATCGCGAGCCTTGGCTCGAATCAAACGTGCGACCGCGCATGCATGGTTATCTGGCGACAATCTGCCGTGATCTCGGAGCCGAACTTGTGCGCGTCGGCGGTGTCGCTGATCACGTTCATATTATTACGACGCTGCCACGAACTCTTTCCCAGGCTCAACTGGTCGAGCAGATAAAGAAAACATCGTCGAAATGGATCAAAGCGCTCGATGCTCGGTATCGCGGTTTTTTCTGGCAGCGCGGCTACGGCGCGTTTTCGGTAAGCCCGAGTCAGCTCAAGGTCGTGCTGCAGTACGTCGAGGCACAACAAGAGCACCATCGCACTCGCACGTTTCAGGAGGAGTATCGCGAGCTACTGCGCAAGCACGGCGTCGATTTCGACGAGCGGTACGTTTGGGATTGACAATCAGCCGCGCACGCTTGAAGCGCGCTTTCAGCGCTTGTTTTGCTGTGATCGAATTCCTGGGGCGCTGCCCTAGGCTGGCGGTGAGTATGATGCGCCTTTGGCGCCAAGCGCACTGTTGAGGGCAACGCGTTCCACCCTTGATCGCCCGTTAAGAAAAAATCGTAAGAATTTTCCTTGAAACCCGTAGAAGAGATCAAGTACAAGCTCGTGGATGTGCAGCCGGCCAAGGCCATAATCGTGAATACGCAAAAACCAAATGCGCCGATCGAGATCGGTTTTGCCGCTCCGTAAAATCCTTATGAAAAAAACTCCTAGCGCAGCAGCTGTAGTGGCGTGTGTCCTCACGCGCAGATCGGAAAAGGTCTTCGCATCGCTTTTAGGGTTTGCGGCTGAGGACAGACCGCCTCTACACCTATCCGCGGGCAGGCTGAAGTTTGCGCTCATTTCCATCCTCATCGCCGCGTGGTTGGCGATCTTTTGCGCGTCGAGCTTTGCACAGACTCCGGATAATGTTGCCGAGCGTGAAGTGCACCGGCGTCAGGCCGCCATACCACAGGGCGAAGCGGCCTTGGAGCGAGGTAAAGCGGCAATGAAAGCGAAAAATTTTACGGTCGCGCACGAACAGTTCCGGATCGCACTAACTTATTTGCCGGATGCGGTGGTCTCGGGAAAAGCGTACGACGAAGCCGTTGAAGGCTTTTGCAAAAGCGGAGTTATTTTGGCCGAAGCACGGATCGCCGAAGGGCGATATGCGGACGCCGA
>WNGK01006763.1_pt1 | contig 16756 bp, 13 predicted proteins | sample 5400601 | NCBI WGS metagenome assembly WNGK01 (sample SAMN13153376, study PRJNA577476) | soil metagenome | isolation source: 60 cm soil or saprolite under Garry oak tree replicate 1 | place: USA:California | collected 2016-06-15
TCGGGTAAGATCACGACCGCCTTGCCGCTTGGGTAGGCCTGGATGGCCTTCTTGGTGCGGGCGGTGGCCCCCCGAATGTACTGGCAGTAGCGGGTGAGATCCACATCCAGCGTCTGGCGCATCAGCACCTTGACGCCCGCCTGCCTGATAGCGCTCTTGGCGACCTCGCTGATGCTCTGGGTGTACAAAAACGGCGTGAGCCCCTGCTTGCGGCCCCGTGATGCCAGCTTATGAAAGGCATTGGCCAGCGCCTTGCGGGTCTCCTTGGACAGGTAGCTCACCGCTTCCTGCGGCAGCCAGTAGCCGACCTCGTCCAGGTGAATGACGCAGGGGACGCGCTCTTGCGGGGCCTGGGCCGTGGTGGTGGTGAACAGCTCACCAATGAGTTGGCACATGGCGAGCGCCGCCGCCTCGTCGGTGTCCCAGCTTTGCAGGTCGAGGATCACTTGCAGGCCCTTGTGGATGATGTCGTAGCCGCTGGGACAGCGGCTGGCGCTGGCAATCACCCCATGCGGGAGCAGGTTGACCAGCTCCTGGTGTTCTCGTTCGGTGTCCAGGATGATCTGTGGCAGCAGGAAGCGGCGGAACTGTTCCACCAGCAAGGCCAGCAGGTTCGATTTGCCTGAGCCTTTCACGCCAAAGGCGATCAGGCCCTCTGTGGTCAGCAGGTCCACATCAGGCTGCAAGGTCGGGGCCAGCCGGAGCGCTTTGCCTGGATCGCTGGTCATCGCCAGGGAGGCGCGCGGCTCGTGTAGGGGGGTCTGTGTGGGGGTGGTCTGCTGCTTCGTCATCTGTAGGGTTGCCATCGCTCAAACATTCCTTTCTGTGCTTGACGTGTGGCTCTCCTCCCGCTATGCTTGCGGGTGTGGAGAGTCTAGATTGGGTTAACAACAGCTAGTCTCTCTACTGGCCTACGTCTTCCAACCGTAGGCCCTTTTTGCAGGCCCTTCCCTGCTTGTACGTATGACGCGCTACTATACATCACATCTTCTTGGAAGTTTACACTAAATATTATGATTAGTCAATGCTCTTCCCTATTTATTACCAGTCATTACAAGGTTTGTTGACTAGACACCAGCCGCACGCTATAATGTCTGAAACTTACTCTGAGGAGCAGCTATTATGCCGGACGATAAACCCCTAACCGTTGAGGAGGTTGCAGAACAGCTAAGGGTGAACCCAGAAACTGTCCGAACATGGATAAGAACAGGAGAGCTCAATGCCGTAGATGTCGGGGGGAAGTACCGTATTTATCCTGCTGATCTGGAAGACTTCAAGCGGCGACGGAGCACAAGAAGACAACCAGGTGACAGGGACTAGTTTTTATTCTCGCTCTTCGCCCTGTAACGACTAAAGGCACAGTTACAGGGCCTTTATTTTCTCCTCAAAACCTGCAATAAAACGCTATAAAAGTCTATAAAACGCTATATTTTCAGTCACTAGTCGCGGATACCTACGCCTTGTTTGTCGAGGGCCTTATCGACTACCTCCCAGAGTTGGCGATGCATTTTGACATTGCTTGCACGCTCAGTCTGAACCTCGATAACATGCAAACCACCCGTATGCAAGCCCCGGCTCACGAACTTGCGGAACTGCTCCCAGGTTTCTACCTTTTGATACTGACCACCGTACATCTGCACTGCGAGGCGGAAATCCAGCCCCGTCGGCGTACCGAAAAGCTGTTCAAAATGCTCTGGATAGGCGGCCTGCGGCAGGAAGGAGAAGATCCCCCCTCCGTCGTTGTTGATCAACACGATGGTGAGGTTAAGCCCGTGTAATCGGGCGGCAAGCAATCCATTGAGATCGTGGAAGAACGAGAGATCACCGACTACCAGGATGGTTGGTTTGTTCCGCCCTGCTCCGGCGCTTGCGCCCAGGGCGCTGGAGACGACTCCGTCGATACCGTTTGTGCCGCGATTGCCCATGATGTGTATCCGCTCTCCGGTGCAATGGAAGAAGGTATCCAGGTCGCGTACCGGCATGCTGTTGCCCACGTAGAGCGTCGTATCATCCGCTAACAGGTCGGCAAGCTCGGTAAAAACTCGCCCCTCAAAGAGCTCGTCCAAATTATGGATTGCGGCCTGTATTGTTTGTCGCGTTATCCTGTCCGCATCTTGCCACATACTGATCCATGCTTGAGAGACGGCTAGTTTCCTGCCAGACTGCTCGAGCGCGCCAAGGAGGTCCTGGCAGAGAGCAGCAGGGTCGGCATGAATAAGTTCAGCAGCAAGCTGCGTCGGCTCTTCCCAGCCATTGTGTCCATCGACTACGAGCAGAGGGCAGGATGCATAGCGTTTCAGGTAGAGCAATACCGGTTTGGAGGTCGGCATAGCGCCAAAGCGCAGCACAAGCTCTGGTTGCACGCTTTCAATAAAGGAGTCGATGCGCAAGAACGCATCGTAACTGGAAAGTACCATGGCTTGATCGTGAACTCCGCAGCGCAGTTGTGAGAGAGCATCAGCCAGAATAGGATAACCGAGATGTTGAGCCAATCGTACAATTGGCTCTGCCAAAGATGGGTCATCGTTTGGACCAACAATGACGAGACCACGTCGTACCCTCTGTAGCAAGTCCACCAGGTGAGCAACGCCTGTAGCTGCCGGTGCGCTCGCAGTGGCATTACGAACATCGACGTATGGGGCATTGTTTGGCCTACCCTGCCAGGCAACCGGATCGCGCTGTGCGACCTGGAGCGGAGGTTGATCAGCCACTGGTTCGGGCGTTAGGGGCTCGCGGAAAGGGATATTGAGGTGAACGGGACCGGCGGGAATGGCCTGCGTTAACGCTGACGCCCGGACCGCAATAGTACGAATATAGCGCAGGGCTGCATTTGTCGCTTCAGGTAGAGCCACCTCGACAAACCACTTGACATACATTCCGTAGCAATGCCACCGGTTGCCGCAACTGCCTGGCCATGCCCAGACCAAAGTAGGCTGCTGAACGCTCATCCACGTGCATCCAGGTGCGAATACCCGGCTGCGCTGCAAACGCCATGGCCAGAGGGGTTGAACGAGATCCAGGGCAGATTACCACGTTTTGTACACCGGCTCGTTGTAGCTCATCCACAAAAGCGCAGACATACGTGTATGTTGGGTTTATCGGTTCCTGTGACTCAGTAGATGCTCTTGACATGCTTCATCCTCAATTCTAACCACCCAATGCACGCAGCATCACTTGAAATTTCAAACAAGACTCGGCAAACTCGGTCTGGGGATCAGAATCGGCAACGATGCCGCACCCTGCAAAGAGTCTTGCTTTAGCGCCATCGATCAATCCAGAACGCAGCGCTACAGCGAACTCACCATGCCCGCTCGCGCCAATCCATCCAAGGGGAGCAGCGTACCACCCTCTATCCAGTTTCTCAGTACTGCGTATCGCTTCGAGAGCAGCCTGGCGGGGGAATCCGCCAACAGCAGGTGTAGGGTGCAGGTCGGCCAGGATATCAAGAATGCATCGTCCTGGTATGAGTTCACCGAGAATGGGGGTCTTCAGATGCTGTACATTCTTCAGCTTAAGCAGTTGTGGCATAGTGGAGACATGTATGTGAGCACAGTGATTTTTAAGAGCTTCCCGCATCATCGCTACGACAATCGCATGCTCGCTGTTATTCTTCTCACTGTGTAGCAGCTCCATGCCGATGCGCGCATCCTCTTCTTCGGTTTCACCGCGCCGTGCTGATCCTGCCAATGCCATCGTTTGTATTTGACCATCCTGGGCCTGGACGAGCCGCTCAGGGGTTGCGCCCACAAAGAAACGCTCCCCGCGTTGTATGGCAAATACATAAGCGGTTGGATAGCTCTCGCGCAACCGCTGGAGAGTGGTACTGATATCAAATGCTCCAGGAGAATGGTGTAACTCTACCTGGATGTCACGTGCAAGCACGACCTTTTCAAAAGCGCCGTGTTGTATCATGTCTACCATGCTGGCCACCATTTCCAGCCACTCGGATGCTGGCCGAATTTCGTGTATGGAGAGCTCGCTTTTTACCTCTTCTTGCGGTATCGTTGGGATACGCTCCACCGCTGCTCGAAACTGCGCGACACCAGCCTCAATTTCCCTGGCACACTGCTCAATATCATCAGATGCCCGCATCATCCTGTTCACGGTAAGCGCGACGTGATTGGCACTGTAACTCAAGAGTATTTGTGGCAAAATCAGCAAGCCATCAGGAAAGTCAGCCCAGAGTTGGGTACGAGGGGAGAGTGGATCGAAAGTGAATCCGCCAAAGAGTACAGGGCCACCGCTAGTAGTGGATGTCGTGGGGTGGGTAGAGGTGACAACCGCTTCACTTAATAGGGCGCGCCAGGTAGAAGCCGCATCGGTAAAACAGGTGCTTCCATTTGTTTCGATGGTTGCAGCAGCACCGACACCAACCAGCGCATTTTGCTCTACTGGCCGCTCCCAGAAAAAGCACTTTCCTAGCCCCGCCAGCCTGGCGCCTGTAAAGACGTGAAGCGGGTCAGCCCACTCAACCGGGTAGGTAAAGCTAGCGAGGATAGATCGTTGTTGCCGGGCAGCACGGCTGGCTGCCTCGCCTAAGGTTTTGAGCAATGGGTCGTGGGCAACGGGCCATTTCCCCGCCGCCGTCGTTTTATGTGCTCCAATGCGATTGGAGATGGCTACTTTCATACTTTGTCTACCTCGAATAAGGCGGATATCTTTGGTCCGAAAGGTCCTGTAAAACGGAGGAAAGTTAATGCACAGCAAATTTTGCTCCGTGTGCCGGGTGAGGTGATTATATATAGACAGGCTTGCATCAGCATATCATACTCAAACGTGGATGATGACTGGTATCTGATTGTTTTATTTTTTATCTATGCTATGCTCCTCATCTGTCCCCTGACATATTGTAGCTGATGATAGGAAGGCTGACAATGTAGCGCTGGCTCTGGCACTCCACCAGGGCTGTTGCAAAGTTCTTTTTCCCCACCCGCCCACCCGAAAAAAGGGGGAAAGTGGGGACACTGGGGTCTGGCGAACCGCACGCCCCGGCAAAGGGCTGCGCCCTCTGCACTCCTGCTTTTGGCTCTCTTATCCCATCAATGCAGTTATTACCTGGGGCAGGGCATCGGTTTCTGTAACCTGCTGCGAATCTATCGGTGAAAGAACTGTCATGCTGTTCCCGGTCATCTCCTGGTCAGGCGCTTGCTAAGAATGCTACTCCATTCAAAAGAAACACTTGCGGCGGATCCGGCTATGAGTACACAGAAGTCAACAATAGATACTACGACCCCAGAAAGTACACCACGCCGTATAACCGGGATAAGGAGAGAACACATTGGAGAACGAGAGCCAGTGGTTCCTTGCTCTTGAAGAAAAGATAGAGGAACACAAAGCGTTCATGCGCTACTTTCAGCATTTGATGGGTCCCGAATGGTTTGAGCTGATTGGTGGTCTTGCCACCATTGAACGACAGCTGATCATGATAGATGCGCTTGTTACTACAGCGCAGGCTGAGCTGCAACAGTACTACAATGCTAAAACGTTGGCTAACTTTCTCTATGTGGTATTTACTACAGTCCGTGACAACCGCACGACTACTGATCCAAGGGTTTTAGCGGTAGAAGCTGAATACCAGCGCCGGGGTGGAACCGGTGTCAATAGCAAGCATAATGTTGTGCTCTTTACCACTGGCAACTTGTACGAGCACATTAGCGGGAAGGAGCTATCTTCCGCCTGTGAATAGCACATACTGTAAAGAAGAGAAATGTAAGGATATGAATATTGATCATCTACGTAGTAATGGGCATAGGAATGGACGTAGCGCTCTAGTCCAGAGGAAGCCGAAGCGGGTCGATTATCCCAGGCTGCTAGCGTTAGGACGCGAGTTACTGCTCGCTATCGGGGAAGATCCTGAGCGCGAAGGGCTCCAAGAGACGCCGCGTCGCTGGGCCGACTCCTGGCGAGAATTTATGGAGTATGATCCTGGCACCACCGAGACGACGTTTTCCTCGTCGGCCTCCGACCAGATGGTATGTGTGTCCGGTATACGGGTCGCATCGCTCTGTGAGCACCATCTCCTGCCATTCTGGTGTGATGTCTCCATTGGCTACATCCCCAACGAAAAAGTCCTGGGCCTCTCGAAATTCGCACGCATTGCGCAGCAGTTTGCGCATCGCTTACAACTGCAGGAGCAGTTGGGCCAACAAATAGCCGATGAGATCACTCGGATCACCGGCACGCAGAATGTGGCAGTGGTGCTCAAAGGGGAACATTACTGTATGACGGCGCGCGGTATTCGTTCGCCGGGACGGATGACTTCATCCGTCATGCGAGGTGTCTTTCGGACTGAAAGCCTGACTCGCATGGAGTTCCTGCGACTGATTGAATGATCCATCAACGCGTTCGAGATGTGATCGCAAAACCTGTGCTTGCTATGGAGTCAGCCATGCTAGGTAATTCTATCTAGACGGTTCCCAGGGGAATGCGGGATAGGAATTACACCATTCTGTCGATGTACGCCTGCTCCCCTTTGATGTATATCTCTTATTGGCGCTTGGCGGTTGGTCACAGGTATCTCGGGCGCGCCGTCGCTAGTAAACCCATACACGAGCATGATTACAAGTATCCATTAGATCAACGAACAGGGAAGTGAGCGCATGAAAAACGATAAGGACAAGCAGGAAGGCCAGAGACGAAGTATGAACGCTGAACGCGAGGAACTCCAGCAAGCCACCCGGCGCTTCATTCGAAGTGTGTTTCGAAACGGGGTGAGTTTAGCGCTTTTACCGGTCAACAGGTTGCCACGAAAGCCACGGCAGCATTTCCATGCCGCCGGGCGTGAATTCGCCCACGGATGGGCCGCACTCATACACGGACTCGCCGATGGTATAGAAGAGATCACGAAAGATGCCAATAGATCGACTAACACCGGAGAAACCCCTCATACTAATGGGGAATTGGAGTGAAGCCAGGATACATACATATGCGAACAAAAACTCCCCAGATCAACCGGTTTGCTCAACTTGTACGCTTTCTGCGAGTCTCACGTCTCCTCCTATGGACGATGTGGGTGATTTATTGCGAGCGTCGCCGGGTGGTACGTACGCATGCATGTGGCAACTATACGGTACGACCCGATAGTGACGTGCTGATCGAGGTGCTTGTCGCATTCCGCGAAACTGCGCTGGAACTCGGCGTCCTGATGATTAAGCTGGGACAGTTCCTCAGTACTCGCGCTGACCTGCTGCCAGAGAAAGCTATTGGCGTACTGAGTTCATTGCAGGACGAGGTACCACCTGCGCCCTTTGCCCACGTTGTGCATGTCATCGAGTCGGAGTTGGGTAAACCCATTGAGGAGGTGTTCAGCATACTGGAGCGCAAATGTACCGCTGCTGCCTCGCTTGGCCAGGTCCATAAAGCGGTCCTTGCCTCGACCGGCGAGACGGTTGCCGTCAAAATCCAGCGTCCCAATAGTGACCAGCTCGTTCGTATGGACTTGCAAACCCTCAAGTTCGTTATCTGGGTCATCACACGCTTCGTAGGCATGAACGACTTTATTGATCTCATGAGTGTCTACTACGAGTTTGAACGCACGATCTATGAAGAAATAGATTACGTTCGAGAGGCCGCGAACGCCAAACGCTTCAAAGAGATGTTCAAACACGATCCCATGATCTACATCCCGCGCGTCTATGACCAGTATGTATCACGGCGCGTGCTGGTTCTAGAGTGGATCGACGGCATCAAGATCAACGATTATGCCGCTCTTGATGCAGCGGGAATCAACCGCTTAGAGGTGGCCAAATGCACTGTGTGCGCCTACTTCTACCAGTTTTTTAAGGCAGGCTTCTTCCACGCGGACCCGCATCCAGGCAATATTTTTGTCAAAAAAGGGGCGACAGGTGATGGGCCCATCGTCACCTTTGTCGACTTCGGCATGGTAGGATCCCTCACAAAACAGATGAAGAGGTTAATGAAAGACGTGTTTCTGGCTTTCATAGTACGCGATTCGCGATCGCTGGTTCATGCCCTCTCTGAGCTTGGCTTCGTTGACGAAGGCGCCAACCTTGCCTCTATCGAGCGGGCCATGTCGCTGTTGATAGAGCGCTATCACGGTATGACACTGGGTGAGGTGAGCGAACTAGATATTTCCGAAATGGTACAGGATGTCATCTCTCTGCTGTATAGACAACCATATCACATCCCGGCGCAGTTTGCCTTCACCGGACGGGCTATTGGGACGCTGGTCGGTGTCTCGACCGGGCTGGCCCCGGAGTTCGACTTAATCGAGGTCGCTACGCCCTATGCCCGCAAGTTCCTGAATCTTGATGCCAGGGGTGCGGAGCAAACGCTGCGACAACTCTTCAACCAGGTGCTCGACACAGGCAGAGCGCTGCTGACACTGCCACGTTCGTTGGAGCAGGTTATGACCAAACTCGAAAGTGGACAGATCGAGGTCAAGCTTGCCAGCAACGCATCGAGTGGAAGGACGAGATCTCGAGGGCGCAGGCGTGGGGGAGGCACAGGCGGATTGCACGGCTTCACCTGGCTATTCATGTTCATTGTATCGCTGGCCGGAGGTATCTTCCTCCTGACCGACGCACACCAGCTCGTCGCTGGCTGGTTCTGCTTTGGCCTGGCTGGATTGATGGCGTTAGGGATGCTGCTGAAGAGTTAAGAACCAATCAATTGGAGATAAAGTTATGAGGCTTAATGCTGTTCCTGAGAACCTCCTGGAGAGGATTGCGCTGCGGGCAGGAGTTGTGCCAACTCCTCTTGGAGATACCATAGTAGCAATGACGCTGGCCAGAACCATTATGGTGGCAACCAAGCTCGGCATCTTTGAGGTACTGGCAAAGGGAGAAAGTACCGCTAGTGAGGTTGCAACGCGCTGTGGGCTTGATCAGCACGCAACAGAAGTGCTCCTCTTTGCGTTAGGAGGTGCGGGCTATGTGCGTAGTAAAGGAACGCACTATACACTCGCGCCCGTGGCCCGTAAATGGATGCTCAAGAGCAGCCCGCAATCGCTTTACGACTACATGTTGTTCAACTTCCTGAATTGGACCTGGGATGAGCGCTTTGAGGACTTTCTCCGCACCGGAAAGCCAACACAAATACACCAGGAACTGTCGAATGATGAATGGCGGGTGTACCAGAGGGCGATGCGCTCCCTGGCTGGCTTCTCTGCTTTTGAGGTGGCCCGGCGCTTTCGATGAAAGGCTGGCTGCATGAGGCGTCGCTGCTGGAGCCAGGATTCCCCGTCGTTGGTGACGAGTCCCTGGCCCAGTAACGGTTTCAAGATCCTGTAGGGATAGAGGTCTTTGTGATAGTTCCGCTGGTTTTCCTGGAGGACATGCTTGACGCCATCGGGGTGATTGACCAGGTAAGCGGGCCACAAAAGAACGCGTATCCGAACGATATCACCGTATTGCCGGACCATTTCCAATCCAAAACGGAGAGGGTCGTGCCGGATGTCTCTCGTACTACCAAGAAGGAAATGACCGGACGGCCCTGGCGCAATCTTGTAGTGAGGCAATGCTCTTTCCTTTACTGACCTCGGCGTAGATTGATGTGCGGAATCATTGTGTTTCTTTCTTCCACTTGCCATACCAGGAGATATACCTCAAAGGGGAGCAGGGCGCATCGGCAGAATCGTGTAATTCCTTGCCGTCATCGTTCTGAGAGCCAGCTAGATAGAATTACCTAGCTGCTGTGAGCGAATAGGTCTGCGCATTTGGCCACCGTAAGAAAGTAGCTTGCCATCAGTCGTGAGATCGAAGCTGAATGTAAAGCAACCCTTGTGGTCGCCCGTGTCAGGCGAGCTGATGCTCGATGGCATAGCGGGTAGCTGCACTGCGTGAGCTCACGCCCAGCTTGCTATAGATGGAGCTAGTGTGAGCATGAACGGTGCGAGGGCTGAGCACCAGCTTTTCAGCAATCTTGTGGTCGGTCAGGCCACCCGCCAGCAGGCGCAGCACCTCTACCTCTCGTGCCGTCAGTCCAGCGGGATAGGTTGGTGGGACGACGGTTGTGGCCGACGATGGAGTCGGTTTTTGCCCTTTGGCAGCGAGTGCCTGCTCCGGCGTCATGGCGCGTCCCTGGCTCCAGGCAGCAGCGAAAGCTCGCTCTCCCAGGTGGACACGCGCAGCCGAGACCGAGCGCTCGTAGTCAGCGCGCTGGACGAGAGGGATGGGTATGTTAAAAGTGTCGCGCAAGGTTTCGGCTACTCCCCACAGTTGTACTGCCCACGCCAGCTTTTGCTGTGCCGCAACGACTTCCCCCAATACTACCAGGTACACCGCGGTCACCCATTTTTCGTTCAACTCGCACGAAATCGCCAGGCTCTGCTCGAAGAGCGTTTGTGCTGCTGCATAGTCGCCCTTTGTCGCGTGTACCCCTCCTAAAAGGGCAAGCGAGTTGGCAGTACCATGTCGGTGTCCGAGTTCTTTATAGAGCGCCACGCTCTTCTCGGCGAGCGAGCCTGCCGTGACCAGGTCTCTCCGAGTGAGAGCTAGCTGCCCAGAGATGCAATAGTACGCCGCAATCCCCTCTTTGAAGCCCACCTCCTGCGAAAGCGCGAGGCATTCCTCCAGCAGTGGACTCACCCTCGCCTGATCCGCTTGGGAAACAAAGAGTACCTGTGCCAATTGGGAGAGTGAGTGAGCGACGCCCCGCTTGTTCCCCGTTGCTCGGTGTGTCGCCACGCTCTCCTCGAACAGGGCACACGCCCTGGCGTACTCGCCCTGGCTGCTAGATATCAGCCCGAGAATAAAGAGTGAGCTGGCAATGCGCTCCATATCGTCCACCTGCCTGGAGATCGCCAGAGCTTCCTCCGTCATGGTACGTGCTGCAGCCATATTGCCCTGTGTCCAGGCCACGCTCCCCAACATCGAGAGCGCAAATGCTCTGCCCGGTTGGTCATCGAGTTCCCGGTACAGTGCCAGGCTCGCCTTAAACACCGGCTCTGCGCGCTCATAGTCGCTCTGGATGAAGGCCAGGTACGCCGCCACGATGAGCGCCTTCGCGTGTACAGATGCCTCGATGTGGGTACTGGCAAGAGGTACCCTTATGGCCAATGCACGCTCCAGGAAATTCCGCCCTTCACTAATGTGCCCATGGACTACCCAGAATCTTTGCAGCGCTCCACCCAACCGCAAAGCCAGCTGCATGTTGTACTCGCCCTCCATAGCCTCCCTATTTCCAGCTTGCTCTAAGGACCACGAGAGCGCCACTCGCAAATTGTCATGCTCCCGCTCTAAACGCCCCAACCAGGCAGCCTGCTTTGGACCCCCGATCTCAATCTCCGCATCCTCTGCCAGTGACAGGTAGTAGTGAACATGGGCCCGCCGGATGCTCTCCAATTCCTCGCTGGCGGCCAGTGCCTCCAGCCCATACTCGCGGATCGTCTCTAGCATCAGCAGGCGTGGCTCCTCTCCCTCCTGCTCAGTTTGTCGCAGCAAGCTCTTGTCCATCAGGGAGGCCACCCCGTCCAGCACGTATGCTGGCATATCACCCAGAGCACGATAGAGGCCCTCCACCGCTTCCAACGTGCAGCCGCCGACAAAGACGGAGAGGCGCCGGAAGAGCCGCTGCTCTTCACCATCGAGCAGATCATAACTCCACGCAAGCAAGTTACGGAGTGTCTGTTGCCGCGCAGGGACATCCCGTGCTCCGCTCGTCAATACCTGCAAGCGATGTTCCAGGCGTGTCAGGAGCGCCTGCGGGGGAAGCAGTTTGATGCGTGCCGCTGCCAGTTCGATGGCAAGAGGCAGCCCATCCAGGCGCACACAGATCTCGGCGATGGCGCGGGTATTGGTGGGGGTCAGCTCGAAGTCGGGCCTGGCAGCCTGCGCTCGCTCCAGGAAGAGGGTCACTGCCGCATACTGTGTGAGAGGTTCGCTCTCCGGTAGATCGGTCAGGTCGGGTAGGGCCAGTGGTGGGACGGGAAACTCATGTTCACCATGGATGTGCAGCACGGCGCGACTGGTCACCAGCATTTTGAGATGAGGGCAGCTGGCCAGCAGGTCTGAAAGCCATGCTGCCGCTTCCACTACCTGCTCGAAGTTGTCGAGCAGTAGCAGCAGGCGCTTGTCTCGCAAAGAGGCTTGCAGAAGTTCCGGCAATGGTTGCTCACCGGCTTCTTTGATCCCGAGCGCCTGGGCGATGGCGGGAACCACCAGGCCAGGATCGTTAATGGGAGCAAGCGGGACGAAGCAGACGCCGTCGGCGAAGTCATCGAGCAGATCGGTTGCTACCTGTAGACCCAGGCGCGTTTTGCCGACACCGCCTGTGCCCGTGAGGGTCACCAGGCGCACCCCTGTGCGTCGCACGAGGGCACACATTGCCTCCACCTCTTGCTCGCGTCCAATCAGTGGAGTAAGCTGTGCAGGGAGGTTGTGGGACCGAACGTTCACCTGGTCCGGCATGTGATCAGCTTCGACTGGATGTTGCCTGGCGGGATCAGAGGCAGGCACAGAGAGCGTCCGACCAGATGCCTCTGCCTCGATGGACTCCTCCAGGGCCGCGGCAAAGGCCTGCACACTGACAAAGCGTTCCTTGGGGTCTTTGGCAAGCGCCTTCAACACGACGTGCTCAACCGCGGGTAGGATAGCCGGGATCTTCTCATGTAATGGCGGAGGAGGGACAAACAGATGCAGGCTTTGCAGCTCGGCAAATGTTCCGTGAAAGGGGCGGTCTCCACAGAGCCACTCATAGACGACGATGCCTAACGCGTACTGGTCACTTGCCGGGCGGGGCTTGCCCCGAAGTTGCTCGGGTGCCATATAGGCGATGGTCCCAGCCGCGTCACTGGCCTGCTGGCTTGAACTTTGAGCGGTGATGACAAGTCCAAAATCGCTCAGCAGGACTTCGTTGTCGCGCCCCAGCAGCATGTTCTCCGGCTTGATGTCGCGATGGATCAGCTTTTCCTGGTGTGCATACTGTAAGGCATTGGCCACCTGCCTGACGTAAGTGACAACGATGTCAGGAGAGAGCCGCGTCCCTTTGGGGTGGCGCTGGCGCAGGGTACCACCTGGAGCGTAGTCCATGACTAGAAAAGGAGTAGTATCCTCAACGCCAAAGTCCAGCACCTGGATGATATGGGGGTGTCGTAAGCGAGCAATGGTACGTGCCTCGGTGAGAAAGCCTGCCATATCATGATTCGCCAGCTGTCCATGCAGCACTTTAATGGCGGCTTGCGTGTGCAGATGAACGTGCTTCCCCAGGTAGACTTCAGAGAAGTTCCCCTGTCCTAAAAGACGGATGAGGCGATAGTTGCCAAGTTGCTGTCCCTCACGCTGTCCGCGATCATCCATGGTCTTACATCCTCCTGGGAGCGGACTGACAAGTTCACCAGTGCGCCAATACAAAACGAGTTCGATAGGTAAAAGGAAGGCTACGCTCAAAGGGGACGTTGATATTCTCTAGTGAGTGCCGCCGTATTTACTATATGCTACTGCGGGCAGAATTGCAACTCTGCAAGCTGGTTGGAGAAGCCGTGAGGAGATGAGCTGATAGAGGAACAGAGGGCGTTAGACGGGGGTGGGAAGAAGCATAGTGATGAACTTTGACTCGTCAAAGTTCATCACTATGCCGTTGTTTAGCCTACTTTATTACGATCGCCGCTTGCGTTGCAGTGGGATGTCCCTACAATGCTCCAGGTTGTTGTTCTGCGACTACTTGTTCGAGATCAGCGGCGCGTTTGAGCGCACGAAACTGCAATACTTTGACGTTTGCCACGGTCAACCCCATCCTTAAAGCGGTGGCCTTTATGGAAAGATTGAGCAGAAAACGACACGTCAAGACTTCTCGATAATGCTCAGGCAGTGCCTGAAGGAGACGTTGTACTCGATCTGCTGGCCCGCTGTTTATCGTAGCAGGCTCTTTTTCAGTTGGGCCTTCCCAGCCAACCTCTAACAATTCATCCAGTGAACTCTTTGGTAGACGATAGTGAGCTCGCCAGTGATCCGCGATAATGACACGCGCAATGAGAAACAGCCAATTTTGCATACTTTGCGGGCTACGCTGCTGATCGATGCCACTCACTGCTTTGAGAAATATTTCCGATGTCAGGTCTTCGGCTTCTTCTTTATTGCCAACCTTGCTATACACGTAGCGGTAAATCAACCCGACCTTCTCCTGATAAAACCGTTGAAACTCCTGCACATCCATAGGATCTCCCCTGACAGCAAAGACAACCTTGTTTGCATAGGTATTTTTCATTGCTTTCCATAACTGATACAGAGCATATTCTTATGACAGAAAACCGGAGTAGTTACGCATGACCATGTGGGCATCGAGCTGCCTGACGGTATCTAGCACCACGCCAACCACAATCAGGAGCGACGCGCTACTGAGCAACTGGTTGCCGCCAACTTGCGAGACGAAAGGCAAGATGGCCACGATGCCCAGGAACAACGCGCCACACAGCGTGATGCGGTTGAGAATAGTGCTCAAGAATTTGCGCGTTGGTTCTCCTGGTCGATAGCCTGGAATATACGTTCCTTGCTTTTGCAGGTTCTCGGGAATGTTCTGCTGTTGCCAGAGAACATAGGCATAGAAGAAGGTGAAGGCCACTACTAAGGCAAAGTAGGCAAACCAGTAGTACCACAGCGATGTATTGGCGAGATAGGTGCCGGTCCACAGCGCAATACCCGCAATCCACTTGATTTGACTTCCAATGAAGTATTGCGAGACCTGTGCTATTTACCTGCATGGGGATGTAGGAGGTTTGCGCTGAACCGACCTGCAAGCTGCGCCCTACTATGCGCTTTGTCGGATGTTGTATGGGTATACGACGCTGCCCCTGGTAGATGAAGACAATGCCCAGGAGTGTCAGCAGGCCGATAAACAGGAAAACGCCGATACTGACAATCCCTCCACCATTCCCGCCAGTAGAGGTGCTAGCTACGAATCCCTGCTGCACCAGTTGCGGAATGCGGCTCACGATTCCTGCAAAAATGATCAACGAGATACCGTTACCGATACCATGCTCAGTAATCAACTCACCGATCCAGACCAGTATCATCGTACCTGCGGTCAATGACAACAGGATAGAGAGAGTTTCCAACCAGTTCGGACCAAAGAGATTGAACGTGTTTGCATCGAGCACGCCCACACGTGTAAAGATGGCTGCCTGCCCAAACGCCTGCAAGAATGCCAGCGGTACAGTAACGATACGCGTGATCTGGCTGAAGCGCAGGCGTCCGGCCTCGCCCAGTGTTGAGAGTTCATGCAGCCCCGGAATAATTGGTTGCAGGAGTTGCATCACAATGGTGGCCGTAATATATGGAGCGAGTCCCAGGGCGACCACAGAAAACGTGAGCAAAGATCCACCGGAGAAGACATCCAACAGACCGAGCAATTGACCCAGATCCTGGTTCTTGCCACTCCCCGAGAGGTTAGCCAGGTTCACCAGTTCCTGGTGGGTCAACGGCACTGTAATGTGGGCGAGGATGCGGTAGACCAGTAACAATCCCAAGGTGAAAAGAATCTTGTTGCGTAAATCGGCAATAGTCCAGATACTGCACAGTCGTTTCCATGCGAAAGACCATTTGGTATTCATCGTTGCTCTGTTCCTTCTTAACTTACTTGATGTAACTCGAACCTGCTTCTGTGATATTCTCCACAACACCAGATATAGCTCGGAAGCAAGCAGAGCACATCGACAGAATCGCGTAATTTCTCCTTCTCATTAACATGGAAACCCTCTAGACAGAATTACCTAGCTGCTTTGCTCGTGCGGCCAAAGCTTTTGGGTGTTGTGAGGAAGTATTTCCACGCATAGGACACACAGAGAAAGGGCAGGCACATCACTTCCTCCTCTTGCACGTTGCCGTATAGCCCGTTACAGAAAACCGAGCGGGAAAGCCCCTGTGATTCATCCAGGGGATGAACCGCCGTTCCTTTCAAGGTGGCGGGGAGGTGGGATGGAACTTGCGTTCGAAGAGCAGAAGGAGTATACTGCAGTGGTATGAGCAAGAAGAAGCCAAAGAGCGAGCAACCGGAAAAGGAGCCACGGCGCAAAACGCCCACGTTGTTGCTGGAACTGCCCCTGGTCGTGAATGAGGGGCAGGCCAAACGCATCCGGGGGCATCTGGAGGCTGGGAGAGCGCTCTACAATGCCGTGCTTTCCGAAGGGCAAAAACGCTTGCGACGGATGCGAGCTGATCCTGCCTGGCAGGAGGCGCGTTCCATTGCTCCGACGCAGAAACAAGAGCGCCTTGCGGCCTTTTCCGCCTTGCGGCAGCGCTATGGCTTCTCGGAATACGCCCTGCACGAGTACGCCAAAAAGGCGCGCGTCTGCTGGATTGCCGACCATCTGGATGCAGTGCTGGCCCAAACCCTGGCCACGCGTGCCTATCACGCGCTCAACCGCGTCTGTGTGGGAGAAGCGCGCCGCGTCCGCTTTAAAAGCCGGGGACGAGGCCTCTCGAGCCTGGAGAACAAACGCAACGATACCGGACTGCGTTTCGTGCTGCAAAAGCCACAGGAGGGCAATCGCGGCTTTCTGATCTGGAAGGATGACCAGTTGGAAGCCGTGATCGATTGGGAAGATGAGGTGGTCGCTCATGGACTCAGACAGCGCATCAAATATGCCCGCCTGGTGCAGCGCCGTGCTAGCAGTGAGTGTGCCGCGGGGGCGGATGCACGAGGGTTTCGCTATGTGGTGCAACTTGCGCTGGAAGGAGTCCCTCTTCGCAAGAAGAAGCACGCCGTGGGCAACGACATCATCGGAGCGGACCTGGGACCATCGACGATCGCGCTGGTTCCGCGAGCAGGCGAGGCGAGTCTTTCGGTCTTCTGTGAGGAACTG
>WNGK01003590.1_pt1 | contig 16755 bp, 16 predicted proteins | sample 5400601 | NCBI WGS metagenome assembly WNGK01 (sample SAMN13153376, study PRJNA577476) | soil metagenome | isolation source: 60 cm soil or saprolite under Garry oak tree replicate 1 | place: USA:California | collected 2016-06-15
CCGGAGAGCTGGCCCGGCAGCTTGTGCTCCTGGCCGGTGAGCTGGACGAGCTTGAGCGCATGCGTCACGCGCGAGCCGATCTCGGTGGGCGAGACTCCGCGCATGCGCAACCCGAAGCCGATGTTGCGCGCCACGGTCATGTGCGGAAACAGCGCGTAATTCTGGAACACCATGCCGAAACCGCGTCTCTCCGGCGGCAGCGTATCGATGCGCTGCTGGTCGAGCCAGATGCTCCCGCCGGAGAGCTGCATGAGCCCTGCGATGCAGTTGAGCGCGGTCGACTTGCCGCAGCCCGACGGCCCGAGCAGACAAATGAACTCACCGCGTCTGACCGTCAGCGTGAGCTCGTCCAGCGCGTTGAACGCCTTGCCGCCGGCACCGGCGAACCGGCGCGTGACGGCATCGAGTCTTAGCTCACTGAAATCGCGCTTCATCGTTTTCTGATAACAGGATTACGAGCTGCGCCACCTCACGCGCAACCCGCGAGGAGTGATCCCGTCGCGATTTCCGCGACGGGATAACGTCATTTCGTCTTTTGCGCGCCGACCTGCTGATCCCAGATGCGGAACGCTTCGACCTGCGCCTTCGGCTCCAAGGATTGCGTATGCGGGAACTCGGTGAGCCACTTGTCGTACTCCGGCCGCCCGAACTCCTTGATCGCATCCTGGCTTTCCTTCGGCGCCATCGACAGCGTGACGTCCTTCACCGCCGGGCCGGGATAGAAATAGCCCTTGTCGTACGTGTACGCCTGCGCTTCCGGTGTGAGCAGGTACGCCATCAGATCGAGGATTACCGCCACTTTTTCAGGCGCGACACCCTTGGGAATCACCATGTAATGTGCATCGTTGACCCAGGTCATGCCCTTGAACGGGGTGACCTTGTAGTCCTTGGGCACGATGCCGAGAACGCGCGGATTCAGGTCCCAGCCCGTCATCGTGACCGTAATGTCGCGGGACCCCTCACCGAGCTCCTTCATCACCGCGGTGGTGCCCGTCGGATAGTATTCGATGCAGGAATTGAGGTCCTTGAGATACGCCCAGGTCTTCTCCCAGCCGTTGACGGGATCCTTCGGGTTCTTGTCGCCAAGGATGTATGGCAACCCCATAATGAAGGTGCGGCCGGGCCCCGAGTTGGCGGGCCGCGCGTAAATCAGCCGGTTCGGATTGGCCTTGCACCAAGCGAGCAGTTCCTGCGGGGTGGTTGGCACCTGCTTGACCTTGGCCGGGTTGTATTCGAGCAACGGACCGGCCGGCATGAACACGACGGCGACACCATAGTCCCCCGCCAATTCCTGCATCTTCGCAGCAGCCGGTTGGTAGTTGGCCATCAGGTTCGGAAACTTCGCTGAATAGGTCGGCAATAGCTTCGTCAGGAGGCCCTGTTCGATCCCTGCGGCTAGAAAGTCCGTTCCGGTCAACACCAGGTCGATATCGGTACGTCCGGCCGCCTGCATCGCCTTGAGCTTGCCGGGGAGCTCCGGTGCGGTCGCCATCACGATGTTGATCTTTGATAGCAGTTCAGGATGCTTCTTCTGATATTCGTCGATCGCACTCCGCGTCAATTGAAGATTGCCGGCGGGATCGGTGATGTTGATCGTCACCGGGCTCTTCGGCATCGCGGGAACCTGCGCCGCGGCCGGCCAGGCGCCCAGCGCCAGCAGCGCCGCGGCGCCGAGCGCCATCGCAGCGAGACGCATTTGCGCGCGGCGAAGCGGGGATCCCGGTAAATCGACTGTCCTGCGTGAACTCATGCTGTTCCTCCTAGGTGACTGCGTATATCGAAGCGTCGAGCCCGTCGGCGCGCGGTGCCTTGATGGCGAATTCATTTTCATGTTCAGCGCTTGGCACGGCGCGCGGCCAGGCGCGGCGCCGTCGAAGGCCGCGGTGGCGAGCGCCCGGAGTCTTCCAGGCCGCGCTGGAATTCGCGCACGACGCGCGTCAGGTGGCGATGCATCGCCGCGCGTGCCGCAGCCGGATCGCGCGCGCGGATCGCGTCCAGGATGGCGGCGTGATCGCGGATCGTCTTGCGCGCGAGCTCCTGCGTATGAAAGTGACTCTGCAGGCGGCCCCACAGCTCGGCGCGCTGATCCCACAAGCCCTCGACGACAAGCTCCAGCGAACCGTTGCCGGTCGCCTTGGCAATGGCGAGGTGAAACTCGCGGTCGCTCGCCTCGCGCACGGCGAAGTCGTCGACATGCGCTTCCATGCGCTCCAGGGTCTGCCGCAACAGATCGAGATCGGGCTGCGATGCTTTGGTCGCGGCCGCGGCGGCGATCTCGCCTTCGATCAGTTTTCTCGCCTGCAACAGCTCGAACGGCCCGGGCCCCGCGTCGCGGGTCGCCAGGCTCTGCGTTGCAGGCGAGGTGACAAAAATGCCGGTACCGACGCGGACCTCAACCAGGCCGCCGATCTCGAGCGAGATGATCGCCTCGCGCACGGAGGCGCGACTCACGCCAAGCGAGGTCGCCAGGTCGCGCTCGGCGGGCAACCGCGCCCCCGGCGGGAACTCTCCGCTGGCGATCAGCTGCGTGATCTGAGCGGCGATCTGCCGGTAGAGCCGGCGCGGCTCGACGGCTTGCAAGGGCACGGCGGCTTTTCCTCCATGGCCGGGGGTCCGGCCTTGTTTTGGCGTCGGGATGGCGGCACGATCGGCGATCGTCCCGACACTCGACTCGATAGTAGCCAATCGCCTATACTGAGGTCAAGTGGCCTGGCCACCGAACCAGCAGACCAGCAAGTCGAGAAGCATACTCCCGGGTCAGCCTGCGCGGCGCCTTTCACGATTCGCTGCGCCGCCCGGCTGGCTCCACCTTACACTTTTCCCTTCCCCATGAAGATCACCGCCGCCCGCATCATTGTCTGCTGTCCCGGACGAAACTTCGTCACGCTCCGGATCGAAACCGACGAGGGCATCCACGGCCTGGGCGACGCGACGCTCAACGGGCGCGAGCTCGCCGTGGCGGCGTACCTCACCGAGCACATCGTCCCGGCGCTCATCGGCCGCGATCCGGCGATGATCGAGGATGTCTGGCAATACCTCTATCGCGGCGCATATTGGCGCCGCGGCCCGGTGACGATGTGCGCCATCGCCGCCGTCGACACCGCGCTCTGGGACATCAAGGGCAAGGTGGCTCGGCTGCCTCTCTACCAGCTCCTGGGCGGCAGGAGTCGCGACGGGGTGATGGTCTACGGGCACGCCAACGGCAACGATATCGACCAGACGCTCGACGAGGTCGCCCGCTACATCGATCTGGGGTACAAGGCAATCCGCGCTCAATCCGGTATTCCCGGTCTCGCGTCGACGTACGGGGTATCGAAGGACCGGATGTACTACGAGCCGGCGGACGCCGCGATTGCGAGCGAGAACGTCTGGTCGACATCGAAGTATCTCGACCACGTCCCCAAGCTGTTCGAGGCGATACGTGTGCGCTTCGGTTTCGAGCATCACATCCTGCACGACGTGCACCACCGGCTGACCCCGATCGAGGCCGGACGGCTCGGAAAGGCCCTCGAGCCCTACCGGTTGTTCTGGATGGAGGACCCGACGCCTGCAGAGAACCAGCAGGGCTTTCGCCTCATCCGCCAGCACACGGTCACCCCGATCGCAGTGGGGGAGGTGTTCAACACGATCTACGACTGCCAGACGCTGATCAGCGAGCAACTCATCGATTTCGTTCGCGCGACGGTCGTACACGCCGGAGGCATTACGCATCTGCGCAGGATCGCGCATCTTGCCGAGCTCTATCAGGTGCGCACCGGCTGCCATGGCGCGACCGACCTCTCGCCGGTATGCATGGGCGCGGCCCTGCACTTCGACACCTGGGTGCCCAACTTCGGCGTGCAGGAGTACATGCGGCACACGCCTGAGACCGACGCGGTGTTCCCGCACGCGTACTGGTACGACCAGGGTTATATGCACCCGGGCGATGCGCCGGGCCACGGTGTGGAGATCGATGAGAGGCTCGCCGCGAAGTACCCGTACAAGCCCAGCGCGTTGCCGATCAATCGCCTCGAAGACGGCTCGATGTGGAACTGGTAGCGCTGCGAGCCCGCAGCGTCGCCGGTCGCCCCACGAGCCTAGCGAAGTGGGGATCGCGCGAGGCGAGTCGGCGCAGCGGCCGACGCTGAGCGCGGCTTCGGGCGCAACCTCGCTAGGAGGCGGCCACCCGACTCAGCTCTCGACCGAACTTTGAGTCGGAAAAACGGCGCCTATGCGGCCGTGAAGTGCCCCGACTTCCCGCCGGACTTCTCGAGCAGGCGCACGCTCTCGATGCGCATGCCGCGATCGACCGCCTTGCACATGTCGTAGATCGTCAGCAGCCCGACAGCCGCTGCGGTCAGGGCTTCCATCTCGACGCCGGTGCGATCCAGGGTTTCGGCGACCACTTCGATCGCCACGGCGCTTGCCGGCTCATCCAGCGCGAACTCGACCGCGATCGAGGTGAGCGGCAGTGGATGCGCCAGGGGAATCAGCTCGGCCGTGCGCTTGGCCGCCTGGATTGCGGCGATGCGTGCAACGCCCAGTACGTCGCCTTTCCCGGCTTGGCCGGCGCGGATCATCGCCAGTGTCTCCCCTCGCATGACGATGCGCCCGCCGGCGCGCGCGATCCGCCGCGTGATCTCCTTGGCGGAGACGTCGACCATGCGCGCCTGACCGGCGGCGTCGAAGTGGGTAAAATGTGCCCGTTCTCCTGCCATCGCTCGCCCCTTGGGTATCCGCTCTCCCCACGCGTCCAGAACTTTCGCCGCGGCAGGATAATCATAGCACCGTGACCGAAACGCCCTCCGCCGTTCGCCGCTGGTTCCGTTCCACCATGGCCGCGTGGATCGGCGCGTCGCTTGCACTGACGCCCGTCGCGGTGGCGCAGACTCCTGCGCGGGATCTTCCGGTGTTCGGGAAATCGCAGGATCTTCCGGTGTTCGGTAAATCCCAGCCTCTCCCGAATCCTGCGCAACCCCAGGCTCTCCAGAATCCTCCGCAGAGTCTTCCGGATCTCGGCGATGCATCGCAGGCGCTGCTCTCTGGAGTCCAGGAACGTAAGCTCGGCGAGAGCGTGATGCGCCAGATCCGCGGCAGCGGCGGCTATCTCAATGATCCAGAGGTCAACGGCTACCTGAACGAGCTCGGCAACCGGCTGGTCACCGCCGTCCCGGGGGCGCCGTTCGACTTCGAGTTCTTCGGGATGGCCGATTCCTCGATCAACGCTTTTGCGCTGCCCGGCGGCTTCGTCGGCGTCAACAGCGGCCTCATCCTGCTCACCCAGACAGAGTCCGAGCTGGCGTCGGTGCTCGGCCACGAAATCACGCACGTAACCCAGCACCATATCGCCCGCAGTCTGGGCAACCAGCGCGACGCGATTCTGGCAACGCTCGGTGCGTTGGCCGCTGCAGTCCTCGCCTCGCGCTCGCACTCGTCCTCGAGCGGCGACATGACGCAGGCTGCCGTCGCCTCAGCGCAAGGGCTCGCGCTGCAGAGTCAGATCACCTTTACGCGCCAGAACGAAGAGGAGGCGGACCGCATCGGCTTCCAGCGCATGGTGGCCGCGGGATTCGATCCGACGTCGATGGCGACGTTCATGGAGCGGCTGCAGCGATCGACCCGGTTCGCCGAGGGTAACGCTCCCAATTACCTGCGCGACCACCCGGTTACCACCCAACGCGTCGCCGAAGCACAAGCCCGCGCCCAAGGGCTGCCGTTCCGGCAGGTTCCCGACTCACTGGATTTTCAGATGGTGCGGGCCCTACTCAAGAGCTACGAGGGGACGCCGAGGGACGCGGTGCTGTTCTTCCGCGACGCGATCGCCGAGCGCAAGTACAACAACGAAGTCGCGGCGCATTACGGCCTGGTCGCCTCGCTCCTTCGGGCCCAGGAGCTCAAGAGCGCGCAGGCCGAGCTCACCGAGCTCGAAAAGACTGCGCCGCCGCACCCGATGATCGAGGGAATGGCGGGTCAGGTGCTCATGCAGTCCGGGCAGCTCAAGACCGCGATCATGCGCTACCAAGCCGCGCTGGTTCGCTATCCGCGGAAGATGCAGCTCGTCTACGATTACCCGGAGGCGCTGCTTAAGGACAATCAGGCGGGCAAGGCGGCAACCTTCGTGACCGAGCAGTTACAGCGTTTCCCCTCGGATGGGCCGTTGCACCAGCTTGCGGCTCGGGCCTATGCCGCGCTCGGCAAACAACTTCTTCAGCATCAGCATCAGGCGGAGTTCTACGCCTGGCAGGGCAACCTGAAGGCGGCAGTGATTCAGCTCGAGCTCGCCATCAAGGCAGGTGACGGCGACTTCTATCAGCTTTCGGCCGCGGAGAGCCGCCTGCGTGCGGTGCGCCAGGAACTCACCGATCAGGAAAAGGACGCCGGCCACAATCGCCGCGCCGGTTGACGCAGCACCTGGACGCCATGCTTCGAACGTCTACGCTTTCTTCTGCGGGATGAAACGAAGCGCGACGCCGTTATTGCAATAGCGCAGGCCAGTCGGCGGCGGCCCATCGTCGAAGACATGCCCCTGGTGCCCGCCACAGCGCACGCAGTGATACTCGGTTCGCGGCAGGATCATCTTGAAGTCTTCCTTCGTGGCGAGCCGATCCGGAATCAGCGTGAAGAAACTCGGCCAGCCCGTTCCGCTGTCGTATTTCATCTGCGAGGTGAATAACGGCAAGGCGCATCCCGCGCACACGAACACACCTGACCGCTTCTCGCTGTTGAGTGGGCTGGTGAACGGGTGTTCGGTCCCCTCGTGCCGCAGCACCGTGAACTGCGCCGGTGTCAGGAGACGCTGCCATTCCTCCTCGTTTCGGTTCAGCGGCTCAATAGTCGTTGCCACGTCGGCTCCCGGCGCGAGCAGCGCCTTCCAGTTCTGCTGAAGCTCGGCGATCGATTTGGCGCCGGTCGGCGCTGCCCCAGCGTGCCGCGCGAACGCGAGCACCAGTGGACCTGTCGACAGCATGGCCATGAAATCACGTCGTTGCATCGTCTCCTCCTGTTGCATCTGTCGACCCGCTCCCGCAAGCCGAGTTCCGCCTGCTGCATTGTCGCTGACACCACCGGTTGCCTTACGGTGGCCCGTCACGCGAACTCCCCGTGACAAGATACTGATCCTGTGCGGCTTTGTCTCCCCCAGGGTCGCGAAGCTGCCCCGCGCCCGATCCAAACCTGTAACTTTCTACAGTTGACAGGGTAAGTCGTCGGCATAGAGTAGGTGCGACCGTTGAAGGAGGCCCGAGACAGGGCCCGCATCTTCATCTCGTGCAAGGGGGGTAGCGATGAAGATCCTCGTCGTCGATGATCACCCGTTGATTCAAGAAGCGCTGCAGCACGTTCTCGCCGCGCTGGATCCGGCGCTCGAACTCATTCAGGCGCAGGACGCGTCCGAGGCGCACGCAGCCCTCTCGCGCGAGCCGGATACCGACCTGATCCTGCTCGACCTCACGCTCCCGGGCAGCGATGGATTCGAATTGCTCGGCGATCTGCGGCGGGAGTGGCCCGGCATGCCGGTGCTCGTGCTTTCAGCAACGCATGATCGCGCGACCGTAGAGCATGCCCTCGATCTCGGGGCCATGGGGTTCATCCCGAAAACCGCGAACACGCGAGTATTGCTCGAGGCGCTGCAACTCGTCTTGTCGGGCGGCGTGTACGTTCCCACTGAATCCGCCCGCCCGAATGGTGCAGTTCGGCCGCAACCGGTGACCCGGCCCGACCAGCTCGGCCTGACGCTGCGCCAGGCCGATGTGCTCAAGCTTCTGGTGCAGGGCAAGCCTAACAAGCTGATCTGCCGCGATCTGCGCTTGTCCGAGGGGACCGTGAAGGTGCACGTCAGTGCCATCCTGCGCGCACTCAACGTGCGCAACCGGACACAGGTCGTCATCGAGCTGGCGCGGCGGGGCGTACGACTCGATTCGCCGATTGCCCGCTCGCGCTGACCGCACACAACCGTTCGGCCATCGTGTCCGCATTGACTGCGCTCGATCCGCGGCTTGTCCGGCGCGCCCGCGCGGACCAGATTGCAACCCTGTTCGCGCAGTGGGGCCGCACGACTTCGTCGATGACGCTCGGTGGGCTGATTCTTTGCGCGGTGATGTGGAACGTCGCACCGCGCGGCGAGCTCATGCTGTGGCTCGGAGCAATTCTGCTCAATCAAGCCTGGCGCTACGCGCTGACGCGGCGGTATCACGCTGTCTCGCCGCCGCCGGAGGAGCGCGAGCGCTGGGGACGCGCCTGGGCCATCGGCTCGACCATCGCCGGCGCGCTGTGGGGCGCGGCGGGACTGCTCTGGTTCGCGCATGGCGACATCGGTCATCAGGCACTGCTGATCGTCTGCCTGTTCGGCGTGATCATGGGTGGCATCAACCTGACTTCGGTGTACAAGCCAACCCTCTATGGATTCGCCCTGCCGACGTTGGTGCCGTTGATCGGCCGCGTCGCGATTGAGGGCGATCAGCTCCACGCGTTCATTGCAGCGGTGCTGCTCGTCGTGCTCGGATTCATTTTGCGCTTCGGTCACAACCTCAATAACTTGATGACGCAATCGCTGGCCATCCGCTACGAGAACATCGATCTCATCGGCGAGCTTCAGGCCCAGACCGCTGCCGCCGATCGCGCCCGCGCGGCTGCCGAGGCGGCCAACAGGGGCAAAACGCAATTTCTGGCGGCGGCGAGCCACGATCTGCGCCAGCCGCTGCACGCGATGGGTCTGTTCGCGGCCGCGCTCTCGGCACGTGCGCAAGACATGCAGGTGCGCAATCTGGTCAGCAGCATCAACGCATCGGTCGAGGCGCTCGAACGGCTGTTTTGCGCGTTGATGGATATCTCCAAGCTCGATGCAGGCGCGGTCGCACCCAAACGCGCGGCGTTTCCGCTCGCACCGATGTTCGAGCGGCTGCACCGTGAATTCGGCCCGCTGGCGGCGGCGAAGGGCCTGCGCTTCACGGTCGTTCCCACACGCGCATGGGTCGACAGTGATCCGCTGCTCCTCGAGCGGATTCTGGCGAATCTCGCGTCGAATGCGGTTCGCTACACCGCGCGCGGAGGCGTGGTCATCGGAGCACGCCGCCACGCCGGGCGCATGCTGCTTCAGGTGTGGGACTCGGGCGTCGGCATCCCGGCGCGCGAGCGCGAGCGCATCTTCGAGGAGTTCTACCAGATCGCCAACGCGGCCCGACACGGAAGCCAGGGCATGGGCCTCGGACTCGCGATCATTCGTCGGCTCGCAATGCTGCTCGGGCACACGGTACGTATCGATTCCGAGCCGGGCAAGGGTTCATGTTTCGGTGTCGAGGTCGCGCCGGCCACGCCGGTCAACACCACGACCGGCGCCCAGCCGGCACGAGCGACGCGCGCCACAACCTTGACGGGCGCGTGCATCGCCGTCGTCGACGACGAGAGCATCGTCGTGGAGGGCATGCAGGCGCTCTTCGCGGCGTGGGGCGCGCAGGTGGTCGGCGCCGCGTCGGGCGACGCGATGCTGACCGCGCTCGGCGAGATCGAAGCCTACCCTGACCTGTTGATCGCTGACTACCGCTTGGGCCAGGATGAGCTCGGCACCGAGGTCGTGGCTCGCCTGCGCCGAGAGCTCGGGCTGCCAATCCCCGCTCTCGTGATCAGCGGCGATTCGTCAGCGACCACGCTCGAGAGGTTGCGTTGCTGCGGGGTCGATTTCCTGCTGAAGCCCGTGCTGCCCGAGGAACTCAAGACCGAAGCCGAACGGTTGCTCGCTTCGCGTCCCCCGGCGCCCTTACTGGCTGCCATTTCAGGCGAGCATCGGGAAACGTTCAGCTCCGCTGCGGGCTGATCGCGTGACCCGTGCCGGCGTTGCCTGGCCGGCCGAGCATTCTCGCGGGGACCATCCCACGGAGACCGGTGCTGCAGCTGCAGGGGCGAGGAGTGTTCGAACCTTCAATTCGAAGTAAAAGCATGGACTCGAGAGGTTTCATGCTGATAAAGGTGAAGATATATCTATAACTAATTGATTAATATAATATACATCTCTATCGTGTTCCGGGGCGGCCTTCGGCGTCTTTTCGCGTGAAGTGCGCGCCGCTGCCCGCGGGCAAGCAAAAAAAAAGCGCCCCCTCGAAGGGGGGCGCGGGAGGACAGACCGAGTTCGGGATGACCGGTTAGGGTCGGGGGGGTAAACCCGGTCTGGGTTCTACGTGGAGATATTTTGTCAAAGGGACGATGCTCGCACCAATGGTATTCGGAGATCGCAACCGGTTCACAATACCTTACGTTTATGACATTTGGATTATAACCGCTTCGGACCTACGCGCAAGTCCTGCTGCGCCTGCGTCAAACCGTTACCTGCCGACGGTGCGTACACCGCGTCCATTCGTGGGGCGAGGGTCGCAGCGCCGACAACCGTCACCAGCGCCAGCCAAAGGATCGCAGCCGCGAAGAGCCCGGCGGGCCAGCGCCAGGTATAAAGAAGCTCGCGCAACCCGTCGTTTCTCATGCTCCGGGACCAAGCCAAACCGACGACAGCGCGCGGATGCCGATAGCCTTCGTGGATCATCGCCCTTGCCCCTGCTTGATTCGCCGCCCCTGGCGCGGCGCAATACGCTTGCTTCGGTCACCTCAACTCAAGCCCATTGTACACGCATCTATGCTGTTGTCATAGCAGCCCTACAAGCTTGCGGGGCCAAGGCGCGGTCGATCGCTAAAAAAAGCCCGGCGGGACCTCCGGCCGGGCAGGACTGTCGACCGGAGGATCGACTAATAGTTGGGGGCCAGCAATCCGGTCGGCGCTGCGAATCTCTCGCGCGTTCCTTAGTTCGCCGGAGTTGTGCGCTCATGCGCCGCACGGCGCGCCCGCATGCGCTCCATCCCGGATTTGATGGCATCGCGAGCGATGGCCTTCTGCTCGGGGCTGAAGGTCGCGTACAACGCAAGCCACGCATCGCGTGCCTGCTTGTGCAATGTGGCGCTCTGCTGACTCGCGTTGTCCGTGATCGCGGCGATGGCGACGAAATCCGGCTCGGCCTTGGCCAACTCCGTTTGCAGCGCTGCCCTGACCTGCCCGACGCTTGCGCGTCCGGCATCCTGCGCCGCCTTGGTTTGCGCAATGGCGCTGTCCCATTGCTGCTGCTGCGAAGTGTTGAGGTTGAGTTGCGGCTTCGATCCGGCCAGCATTTCGAGGGGAGTGCCGCCATGCACGCGCTGCGCCGACGCAGGCAGGGCCACTGCGCCCAAGGTGGACAACAGCAGCGCGGTGAGAAGTATGCGTTTCATCGGTCGTACCTTTCGTTCAATGAAGCTTGACCATTGGGCTGGAAGACCCGACCCGCAAGGCACCAGGGGCCGATCGACGCCAGTTTGACTCCCGGAGATTGCGCAATCATTGCCGGCAGTCGCGAGTCGGTAACGCTTTGTTGCGCCCGGGGCGCACAGCCTTTCGGGGGCCATTGTCCCGCATGAACGCAGCTTGGGCGCCACGGGTTGTGTAACGAATCGTTGCTTTCGCGGACCGACGTTACAATTGGTCACAACCCGCGCTCGGCAGAGATCGCTCCGCGCCCTACGATGCGATTGCGATGAAGCACGTGAATCCCAAGATTCTGGTGGTCGATGACGATGCGCGTCTGCGCGATCTGCTGGTCCGTTATCTCGCGGAGCAGGGCTTCCAGGTCCAGGCCCTCCCCGACGCACGCGAGCTCGACAAGCGGCTTCAGCGTGACCCCCCGCACCTGCTCGTCCTCGACCTCATGCTTCCCGGCGAAGACGGCCTTGGGGTCTGCCGACGCCTGCGCGGGTCCGGAGAAACGGTGCCGATCATCATGCTCACCGCCAAAGGCGAGGACGTGGACCGGATCGTTGGGCTCGAGATGGGAGCGGATGATTACCTGCCGAAACCTTTCAATCCTCGCGAGCTGGTCGCGCGCATCCACGCGGTGCTTCGACGCCACACCGAACGCCTCGCCCCGGGCGCACCTGCTGCCGATGGCAAGATCGCGTTCGGGCCGTACCTGCTCGACCTCGCCACCCGCACACTCCTGCGCGGCGATGCGCCGATCGCGCTCACCACCGGTGAGTTCAGCCTGCTCAAGGTCCTGGCGACCCATCCGCGGCAGCCGCTGGCCCGCGAGAAGCTGATGCTGCTCGCGCGCGGCCGGGATCATGACGTATTCGATCGCGCGATCGACGTGCAGATCTCGCGCCTGCGCAAGCTGATCGAGCCCGACCCTTCGACGCCGCGCTACATCCAGACCGTGTGGGGCTTCGGCTACGTGTTCGTGCCCGATGAGCCCGCGACCTCCAGCGAGGCGGGTGCTTGAGGCTGACGTTGTGGCCGCGCTCGCTGTTCGGCCGGCTCGCACTGCTGTTGCTCGCGGTCATTCTTGTCAGCCAGGCCGCGGCCATCTACCTGTTTCGCCAGGATCGGGCTGCGCTCATCGCGCGCCAATTCGGTGACACCAAGCTGGTGGAGCTCCGATCGCTGCGCGCCGCGCTTGCGGCGACCGATCCGGGCGCAAATGACGCGACACTCGCCAAGTTCGGCGATGCCTATCACGCCCGCATCGTCACCGATCAGGAGCGACGCTTCAGCGGCGGGCCGCCGCAAAGTCCCTTGCTAGTCGACCTCGAGCAGCGTCTCAAGGCCGAGCTCGGGGCGGAGACCGAGCTGCGCATTCAGCCGCGGCTGCAGCTGCTCTGGATCAAGCTGGTCGCGGGAGACCGCGCGTACTGGGCCGGGTTCCAGCTGCCGCCGCGGCCCTCCGACGATGCGCCGTCGCGCGCGCTGGAATGGAGCGTGGTGATCCTTGTCGTCCTGCTGGCCAGCGCGTATGCGTTCGCCCGCTACCTCGCGCGGCCCCTGCGCCAGCTCAACGATGCCGTGGCGAGCGTCGGTCAGGGGAAATCGCCGCCGCCGTTGCCCGAGAGCGGCCCGTCGGAAATCGTCAATCTCAACCGCGGCTTCAACCAGATGCTGTCCAACCTGCGTCAGATCGAGCAGGACCGCGCGGTTCTGCTTGCCGGCGTCTCACACGACCTGCGCACGCCGCTGGCGAGACTCCGGCTCGGCATCGAGGTCGGCACGTCGGACGATCATGCGCATCAGGGCATGGTCGACGATATCGAGGAGATGGACCGGATCATCAGTCAGTTCCTCGACTTCGCTCGCAACGGAGACGAATCGCAGCGGGAAGTGTGCGACCCCGGGGACATCGTCGCCACCGTGGTTGCGCGTCATCAGCGCGCCGGCCGCGACGTGCATTTCGCGCGCGGCGAGCTGCCGCAGGTGCCGCTGCGTGCCACCGCATTCGAACGACTGGTGGGCAACCTCATCGATAACGCGTTGCGTCACGGGGCGCCACCGGTCGAGGTCGCGACCCGCGTCGCGAACGGCTCTATCGTGCTCGAGGTCGCCGACCGCGGACAGGGTGTCTCGCCTGATCAGGTAGAGTATCTGAAGCGGCCGTTCACCCGCGGCGACCCGGCGCGCAGCGGCGTGGCCGGAGCAGGTCTCGGCCTCGCGATCGTCGAGCGCATCGCTCGTCTTCATGGCGGCACGCTCGATCTCCTGCCACGCGACGGCGGCGGGATGATCGCGCGCGTCACGCTTCCAGGCGGCCCTGACTTAATATCCTGACCAGCGCAGGTGCGCGGGGCGACAACGCCCGCCGATCACTCGGCGCCGCGATCGGACTCCGAAGGTGCGGCCAGATCGGCAGCTTCCCGCTGCGGCCGGATCGCGATCGACTTCTGCTGGGGTCTCAGATGAGCGGTCGGCGCCTCGCCGCCATAGGTTGCGCGCACGTAATCGGCGACGATCCGCTGGAATTCCTCGGCGACCGCGTCGCCCTTGAGCGTCACCGTCTTCTGGCCGTCGACGTACACCGGCGCCACCGGAACCTCTCCCGTGCCTGGCAGGCTGATGCCGATATTCGCCATCTTCGACTCGCCCGGTCCATTGACGACGCAACCCATCACCGCGACGGTCATGTTCTCCACGCCCGGATAACGTTCGCGCCATGACGGCATCTCGGCACGCAGGTAAGTCTGGATCTTTTCCGCCAACGTCTGGAAAAACACGCTGGTGGTGCGGCCGCAACCGGGGCAGGCGCTGACCAGCGGCGAAAACGAGCGCAGGCCCATCGTTTGCAGAATCTCCTGCGCCACGATGACCTCGCGCGTCCTGTCACCATTGGGCTCGGGCGTGAGCGAGATTCGAATGGTGTCCCCGATGCCCTGCTGCAGCAGCACCGCCAGCGCCGCCGTGGAGGCGACGATCCCCTTCGAACCCATGCCCGCTTCGGTCAGCCCCAGGTGAAGCGGATAGTCGCAGCGCCGCGCCAGCTCGGTATAAATGGCGATGAGGTCCTGAACGCCGGACACCTTGCAAGCGAGGATGATCCGGTCGCCCGGCAGCCCAAGCGCTTCTGCAAACGTCGCGCTGCGGATGGCGGAGGTCACCATCGCCTCGCGCATCACCTGTGTGGCGTCGAGGGGACGGGTCGACTTCGCGTTCTCGTCCATCATGCCCGCGAGCAATTCCTGATCGAGGCTGCCCCAGTTGACGCCGATGCGCACCGGCTTGCCGTGCTCGATCGCCCTCTCGATCATCACCGCGAACTGCGGATCATGCCTGCTGCCCTTGCCCACGTTGCCCGGGTTGATGCGGTATTTCGCGAGTGCCCGCGCGCAATCGGGAAAATTGCTGAGCAGCTTGTGGCCGTTGAAGTGGAAGTCCCCAATCAGCGGCACATCGCAGCCGAGCGCGTCGAGCCTCTCGCGGATGCCCGGCACCGCGGCCGCCGCCTCGGCGGTGTTGACGGTAATGCGCACCAGCTCCGAGCCGGCGTCGGCCAGTGCCTTGACCTGCGCTACCGTCGCAGCGATGTCGACCGTGTCGGTGTTGGTCATCGACTGCACGACGATCGGGGCGCCGCCGCCGATCGGTATGCCGCCGACGACCGCCCTCCTCGTCGGGCGACGAACGATCAAAGCCCGCGAGAGCAGGTTCGCTTCCATGGAGGATCGACATTTTAGCATCGGGGCAACCTCGACGCCCCGAGCGAGGCGGACCGTGACCGGATCACGGACCGCGCGTGGGCATCGGTCCTTTCACCAGCAGCACGCTTGCCAGCGCGGCGATCCCTTCGCCGCGGCCGGCAAAGCCCAGATGCTCGGTCGTCGTCGCCTTGACGTTGACCTGATCGGTTCGCGCGTCGCAATCGGCGGCGATGTTGGCAACCATCTGCGCGATGTGCGGCGCCATTCTCGGAGCCTGCGCGATGATCGTGGTGTCGATGTTGCCGAGCGAGTATCCGGCGGCGCTGGCGCGCTGCCAGACGCGCCGCAGCAGCGTGCGGCTGTCCGCGTCCTTGTAAGAGGGATCGGTATCGGGGAAGTGCGATCCGATGTCGCCCGCGCCCAGCGCGCCGAGAATCGCGTCGCAGATCGCGTGCAGCAGTGCGTCGGCGTCGGAATGTCCGGCGAGCCCGCGCTCGTAGGGAATGGTCACGCCACCCAGCACCAGGCGCCGCCCGGTGACCAGCGGGTGGACATCGAAGCCGTTGCCGATTCGCACGCCGCCTTCGCTCATGGATGTCCCGACGCTTGCGGCTACCGCGGTTGCCGCTGTGCAAGGATCGCTTCGGCGAGCGCGACATCCTCGGGGTAGGTCACCTTGATGTTGGAGGGACTGCCCTGCACCAGCCGCGGCTTGACACCGAGGGCCTCCACCGCCTGCGCCTCGTCGCTGAGCTTCGCGCAGTCTGCGTTTCGGAACGCGTGCTGCAGGATCGCATAGCGGAACATCTGCGGGGTCTGCGCGCACCACAGACCGTCGCGCGACTCGGTCGACATCGCGCGCAAGCCCGCGCCCGTTTCGGCGCGCTTTAACGCATCGGCCAGAGGCACGGCGAGCAACCCACCGACCGGCTCGTCCTCCAGCTCATGCAGCAGGCGGTTCAACGTCGTCACGTCGATGCATGGCCGCGCGGCATCGTGCACCAGCACCCAGTCCTCGGCTTGCGCGCGGCGCCCGATCGCGGCGAGACCGTTCTTCACCGACTCCGCCCGCGTCGAGCCGCCGCAGTACAGCGCCTCGACCCCGCGAACCTGTCCGATCAGCTCGGCGTAGAGCTTGTCATCAGGTGCCAGCACGACGAACACCGCCTCGAGGACGACCGAATCGTTGAGCGCATCGATCGAACGCCTGAGCAGCGGTACCCCGGCGAGCGGCACGTATTGCTTCGGCAAGCCACCGCCGAAGCGCATGCCTGCACCTGCGGCAGCGATGAGTGCGAATCGACGCGCTGTGGTCACACGACCCCCACGCTTGCGGCCTCATTGGCCAATTCGGCCGCTGCGCTGCCCCCAAGGGGGACGCAGTTCGCGCCTTGGGGCGGCCCGGCGGCGCTCATGTACTCCCGCCCAGATATTTGGCGAGGAACTTGTCCATCGCTTCGTAGAACTCGAACTGGTTTTCCTCGTTGTGGAAGCCGTGGCCCTCGTTGTCCTTGACCAGGTACGGGACGTCGATGCCGCGCGCCCGGAGGGCTTTCACCATCTGGTTCGACTCGTCGATGTTCACGCGCGGATCGTGCGCGCCCTGGGCGATGAACAGCGGCGCTCGGATCCGATCGGCATTGAGCGCGGGCGACGCAGCCGCAAGCAAGTCCTTGTCCTTCACCGGGTCGCCGACCATCTCGTGCATCATGTCGAGGTACGGCTTCCAGTACGGCGGGATCGTATTCATGAACGTGAACAGATTGGACACGCCGACGTAGTCGACCGCGCAGGCGTAGAGGTCCGGGG
>WNGK01005624.1_pt1 | contig 16751 bp, 14 predicted proteins | sample 5400601 | NCBI WGS metagenome assembly WNGK01 (sample SAMN13153376, study PRJNA577476) | soil metagenome | isolation source: 60 cm soil or saprolite under Garry oak tree replicate 1 | place: USA:California | collected 2016-06-15
CCGACCGGCCGCTCGCGACTCTCACGCCGGCGAGCTCCCATCTTCATCGGGACTGTGTGCGACCAGCGCGCGCAGGAGCGCCACAGTGCTTCGCCTGCACAGCATAGGCGCGGTAGGTGTCCGGGAAGAGTGCATCAAGTCCGCTACGCCGGAGCGCGTGGGGTGCCAGAAGTCGGATCTTCAGGCTGCTGGCTCATATTCATGGATCAGTCCACCGAGTAGGTCACGCCGACGCAACCCGCCAAAGATCGGTCCGCTCCTCGGTTCCACAACCACCGGCGCCACGGGCGGGATGTGACCAAGGCCGCGGTGCGGGCGGTGCCGATTGTAGTGCTCGACATAGGTCCGCAGGACGCAGACAAGCTGCCGGCAGCCGACGATGAGCAGCTGGTCAAGACACTCTCGACGCACGGTACCGACCCACCGTTCGGCGACGGCGTTGGCGTTGGGCGCCTGCACCGGTGTGAGGATGATCTCGCCCCGGTCGAGCGCCAGACATCATCGAACGCCCTGGTGAACTTGGCGTCCCGGTCGCGGATCAGGAACTTGAACGCGGTGGCCTGGTCGCCGAGGACGGCGACGAGGTTGCGGGCCTGCTGAGCGACCCACCACCCAGTCGGGTGAGCGGTGACGCCGGCCAAGTGCACCCGTCGGCTTGCGAGTTCGATGACGAACAGCACATACACCCGCTGCAGGAAGACCGTGTCGACGGTGAAGAAGTCACACGCCAGGATCCCGGCGGCCTGCTGACGCAGGAACGACCGCCAGCCCGTTGGAGCGCGTCGGGGTGCCGGGTCAAGACGGTGGGCGCGCAGCACCCGCCTGATCGAGCTGGCCGACACCCGGACGCCAAGGCGCAACAGCTCGCCGTGGATCCGCTGGTAGCCCCACCGCGGATTCTCGCGGGCAAGCCGCACGACCAACTGCTGCACCTCGTCGGATATCGCAGGCCGTCCGTTGCGTGTGGTCGGGTAGGTCCAGCGCTTGCGCACCATGTTCCGGTGCCAGCGCAGCAGGGTCTCGGGCCGTATCAGGAACACCGACCAGCGCGCCCTTGGGAGCAGACGGCTCAGCGCCGCGAGCAGCGCACGGTCGTCTGGCTGCAGGCGGGGCCGTGGATGCTGGCGGCGCAGTACCGCAAGCTCGTGGCGCAGCACCAGGATCTCGATCTCCTTGGCCTCCCCCGACCGAAAGCAAAGCAGGACCAGCTCGAGGCTACGGCGCAGCGCCAGGTAGATGAACGACCAGATCACGCCGACACCTCCGCCGACGAAGACGAGCAAGCGAAGGCGCATCGTAACCCGTCATCAGGCGATAGCTGCTGGTCACGGCCACGATCGACTTTCTGGCACCCCACGGGCGAACGGCTTCCCGGGACCGGATGGGGCCGCGGCGGGAAGCCGCGCGAATTGATGCTGCAGCAGCCGCACGTCCCGGTGCAGGAAGCATCACAGACGGCAAGGTAATCAAGTGGGGAACCCTTACCTCCTTATCTGAACTGTCGCATCGAGCTCGAGCCGGCCGCCGGACTCGCGCCGGAGGGCGTCGCGCAGGGCGTCGCGGGTGGTAAAGCCGAGCGCCAGCGACGCGTCGTTGACAAGCTGACCCTGGGCGTCGGTGCTGGCGTGGAGCCGCTGGGTGATGCAGCCGCCCGGGAACAGGTACCAGCGGCTGGCCGCGTACCCGGCGCCGGCGCGCTCGACCCGCTGGAAGAGCCGGGTCCCGGGCTGGGCGGAGGTGGGCTGCTCCTGCACGCCGGTGACGTCGCATGAGCCGGTGAGCGCCACGTCGATGGCGCTGGCACCGGCCCGGTCGCCATCCAGCAGGAACCGGGACCTTCCGTTGCCGACCTGCACATCGCCGAGCGACCAGCCGGCCGGGAGGGCCTCCACGCAGGGCACCAGCGAGGCGGTGGGCACCGACTGGGCCATGAGCACCAGCGGCTCGTGAGCCGCGCACCGCAGATCTCCCGCGAGGATCGGCGCGTTGACAATGCCCTCGTCGCGGACGAGGAGGCTCCATGCGTTGTCGACGAGGACGACGGTGAGCAGCAGCACGAGCGCTGCGAGCCCGACCCGGCGGGCGTTCCAGCGCTGCATTGTGATCGGGCGGGGCCGCTCGGGCAGGAACCTGAGGAACTCGGCGTGCAGGTCGCGCCCTTGCGCACGCATGAGGCGGCGCAGCTGCGACGGCATGGCCAGGCCGCGGGTGGCCGCGAACGCCTCGCTGATCTCTTCCACCGTGAAGAGCCGGAGCGCGCGCTGGTAGACCCGCTCCGGGCTGGAGCGTAGCGCCAGGCACAGCATCATGTTCGCGAGGTCGACCGCCTGGCGCCACGGGCTGGGGCGCATCTCGGTGAAGAACACGTCGATGAGCAGCACCCGGCCGTCGCGGACCAGCAGGTTGGCCGGCTTGATGTCGCGGTGGGCCAGGCCCGCGTCCCACAGCTGGCGGACGATCCCAAGGCCGTCGTCGATCACGCCGTCAGTGACCTCTGCCTCGCTCAGCTCCCTTGCCCCCTCGAAGAACTCGGTGACCAGCAGGTACTCCCGGTCGGGGGTCAGCTCCACAAAGCCGTACGGCTGCGGTGTCGGCAGCCCGGCTAGGTGCAGCTTGTGCGCCGCGTAGTCCTCCTGCTGCACCAGCCGGCGGACCGAGTTGAACGCCTTCTCGTCCTCGAGGCGGCCGTACAAAAGCTCCCGGCCGAGCTTGTACCAGCGATCCGAGCGCAGATGGCTCTTGGCGTACAGCTTGCCGAACAGCCACGTGCCGGGGTCGCCCTTGAGCTTGATGCGCAGCGGCGTGGAGCCGGCCGAGCCAGCCAGCCCGAAGGGCTCGACCTCCTCGACGACCAGGCCGAGCTGATCTTGGAGGGCACGGCGGATCGCCTCGCCCCGGGCTCCGCTAACGTCCAGGTGCGCGGTCCGGCCCCGCCGGTAGCGGATCGGGAAGACCTCGTTGGGGGTGAGCAGCCGGTAGGCGAGCAACGGAATCGTGACGCCGAGGATAGCGCCAAGGAGCACGTCGGTCGGTGCGTCGACGCCGAGGTAGACCCGTGCGACGCCGAACAGGGCGACGATCCCGGTCAGGACCCACTTGCCGGCCTGTCGCCAGCGGCCCTCCGGCACCAGGGAGTAGAGCGCGCTGACCAGGCTCGCGGCGAGGATGGCGACCTCGATTGACGGCAGCGCATACCCGTTCCAGCTTCCCTGGATGACGACCCCGAACGGCCGGGGCCGCTTGAGCGCCGCTGACAGGAAGACGGCCAGAAAGAACATCGATTCGACGGCGACGACATAGACGATCAGGTGACGCAAACGCCTGAACACCAGCAGCGGGACGACGATGCACCAGGCCAGGAGCTTGGTCGTCCCCCAGCCCCCAGGAACGCCGCGTCCCCCATCGCACGGGTGAGCCACGGGCTACGCAGGCCGGCGAGCCACCGCACCACCCGGTCGTCGGCGGCGGTCAACGCTACGGCGGCATGGTGCCGGCTGGCAGCGAAGGTGACGACGGACAGCACGACGAGCACGACAGCGCCCAGCAGCCACCCGACGCCGGTGGTCTCAAGGTGGCGGGGCAGCGGCGGCGGTTCGCCGGATGGACGCCGCCGGCGCCGCGAAGGGCGGACGCTCGCTGCGACCCTGACCCGATCGTCGGTAGCCTGCGTCGTCTGGGCTGGGGTCGTTTCCATGACGCCTCCCGGCCGGGCGCTGGCATTGCTCGCCGTCGTGCGCCTCGACTGGCATTCTCCGGCTCGGACGCTACTCGCGTACAGCCCCGGGGTCCTGCCATCCTGCGACTCAAGGGCTGGCCACGTTCAAGTCAAATCGCCACGCGCAGTAATGCGCTCTCCGACCGCTGTGCGGCCTGACCTACCAGGGTGGAGAGGGAGCACGAACCAGCAAAGAAGCTGGTCAGAGTGGTCGACACCGACCGACCGGGGAATCAACGCTCAGACCTCACCTTAATCCTCCAGCCGCATTGTCTTTCGTATCGGGGAGTAGTGTCCGCGTCGAGTGCGGTCTTGGTGGCGCCGGCCCTCGTGACCAGGCCAGCATGAAGCCAGACTCGGGCCGGCCGGCCAGATGAGCCCGACCCGCTCTATCCCCCATCCCAAGACGCCCCGTCCGGTCTCGCACGTCGGAACGCTGCTGGTAACGGTCAGGTAACGCTGCTTGGATATGCTGGAACTGACAACACGTTGGTGACCCACGTGGTGACCTGCCCGGATGTCGCGGGCACGGCGCCGGCGCCTCTCCCAGTAGCGACTCGCCTCATCCCCGCCCGCTTGAGGAGATGCCCACGATGGGCCTGCACCCTCGGCAGTCATCGGTCGCGGCGGCCGGCACCGCTGACGCTGCGACGGGCGCTACCGGCACGGGTCTGGGCGACGCTCCCGACCTGCGCTGGGACGGGCGCTGGATCGTGCTGGTGCTGGCGGTGAGTGGGCTTGCAGTTGCCCTTGGCGTGGCCTTCGTGTGGCTGCACGTGGCAGGCCCCTCGGATGGTGCGCGCATGCAGCCGGGCAGGCGGACGTGGGCACACGGTGGCGTGGTCGTGTCGCCGCTGGCAACGCGGCCTGGAGGACTTTCGTCAGGCGATGTGGTCGTGGCGGTGGATGGGCGCCCCATGCGGGCGTGGGAGCAGGGGCTGGTTGCTCCTCATGCGCCGCACCCGCGCTGGCAGGTCGGCCAGACGGTCACCTATACCGTGCAGCGGCATGGGCACCTGCTTGAGGTGCCGGTGAGGCTGCGGAGCTACCCGTGGCGTGAGCTCGTCCAGCAGGGCTGGAGCATGCTGCTGTACTTGCTCATGTTCGCCGTGGTGGGAACCTACGTCTTCATCCGCCGTCCCGCCGACCGCGCCGCCAAGGTCTTGTTTGTGAGCACCTCGACGCTGCTGGCGGCCAACGTGGTGTGGAGCTTCGGGCTGCAGGTCAGCGACATCACTGGCGGGGTCGGCTTTTGGCTGTCGACGACAATGGCGCTCGTGGTGAATCCCACCTGCTGGGCAGGGTTTCTGCTCTTCGTCTTGCTGTTTCCCCGTGTCCATCCCGTCCTGGCCGGGCGTGGTTGGATCATCCCGTCCTTGTACCTCGCGGCGTTCCCGTGCAGTCTCGCGTCGCTTGCCGTCGTCCACGCCATGACCCCCGGGACGCTGGATTGGCTCGAGCCGTGGGGTCTGGGCTCCAACACCGTCATCCTCGGCTACCTGGCGCTCATCGTCCTGGTGTTGTGGTCCAACTTCCGGGCACCGCTTGGCGCCGTCGCCCACCAGCAGCTCCGCTGGATCGTGTTTGCGGGTCTGGTGTCCGGCGGCAGCGACCTCATGCTGTGGATCCTTCCAGCCAGCGTCCTGGGCCATCCCGTCATCAGCCTCGACGCGCTGGGGCTGGTGCTGCTGCCTATCCCGCTCGCCTTGGCGGTCGCCATCCTGCGCTACCACGTGTTCGACATCGATGTCCTCATCAACCGCGCCATGGTCTACGGCACGCTGACCGCGACCCTCGGGCTGGGCTACGCCGGGGTGGTCCTGGCGGTCGGGCAGCTGCTTGGCAGCCAACGGTCGAACCTTGCCGTGGCGGGCGCGACCTTGGCGATGGCGGCGGCGTTCCAGCCGGCCCGCCGGCGCATCCAAGCCACCGTCGACCGGCGCTTCAACCGTCGCCGCTACGACGCGGCCAAGACGATTCAGGCGTTCAGCGTCCGGCTGCGTGAGGAACTGGACCTCGACACCTTGACCGCTGAGCTACTGGCGGTGGTCGACCAGACGATGGAGCCCACCCGGGTCTCGCTGTGGCTTCGACCCGCGGCGGGTCAACCCAAACGCACACCCTGGTAGCCGTGCGAGCATCGACACCTGAGACTTCACTTCACCGCCACCTGTGTTGCGGTTCGCGTCGTCGATCGTATGCCCGTCTGGCGCGGACCTGGTGACGTCGGTACCACCTGGACCAGCCCAGCACGAGCCCGGCTCGACCGGCGCTGCCCACACCAGCGCCACCAGCAGGCGGCGGACCTCGGGGACGGTCAGCGGCAGCAGACCGAGCCCACTGGTCAGGCCGCCGCGGCCCCCCGTGCCCGGTCGCTGCTGTCGCTGCTGGTGGCGTTGGCGCGGGTGACCGCCAGGAACGCGTGCGCCAGCAGCACCAGCGTGGTAGGCCGATACCAGCCCGGCCATTTGCGGACCTCGTAGTGGTCCAAGCCGACCAGGCCCTTGCTGTGAAGGGTGCAACTTCAGGGTTACGGCTGTAGGTGATTCGCCCCGGGATTGATGGAGGCTCTGGTGTGCCCCGGCTTCCGTGGAGTCGGACGACTGGATTCTCATGCCACGGTGGGTGCATTCTCGAACGGTATCGGAGTGAGCATGCCAAGGCTGCTGTGGCGTGGTTGCCGGTTGTGGAAGACCTCCAGGTACCCGGGAGATCGCGTTGGCCAGCTCGACCCGGGTCTTCCAGCGGCGCCGGTCAAGCAGCTCCACCTGCATCCGCGACCAGAACGCCTCCATCATCGAGTTGTCGTCGCAGGCCCCCACGCTTCCCATCCAGGGCAGCAGCCGGAGTCGGTGGCACGGCGGGTGAACGCCCACGAGGCGAACTCCCACGCCCTGGTCGCAGTGTGGATGATCGCGCCGGCCGGTGGGGTGCGGGTCTGGATCGCCATCCCAAGCGCGTTGGTGACCAGTGCCGCGGTGGGCCAGGCGTCGATGGAGGGAGCCGACCACCCGGCGGGAGAACGCATCCAGCACGACCGCGCAGTCGGCCTTGCCTGGCGGGTGGGGTGCTCGGTACGATCGGTGACCCACAACTGGTCGAGGCCGCTCCGGAAGAACTAACGCTTGAGCGGGTCGGCGGCCACCTGGTCGGGCTTGGCGTGCCGCCATTTCGGCCGGCCGGTCACCCCGGCAAGCCCAGCGCGGCGCCCCGGCAGCTCGATCGCGCCGTGGCCGACCACGATCCCCCGGGGCCAAGCCGCAGCTCGGCATGCACCCGACGGGCGCCCTTGGGCGCCGCGAGCCAGCTGGTGCACCTCGATGATGAGGTCGGCCGGGCCAGGCGTGGCGGATCGACCTGGCCGACGGTGGGCGGCACAGCCACGCGTCCTAGCCCGAGGTCGAATGCGTCCAGGACCCGGCAGGCCACCTCGACCGGGATGGCTTCGGCGGCCATCACCCTGACCGCCTCGAACCGCCTGTTGGGGGCACCACCACTCTGGGACCAGCTCCATCGCCCGGCGCATCGCGTGCAGCTTTGGTCTCCAGCTCAGCAATGCGGCGCTTGGCGGTAGCCAGCTCGGTCTTCTCGCCGCTGCTCAGGCCCGGCTCCAGGCCCCGGTCGATGCGGTCTTGCCGCCGCCAGGTAGAGATCGACTGGGCGCTGATCCCCAGCGCCTTGGCGATCTCGGCGATCGGCTGGCCGGCCTCGACCAGATCCAGCACCTTGCGGCGAAACTCCGGCGGGTAGCCGCGTCGTCCCACGCCACTCTCCTCCCAGATCGAGTGGCACAAGAATCCAACAACTCACCTCCAGAGAACCCGGGGCACACCAGCAGGCACGATAGCTGACGATGTCGCCCTGGAAGGATGGCCGTCGTGGTGGTGCGCACCCTGGCGTTCATGACTGTCCGCCAGGTCGCCCGGCCCCACCACACCCACACGGATCGGATGGTGCTGGCCGCGTTGGCCCGGCTGCTGCCCCGGGACCACTGGCCGGTCTTCCTGGTCACCCCCGTCGACACTGCTGCGTTGGCACCGGGAGTTGGTGCGCCGCCGCTGGACCTACCCGGCCACCGGCCAACCCCGCCGTCGCGCCTTGGACGCCGAGGTGATGGTCGAGGTGGTGCTGCGGCTGGCGTGGGAGAGCCCCGCTGGGGGTATGTGCGCATCGTCGGAAATGCCGCAAGCTCGGCGTGAGGCTGTCGGCGACCTCGGTGCGCACGATCCTGCGCCATCATGGTCTCGGGCCGGCGCCGCGGCGCGGCGGGCCGAGCTGGGCGCAGTTCCTGCGTGCCCAGGCTGCTGGGATGCTCGCAGGTGACTTCTGCACCGTCGGGACGATCGGCCTGACTAGGCTGTACGTGCTGTTCGTCATTGAACTCGATGACCGCGGGGTGCACCTGGCCGGCGTCACCGCCCACCCACCGGAGCGTGGGTCACCCAGGCGGCCGGCAACCTGCTCATGGACCTGGACCAACACGCCGAGCGATTCCGGTTCCTCATCCGAGACCGTGACGCCAAGTTCAGTGCTGCCTTCGACGCCGTGTTCGCGGCCGCTGGCATCGACGTGCTCAAGATCCCGCCGCGGGCGCCCGGGGCGAACGCCTCCGCCGAACGCTTGGTCCGCACCCTGCGGACCGAGGGCCTGGGCTGGATCTTGATCTGGAACCGTCGCCACCTTCAACGAGTCCTGGCTGACTACCTCAGGCACTACAACGCCTCCCAGACACCGCCGGCCGCACCGAGCCGGCTGGACGCACCAACGGGTTGACGTCCTCGGCGGCCTCATCCACAAATACTGCCGCGCCGCCTGACCAGTACCCCTCACCCGCACAGCACTTACCCTCCGCGGCGTCCCCGGACGCGCACACAGACGCCGGCTGCCCACCGTCAGCCGACGTCTGTTGGCGTCGAGAACGCAGGCCAGGCCCGATGCGACCCGACGCGACCCCGGGACGCCCCCTGAACACCATCGGGTGCCCCACGACACCGGACCATCGCGCACCGAACCGTGATGTTGCACCCTTCACGCAACGGCCAGCCGGTGATGTCGCGGATCTTCGGCGGCGGCGGGATGGCTGGCGGCCGCACCGAACTGGCAGAAGGGACGCAGGTAGACGATGACGTGCCAAGACTCCCGGTGTAGCCCTACTGGCGGATCTCACGAAACAGGTCCGAGGCGCTGGTGGCACCGTCCCGCCAGCGCTGGTGCAGGTAGGGTTTGAACTCGTCGAGGATGCTGGGTCTGGCGGCAGGCTGAGGTTGATGACCTCCGCTGGATCAGATCCGTGAGTCTCAGCAGTGATCGTCGCAGGCCGCGGCCCGGTGATCCGGGTGCTGGTCCCGGCGGGCGACCTCCTGGTTTCGGAGCAGTCGGTCGCCTTATCAGGCCGGCCTATCGCCTGACGACAGCGGGGGCCTGCCTGGCGGCCGCCGACGGGCCGGCGACGACTACGCCTGTGGCTGAGGCCCGCACCGCCCCGCCGCTGATCGGCAGGCCACCGGTCGGCACGTGCATCGCCTCGTGGAACAGGCCGCCGCTTGGCTGGTTGGCGACCGCCAGCGTGGGCCACGCTCTGCCTCCGGCTGGCACGGAGGTGGAGATGTAGTCGCCCACCATGCGGCCCTGGGAGGTGTTGGCCAGCCAGCCCAGCTGCATCGGCCCGGCAACCGGGGTCGCCACGCTCCAACTCGTGCCCCCGTTGGTCGAGGAGACGAAGCCGACGTTGAGCTGGCAGGTCGTTGAGGAGCAGCTCGCGTTCGGATAGTAGTAATAGGTGAGGCCGATGCGGGCGCTGCCGCCCGAGGTCGACCGGTCCACGCCGATGCCGGGGATGAAGTGGTCGACGGTGCTGGTGGTCGCGTCGATCGGCACCCGGCTGACCGGCCCCCAGGTCGTCTCGCTGGTCGACTTGGACAGCACGATGTCGTTGGCGCTGCAGCCGGAGCGGAAGCGGCAGTCCTGCCAGACCACGTAGGCGGTGCCGGCCGCGTCGATCTCGGCCGACGGCAGCGGGCTGGTGCGCAGGCCGCCGGCGACGGTGTGGCGGCTGATGCTGGACACCAGCACGGTGGCCCGCCAGGAGGCGCCACCGTCGATCGAGCGGAACGAGCGGATCTGGCTCTGGTTGGCGCTGTCCATCGGCACCAGCACGGTGCCGTTGGGACGCACGACCGACTGGCCGCCGATGCCGGTGGCGTTGTCGCCGCTGTTGCGGGCCGGCCCCCAGGTCAGGCCGCCGTCGCTGGAGGTCTGCAGCTTGATCCGGTTGCCGTCGCTGGTGTTGTCCCATTCGGTGTAGCAGCGGCCGTAGAACGGGCTGGAGGTGGTGTTGTCGCAGGCGATCCAGTTCTTGTCGGGGTTGCCGGCCGTGCTGGTCTGCACCGGGTTGGACCAGGTCTGCCCGCCGTTGGTCGAGCGGCTGGTGAGCACTCGGTTGGACCCGCTGGCCGGGATGCCCAGCGAGGAGATCAGCCAGACGTTGTGCCTGGCGTCGAACGCGACCGCTGGGTCGCTGATCGCGCGATACGGCCCACCGACCACGCTGGTGGTACTGGGCAGGAAGCCCCCCGTCCAGGTGGCGCCCCCGTCCCGCGAGATCGCAAAGCCGATGTTGGCGGACTCGCCGCCGAAGACCCGGCCGACCTGGAAGGCCGAGACGATCGTGGAACCGAACGTGAAGGTGTCCGGCTCCACTTCCGTCCGATGCTGGCTGGCGCTGTTCGAGTAGGGGTCGTCGCTCACCTGGGTGAGCGCCACGTTGGCCAGACCGGGAGCGGCGGCCAGGGTGACCACCAAGGTGACGAGAAGGGGCAGAGCAAGCCGTCCGAGCCGCATAGTGACCCCCCGCGCTGGGTGAGCGGCACAAGCCACTCGATCGGCCAAACAGCGTACCAACCATCCTTCATGGCGGGAACCCTTCCAAACGTGCGAAGGCATCGCGAAACAACCTGTCAGGGTTGTGCGCCGCCCGATCAGCTTCCGGCGCCTACCGCTGGCCGGCGGTCGACTGCCAGACGTGGTCGGGAGTTCAGATGCTAGCCGGCACCGGTCGCGACGGCCTGCCAGGCGTGCCCGTCCCAGTGCACACTCACCAACACCTCCTGCGGGCCGGGCACGCAGCTGATCACCATGACCGTGCCGTGCTGGTCGCCCAGCAGTGCGCGGGTGGCTGCAAGCAGCAGCGCCCCAGGCCCGCGCGCGCGGAGCACGGCGGCCGGGTCACCGACGAAGTGGACGGTCCGGCCGTTGAAGGCAGCCCGGATCGTGGCACGTTCGGTCGGCGTGAACGGCTGCGCGGGCGACTGGGCACATGGCCTGGGATGCCCCTCAGCCCGGTCGATCTGCTGCTCGCCGCCCTGGACGGGGAGCGGCACCGTGGCGTAGCCGTCGACCACCGCGACGTCGGTGTCACTGTGGGCCGCGAAGGCGAGCGCAGCGGCCACAGCTTGAGCGGGTCGCGCTGGGCTTGCGGCTGCTGGGCTGGGCTTACCCACGGCATGGTCGGGGGTGCAACCGGCCAGTGCCAGCACGCCGACCAGGCTGACAGCGAATCTCCACACGGACTGCTCCCATCGTGCGGCTAGTAACGACGAGTGTGGATCTCCAACTATGGCGTCCGACGTCGGTTCCCGGTTCCCGGTTCCCGGTTCCCGAGATCATCGCCGGACCACCCTGCCAGCTCCGCCACGGGCAAGAGTTGGATATCAGCTGCAGCCATGAACAAGCGCTGCGGACAGAGGCTGGCCTTGTTTGTCGGACAGCGGAGACACGGTTCTCGACATGACAACGTGGTCAGGAGCCGCGACGGTCGAGCACCAGATGGAGAATCTGATGCCTGCGAGACCTCACTACTGACCTTCACGGCAGAATGCTTGCGGCGGCGTGGTGCGTGAAGGCCAGCCTCCAGATCAGCCGCTGAGCCCGGCGGCCGGGGCCCTGCGCCGCCCTTCAGCGCGGCGCCACAGCCCGTACGTGAGGGCGCCGATCGGCATGGGCAGCAGGAAGGTCAGCACCCGGAACACCAGCACCGCCGCCACAACTTTCGCCTTGTCCCCGCCGGCGACCACCAGCGTGGCCGCCAAGCCGAGTTCGACCACACCAAGCCCACCGGGAGTGATCGGGAAGGCCGACAGCAGGCGGACGAACGCGAACGCGGCCAGCGCCTCGATCCAGCTCACCTGCGACTGGGCGACACCGACGTGACGCAGGGCAAGCAGCAGCACCAAAAACAGAGACAGGTGGCTGACCAGCGTGGTCAGGGTGAGCCAGTGCCAGCGGCGACGCAACAGCGCGATCACGCCGGTTCGAAAGCGGACCGCGGCCCCGGCCCAGGACGGTCGACCCCGCAGGCCGGCCAGGCGCCGCGGCAGCGAGGCCACCGCGGCAAGCCACGCGCCGATCCACCCGGCGTGCCGCTCGCTGGAGAGCGTGAGCGCAAACGCGGCCAGCGCGAGGCCGAACACGCCGACACCGACCACCGCCACCGGTGCCAGCCCGCTAGCCGCCTGCCCTGTCAGCACCAGCAGGCCGAGCGCGACGATCGGCATGCCGAGCTTCACGAAGTTGTTCCAGACCCCTTGGATCAGCAGGGACTGCGCAATCGTGGCGGGGGCGAACCCGTAGGAGGAGTAGAAGCGATAGGTGACGCCCAGCCCGACCGCCTGCCCAGCCGGGAGGAGGTTACCGACCGCGGTCGAGGTGTGGCTTTCAATGGCGGCCTGCCGCGGCGTCAGCCCCGGCAGGGCCACCAGCTGCGGCAGCAGGTACGAGACCAGGTTCCAGACCGCGGCTCCGAGCAGGGTGACCAACTCCAGCCAGGTCATTGCCCGTAGTGTCGCCCACACTTCGTTGACGTCGACCAGCTTGGGCAGCAGCCCAAGGTAGACGATGGCGACGACGGCGATGGCGAGCAGGATCTGGATGGCCAGCCGGCGGCGGGCCGGCCTCGAGCTCCGGCCGGCTGGGCCGGGATGGGCCAGGGGGTCGGAATCGGTTCCGGCTATGGACAGCTCCTCAGGCCAGGAAACGACCTGAAAGCGATGTTCCCACGGACGCCGATGCGACGCTGAGCTCGCCCAGACTGGCCAGACCGACCAGACGCTCACCACCATGATCGATGTGAGCCGAGCGGCCAGGGCGGTGGTCTGCCGTCAGGTGCGAGCTTCGATCCTGGTCCAGCCCGGCACCGTGCCGAGGAACGCCGACGCCCAGCGGCTGTGGTGATGGAGGGCGGCCACGTCCAGCCTGGGCGCCCGCGTACAGGCCACCCGCACGGTCGCCCAGCTAGCAGTACTCCGTTAGATGTTGCGTGAAGGTGCTGCTCTTGCTCCAATGGCGGCACGATGAAGACACTCAAGAGCAAGCGCACAACACCCAAGATCACCCCGGCGCGGCTGCGCCGGATGCGCAAGCGGCTGGTCGCCTTCGCCGAGGACGTGTTCACGTCGATGCCACGCAAAGACCAGCGCGCCCGAGGGGAGAGCTACCTGCGTGGGCTGCTGCTGGACGGCAAGCGCAAGTCGATCGAGCCGCGCCTTCCCGAAGTTCGGCCGCCACTCGGTCGGGGTGGCGCCGCAGTACTGCGGGGCGCTGGGCAAGGTCGCCAACTGCCAGGTCGGCGTGTCCATCCACGCCGCCACCGACGCCGCGTCCTGCCCGATCGACTGGCGGCTGTTCCTGCCCCCTGAGTGGGACGACGACCTCCAGCGGCGCCGCAAGGCCCACGTGCCCGACCACCAACGGCACCGCCCCAAGTGGCAGCTTGCCTTGGACATGTTCGACGAGCTCGACGGCTGGGGCCTGATGCCCCCGGTGATCCTGGCCGACGCCGCCTACGGCGAGGTGAGCGAGTTCCGGCTCGGCCTGGAGCGACGCGGGCTGGACTACGTGGTCCAGGCGCCGGGCACGATCAGCGCCTTCACCCAGGATGTGGTGCCCGAGGCCATGGCGTATGCGGGCCGGGGGCGCCCGCCGGTGCCCCGCTACCGCCGGCCACGCTCGTCGCTGCGCGCGCTGGCGCTGGCTGTTGGCGAGCGGGCGGCGACGACGATCGCCTGGCGGCAGGGCGCCGACGGCGAGCCGCTGGTGTCGCGGTTTGTCGCCCTGCGGGTGCGTCCGGCCGGGGTCACGCTACGCCGGGCGGCCCACGGCGGCGAACTGCCACTGCGCTGGCTGCTGGCCGAGTGGCCCCGCGGTGCGCCCGAGCCGGTCAAGTACTGGCTGGCCAACCTCCCTGCCGACACCTCGATGGTGGAGCTGGTCCGGCTCGCCAAGCTGCGCTGGCGAGTCGAGCATGATTACCGGGAGCTCAAGGACGCGCTCGGGCTAGACCACTTCGAGGGCCGCTCCTGGCAGGGCTGGCACCATCACGTGACCTTGGTCTCGGCCGCGCATGCCTTCGTAACCTTGCAGCGGCTGGACCCAAAAGCGGCTGCGCCGGTCTGACGACCTTCCAGGTCGTGCGTGAGCTGCAGTTGCTGCTCGCCTGTTGGGCCGGCGCGTGCCCCGTCTGCCTGCGCAGACTCCCACGATCAACGGCATGGCTGCACCCATCAGCCGCACCAACCTAACGGAGTACTGCTATGGCCACACGACAGTGGCCGTGGAGCACTGGCTGATGCGCAACAAACCCGAACCGTCGCCGCTGCACCAGGCGCTGGTCGACATCGCCGTGGCGGAGGACTACTCCCAGAAAGGTGCGCGGCGGGTTGCCGATGTGGCGGTCCGCCGATGGCGCAGCTTCCCTCGACGGCATCGCCGCCGGTCCGCGACGTTCGAGGACCGAGTACTGGATCTCGCCAGGGGCCTGCGGGAGCGCCTTCTTGAGGACCCTATCTACGAGGAGCCCGGGCATTTCCTGCGGCTCGCGCGGCGCTTGGCGGACGTCCTGGTGGCGGACGAGCGCCGAGCGGCAGGTAGTTGAGACTGATGTCCTCTCAGGGGCAGGACAGGCGAGCGCTTGTGCCGACCGAACAACGCATGACGAGAACGCTGACCAGCGACGTTTAGGTGTGCTATCACGCTGCTGGCTAGGTGGGATGGCCCCAGCGGCGGTGGCGCGTAGGGTGCGCAAACTCCGACACGGCCTCTGAGCTGCCGGTTGGCTGTACATGGCGCGGTAAGTGTGGCGCCTCCGCTGACCGTCTCGGGAGGTCACCTGGGTGCTATTGAAGGTCGCCTACCTGGCGCTTTGCCGCTCCATCCAGCTGCTCGTGGGCTTGCGGAGATGGGTCCTGACCGGGTAGCCATCACTGTGTCCGTGCTCTGGCGTCATGTAGTCGCGGGGTCGGCGCTCGTCGCGCTAGCCGCTGGAAAAGAGCGCCGGACGGGTTGTGCGCGAGAACCACTGTCCGAACGTGAGTGAAGCCCTGCTCCAGGTAGTAGCGCTGGAGTTCGTGGTTGGTGGTCCAGACGTCGAGACGAAGCCAGATTGCCCCGCTGTCGGCGGCCCTGGTGCCGGCCCAGTCCAGCAGCTCGGCGCCCAGGCCGCGCCCGGCGTAGGCGCGGGCGACGGTGAGCTTGTGCGCGTAGAGGGCCGGCTCGGCAGCCTCGGCCGGAGTCCACAGGTCCGGGTTTGCCCAGCGGTCAACCGTGATGGTGGCGGCCGGCGTTCCGGCGTCCCAGACGATGAAGGTCTCGCCGGCCTTGATGTTCCGCAGCATCCCCTCGGCCATGAGATCGTCGGAGGGCCACGGGCTGGACCACTGGTCGGTGCCGCGGGCGCGCAGCCAACCCGATGCCTCATCCCGGAAGGCGATGAGGATCTCCAGGTCCCCGGCCTCAGCCGGCGTGATCTCCATCACTCGCTGTGGGGGTAGAGAGCGTCGAGCTGTCCCAGCTCGTAGACGAGGCGGTTGCGGTCGCCCGGAAAGGTGGTCTCGGTCAGACGGAGTGGCCGGTCCTTGGTGTGGGCGGTGCGGACGTATACCAGGACGGGGACACCGGTCCCCAGGTCGAGGGTGCGGGCTTCGTCTGGCGTGGGCATGCGGGCGGTGATCTCGTCCACGTAGCCGACTTCGACGTAGCCGTGTTCGGCCATCACCCGGACCGTGCCGCGAGGGATGTCTTGGGGGACCAGCAGGCCGCACTCTTGGGCAATGTCCATCGGGTAGGAGCTGTCCTGGACGCTCCAGGGCTCGCCGTCGACTCGCCTGAACACGCGGCGCACAACGACCGGTTCACCTTCCTCGACGCTCAGCCGCTGGGCGACGGTGGCGGTGGCGGGAGCAACGCGCATGTCAAACGTCTGGCTTGGCTTGCGGCCCTGCTGGCCGACCTCGGTGAGGTAGGCGTCCGTCGTCCAGTCGTTCGGCCGGTCGGCGGCCTCGGCCCGAGCGGCATGGTAGGTGAGCATGACCCGGTCGCGAACGAAGGTCCCCCGGCCGGGCGTGCTGGTGATGATTCCCTCGTTGGCGAGGAGTCCGAGAGATCACCGCAGCCGATCCAGAGATCCTGGAAGCGATCCGAGAGGCTGGCTTCTCGGTTAAGCACTACAGGAAACTTGCTTACGGCATCGGCTCTGGCTTCCGTGTCGCCCTGCGCCGCCTTGGCGTGTTCGGCAACCAACCAATCTAACAATACCCTTGACGCTAAGGTCAAAGGTTGGTATGAATCCATCGATACCTATGAAGCCCTATGGAGGGGGCGAACCGAAGCCCACGGACAAGGAACGGCCCCAGCGGGTGACTGAGGTGCGCCAACACCTCGCCGCCAGGGCCGCAGGCCACATCGGGAGTAGGAACCGATGCAGGAGAACACTATCAGCCCGCCCACGGGGCGGGCGATGGCGGTGCCCGCGCCGAAGAACGCGATGGGCTACACCGTCGCCGAGGCCGCCAAGATCCTCGGCAAGCACCCCAACACCATCTACGCCTGGACGCGCCCCGGCGGCCCGCTGGCCGACGCCCGGCAGGTCGGCAGCACGTTCTACATCCCCCGCCGGGCGGTCCGCGTGCTGCTGGACCTCGACGACGACACGGCGGATCTGGTGAGCCCCACCGGCGGTGAGGTCGCATGACCACCTCGCCAATCA
>WNGK01003597.1_pt1 | contig 16748 bp, 16 predicted proteins | sample 5400601 | NCBI WGS metagenome assembly WNGK01 (sample SAMN13153376, study PRJNA577476) | soil metagenome | isolation source: 60 cm soil or saprolite under Garry oak tree replicate 1 | place: USA:California | collected 2016-06-15
CCGATCGCTGGCGCCTGCGCGCCGGGTACACGGAGCTGCGAGTTCATGTCTGGCCGAATCCCGGCAGCACCGACATGTCGCGGGGCAGGACGGAGTCCCAGAGTCCTGATCGTCAGTTCTTCCTGCTGTCGTCGGTGGATCTGCCGGCACACCTGGGACTCGCCGCCTGGTTCCGGGCGATCGATGACATCAATAATCAGCTGGTCCCGGCGTATGCCGAGCTGAATGTCACGCTCACCTGGCAGCCGACGTCGACGCTCGATCTCTCGCTCGTTGGGCAGAATCTCCTGCACGGTCAGCACCGGGAGTTTGGGGCGGCGACCAGTGCCAGTCGTCGGGACATCCAGCGCGGCGTGTATGGGGCGGTGGCATGGCACTTTTGAGGATCACCGCCGCGCTGCTGCTGGTATGCGCTGTCCGGCTCGGGGCGCAAGCGACGAAGGCCTCCGAGGCTCAGGTGAAGGCCGTCTTCCTGTTCAACTTCGCACAATTCGTCGATTGGCCGGCTGAGGCCGTTCCGGACTCGCAGGCGCCGCTGGTCATCAGGATCTTGGGTGACGACCCGTTCGGCGACTTCCTTGACGCAACCGTGCGCGGTGAACATCGGGGCGCGCGGCCATTCGCGGTCCAACGCTATCAACGAGTGGACGACATCACGCGGTGCGACATCCTGTTCATCAGTCGGTCCTCGGCGGATCGGCCGGAGGAGATCCTGGCGCGTCTCAAGCGCCGGCCGATCCTCACGGTGAGTGACGCCGACCGATTTGCCGAACGAGGAGGCATGATACGCTTCGTGACCGACCGAAGTCGTATCCGGCTCCAGATCAACCCGGAGCCGGCGGAAGCGGCACACTTGACGATCAGCTCCAAGCTGTTGCGGGTGGCCGAGGTCATCACTCCGACTGCGCGTTGAGATGGCGCTCTCCGACTGGCCGATCAAGCAGAAGCTGACGGCGATGCTCGTGTTGATCAGCGGGCTTGTCCTGCTGCTCACGGCCGCCGCGTTCGCGGGATACCAGTACTGGTCCTTACGGGAGAGAACGCTCGATGCCCTGGCCGTGCGCGGTCGGATCATTGCCGCGAACACCACGGCCTCGCTGGCCTTTGCCAACGTGGCAGATGCCCGGGAGCTCCTGTCCGCCCTCCGGGTCGACCCGCACATCGTGGCCGCGGTCCTGTACGACAAGGGCGGTCATGAGTTCGCCGCGTATCCGGCGAACGTGGCCGCCGATGCCGTACCGACGGTGCCGGGGCCTGATGGATACCGCTTCGAGCGTGGCCTGCTCATCGGATTCCAGCCGGTGGTGCAGGCGGGCAGCCAGCGCCTCGGCACGTTGTACCTCGCGTCGGATCTCAAGGCGATCTACGATACGTTTCGCCTCTCCGGCGTCATCGGCTTGGCCGTCCTGGCCGTCGCCCTGCTGGCGGCGTACCTCCTGTCCCGGGTCCTTCAGGGGACGATCTCGCAGCCCATTCTGGCGCTGGCGGAGACCGCCAAGGCGGTGTCCACCCGGCAGGACTACTCCGTGCGGGCGCCCCAGCTCGGCGCGGACGAGCTGGGCGCCCTGACCGATGCCTTCAACCAGATGCTCGGCCGCATCGCGGAGCAGAAGGGCGAGCTGCAGCGCTACGCCGCCGATCTCGAACGGCGCGTCGAGGACCGGACCCGCGAGCTGCAGGAGCGCAACGAGTCGCTGCGGCGCAACGCGGCCGAGCTGCTGGCCGCCAACACCGAGCTGGACGCCTTCGCCTACTCAGTGTCGCACGACCTGCGGGCGCCGCTGCGCAGCATCGACGGGTTCAGCCAGATTCTGCTGGAAGACTATTCGGAGAAGCTGGACGAGGCGGGACGGGAGTCCCTGCAGCGGGTGCGCGCCGCCAGCCAGCGCATGGGCACGCTGATCGACGACCTGCTGAAGCTCGCGCGGGTCACCCGTGCGGAGATTCGCACCGAGGACGTGGACCTGAGCGGCATGGCGCGGGAGATCGTGGCCGACCTGCAACGGACCACCCCGGAGCGGCAGGTGGAATTCCAGATTGCCCCGGAGCTCAAGGCGCGTGGCGACACCCGGCTGCTGCGCGTGGCCCTCGACAACCTGCTCCGCAACAGCTGGAAGTACACCGCGAAGCAGCCGGCTCCACGAGTCGAGTTCCGATCCGCCGACGCGAACGGGGGCAGGACCTTCATGGTCCGGGACAACGGCGCCGGCTTCGACATGAAATACGCCGACAAGCTGTTCGGCGTGTTCCAGCGGCTGCATGCCGCCGCCGACTTCGAGGGCACGGGCATCGGCCTCGCCACCGTCCGGCGCATCATCAACCGGCACGGCGGCCGGATCTGGGCGGAAGGCGCGGTGGACCAGGGGGCAACGTTCTACTTCACCCTGTGATGGCCCGCTCGCCGCGGGCCTGGAGGCTCTCGTGAACCCGGGAAAGATCCTGCTGGTGGAAGACAACCCCGACGACGTCGCCCTGACGCTCCGGGCGCTCAAGAGTCACAACATCACGAACGACGTCGTGGTAGCGGAGGACGGGGCCCAAGCGCTCGACTTGCTCTTCGGCGCGAAGGCCCCCGCCCTGGGGGGCGAGCTCCCGGCGGTCGTGCTGCTCGACCTCAAGCTGCCCAAGGTCAACGGGATGGAGGTGCTGCAGCGCATCCGGGCGGACGACCGCACCCGGCTCCTGCCGGTCGTGATCCTCACCTCCTCCGACGAGGAGCGCGACGTCATCGAAGGCTACAGCCTCGGCGCCAACAGCTACGTGCGCAAACCGGTGGACTTCGTGGAATTCACGCAGGCGGCCAAGCAGCTCGGGCTGTACTGGCTGCTCATGAACCGGGCGGCACCGGGGCCCCGGAAGCCCTGACGCCTACAGCACGACGAATCGTCCTCCGCCGGTCAGGAGAATCACGAGATTCATCACGAGCAGCATCAGGTCGTAGTGCCATCCGTACGCTCGGCCTCCCCAAAAGCCGATTTTCCACACGAAGATCTTCTTCTGGATCGCACCGAGCATGAGGAGGATCAGCCCGATGGCAGCGAGCTGAATCAGGACGCCGAACGCCACCCCGATACTCCCGAGCACTTCCGCGGTGCCGAGAAAGACCGTGAACCCGGTGCTCGCGCCGATGCTCTTCGACCGCTCGACGGGGTTCCGGAGATGATTCCAGCCGCTATCGACGAACACCACCGCGACCATGAGCCGCAGCAACAACAAACCGACGTCGCCGAATTGCGGCAGGGCGGGGAACGTGACGCTCACGCTGCGCCGCTCAGTCGGGCTGCCGCGGATGGCGGCGCAGCCGCGCCGTCGCCTCGTCGATGCGACCGATGTACGCCCGCACCGCCTCGGCATGCGCGCGCCGGGGCAGGACGAAGTGGCGATCGTCGGGCTCGGCGCTCTTCAAGTCGTCGACCATCAGGTCTCCCCCGTGTGCCTCCACGGTCGCTTCGAACCGCTCCACGGCCGAGAGCAGATCCCCCAGATCTTCGGGCGGCTCGGCGCCGGTCACCGTGATGCCGCGACTGCGCAGTCGGGCCGCGACTTCCGCCACCGCCGCCGAGCGCTCTTCGGCTTCTTCGTCGTACCGGTCCATACCCGTTGCTCCTCGCTAGAGGGCGCGCCGCAGCGCGGCTGCGAGCGTCTTGGCGTCGCCCGGCTCCTCGTGGCGACGGCCGTTGATGAAAAACCTGGGCGTGCCGCTCACGCCGCTCTTGGTACCGCTCACGAAGTCCTCCCGCACCCGGGCCGCGTGGACGTGGGTGACGAGCTCGCGCCGCACCCGCTCCGCGTCGAGCCCCAGCTCGCGCGCGTACCGCACCAGATCGTCGTCCGCGAGCGCCGCCTGCCGCTGGTACAGGAGGTCGTGCATCTCCCAGAACTTCCCTTGCGCGGCAGCGGCCTCCGCGACCTCCGCGGCATGCTGGGCGTGCGGGTGCTCCTCACTCAAAGGAAAGTGGCGGAATACGAACCTGACCTTGGCTCCGAGCTGTCGCAGCACATGCTTCAGCTGCGGGTAGGCGCGGCCGCAGAACGGGCACTCGAAATCGCCATACTCAACGAGCGTTACCGGGGCATCGGCGGTTCCCAGGGTGTGGTCGCGCGCGCCGACGGGGGGTGCGAGCAGCGCCACGGGCGGATCAGCGACCCCTGCTACTCATGCAGCACCTGATGCACCGCGGCGATCGCTATCGATCCCTCGCCCACCGCCGAGGCGACGCGCTTCAAGCTCCCGGCGCGGACGTCGCCGATCGCAAACACCCCTGGAAGACTGGTCTCGAGCAGGTGAGGCGCGCGGGCGAGTGGCCAGCGTGCCGCAGCCAGGTCGTCGGCCGACAGCTCGGGTCCCGTCTTGATGAACCCCTTGGCGTCCAGTGCCATGCACCCGGCCAACCAGCGAGTGCCCGGCACCGCCCCCGTCATGGTGAAGACGTGCCGGATTCGGTGAGTTTCAATGCGACCGCTCGCGTTGTCGCGCCAGCCCACCTGCTCGAGATGACCGTTCCCCTCGAGGCTCACGAGCTCCGAGTACACATGACGGACGATGCCCGGATGGTCCTCGATGCGACGGATCAGGTAGCGGGACATGGTATCGGCCAGGCCCCCCGACCGGATCACCATGTGCACACGCCCGGCGGTCTGCGCGAGGAACACTGCGGCCTGGCCGGCCGAGTTGCCGGCGCCCACGACGACGACCTCTTCGTCTGCGCAGAGCTGCGCTTCCATGGTGGTCGCGGCGTAGTACACCCCCGCGCCTTCGAACCGGGGCAGGTTGTCGATCGGGAGCCGCCGATACTCGGCACCCGTCGCTATGATCACCACGCGCGCCGGCAGCCGCTGCCCGTCGCCGATCTCGAGGGCGTACGGTTTGCGCTCGCAGGCGAGTTTCGTCGCGGCCTTGGCGATCATCACTTGAGCACCGAACTTCTCCGCCTGCGTGAACGCCCGGTTCGCCAGGTCCTGGCCGGAGATCCCCATCGGGAAGCCGAGGTAGTTCTCGATCCGGGAGCTCGAGCCGGCCTGGCCACCGGGCGCGGTCGACTCCACGACCAGGACGTCCAGTCCCTCCGACGCGGCATACACCGCGGCCGCAAGCCCGGACGGTCCCGCACCGACGATGACCAGATCCCGGACATGGGTCTGATCGATCGCGTCGTTGAAGCCCAGCGCGTCGGCGATCTGCTGAGGGCTCGGGTTTCGGAGCACGACGTCGCCGCGACAGATCACCACGGGCACATCGGCGGCGCTCACCTGAAAGCGGTCGAGCAGCTCTTCGACGCCGGCGTCGTGGTCGAGGTCGACCATCGTGTACGGGTGCCCGTTTCTGGTGAGAAACTCCCGGATGCGGAGCGTTCCTTGGCAGTGACTCGACCCGAGGACCACGACGTCGCCCACTCCACGGTTGATCAGCTCCACCCGACGCAGGATGAAGGCGCGCATGAAGATTTCGTTCAGCTCGCCGTCGGCCTGGATGAGCGCGAGCAGGTCGTCGCGACCGACCTCGATGACCTCGCCGGCCGACGCGGCCCGGATCTGAGCGAGCCCATGGCGGCCCGACAGCATGGTGACTTCGCCGGTGAACATCCCGGGGTCGAGCGACACCACGAGGGCGTCTTCGGTGGCCGACGGACGGACGCCCTCGACCCGGCCCTCCACGACGACGAACAGACGGGTCACGGGCTCGCCCGCCGGCATCAGCACCTCGCCCTCCTCGACCCGCCGCCGGCGCCCGTGCGCGCCGATCCGGGCGAGCTGCGCCGCGGTGAGCGTCGGATAGATGTGGTCGCGACGGGCGGTGGTGTCGGACGCGGAGGCGGGGGCGGGGGCGGGGGCCAGCTGAGTCGTCATGGATGCCTCTAGTGGTGGAACTTGAAGTCGGATTATTCTAACACACGATAACCCCGAGGAGCTCCCGATGCTGAGCACTGCACCCCTGCGCGCGTACATCCCCGTTTCCAACCTCCAGCGGGCGAGGAAGTTCTACGAGGAGACCCTGGGACTCAAGCCCGGGGAGCAGTACGGAGGTGGCGTGATCTACCGATGCGGGGAGACCGAAGCGTTCCTGTACCTGACCCCGAACGCGGGCACCTCGAAGGCCAGCCAGGCGTTCTGGCAGGTCGCCGACGTCGAGGCGGAGGTTGCCGAGCTCAAAGCCGGAGGCGTGGTTTTCGAGGAGTACGACATGCCGGGGATCAAGATGCAGAACAGCATCGCCACCGGGGGCGGCGCCAAGACGGCGTGGTTCAAGGACACCGAGGGCAACATCATGGCCGTGAGCCAGCGGCTCCGCTAGGCGCCGGGCGCTCGAGGGTGGCTCGGTCCCACTTCGCCCGGTCCGCCGCGGCGTCGTAGGTGCTCTGTGCGAACTCGAGGAGAGTGGCATCCGGGTCCGGGGCGCGTCGCACCGCCTCATACGGCAGGATCCACTCGTGCATCCGCATATCATAGTTCGCGCTGGCCGGGGCAATCACGGCGTCAGGGCAGCCGGGCGGCTCGGGATACGCATACGCGTAAAACGCGGGCTCCAGAATCGGCGCGAATCCGCCGCCGGGCCACCACCCGATGCTGATGCACTCGTGCGAGTAGGCCTCGCGTGTCACGGCGTCGGCAAGGTTGGGGATACCACCCGGGTGGCGGGGGGCGGGACGGCCCGAGAACCGCGTGTGGGCGAGATCGAAGCTCCCCCACCAGAAGTGCACGGGGCTCGTCTTGCCGAGGAAGCGGCCCCGGAACCGCTCGAGGACCCGTTTGATCTGGACGAGCACCTGCCAGCAGGCCCGTGCCGCGGCGGCGTCGTAGGAGCGATGGGTCGCGTCGGCTTCGAAGCGAACAGGGTTGGGCACCTCGACCGGCATAGTCCAGATTCGGGCGCGGACATCGAGGCGCGCCAGCGCGTCCATGACGAGCCGGTAAAACTCGGCCACCGGCCGCGGCGTGAGGGGTACCGTGGCGTGAGCGCCATCTGACAACTCGACGGCAAGCTGGTGCGAGACGAAGTCGAACGTGACCGTGATGAGGCGTCGATCGACCGTCAGCGGCAGCGTGGCAAGCCCGCGTGACGTTATCTGGAGGGCCGTGTTCCAGTAATGGTTCGTGAGCGGGGACAAGCCGAGCGCCAGCTTGCCCACGATCTGCGTCCACCTGTGGAGCGTGGCGTAGGTGTCACGCCACTCTTCGAGCGGCAGCGCCGGCCAGACATCGCCGGTCACTTCACCTCCTTGGTCAGTTGCAGACCGGCCTCGAGCGCCGCCACGATGCGATCGACGTCGTATACGCAGCCGGCCCACGTGCCGCCGCTCGCCCACTGCAGGGCCGCCCAGAGGCGGGTGTCCGCGGGCAGAGCGGGATGCGGTGCGAGCTCGGGGTGCGGGGTCCGTTGCGCGAGCAGCGCGGCGCATGCGGCCGCGTCGAGCGGCTGCCCCGCCGCCCCCACGAGGTCGACCGAGCCCGTGAGCGTGCGACGGTCGATCACGATCTCGATCAGGTCGTCGTCCTGCACTCGGCCGATCGGGCCGCCGTGCAGCGCCTCGGGTCCGATGTGACCTACGCAGGCGCCGCTCGAGAACCCGGAAAAGCGGCCGTCGGTGAGTAGCGCGACGTGCTTCCCCCAGGGGAGATACCTGAGCGCGGTGGTGATCTGCGCCGTCTCCTGCATCCCGGTGCCCGATGGCCCGTTGCCGATCAGCACGATCACGTCTCCCCCTCGGATCGGCCGCTCAGTCGCGCCTTTCACGGCCCGGATCGCGTCGCGCTCGTCGACGAACACGCGCGCGGGGCCGCGGTGACGGTACACCTGATCGTCTCCCACGACCGAAGGGTCGAGCGCGGTGGCTTTGATCACCGCCCCGTCGGGCGCCAGGTTCCCGACCGGGAACACGACGGTGCTGGTCATTCCGGCGCGCCGTGCGGCGTCGGGGCTCATGATGACGTCGTCGGGTGACACTGCCGCGGCCGCCCCGAGCCGCGCCCGGGCTTCCCGCCGACGGTCGCTTGTCTCCCACCAGTCGAGCGTCGTGTCGAGAGTGTCGCCCGTCGCGGTGAGCACGTCCCCGTGCAGCAGGCCCATGCGGCGCAGGTGCAGCATCACCTCGGGTACGCCGCCGGCCATAAAAACCTGCACGGTCGGATGGCCGCGCGGGCCGTTGGGCAGGGCATCGACCAGACGCGGCGTGGCGCGATTCACGCGGATCCAGTCGTCCACCGTGGGAGGCCGCAGCCCGGCCGCATGGGCAATCGCCGGAATGTGCAGCAGCAGGTTGGTCGAGCCGCCGAACGCCGCGTGCACCAGCATGGCGTTCTCGAGCGCGTGCTGCGTCACAATCCGCTGGAGCGGAATCCCGAGCGCGTGCAGCCGCAGCAGGGCGAACGCCGAGCGCGGGCCCAGCTCGAGCCACGCCGGCTCACCCGACGGCGCCAGTGCACTGTGTGGCAGCGCCAGGCCGAGCCCCTCCGCCACGACCTGCGATGTGGCCGCGGTCCCGAGGAATTGGCAGCCCCCGCCGCTCGAGCCGCAGGCGCGGCATCCCATCGTGGCCGCGTAGTCGAGGGTCACCAGGTCCTGGGCGAAGCGTGCGCCCAGGCTCTGCACTTGCCCCGCGTCCTCGCCCCCGACCGCCGGCAGCGTCACGCCGCCGGGTACGACAACGCCGGGCAGGTCGCGGCATCCCGCGAGCGCGAGCATGGTCGCCGGCAGCCCCTTGTCGCACGTAGCGACGCCCAGCACGCCCGAAGCGGTGGGTAGCGAGCGGATCAGCCGGCGCATGACGACGGCCGCGTCGTTGCGATAGGGCAGGCTGTCGAACATCCCCGTGGTGCCCTGGGTGCGGCCGTCACAGGGATCACTGCAGTAGGCCGCAAAGGGAATCGCCCCCGCCGCGCGCAGCGTCTCGGCCGCCGCCCGGACCAGGAGCCCGATCTCCCAGTGCCCGGTGTGGTATCCCAGCGCCACGGGGCTCCCGTCCTCGCTGCGCAGGCCGCCGTGGGTGCTGACGATGACGTACTGCGGGCCGTCGAGCGACGCGGGGCTCCAGCCCATGCCCACGTTCTGCGTCAGGCCGAAGACGTTGCCGCTCGGCTCCTCGCGCAGCATCTCCGCGGTGACGGGAAGCCGGCCCGCGGGCCCGTCGCCGGCGAGCCGGCCGGCCGCGACGGCGCCGGCCGAGCCGAGCACTGCATCGAGCGACGGTGCCGGGAGCTTGGTGTGCATGATCACAAAGCTGCGCCCCTGCATCGATCGGTGGAGGGAATGCTACCGCAGGGGCAGCAGCAGCGCGAGCACGACGGTGGTCACCATGCTCGTGAGGCCGACCACCGCGAGCACGGGAGTCCAGGACTTGAAGGTCTCGAGCTCAGTCACTCCTCCCATCTTCGAGAACAGCCAGAAGCCGCTGTCGTTCATCCACGTCCCGACCAGCGACCCGCTGGCGATCGCGGTCGCGACATATACGGTGTGAAACGGGAGACCGCGACCATTCGCGGGCAGCATGGCCGCCAGCATCGCCGCGGTCGTGATCATCGCGACCGTGCTCGAGCCCTGGGCGATCTTGATCAGGCTCGCGACCCCAAACCCGAGGAACAGAAACACCAAGCCGGAGCCCACGCCCGCCGCCGCGTTCCCCACGAAGGCCCGCTCGATCACGGGGCCGATCCCGGTGGCCTGCAACGCGACCCCAAACGCCCCGCTCGCCGCGATGATCAGGATGATGAACCCCGCGCCCATCAAAGACGTGTCCACCATTTCCGTGAGGGCGGCCCGGCTCACTCCGCGTTGCCGCGCATACACCCACATGGCCACCGCGGCGGCCACGAGCATCGCCAGATTGGGATTCCCGATGATTGCGGTGTAGGGCGCCAGGGCCAACCAGAGCGCGAAGTGCCCTCCCGGACGCGCCGTCATGGACTGGACCACCGTGTTCGACGAAATCAGCAGCACGGGCAGGACGATGGGCAGCAGTGAGACGACGAGACCGGGAAGCGACTCCGTGGCAGGCGGCGCGGCGGCAGAGGCGGTGGGCACGACGGGCATGCGGCGGTCCACCCATCCCGCGAACAGCAACCCCGCCGTCGCCGCCGGCAGCGCCACGGCCAGGCCGACCAGCACCATGGTTCCCAGGTCCACCCCCAGCGTGCCCGCGACCGCCAGCGGTCCGGGAGTGGGCGGGACGAGCGTGTGGGTCGCCCCCGCGCCCGCCGCGATCGCCAGCAGGTACTTGAGGTAGTAGCGGTTGGTGCGCGCGTATCCCGAGCGCGCCAGCGGGACCAGCAGATAGAACACCGTGTCGAAGAATACGGGGATCGAAAGCACGTAGCCCGTGGCACACAGGGCCGTCGCGCTGCGCTGCTCGCCCAAGAGGCCGATGAACGCCCTGACGATCCGGTCCGCCGCTCCGCTGTCCATCATCGCCTTGCCGGCGATCGCCGCCAGCGCGATGACGATCCCGATCGTGCCCGCGGTGCGGCCGAATCCCTCGGCCACGCGGGCGATCTTCGCCGCGGGCTCGCCGGGCGCGAGCAGGCTGACCACGATCGCGGCGGTGACGAGCGCCAGGAACGCGTTCAGGCGCAGGCCGAGGATTCCGCCGAGGATCGTGGCCATTCCCACGAGCAGGATCAGCAGGGGATGCATGGGGCGCTCAATACTATGGCGGACCCAGTGAGAGCGGTACCAGGAGCGTGGCGGAGAGGCGGCGGTCAGCCCAACGTGTCGCCGAGAGGCCCCCGGTCAGTGAAGCGTTGGGAGAGGCGCAGGGGAAAGACGCGCTCGCAAGCCGGACATTCCATCTCGGCGGCGTGCTCGGGCAACGCCGCGCGGCGACTACAGCGCGGACACACGGCGTAGCGCGATCCCCACTTGACCGGCAGCTCGATCGCATCGTAGGGACGCTCGACGACGGACCACACATCCGGCCGCACCGTCACGATTTCCAACGCGTCGCGTGGCACGCTGCGGGTGCGCTGGAACACGTCGAGCCAGGCGGCGTCCGTCGTGAGACGCACGACTTGATACCAGGCGCCGCGCCGCACGCCCAGGTTCACGTCGCCCGCCACGCGGGCCCAGGGGGGCACGTCCGGCATGGTCTCCCTTCGGGGCAGTCGGGGAGGGCGCGCCCCGCACCACTACTTTGCGCCGCGACGCTCCGCGGCGCCCGTGACCCTGATCACCCGCTACATCGCGGCGGACCACGGCAGCACGCAGCGCTGTTGGCTGCTCGCGACTGCTAATTCCAAGCCGCGCATGACGTTGACTGCGTGTTCGGGCGTGACCGCCAGCTGCGCCTTGCCCAGTATCGCGTCGCGCAGGTTCTCGTAATAGCGCGTGAAGCTCGAAGGCGTGGTGGGGATCGTGCGCGTGCCCTCTGGCGTGGTGAGTTTGCCGTGCATCTCCGGCGGCTCAACGTCCCAGTCGGGCTCGTCGGGTGTGTGACCGTCTTTGAGTGCCGCTTCCTGCGGATCGAGGCCGTACTTGATGAACGAGCCCTTCGTGCCATGCACGGCAAAGGACGGTGCCATTGGTGCCCTCAGCATCGACCCCCGCAAGACCGCTCGCATCCGCGGGTAGTGCAGCGTGACGTCGAAGGCGTCGTCCGCTTGGGCGCCGTCGCGCTCGATGCGGATGTCGGCGCCGATCGCCTGGGGAAGCCCGAACAGCAGCACGGCCTGGTCGAAGAGGTGTGGGCCCAAATCGAACCACACGCCCGAGCCGGGCACCGGCTGCTCCCGCCAAGCGCCCGGTCGCAGCTCGGGCCGGAACCGGTCGAAATGCCCCTCGTAGCTCACGATTCGGCCCAGCACACCGTCCGACACCACATTCTGCGTCGTGACAAAGTCGCCGGTGTAGCGGCGCTCCTGATAGACCGACAGGACGCGTCGAGCCTCGCGCGCGAGCTCAACGAGCTCTCGGGCCTCTGCGAGGGTCGTTGTAAACGGCTTGTCGACGACGACGTGCCGCCCTGCCGAGAGGCACTGCTTGGCAATCGGATGGTGGCTCGTGTTCGGCGTGGCCACGACGACCACGTCGAGCGGCCTGCTGAGCAGCTCGTCGACGCTCGGCACGAAGTCCACATCCGGATAGCGCGGGTCCGGCACCCCGTGGCGCTGGACGATGGTCGTCAGCCGGAGACCCGGGACCGCGCGAAGGACCGGCGTGTGGAATACCTTGCCGGCGAAGCCGAAGCCGACCACTCCGACGTTGAGCATCCGTTGCCCCTATCACTCGTCCTCACGCTGTGCAGCACCTCGCACCTGTGGAGCAAGAGGCGCAGGATCCCGCGGGATCCCAGCGATCTCGATTCCAGCCACGTCAGTCCCGCCAGCTACGTGGCCTGCGCGATCTGCGCCGGGGTGATCGTGCTCCTCTGGAAGGGCAGGACCGTGGATCAGTCGCTCGTCATGATGAACAGCGGCGCGCCGTCGAACTGATAGATCGGCCGCAGCCGGGCGGTGTTGTAGTACTTCGCGACGTTCACGACTTTTTTCTCGGACGTCACGCTCGAGATCGGCACGCTGTCGTAGAAGCCGCGGTGGATACTCACCAGGCGACCGTACTCTTTCCGCGCGACCAGGTCGAGGGCGAGGTTGCCGAAGGCCATCGGGACGATGGAGTCGAGCGCGTCGGGGTCGCCCGAGCGCACGAGGTAGCCGAGCCGCTGATTCACGACGTCGATGCGGCGGCCGTTGTTGTATTTGGGCGACGATTCCTTGAGCGCCGCCCCCACCTGGTCCCCGATCCCGCCCAGCTTCTTGTGCCCGAACATGTCGGTCTCTTCGCTCTCGAAGCTCATGCCCTCGTGCGACGTGAGGCGGGCGCCCTCCGACACCAGCACCACCGCATACCGGCTCGGGTTCTTGTTACGGTCCTGGGTGAGCAGCTCCGCCAGCTGCTCGATGTCGACCGGATGCTCGGGGATGACGCAGCGGTCCGCCGCGCCGGCCATCGTCGGGAGCAGCGCGGTAAACCCGGCGTAGCGCCCGAAGACTTCGATCACCAGGAAGCGCTCGTGTGACCCCGCGGACGTGCGCAGCCGGTGCGTCAGCTCGATCGTGCGCGTCACGCAGGTGCTGAAGCCGATGCAGTAGTCGGTGCCGTAGACGTCGTTGTCCATCGTCTTCGGGATGGCGACGACGCTCATCCCTTCGTCGTGCAGGCGCTTGCCGTAGCTGAGGGTGTCGTCCCCGCCGATGGGGATCAGCACGTCCACCCCGATGTGCTCGAGGTTCTTGAGCACGTCCTTGGTGATATCGTTGATCGGCTGGTCGTAGCCGGTGAGGTGCGGCGGCACGCGCCCGCGCGGCAAGTGGCTGGGCCGCACGCGCGACGTATGAAGAAAGGTGCCGCCGGTGCGGCCGGCGCGGTTGACGATCGCTTCCGAGAGCGGCTGCACGTTCTCGCTGTTGTCGACCTTGGCGTCGCGCACGTAGTCCACCAGCCCCCCCCAGCCACGCCGGATGCCCACCACCTGGTAGCCGTCGCGCAACGCCCGAATTGTGATCGCCCGGATGGCGGGATTGAGACCGGGGACGTCTCCGCCGCCGGTCAGAATCGCGATCGTACCTTTTCCCATGCACGAAACGTGGTCATCCGCGGTCGAGATGGTAAGTGGCCTCGGCTGCGTCTGGAGGCCATTGTTAGAGCCTCTCCACGACAGGAGCGGGTGTGAAAAGTAGAACTCTGGGCTCCACGGGCTACTCCGTCAGCGAGATCGGCTACGGCGGTTGGGGCCTCGGGGCCGATATGTGGCGGGGCGTCGACGACGCCCAGGCCCGCGAAGCGCTGCGCGCGGCCGTCGACCAGGGCGTGACGTTCTTCGACACCGCGCTGGCCTACGGCAGCGGACATAGCGAGCGCCTGATCGGCGAGGTGCTGCGGGATGAAATCCGCGCGGGTCGCGCTCTGGTGGCCACTAAGGTGCCGCCGCTCAACCAGGAATGGCCCGGAAGGGCGAATCGGCCCCTCGCGGCCGTGTTTCCCACCCGGCACATCGCGACGAGCACGGAGACATCACTCAAGAATCTCGGTGTCGACGCTCTGTCACTGCAGCAGCTTCATGTATGGCACGACGCCTGGCTGGCCGATCCGACGTGGGGCGAGTGCCACGCCCAGATGGCTCGGCTGAAACGGGAGGGCAAGGTGCTGCATTGGGGTATCTCGATCAACGACCACGCGCCCGAGACCGCGCTGCGGGTGCTCCAGGATCCGCTGTTCGAGACCGCCCAGGTGATTTACAACGTCTACGATCGCTCTCCCGAGCGGGCGCTGTTCGGGCTGGCGCGGAACAAGCCGCTCGGAATCATCGTCCGCGTCCCGTTCGATGAAGGCGCGCTCACGGGCCAGATCCGGGCGACGACGGTATTTCCTCCCGGTGACTGGCGTGAGGAATACTTCAGCGGCGACCGTCGCGCCGAGGCGGAGCGGAGGGGACAGGCGCTGGCGCAGCTGCTCGGTCAGGAGGTCGAGACGCTGCCGGAGCTGGCCCTGCGGTTCTGTCTCTCATCACCGCCGGTGTCGACGGTGATTCCCGGGATGCGGCGCCCGGCGCACGTGCGCCAGAACGCCGCGGCGTCGGCCAAGGGGCCCTTGTCGCCCCGGCTGCTTTCCGAGCTCGAGGGGCATGCCTGGGACAAGAACTGGTACCCTGACTAGGTCAGGGACCGCTGCCGTGCGTTAGGTGCCGGTATGGCCCGACCGCTCGGCTGACTCTTTGGGCCGGCGGACCGGGAGACCCACGCGGCCGGCCCACTCGTCTGTCAGCTCGAACGTCCTGCCCATATCGAAATGCAGCACCCGGAGCCGCCGGGCCAGATCCTTGAGGGCCCAGATGACCGTATGCTGGGCCTCGAGCGACGACCACTGGCCAAACTCATTGTGACTGAGGTCGACCTGCAGCGCATCGGCCACCTGCGCCGCGAAGTGCCCGTGGGGCTCTCCGGGATGGCTGTCGCTGGGGGGCCGCTCCGTGGCCAGGGCAGGGGCTCCTGCTTGCGCAAGGGAGCCCCTCTGTGGCCCGGGTCCGTCTCCCCAAAGGACCCACTCCAACGTAACGCCCGCCAAGCCGCGTTCCCGGGCCTTTCTCGCAATGAGGCGAGCGACCTCCGCGGGAAACTTCTTCCGCTGGGGCCACTTCTTGATCGTGACCGGCGTCACGGGTTTGCCAAGCTCCGCGGCGAACTGGCGATACGTCAGTGAGATACCATCCCAAGGGCTGAACACGCTCAGGAGGATGGCGAGCCGCTCCGCTATGGTGCCTGAAGCTGGTCTCTTATTGGTCTTGACTGGTGACAAATTTGGCCTATTATTAGCGACGTTTGTGGCACGCTTTGGACTCGCGCGGGAACCTGCAATCCAGCCACTCCATAAAGTGGGGCTAGTGAAAGCCGCCGTCAAGATGCCCGGTGCAGCGGTCTCGACTCTTAGTGTCCCCATGCCTGGGACCCCCCCGGCAGAGCGAAGCAGGGCTGTCGGGCCGCGCCTGTGCGTCATCGTCGTCTCCGAGGCGTTCAGAGAATTCTGGCAGCATCTCGCCAGCGACTTCGCACTCGGCATCGACGTGAGCAGCTCGGCGGACAGCGTGACGCTGAGGCCCGAGACGGCCGCCCTCATCGTCGCCGCCGGGGGCGCGGAGCGCGAGGCGCTCCAGTGGCTCGAGGGTCACCCGGCTCCCGCCGGCGTACCGGTGCTGGTCGTGGGCACGGATCCCGGGCGGCGCACCGCCATGCAGTTCGTTACCCGCGGTGTGAGCGACTACTTCGCCTTCCCGGACGATCTCGAGATATTCCGCAACGTGATCGCCTCCGCGGTCAACGCCGCTCGCGGCCGGGCCACGCCCGACGCAAGCGCTCACGCGGACGCGTTCGCCGCCATCGTGGGCGAGAGCGAGGCTCTCAAGAAGGACCTGGCCCGGGCGGCCCGCCTGCTGCCACACCGCAACGCCGGCGCCCTGATCGTCGGCGAGACGGGAACCGGGAAGGAGCTGCTGGCGCGGGCGATCCACGAGGGCGGACCCCGTCGCGGCGCCCCGTTCGTCGCGGTGAACTGCTCGGCATTCCCCGAACACTTGATCGAGTCCGAGCTGTTCGGTCACGAGCGCGGCTCGTTCACGGACGCTCATGCCGCCAAACCCGGGCTGTTCGAGGTGGCGGACGGCGGCACACTGTTCCTCGACGAGATCGGCGACCTGCCGCCCAGCCTGCAGGCCAAGCTGCTGCGCGTGCTGGAGGACAAGCAGATCCGCCGGGTCGGAGGCACGAAATCGCGCACGGTCGACATCCGCATTCTGGCGGCGACCAACGAGCATCTCACGCAACTGGTGCGCGAGGGACGCTTCCGGAAGGATCTGTACTTCCGCCTGAGCAGCGTGGTGCTCCGGTTGCCGCCCCTGCGGGAGCGCGGCGACGATCTCAGTCGCGTCGCGCAGGCGCTGCTCGAGCGCCTCGCCCGGGAGCATGGCCTGCCCGTGCCGACGCTCACCCCCGAGATGTACCAGCTGCTTCGCGCCCATCCCTGGCCCGGGAATATCCGCGAGCTGAAGAATGCCTTGGAGCGGGGCCTGCTCCTGTCCCCGGCCGGCGAGCTCAACGCCGACGAGCTGCTGCCGCCGGCGGAGCCTCCGGCCCAACCCGACGGACCGATTCCCTTCCCGGCACCGCTGCACCAGATCACAACCGCTGCAGTCCGCGCTACGGTGCAGCTGTGCGGCGGGAATCGCAGCGAGTCCGCTCGCCGGCTCCTCATTTCGCCGCGGCGCCTGCGGCGC
>WNGK01030898.1_pt1 | contig 16747 bp, 17 predicted proteins | sample 5400601 | NCBI WGS metagenome assembly WNGK01 (sample SAMN13153376, study PRJNA577476) | soil metagenome | isolation source: 60 cm soil or saprolite under Garry oak tree replicate 1 | place: USA:California | collected 2016-06-15
AATTTCGGCAGCATCAGGCGACGGCTCGAGAATGCCGAGCGGACCGCGCAGCAATTTGTCGTCGGCAGCCCATAGGCGGAACCCAAGCGGAGAATCGCGCGCCGCTATCACCGGCAGCGCCAGCCGCATACCCCGCGCGGCGAGTTCCTGCATCAACGGAGCTGGATCGATCTCGCTGCGAATCGGCGAGTAGCCGGCGACAACCTTGCCAGGCATGATTTCAATCGGCAGTCCGCGCAGCGCGATGGCCTGGGCCGCGGCCATGCGCTGCTCGCCGCTCAACGCATCGCGCTTTGCAAGCGCGGCGGCGCGAAGCATCGTTTTTTCCGCAGAGATTGAGGTGGGGGAATCAGGCATTGCCCGAGTTTATCTGAGGCCGTCATCACCCGCCAACGGGTCGGCCGAATGGCCGCCCGATGACAGGCTCCAGCGGGTGATCCAGTATCCCGGATCGTCAGTGATGGAGCCGCGAAGCCACAGCGTACTGGATGCTCCGCCTTCGCGGAGCATGACGATGACGGAACGAGCTGCGGCATAAAAACTCGGCGGCAATCCAACAAGAAAAGTGCGAAGCCGCGATGGCCGTTGGAGCGCTCGATCCCGGAGTTCCCTACGAAAGTAGGTGGGCACCATGTGACCGGATCCACGGACCCGGCCAGGGACAGTTCCCGGAAGGATCGATAAGGCCCCGGGGATATATGGCTCCTGACGCGCGACACAGCTTCGCCCAATCAATCTAACCACGACGGAACCAATCCGCCAGCGTTAACGCGGGCAATGGTCAACCAATCGCGACCCCGCCGCCGATGGTGCGGTTGAGCACCTGCGTCGTCTTCTCGATGCGGTCGGCCGCGGAGTTCAGCGCTTTGGCGACCGTGGCTTGCGTCGCCCTGGCGCGTTCCGCTGCCACCGTGCGAACATTGCGCAACGATTCAAGCTCCTGTTCGAGACCGCGGATACGCTGGGCGGCATCGACCATTTCGTCGCATACGGTCAGCGCCGCCATCACGATCAGGCGCGCATCGCCGATCTCGCCGAACTTGCCGCGCAGCGTGCCGATCCGCGATTCCAGGCTCTCGGCGAGCTTCAGGAGCTGCACCTCCTGCCCTTCCTCGCAGGCCATCCGGTATTGCCGGCCGTTGATGGTGACATTGATATGATTCATGAGGTCTCTCCGGCATCGAGCACCGAGCGGATGGTGCCGATCGCCGCATCCAGCCGCTCGGCGATCTCGCGATTGGTGCGTTCCAGCCGGCGCGACTTCACCAGCGATCCGTCGAGTTCGTCGGCCAGCCGCGATCGATCCGCCCCCAGTGCCTGGATTCGGACAGCCAGCTCGTTCTCGTCACGGTCGGCTTCGCGCCGCCGCTCGACCGCGCTTTCCAGCGCATCCAGCGCCGTCATCAGCCGCCGCGAGGCAGCGTCGATATCGGCCGAAGTTGGCTCGGCATGGCCGGAACCGTTGGTGGAATGATCGTTCATGCTAATAGCGCGAACCTTCAATGGGCGCCCCCGCACAGCAAAATCTGCGGTTCGGCAAGCCTTTAGAGGAGGAAATTTACGTGGCAAGCGAGGCAAGTGCAACGCCGCTTCGCAGCTATGCACCGCAAACCAACTTTTCGGCCCCGCGGGGCGCTTGCCTGCCTTGGACTCCGGGAACACAGATGCTATCCAGCCCTGACTTCCCGTTGCCGGCTTGTGCCGAGACAGTCCCCCACGCGGCGAATCGCCACCAAGCACCTCCTTTCAGGCGGAATTTCATCATGACGCAGGTCGATCATTCCGGTATGGCCAACGCGATTCGCGGGCTAGCCATGGATGCTGTCGAGAAGGCGAAATCCGGCCATCCCGGCCTGCCGATGGGCGCCGCCGATATCGCCACCGTGCTGTTCACGCAGTTCCTGAAATTCGACGCCGCGAATCCGCGATGGCCGAATCGCGACCGCTTCATTCTGTCGGCCGGCCACGGCTCGATGCTGCTGTATGCGCTGCTGTATCTGACCGGCAATACGGACATGACGCTCGACCAGCTCAAGCACTTCCGCCAGTTGGGATCGCTGACGCCGGGCCATCCGGAGAATTTCCACACCAAGGGCATCGAGACCACGACGGGACCGCTCGGCCAGGGCATCGCGACGTCGGTCGGCTTCGCGCTCGCCGAGAAGATGCTCGCCGCCGAGTACGGCAAGAAAATTGTCGACCATCACACCTATGTGCTCGCGTCCGACGGCGACCTGATGGAGGGCGTATCGCAGGAAGCGATTGCCATGGCCGGCCACTGGAAGCTCAACAAGCTGATCGTGCTGTATGACGACAACGGCATTTCGATCGACGGCCCGCTCTCGATCGCCGACTCGGTCGATCAGGTTAAACGGTTCAAATCCGCCGGCTGGCAGGCCGAACTAATCGATGGTCAGGATCGGCAGGCGATCGCCGCCGCGATCACGCGGGCGCAGACATCCAATAAGCCCTCGATGATCGCCTGCAAGACCACCATCGGCTACGGGGCACCGACCAGGGCCGGCACCGCGAAAGCGCATGGCGAAGCGCTCGGCGCCGATGAGCTCAAGGGCGCCAAGGAGAAGCTCGGCATTTCGCTGGAGCCGTTCTCGGTACCACCAGACGTGTTGAAAAGCTGGCGCGAAGTTGGCGCCCGCGGCGGCGCCGCGCGCGAGGAGTGGGAGGCTCGCTTCGCCGCACTGCCTGCCCGCAAGCGCACGGAATTCGAACGACGCTTGCGGCATGAGCGGCCGGCTGCTCTGGCGAAAGCGTTCAAGGCCCACAAGAAGGCGCTGATTGAGACGCCACAGAATATCGCCACCCGCAAATCGTCCGAACTTGCGATCGAGGCGATCGTGCCGGCGATGCCGGAATTTCTGGCGGGCTCGGCCGATCTTACCGGCTCCAATAACAACAAGGCGAAGTCTGCGATCGCCTTCTCGGCCAAAACGCCGAAAGGCCGCTTTATCCATTACGGCGTCCGTGAGCACGGCATGGCGGCGGCCATGAATGGAATTTTCCTGCACGGTGGATTCGCGCCAAATGGCGCGACTTTCCTGGTGTTCACCGATTATGCCCGCCCGGCGATACGGCTCGCAGCCTTGATGGGCACCGGCGTCGTCTATGTAATGACCCACGATTCGATCGGTCTCGGCGAAGACGGACCGACGCATCAGCCGGTCGAACATCTCGCGGCGCTGCGCGCCATTCCCAACATGCGCGTGTTCCGTCCCTGCGACGCGGTCGAGGTAGCCGAGTGCTGGGAACTTGCGCTCAACCGAATCGATGGCCCGACGGTACTGGCGCTGACCCGCCAAAACCTGCCCCAATTGCGTACCACGGCGCCGTCAGACAATCCGTGTGGCCATGGCGCCTATGAACTGGTTGCCGCGCAAGGCGAGGCGAAAGTATCGCTGTTCGCCTCCGGCTCCGAGGTCGAGATCGCGGTTGCCGCGCAAAAGCAGCTTGGCGAGCGCGGTATCGCGTCGCGGGTGGTGTCGGTGCCGTCCCTCGAATTGCTGCTGGCGCAACCAGCGGACAGACAGAAGGCGATTATCGGCAATGCGCCGGTCAAGGTGGCGATCGAGGCCGCCGTGCGGTGGGGCTGGGATGCCGTGATCGGGCCCAATGGCGCATTTGTGGGCATGCACAGTTTTGGCGCCAGCGCGCCGGCCAAGGACCTTTACAAGCACTTCGGAATTACCTCCGAGGCGGCAGTTAACGCCGCGGTGAAGCTGTTGGGCTGACGGTTGAGATTGCCCGAAAAAAGGGTTACCTAGCGGTCATATTATCCGCTCCCGCCCGGCCGAACCGGGCGTCCGCCGCAAAACCCTCGTGGATGGCCCAAGCGCCCTCCGCGCGGATGACAGAGGTCATTGAAGGAGACAACAGATGGCAATCCGGGTCGCGATCAACGGATTTGGCCGCATTGGCCGCAACGTGCTGCGGGCCATCCATGAGGCCAAACGCAACGATATCGAAGTGGTCGCCATCAACGACCTCGGCCCGGTCGAGACCAACGCCCATCTCTTGCGCTACGATTCAGTGCATGGCCGCTTCCCCGGCACCGTGACCGTGGATGGCGACTCGATCAGCCTCGGCAATGGCAAGATCAAGGTCACCGCCGTGCGCGATCCCAACACCTTGCCCTGGAAAGATCTCGGCATCGACATCGCGCTGGAATGCACCGGCATCTTCAGCGCCAAGGCCAAGGCTTCGGCGCATCTCACCGCCGGCGCCAAGCGCGTGCTGGTCTCGGCGCCGTCGGACGGCTCTGATGCGACGATCGTGTTCGGGGTCAATCACGACAAGCTGACCAAGGATCACCTGGTCGTCTCCAACGGCTCGTGCACGACGAACTGTCTCGCGCCAGTCGCAAAAGTGCTGAACGACACCGTCGGCATCGAGACCGGTTTCATGACCACGATCCACGCTTATACCGGCGATCAGCCAACCCTCGATACGCTGCACAGCGATCTCTATCGCGGCCGCGCCGCGGCGATGTCGATGATCCCGACCTCCACCGGGGCGGCCAAGGCGATCGGGCTGGTGCTGCCGGAACTGCAAGGCAGGCTCGACGGCGTCGCGATCCGCGTCCCCACCCCGAACGTCTCGGTGATCGATCTCAAGATCATCGCGTCGCGCAAGACCGACGTGAAGGAAATCAACGAGGCGATGAAGCGCGCCAGCGAACAGCAGATGAAGGGCATCCTCGGCTATACCACCGCGCCCAACGTCTCGATCGACTTCAACCACGATCCGCATTCCTCCACGTTCCACATGGACCAGACCAAGGTGCAGAACGGCACGCTGGTGCGGGTGATGTCGTGGTACGACAATGAATGGGGCTTTTCCAACCGCATGGCGGACACCGCCGTGGCGATGGGGAAGCTGCTCTGATTTCATGACCTCATGGTTCGAGACGCGCGCCAAGAGCGCGCTCCTCACCATGAGGGAGAAACCTCATCCTGAGCAGCCGAGCGCAGCGAGGCGTCTCGAAGGATGAGTTGCGCGAGACCAATAATGTCCAAAACTTTCCGCACCCTCGATGACGTCGACGTGAAGGGCAAGCGCGTCCTGCTGCGCGTCGATCTCAACGTGCCGATGGAACAGGGCCGCGTCACCGACGCTACCCGGCTTGAGCGAATCGCCCCAACCATCACCGAGATTTCCGGCAAGGGCGGAAGAGCGATCCTGCTGGCGCATTTCGGCCGGCCCAAGGGGCGCGACGCCAAGGACTCGCTGAAACCTGTCGCCGATGCATTGGCGGGCGCGACGCCAAGGACTCGCTGAAACCTGTCGCCGATGCATTGGCCCAGGTGATCGGAAAGCCGGTGGCGTTCGCCGCGGATTGCGTCGGCGAGATCGCTGAAAAGGCGATTGCCGCGATGAAGGACGGCGACATCCTGTGCCTGGAGAATACCCGCTTCCACAAAGAGGAAGAAAAGAACGATCCGGCATTCGTCGCCGAGCTGGCAAGGCTCGGGGACATCTGGGTCAACGACGCATTCTCGGCCGCGCACCGGGCGCACGCTTCGACCGAGGGCCTCGGCCACAAATTGCCGGCCTATGCCGGCCGTACCATGCAGGCCGAACTCGACGCGCTCGGCAAGGCGCTGGAGGCGCCGACCAAGCCTGTCATCGCGATCATCGGCGGCGCCAAGGTCTCCACCAAGATCGATCTTCTGGAAAACCTCGTCAGCAAGGTCGACGCGCTGGTGATCGGCGGCGGCATGGCCAACACCTTCCTGCATGCCCAGGGCGTCGGCATCGGCAAGTCGCTGGCGGAGAAGGATCTCGCGGCGACCGCGCTGCGCATTGTCGAGAAGGCGAAAGCTGCGAATTGCGCCATCATCCTCCCCGTCGACGCCGTAGTGGCGTTTCACTTCGCCGCTAATTCACCGTCCCATGCCTACGGCCTCGATGCCATCCCCTCCGACGGCATGATCCTCGACGTCGGCCCGCAATCGATCGCGCGGATTCATGCCGCGATCGACGATGCCGCGACGCTGGTCTGGAACGGCCCGCTCGGGGCGTTCGAGATGACGCCGTTCGACCGCGGCACCATGGTGGCCGCGAAGCACGCGGCGGATCGAACCAAGGCCAAGAAACTGATTTCGGTCGCCGGCGGCGGCGACACGGTGGCGGCGCTCAATCAAGCCGGCGTGGCCGGCGATTTTACCTATGTTTCGACCGCGGGCGGTGCGTTTCTTGAATGGATGGAAGGCAAACCCTTGCCCGGTGTCGAGGTTTTGAAAATACGCTAGTACTGACTATGAGAGATCGGAGAGTCGCTTGCTGCCCATGCTTCGAGACGCTCGCGTCGCTCGCTCCTCAGCATGAGGTTATTGTGTTTCAACAAGTTAGACCTCATCCTGAGGAGGCCACCAACGGGTCGCGCGAATGCGCGCCCGATGACAGGCTCCGGGGCCGTCTCGAAGGATGGGCTGCAATACCGATTTGTGATTCCAGGTACTAGATTAAGGCCGGATCGGGCATTGAAGCCCCAACGCGGAGAACAGGACACATGGCTCGCATCACGTTGCGTCAATTGCTCGACCACGCGGCGGAACACGACTACGGCGTGCCGGCCTTCAACATCAACAACATGGAGCAGGCGCTCGCCATCATGGACGCCGCCTCCAGCCTCGACGCGCCTGTCATCATTCAGGCCTCGCGCGGCGCGCGGTCCTACGCCAACGACATCATGCTGAAGCACATGATGGATGCGGTTACCGAGATCTATCCGCAGATCCCGGTCTGCGTTCACCTCGATCATGGCAATGGGCCCGACACCTGCATGACCGCGATCCAGGCCGGCTTCACCTCCGTCATGATGGACGGCTCGCTAAAGGCCGACGGCAAGAGCGCGGCCGACTGGGATTATAATGTCGGAGTCACCAAGACCGTCACCGACATGGCCCATCTCGGCGGCATTTCGGTGGAGGGCGAACTCGGCGTGCTGGGCTCGCTCGAGACCGGCATGGGCGACAAGGAGGACGGCCACGGCGCGGAGGGCAAGCTCTCCCACGACCAGCTGCTCACCAATCCCGACGAGGCGGTCAAGTTCGTCAAGCAGACCAAGGTCGACGCCCTGGCGATTGCGATGGGCACCTCGCACGGCGCCTACAAATTCACCCGCAAGCCGGACGGCGATATCCTGGCCATGAACGTGATCGAGGAAATTCACCGCAAGCTGCCCAACATGCATCTGGTGATGCATGGATCGTCGTCGGTACCGCAGGACCTGCAGGACATCATCAACGCCAATGGCGGCAAGATGAAGCCGACCTGGGGCGTGCCGGTTTCCGAGATCCAGCGCGGCATCAAGAACGGCGTCCGCAAGATCAACATCGACACCGACAACCGGATGGCGATGACGGGCCAGATCCGCAAGGTGCTCAACGAGGATCCAAGCGAATTCGATCCGCGCAAATATCTCAAGCCGGCGATGGAAGCGATGGCGAAACTCTGCAAGCAGCGGCTGCAGGAATTCAATACCGCCGGTCAGGCGAGCAAGATCAAGAAGGTGCTGACCACCGCCGAGATGGCGAAGCGTTACATCAAGGGCGAGCTCGATCCGAAGGTCGCGTAACGGGCGGGCACTCCTGAAAGAGGCGCCAGCCTCACCGGCGCCTGCGCACGTTTTCTTGGCGTTTACTTGGACGTTTTCTGGACGTTTTCTTGGGAACTGCCTGAGAACCGTCTACTTTGACTTGCAAGGACACAGTGCTGCGGAGGAGGCATCGATGAATCTCACCGATCTCAACAAGGTCGCTCTGGCCATGGTCGCGCCGGGCAAGGGCATACTCGCCGCCGACGAATCCTCAGGCACGATCAAAAAGCGCTTCGACGCCATCAATGTGGTGTCGACCGAGGAATCTCGCCGCGACTATCGCGAAATGATGTTCCGCTCCAGCGAAGCGATGACCCGGTACATCTCCGGTGTCATTCTCTATGACGAGACCATCTGGCAAAATGCCGGGGATGGCACGCCGCTGGTGAAGATCATCCAGCAATCAGGTGCGATCCCCGGCATCAAGGTCGATGAGGGCACGCAAGCCCTGGCAAACTGCCCAGGTGAATTGGTCACCGTCGGGCTGGACAAACTCGCCGAGCGCCTGAAGAAATATTACGATCAGGGGGCGCGGTTCGCAAAATGGCGCGCGGTGATCGATATCGGCAGCAATGTCCCAACGATGACCGCGATCCACGTCAACGCCCATGCGCTGGCGCGTTACGCGGCATTGTGCCAAGCCGCACAGATTGTTCCGATCGTCGAGCCGGAAGTCCTGATGGATGGCGGTCATGACATCGACCGCTGTTATGAGGTGAGCATGCGCCTGCTCAACAAGACCTTTCAGGAATTGCGGGTTCAGCGCGTCGCGCTGGAAGGCATGATCCTGAAACCGAACATGGCCATCTCCGGCAAGAAATGTGCGAAGCAATCCTCCGTCGACGAGGTCGCGGAGAAAACCATTCGACTGTTGAAATCCTGCGTTCCCGCGGCGGTGCCCGGCATTGCCTTCCTCTCAGGCGGGCAATCCGATACAGACGCCACCGCGCATCTCGACGCCATGAACCGGATCGGCGGCCTGCCGTGGCGCCTCACCTTCTCCTATGGTCGCGCGCTGCAGGCGGCGCCGCAAAAGGCGTGGTCAGGCAAGGCAGAGAACGCCGCCGCGGGCCAGCGGGCATTTACCCATCGCGCGCGGATGAATTCGCTCGCCACCGAAGGCGAATGGCAGGCCGATCTGGAAAAGCAGAAGGCGGCATAGAGTTGGCCAATAAACCTGTTCCGCCGCGCCCCGCGCCGCGGCTTTATCTGGCGACGCCGGTCGTGGACGATCCGTCGTCATGGCTGGCAAGCCTTCCAGGCTTGCTGGCCCAGGCCGATGTCGCGGCGGTGCTGCTGCGGCTCAAGACGAGCGACCAGCGCACCATGATCTCACGCATCAAGACCCTGGCGCCCGCGATCCAGGACAGTGGCGCAGCACTCCTGCTCGATGGTCATGTCGAACTGGTCGCCCGTGCCGGTGCCGATGGCGCGCATCTGACCGGGATCGAAGCCATGGAGGATGCGCTGCCGACGTTGAAGCCCGACCGCATCGCCGGCGTCGGCGGGCTGACGACACGCCACGATTCGATGGCTGCCGGCGAGGCCGGTGCGGATTACGTGCTGTTCGGCGAACCCGATGCGAGCGGGCAGCGGCCCTCGGTCGAGGCGATCGCTGAACGGCTGCAATGGTGGGCTGAGCTGTTCGAGCCACCGTGCGTCGGCTTTGCGGCGTCGCGCGAGGAGATCGGCGAATTTGCGGAAGCCGGCGCGGATTTCGTTCTGGTCGGCGACTTCATCTGGGCCGATCCGCGCGGCGCGGCGGCGGCGTTGCTGGACGCCGGGCAGACGATCAGACAGGCGCAGACCGCGATGTCCGGAAAAGTCAAAGCCGAACAGGAATAACGCCGGAAAATGAAGATCCTGCGTCCCATATCGATCCTCATGAGCTGTCTGATGTTGACGGCGAACGCGGCGGCGCAAATCTCGCTGACGCCTCCCGGCACCGACACGCCGCCGGCGGCAGACAAACCAGCCGCCAAGCCGAAAGCCAAGCCACCGGCGGTAGCCAAGAGGCCGCCGGCTCCCGCCGCGACAGCAAAGCCCGCGCCACCTGTCGCAGCACCGGTCGCGACGGTAGCTCCCGCCTCCGCGCCAGACGATCCCAACGCCGATCTGGTGTACGGCGCCAGCGCGACTATGCCAAGGCCGCCGACTGGTACAAGCGCGCCGCCGACGGCGGCGACCGCGAGGGCATGTTCGCGCTGGCGATGCTTCGGCTCGGCGGCCGCGGCGGCTCGGTCAATCGCGAGGAAGCCGTGAAATTGCTGGCGTCCTCGGCCAAGCTCGGCAATCCGAAGGCGGCGTACAATCTCGCGCTGCTCTATCTCGACGGCCAGACGCTGCCGCAGGATCTCAAACGCGCCGCGGAACTGCTTCGCGTCGCCGCCGACGCCGGCAATCCGGAAGCGCAATACGCGCTGGCGACCTTCTACAAGGAAGGCACCGGCGTTCCCAAAGACCTCGACAAGGCGGTGCGGCTGTTACAGGCGGCGTCGCTCGCCGATAACGTCGACGCCGAGGTCGAATACGCCATCGCGCTCTATAACGGTACCGGCACGCCGAAGAACGAGGCCGCCGCGGTGGCGCTGTTGCGCAAGGCCGCCAAACAAAACAGTCCGATCGCACAGAACCGCCTCGCGCGTGTATTGTTGAGCGGACAGGGCGCAACGATGGACAAGGTCGAGGCGCTCAAATGGCACATTATTGCGAAAACTGCCGGCAAGGGTGACCCCACGCTCGACGAGGCACTGGCGGCCTTGAACCCGGAGGATCGCGCCAAGGCCCAGGACGGCGCGCGCATCTGGCTCGGCAACAAATGATCCGCCTTGACGTCACCGCAACCGCAGGGCACCCACAGGGAGCGCGGACAGCAAGAGCTGCGTCCGGTTTGCGTCCGCCGCGCTCATGATGAGAGCATCCCGCCAATCCCTGTCCTGACCTGACGCTCAGGTCGTCTTGAGCCGAGATCATGCTGCATTCAGCCCTTATCAACGTCATGGTCAAGGCCGCGCGCCGCGCCGGCCGCAGCCTCAAGCGCGACCTCGGCGAGGTCGAAAATCTTCAGGTGTCGCTGAAGGGACCCGCCAATTTCGTCACCATGGCCGATCGCCGCGCCGAGGAGATGCTGCACTCCGACCTCACCAAGGCGCGGCCGGGTTACGGCTTCATCGGCGAGGAAGGCGGCACCCGCGAAGGCGACGACAAGAGCCACACCTGGATTGTCGATCCGCTCGACGGCACCACGAATTTCCTGCACGGCATCCCGCAATTCGCGATTTCGATCGGCCTGCAGCGCGAGGGCACCATGATTGCCGGCCTGATCTATAATCCGGCCAATGACGACCTCTACATCGCCGAGCGCGGCAAGGGCGCCTTCCTCAACGATCAGCGCTTACGCGTCGCCGGCCGGCGTAACCTCGGCGACTGCGTGATCGCCTGCGGACTGCCGCATATCGGGCGCGGCGACCACAACCTGTCGCGCAAGGAGATGACCGAAATCCAGAACAAGGTGGCCGGCCTGCGCCGGTTCGGCGCGGCCTCGCTCGATATGGCTTTCGTCGCCGTCAGCGGCGTCGAAGGCGACGACGACCCGCTCAAGACCGGCAACCTGATCTGCGGCAATGAATTCGTTCACGCCGAACTGGTGAAGATTCTGAAGCCGCTGGGGAAGTAGGCGGGCCGACCCGTTGATCGTCATGCCCGGACTTGATCCGGGCATCCATCAATCCGCCGAAACGTTTTCAAAAGATGGATTGCCGGGTCGAGCCCGGCAATGACGGACTATTGGATGGGCTGCGCCGGTGGTCCATACCGCTCGCGTGCCGCCGCATTCTCCGTGGTTTCCCGGTCGCGCGCGAAAAAGCGCTGCACGGTGACAAAAAACACCGGCACCATCAGCAGCACCAGAACCACCACAGCGATCATGCCCCCCATCACGCATGACGATGAAGACACACCGTTCGGGTGCGCAGCGAGGCAGCAACAGCAATATTATCAGGCGGTGCTGCCGTTGGCTGTCCTCATTCGCGAAGGCGAGCGATCCAATCCTTCGCCCGCGTGTGTGGACAATGACGGCTACCCCGCCGCTTTCATCCTGAAATGGCTGACGCCCCATTCGGTGCCGTCGGCGTAGCCGAACAGCCCTGCGGTGGCGAGGAAGAACCAGCGCCAGCGCCGCATCCACAAGGCGGTCTCGTTGCCGTAGACCTTGCGAAGAATGCGTTCGATCTCGTCGCGATGGGAATCGAAATTGCCGAGCCATTGGAGCGCGGTGCGCTGATAATGCGTGCCGCTCCAGCGCCATTCCTTCTCGATCTCGAACAGGTCGGCATATTGCCGGACCAGATGATGGCTCGGCATCACCCCGCCGGTGAAGAAATGCTGCGCGATCCAGTCTTCGCCATCGGCGCGACCGAACAGATAGGCACCCGAACGATGGGTAAAAATATGCATGAAGAAGCGGCCGTCCGGCGCCAGCCACGACCGCACCCGCGCCATCAAATCACGCCAGTTCATCATGTGCTCGAACATTTCAACCGACACGATGCGGTCGAACTGCCGCTCCGGGTCGAACACGTTCATGTCAGCCGTGATCACCGAGAGGTTTTTCAATCCGCGCGCGATGGCGGTGGCTTCGATATATTCGCGCTGGCCATGCGAATTCGAGACCGCGGTAATTTGCGAGTTCGGAAATTGCCGCGCCAGCCACAGCGACAGCGAACCCCAGCCGCAGCCAAGTTCGAGCATCGATTGCCCGTCGGCGAGATCGGCGTGCTCGACGGTCTGGCGCAGCGCCTCTTCCTCGGCCTCCTGCAGCGTCGACTCCGGTTCCTTGTAGAAGCACGAGGAATATTTGCGATTTGGGCCGAGCACATGCGCGAAGAACGTCGCAGGCACTTCGTCGTGCTCGGCATTGGCCTCGTCAGTGTGTTCGGCAATGGCACGTGCCGCCATTTCGTCCGCAAACCAGGCGTCGCTTTCCGCGTTGCCGCTGGCCAGCCGCGTCGCGGTACGCGAGCACAGCCGCTGGATGGCGGCGCGGACGACGACGTCCGGCAATGGCACCCGTTCGGCGGTGCCGATGATCATGGATACGAAGCTCATGTGACCACTCCCTTTTGCGGTGGCAGCGGAAAGAACATGCTGGTGCGCAACTGGTAGTCGCGATAGCGCCCGCCCCGCGAGCGCCACAGCCCTGCGTCGCAGACCCGGCCCCTGTTCGCGGAATCGGCGAGGAAGTTCTTCAGCTGCGCGTCGGCCAGCGCTTCGCCGCCGATGCCGACAAACAGGATCAACGCGCCTAGAACGTCCTGAATTCGCAGGCCAGGCTGAGGAAATCGTGCCGCGACCAAGATCGCGAATACCAGCGGGATCGATCCGAAGCCCTGATTCTGCAGAAACATGAACATCTTGCGCGGCGAAGCGACGCCCCATTCCTTGGCAAAGGCGGCATAGCGCGGATCGTCCGATATGCCGGCGATGCGCACGGCGATATGCAGGATCGAGAGAGACACCGCCGCCAATGCCTCGAGAGGGGAAACGGTCATGCAAAATCCCTGATATCCGCGGTAGACAACAGACACTTATGAAATACGCTCAGTCCAAGCCCGATTTCAGCCAGAGGTTCCACCTGTCACCTGAAATCAGGGTATATCTGATCTTCTTTCTCAGCCCCGCTGTGCCATATTGATGCCCAAAATCGTCCCCTCCTCCTCCTCGCAACGGATGACACCGGCAATGCCGTCAAGCCCCCCTGCCCGCTCCGCGATGGAGGTCGAACTGAACAAGCTGTCCTCGCCACGGATCTTCCTGGTGCGAATGCTGGTGTTTCTGGTGCTGTGTGCGCTGGTGATGGTCGTGCTCTACAAGCAGCTCGTGGTCGCGTTCTTCGCCAATCCCGGCCTCAACGCGCTGATCGGCGCGGTGCTGTTGATCGGCACCATTCTGTCGTTCCGTCAGGTGCTCCGGCTCTATCCGGAAGTCGCCTGGGTCAACAACTTCCGCATCTCCGACCCCGGTCTCGCCGTCGCCCGGCATCCCAAGCTGCTGGCGCCGATGGCGGCGATCCTCGGCGGCGAGCGCACAGGCCGCATGACGATCTCGCAGCAGACCATGCGGCATCTGTTGGATTCCATCGCCACGCGGCTCGACGAAGCCCGCGACATTTCCCGCTATATGACCGGCCTTTTGGTGTTTCTCGGATTGCTCGGCACCTTCTGGGGCCTGATCGAAACCGTAGGTTCGGTCGGCAAGGTGATCGACGGTTTGAAGGTCGGCGGCGACGCCGGCGCCTTGTTCGACACCCTGAAGGAAGGTCTGGCCGCACCGCTCGGCGGCATGGGTATCTCGTTTTCGTCGTCGCTGTTCGGTCTCGCCGGTTCGCTGATTCTCGGCTTTCTCGATCTGCAATCGAGCCAGGCGCAGAACCGGTTCTATACCGACCTCGAAGACTGGCTCGCCTCCACGGTGCGCGAATATTCCGGCGAGAGCCCCGCCGGCGCGAGCGGCGACCTGCAGCATGCCATCGAGCGGTTGCGCTCAACCATGGACGAAGGCGGCGGCAACCGCGGCACCACCGCTGCCATGGCCAACCTCGCCGAAGCCATTCAGGGTCTGGTCGCGCATATGCGGAACGAGCAGCAGATGATCCGCGAATGGGCCGACGGTCAGGGCGAGCAAAACCGCGAAATCAAGAAATTGCTGGAGCGGATCGCACGTCAGCCCGAGAAGAATTGACAAGAACATCGTGCCCCGGACGCTGCGCATCATGAAATGATGCGCTGCAGAGCCGGGGCCCATAAAAGCAGCATCGAGGTCCCGGCTCTGCTGAGCAGCGTATTGAACGATGCTACGCATCGCCAAGAGAACGCTGCACCGCGTCCGGGACACCAGTCACAGGAGACCTTCAAATGGCCCTCGCCCGTGCCCGCCGCAACGAAACCGGTTTCAACTACTGGCCGGGATTCGTCGACGCGTTGTCGACGCTGGTGCTCTCGATTGTGTTCCTGCTGTCGGTGTTCCTGGTGGTCCAGTTCTTCCTGTCGCAGGAGGTCACCGGCAAGGACAAGGCGCTGGAGCAGCTCAACGCCAAGGTGGCGCAGCTGAACGAGCTATTGTCACTGGAAAAACTCGGCAAGCTCAATCTCGACGACCAGCTCTCGCAGATGCCGAACTCAACAAGGCGCTGGACTCCGAAAAAGTCATATCGTCGCGCGCGCTGGCGCAGATCGAGGTGCTGACCCAGCAGATCAGCGCGTTGCGCCGCCAGCTCGCCGCGCTCGAAGAGGCGCTCGACGCCTCGGAGAAGCGCGACAAGGAATCGCAGGGGCGGATCGCCGATCTCGGCCAGCGCCTGAACGTCGCGCTGGCGCAGCGGGTGCAGGAATTGTCGCGCTACCGTTCGGAATTTTTCGGGCGGCTGCGCGCCATTCTCGGCAACCGGCCGGACATCCGGATCGTCGGCGACCGCTTTGTCTTTCAGTCGGAGGTTTTCTTCGACACTGGACAGGCCTTGCTGTTGCCCGAGGGCCGCGCCGAGCTGGAAAAACTGGCGACCGCGCTGATCGATCTCGACAAGCAGATTCCAGGCGAAATCGCCTGGGTGCTGCGGGTCGACGGCCATACCGATGTGCGGCCGATCTTCAACAGCCCGGTGTTCAAGTCGAACTGGGAATTGTCGTCGGCGCGCGCGATCTCGGTGGTGCAGTATCTGGTCTCGCTCGGCGTGCCGGCGCAGCGGCTGGTCGCGGCCGGGTTCGCGGAATTCCAGCCGCTCGACACCGCCGCCAACGAAGACGCCTATCGGCGCAACCGCCGCATCGAGCTGAAACTGACGGAACGCTGAGGGCTTTTTCGGATCAGATCATGCCCCAAGAAAGCATCGCAAAGCGATGACGATGGGATTTCAACTCCGTCCCTACTGCGCCGCCGACGAAGACGCCGCGATCGCGTTGTGGCAGCAGACCTGGCAGCAGACCTATCCCGGAATCGATTTCGCCGCGCGGGTGACATGGTGGCGCGAGCGCTGGCGTGATGAATTGGTGCCGAATGCGGCGATCGTCGTCGCCGAGCGGGCGGACGCACTGGTCGGGTTCGTCACCATCGATGGGTCCGGCTACCTCGATCAGCTGGTCGTCGCCCCCGAGCACTGGGGTTCACGGCTCGCCGACACGCTGGTCGATGAGGCCAAGCGCTTGTCGCCCGATCGCATCACGCTGTTGGTCAACACCGACAACGCCCGCGCTATCCGCTTCTATCAGCGAAACGGATTCGCGTTCGCCGGCGAAGACGTCAATCCCACGTCGGGACGTCCGGTGCTGAAGATGGAGTGGAAGGCGTGACGCTGTTCTTCCCTTCTCCCCTTGTGGGAGAAGGTGGCACGGACGAAGTCCGTGCCGGATGAGGGGTTGCGGTCTATCGATAGAAAGAGACCCCTCACCCGTCTTCGCTTCGCGAAGCCACCCTCTCCCACAAGGGGAGAGGGGAAGAAAGAAAGTCACACGCCCTCGAACTGCAGTCTCGCCAGCCGGGCGTAGAGACCGTTGGCGGCAACCAGCGAGGCGTGGGTGCCGTGTTCGACGATACGGCCCTGCTCCATCACCATGATGCGGTCGCAGGACAACACGGTGGCGAGCCGATGGGCGATCACCAAGGTGGTGCGGTGACGCATCAATTCTTCCAGCGCGGTCTGCACCAGCGTCTCGCTCTCCGCATCGAGCGACGAGGTGGCTTCATCGAGCAGCAGCAGCGGCGCATCGCGCAGGATCGCACGCGCGATTGCGATGCGCTGGCGCTGCCCGCCGGACAGCGTGACGCCGCGCTCGCCGAGCTGCGATTCAAATCCCCCCGGCAGACGGCGGATGAATTCGGTGGCGTGGGCAAGCTCGGCGGCGCGCTCGACCTCGGCATCATCGGCGTCCGGCCGTCCGAAACGGATATTCTCGCGTGCGGTCGCGGCGAACACGACCGATTCCTGGGGCACCAGCGCGATACGGGAGCGCACCTCGCGCGGATCGGCGTCCCGGATCGGCACGCCGTCGAATGAGATCACACCGGTCGCAGGATCGTAGAATCGCAGCAGCAGGTGAAACAGCGTGCTCTTGCCGGCGCCCGACGGGCCGACGATCGCGA
>WNGK01003598.1_pt1 | contig 16745 bp, 11 predicted proteins | sample 5400601 | NCBI WGS metagenome assembly WNGK01 (sample SAMN13153376, study PRJNA577476) | soil metagenome | isolation source: 60 cm soil or saprolite under Garry oak tree replicate 1 | place: USA:California | collected 2016-06-15
ATACTCCGGCACCCGGACATTCAGCAGGTACTGCACCCCCACATTTGAATCGAGCCAGAAGGTGGGGGTGACCTGGGTGCTGCCGCTCAGATTGAGCAGGACTGACCCGGCGATGTCTCGTTCGGTAAGGCCCAGTTCCGAAGCCTTCGTCCGGTCGATGGCAAACCCGAATCGCGATAAATCAGCCGGCTGCTGGACCCGCACGTCCACCGCCCCGCGAACGTGGCGAATTTTCTCGGCAATCGCGGCGGCGACCTGTTGGTTGCCGGCCAGGTCACGACCCATCACCTGGACGTCGAAGGGAGCGGGCAGTCCAAAGTTAATGGTCTCGCTCACGATGTCTGCGGGCAGGAAATAAAACGTTACGCCAGGGAAGTCCCGGTTGAATGCCAGCCGCAGGTTTCGAACGTAGTCAGCCGTGGGCCGGTGGCCGGTTTTCAAGGAGACCATGATATCTGCGTCGGCGGGTCCGGCGGTGCCGCTGTCGTTATAGCTCAGGTTAATCCCGGAAACAGGCAAGCCGATGTTATCGATAATCCCCTGGAGTTCCTTGGCCGGGATTTCACGGCGGATGCGCTCTTCGACATGATCGATCAGCCCCGCAGTCTCCTCGATCCGTGTGCCGGTATGGGCGCGCACATGCAAACGAAAAGTGCCCGCGTCCACGCTCGGAAAGAAATCCTGTCCCAGGAAAGGCACAAGCAGCCACGAGGCAACGGCAAAGGCCAGGAAGCCCCCGGCGAACAGCGCGCGATGGCTTAAAATCACACCCAGCAATTTGTGGTAACCTTGCCGGAACCGATCAAAGCCATGCTCGAACTTACGCTGGAACCCGACGAGCGGACGGAGTGCGTAACCGGTGAAACGTGAAACGTGAAACGTGAAACGTGAAAAGCGGCCTCTGCTGGGGAGCGTAGAGAGTGGAGCGTCGGAGCGTTGGAGCGTGTCCTGCACGCTGTCACGCTCCACGCTCTCACGCTTCTCACGCTTCTCACGCGAGCGCTCGAACCACATCACGAGGGTCGGCACGAGCGTTCGGGATAACACGTATGAAGCCAGCACCGCGAACATCACGGCCTCCGCCAACGGCGCGAACAAATATCCCGCCACCCCCGTGAGAAAGAACATCGGGACGAAAACGATGCAGATACAGAGAGTGGAGACCATCGCCGGCAGAGCGATCTCCCCGGCGCCGATCATGATCCCGTTCTCAAGGCTTTCTCCAGCCGTCAGGTGGCGCTCAACGTTTTCGATGGTCACCGTGGCATCGTCCACCAGGATGCCGACCGCCAGGGCCAGGCCGCCGAGCGTCATCAGGTTGATGGTTTGTCCGAAGGCGCTCAGGAGGGCCAGGGATGCGAGGACCGAAAGCGGGATGGAAATCGCAATGATCAGCGTGCTGCGCCATGAACCGAGGAAGAGCAGGATCATCGCGGCCGTCAACGCCGCGGCGATGACACCTTCCCTCACGACGCCGCTCACGGCAGCCGTCACGAAGAGTGATTGGTCGCCAAATTGTTTTATTTGCACGTCCCCGGTCAGCGTGTTCTTGACGTTCGCCATGGCGGCTTTGACTCCAGCGGCGACGCTGAGCGTGGATGCACTGCCGTTCTTGAGAATGGTCAGCAAGGTGCTGCGCACCCCATCCTGGCGAACCAGGTTCTGTTGCGGCATATACCCGTCGCGCACCTGGGCAACGTCACGAATGCGGATCACTGTTCCCTCCACCGTTTTGATCGGCAAATCGTTTAACCGTCCGATCACGCCTGGGCTGGTGTTGAGGTCGATGGGGTACTCGTTGGCGCCTATTTTCGCTGTGCCACTCGGATACACCAGGTTCTGCATCGTGAGCGCATTGACCACGTCCGATTGCGAAAGGTTTTGTGCTTCCAACGCTTTGACACTCAGATCCACGGATATCACCCGTTGCTTGCCGCCGAAAGGGTAAGGAATTCCCACGCCCTCCACGCTAATGAGCCCTACGCGGATCGTGTTGAGGGCGAGGTCGAAAGTTTGCTGCTCGGAAAGGACTTTGCTGCTGATGCCATACTGCAAAATCGGAACCGTCGAGGCGTTGTATTCGAGGATTAGCGGCGGCGTCGTGCCGGGCGGAAGCTGTTTCAGGATCGTTTGCGAGACGGCCGTGACTTGCGCCAGGCCCGCGTCGGGAGAAACACCCTGTTGAAAGAATATCTTGATTACGCCCATGCTGTCGTAGGAAGTGGATTCGATATGCTGAATATTGTTCACCGTCGTCGTCAGCGCGCGTTCATGCGTATAGACCATGCGCTGTTCAACGTCGCTGGCAGTCAGGCCGGTGTATTGCCAAACCACACTGACCACCGGAATATTAATGGACGGAAAGATGTCGGTGGGCGTGCGCAACAATACAAACGGCGTCAGCAACAGCAACAGCAGAGCCGCAACTACGAAGGTGTAAGGCCGACGGAGAGCTAAACGAACAATCCACATAGATCCGTTCCTTTATTATCGGTGACCGCCGCCGCCTGAATGGGCAACGCTGCCGGCAGGATGCGAAAAGCCGCCACCGAATGACCGGAAGTTGTTAAAGCGCTGTTCACCCATGCTGTGGCCGATCGCGTGTTGATCCAATGCGGGTGTCTGGTTGTGGGGTATGCTCTGCCACGTCGAACCGGTGTTACGCTGCCAGCCAGCGGAAGGATTTTGACGATAGACGCTGCCGTCTCTGCCACCGTAAAGATTTGGATTCCCCGCACTTCGCGCGGCGGGCGCTGAGGGAGCAACCGGTGCTACGGGCGCGCTCGGAACACGAGCGTGGAAATTCCCGTCATAGGCGTTGAACCGCGGGGCGCTCCCCTCAGGAAGATTGCGGCCTGGCGCGCGCGAGCTAATCGCGGGGCGAAGGCTGCTGTTGTTTCCGTGAAGGATCAGCGGTTCAGCGCGCCGGATGGCGCGACCGGAATACGGATTGAAATGGGCGCCCCAGTGAGACGACCACTCTCTGCCGTTCCACGCATTGAAACCATAATTATGCTCGCTGTGGGCAATGCCGTGGTCCCAATGATGGTAGAAATTGACGTGATTGAGACTCATGTGATTGTAGTCATAATGGTGGCGCCAGCCCCATCCATACGGCCCCCACCAGGGATGGAGCCAGGTTCCGAGCCAGAGCCCGTCGCTGAACCCGAAGCCAAAGCCCACCCCCCAATTGTCGGCGAACCCCGCGCCGAATCCATAGGTGCATGGACCGCCGACCCAATAGCTTCCGATGTACGGCGGGTAGTGCCAACCCGTACCGTAAACCACGACGTTGTCTGGACAGACCTCTGTGCCGAGATAGCCGGGTGTGTAACCGACGTACACATCGTCGGGGGTGGATCCATAGACTTGCGCGTAAGTTACGTAATGGAGCGGCGAACTGACGGGGATGCTGTAAATGACAGGCGGAACGTTGGTCGCAACCTCCCACGGACCATTGGGGGACGCGGCCTCAAACCAAACGCCGTTTTCCACGCTGTAATAACTGTGGCTGTCCACTTCGATCACGGGCGCTGCCGTATTCACTGCGTATTGGAGCGCCGTGCCGGTAATGGGTTTGAACGCCGGCGCGCCATCATAAGTGACGTCCAGCTTTGCTTCGTGCCGCTGCACTGTGGCAGTCTGTGGAATTGAGTTGGCGATCACTGCTTCGTTTGCCTGCGGAGTACCGGGGATCGAGACGAGCACGTTGGCTTTCGGATGGGTCGGAGGAATCTTGGCAAAGTCACGCGGTAGCTGCTTGTACGGGACGAACTCCCACGGTCCTACAATCGTGCTTGATTTAAACCACCGACCCGAAAGCAGGACGTAATAATGCTGGTCGCTGTCGCACAGGAAGAGCGCGTTGTCGCTGTTTTGTACCTGCATCAGATCTGTTCCCTCAATGGGGACCAGGTTGGGAGCGCCCTCCGTTTGGATCAATTCGGTCGGAACTGTGCTCGCGTAAACTGTCGGCGTTAAGCTCGCTGCATTGGTAGCGGGCGACATCAAGTCCACATTCTGACTGGCAATTTCAGCTTGTCGGGCCGGCTCCAGCGCGGCAGGCGGATTGTTTGCTACGTTCCAGATGCCGTCAACGGAGTCGGATTCGTACCAATGGTCTGAAGCGTAGAGGTAAACGTGCCCTCCGAGCCTTAAGATCAGGGCTCGAGTATTAATGACGCGCTCGACACTCGAACCCGGCACGGGCCGGAAGACTGGCGGGCCGTCCACCAACACGAGCAGTGCAGGCGTAGTGCTGTAAATGATCTTCGGGGGATCGTTTTTGACTGGGACCGCGCGCGCCTTCTTAACGGCTTCGGAAATCGCGTACTCAGCCTCGAGATGATCGAGCGCAATCGTCTTGCTGACCAGCGGCACATGCTTGCGAATGAGTGTGAGGTAACGGCTTTGAATATTCGGCACGGATGGAAAGTTCGCTCGAGTTACGGTTATATCGTTGAGAGTAACGATCCGCGCCGCTTTATCCACGTCCGCTCGCGCTTTCATCCAAAACACTCCATAGACCGGGGCATTGGAGCCCGCAGGAGTAACGGCTACGGCCGAGCGCGTCTCGAAGTCGGTTCCTTCCCATTTTTCAATCTGGGGTTGGAAAATGCTGACTTTGATGCCGTTGTCTTCAAACTGACGAGGCCAGCTCAGCTCCACTCCGCTGGGGGAGAGGGGTTGGGGAGTGGTGGTCAACTGCCCTGTCGGGTTGGTTGGTTGGCCCTGGCAGGCGCAGGCTACTGCCAGTGCAGTTAACAGGACCAATGGGCGGGAACTTCGGACTTTCGAAAAATGGTTCATATATTTTGCTCTGTTGAGGTTATGGTTATACGTATTCGTTCGACTGTTCGGGCGCAGGCGCGAGCCCGGATGAAACGGCAATCCAGCTATCACTCGGAATTTCTGGAACGCCTGGATAAACTGTGTAGCCAAGCAGGTTGGACAAATTCAGAAATCCCTGTCCGCCACCCTGAAGACGTATGCTGTAGCACCCTCCCGAGAGAAGGCGTTGCATGAATGAATGATTCTCCACCGGAAGTTTGACGAGAGCCTCGTTCATCAAATAGATGTGGCTTCCTCCCCGCATTCGAAGATGCAGAAACGAAACCAGCAGATCCCCGACGCGCCTGGGTTGCACTCGCTTTTCCATGCGCGTTGGATCATCCAGAGGAACGTGCTCGCGAAACTCATCTTCGCCCAGTTCGACGAGCTCCGCGTGATCGGTGGGGATCTTGGAGAAGTCGGAACCCTCAAAAACGAAATCGATGCGATTGATTTGAGAGACCAAAAAGACAGATTTCGAATAATCGTCGGCCACCACGATCCTGGGTCGGGTGAACAGATGGGCCACGTTGATTCGGCCCCAGATGGTCTCCGCAATCTCCGGGTCCGGTTGAAAGAAGTTCGCGACAGAGCCATCCACAAATTGGAAACGGATCTCCAGTGGTCGCGCTTCGGGATATTCCAGGATCGGTCTGGCGTTCATCAACGTTTTCACATCTTCATCTTTTGTTCTGTTGTTCACTCAACTCAGGTTCGAGTTCGATTAGTCCTTTCACATTTCTCATGCCAAGCGGCTTGAATTGGATTAACTGCCTGTCCCAACGCGTGTTGCGTCGGCGCAGCGATCAAAGAGAGCCATCACGAATAAACGTGGGTTTACGAATTCCCGTGAGATCGTCATAAAGGTTTAGCGTTTCCCCGAAAGCAGTCGGTCATGCCGCGGGATTTGCGAGACATCCCGACCACCGCCAACCGCTTCAACAAGCAGGACGCTGGCTGTCATCTGTTGCGTTCGAAGATTTACCAGCGCTTGCCGATTGACCAGGTAAGTCGTTTGAGCCGTGATCACGTTGAGGTAGCTGTCTATCCCCAGTTTGTATCGGTCACTGACCAAGGTTAAATATCGCTCGGAGGATTTGACCACGGTTTCCTGTTGCTCCACCTGGTGGGCGAGGATTCTCAGAGTTGCCAGGTTGTCCTCGATCTGTTGGAAGGCGGTCAAAGCAGTCTGGCAGTATTTTGCTACCGTATTGTCGTAGTCCGCCCGGAATTGCTCGACCGTCGCTTTGCGTAGGCCGGCGTCAAAAATGGTTTCGGCCAACCCAGCGCCGACCGACCAAGCCCGGCTGGACCAATTCAACAAGCTCGAAATCGAGGCACTTTGGAATGCGCCAGAGCTGCTCAAGGTGACATTCGGATGGTATTGCGGCCTTAGCGACGCCGATGCGCGCCTCCTCTGGTATGACGGAGAATAGATCTCCGCGCTGCTCAGCCAGCACTATCGCTTTTTAGCTTTGCTGTCGCATGCCGACACTGAGGACAAGATGAGTTGCTTTACGGCATCCTTGAAGTCCTTGGCGTCCGGACTGGTAAGTTCGGGTGCTGATTCGTTAATGACGTCCAAAATCATTTTGCTCCTGATGGGGGTCGTTCCTCTCCCTGAGATATCCGCTGCGGCTTTCCATTCTGGATGTTCGCGGTCGAGTAGTACCGATCGAACGTATTGCAGAATTTGATTTGAAAGTTCCTGCTTGAGGTAATCCAGGCACTGCTTCTTATGCTCCTCAGTAATCTCGTTTTCCCACCGTTGCGGGTTTGAAAGGAAGGAGTCCAACGCTTTTAGAAAAACCTCCCTGAACTCTGCAACCGGCTTCAACGAACGAAACTCTTCGTCCTTCCGATCCATCCGCTTGGTGAACGCCTTCTGTGTTTGCCATTTCGTGGCCTCTGCACCCGATATCTGATTTTGCCAGGAACGCCGAAGCTTGACTGTAGCGCCAGCGAGATGCCCAGATAGTAATTCGAAATCGTAATGGGGCCTGACGAAACTTGCCTTGGCTTCGCCGTGCCTCGTCACAATGTCACCGACAAGCTTAGTGATCTCTGCCTTAGTTTCAGCATCTGGCTCGGTGCCATTCATGTGTGCGAAATACCGAACACCTAAGTTTTCTTGTGCCAAGCGAAGACCGTCTTTCCGCAATGCGCTAAGCGCGTTTCGTAGGCTTTTGTTTACCTCTTTTATCTGAAACTGTCTGTCGTCCTCGTCATCCTGAATTTTATCCAGGCGAGAGAAAGCTAGCGTAAGTTTGGACAGGTAACCGCTCGTGGCAATTGCCGCCAGAGCGCTCTGGCCACCGCCCGTAAAGGGCTTTTCAGCATCCTCTACCAGGAGGATAGAATCACTCGCGTAGAAGTAGTCGAAATGCCGTGCCGAAAGCACTCTTGCCTCTTTGGCATCGTGTCCGATCCCCTCCGCGTCAGTTACAGCAAGCTGCACGTCCGCAGCAATGAGCGGTGACTTGAGACGGCCACGGATGCGGCCCTTCTCTACCACGGATGCAATTGAGCCGTCCTCGACTCCCAAGAATAGTTTCAGTTTTGAGATGAAGGAGTTCCGATCTCGGTCCGAAAAAACGTGAGACTCTGGAAAGGGGTGCTCGGCTGGCAGTCCGCATAATTCACGCACCCGGTCGGCGATTAAGGACGTCATTTCAGAATGAAGGCCGCGGATGCCGTCGGCAAATCTCTCTAAAGCGAGTGCGACCACCGTGGCGCTGTCCTCCTCATTTGGGAATTCGTTTTCAGACCAGGATCGAACCTGTGGCAAGATCTCCCGCTCCAGCTTATCAGCCAGCCGCCTTCTGTCTGACTCCCTTACCAAATGACGCAACCTGAACCTTTGGTCGGCACTTTCTGCCAACAGTTCCTCGACATTGGGGCAGGGCGCATCCAGTCTCATGGCTATGCTGTCCGAAATGGCGGTTTCAAGAGTTTCGGATACGAGTTCGGACACTTCTTTTTCGCTCTTAAAAACAAATGCAGCTTTTAGTTCTGGCTCGTTTGTGATGATGAACTCGGCTGGGGCAACCGTTGTTCGGAAACGTCCAGCCGACGGAAATTTGAGGTCTGCGGTCCCCAGGATCTGTCGCATCAAGCAGGTCTTACCTGCTCCGGTGCCACCTATCAAATATACCGTTGGTAAGTCCGTTGGCAGACGAATGAGCTTATCGAGTTCAGTTTGGAGACTTGAGAATGTTTTCATTATTTCTTGATTGCGGTGGAGTGGGATCTGCTGTTTCGTAAGCCTCAAATCATATTCGCTCTGCAAGTTCAGCCAGAATTGCGCATCGAGGTCGAAGTAGGTCGCTAGTTTTAAGGCGGTGTCGGCTGTTATTGCCCGCTTGCCCGTGACGATGAGTTGTAATGTGGGTTGAGGAATGCCTGAGTCTTTAGCCACTCGATATACGGTGAGGTTGTTTGGCCGAATAAATTCGGTCAGCAAGACCTCTCCGGGAGACAAAACACGAATTTTTTTCATAACATCAGTGGTAGTCTACGATTTCAACTTCATGCGCGTGACCACCGTCCCACCGAAAGCAGATGCGCCACTGCCGGTTGATTCGAATGCTGTGCTGTCCCTTTCGGTCGCCATTCAGGGCTTCTAATCTGTTTCCCGGCGGCTTTTGCAAATTGTCCAAACGAACGGCTGCATTTAAAATGCGGAGCTTGGTCAATGCGGTTTCCTGAATATCGGTCGGCAGCCTCCGGGAGAAATTCTCTTCCCAAATCGATTCTGTTTCTGAGTCCCGAAAGCTGGCTATCACGACTTGGCAGGGTATTGCATTAGAATATATTCGTCAAGAGAATATATTCTAATATCCTGGGCCGAGCAAGTTACAGATTGACAAAAAGGCGGAGATTCATTAGCCATTTGGCTAATGGACCCAATTGGCATCCAACACCGCGTTTTCGAATTCGTCCGGGATGAGTTGGCAGCCGGTAACCCAGCGCCCACATCTCGCGAAATTGCTGCGGCCTTTCATTGGCGAGGTAAACGTGCTGCCGAGTACCACCTTGAGGCCCTGCTAAAAAGCGGATGGCTCGAAAGTGAACGGGGAAAGGCGCGTTCATTACGGCTCGGTTCCGCAGCAAAGCCACCTCTGCGGTTCATTGTGGAGATCCCGATTTTGGGCTCCGTTCCAGCGGGTTTGGGCCAGGAACGAGAGCAGGGAAGGGAAGAGTTCATACCGGTCACTGCTGAATCCATTGGATTCAAGCCGTCGCCACGGACGTTTGCATTGCGGGTCACCGGTGAGTCGATGATCGGGAAGCACATCTGCGCCGGCGACATTGTGCTGCTGGAACAGGGTCCTCAGCCGCGCACTGGCGAGATCGTGGCGGCGCTCATTGACCGCGAGAGCACACTTAAGACTTTCGTCATAAAAGACGGTAAGCCTTTCCTCAAAGCGGAAAATCCAAATTACCCAGACCTGATGCCGTGTGAGGAATTGTCGATCCAAGGCGTATTTTGTGGTCTCATCAGAACGTTGCGTGCCTGAGCCATCATGAATTTGAAACGACATCAAGCCCATCAACTGCCGTTGCGCGCGAACTCCTTCATTGCCACACTCCCGGCCATGAAGAATCCCGGCAAGTCGTGAACGAATCGCGGACAACGAATGGTGTCGTGGGGCAACGCCCCTTAGACTTCCCCGGCTATTTCCGCAAGCCAAGCGACTGGGAGTCGGCTCCTGAAGCACGGCCGTACCGGCATCACCTTCAGCGCGCATGGGAGCAATTTGACCTGTGCGGAGTGCTGTGCCTCGAAGGAAAACCAACGATTTATTTCAAGGATGTCGCGCGAGCGGATCTCCAGAAAGAAGCCGAATGGCAAAAGATGCTCTGGAACCAGGGAATGGCGGCAATGCTCGTTGTGCAAGACCCGGCGAAAACGCGTGTCTATTCTGCTCTCGCTCGCCCACAGAAAGGTCCGTTTCAGGATTCCAATGATGCTCGCCTTGTGACAGAACTGAGCACTGCAGCCTTCGCTCTGGAGATATTTCTTTTCAGCGTCCAGACAGGCCAATTCTATCGCGAACACCCGGGAAAGTTTAATGCCGAGGTGGCAATTGACCAGTACCTGCTCGACAACCTCAGCGGCGCTCGTGACGAGTTGGTGAACAGGGAATTCGGGGACGCATTGGACATTGCAACCGCACACGCATTTCTTGGCCGTTGCTTGTTCACATGCTATCTGTTGGAACGCGGAGTCATCGGTAAGAAGCAATTGAATGAGATCGGCGCACCAGTTGCACAAAAGCTTCACCACGTTCTGCGGGAGATATCGAACAAGCGAGAGGCGGTGGGCGCATTGTTCAAACTATTTCGTCTGCTCGATGACGATTTCAACGGCAGTATGCTCGGCGGGGGTTTTACGGAAGAACAATCAAGCCTTCGCGCTCGGCACGTCGATGTCCTTATCCGGTTGTTGGCTGGATATGACTTCGTTAAGAAGCACGGGGTCTTTGATTTCGATTTCTACGATTTTCGGCTCATCCCCATCGAACTCATCAGTGCGATTTACGAAGACTTTATTTCCGCAGGCGCGAAAAAGGCCGAGACGCCGAAAAATGAAGGGGAGTCGAAGAGCGCTCGCCGGAAGGTCGGTGCATATTACACACCACCGCGGCTTGCTGAGTTGGTCGTCGACATTGCTACCGAGGGGTGGGACACGTTGCTCGACAAGCGTTGCCTCGATCCTGCCTGCGGGTCCGGAGTATTTCTGGTCATTCTTTTCCAGCGGATGGCGGCTGAGTGGAGGCGAAAGCACTCATCTGCTGATAATGTCACGCGGGCCGTAGAGCTCCGTCGTTTGCTGACCACTAACTTGCAGGGCGTGGATAGCGATCCAACAGCCTGCATGGTTGCGTGTTTCAGCCTCTACCTTGCTTTCCTCGATCAGCTTGAACCGCCGGATATTTGGAAACTGAAAGAAGCACTCGAAAAGCTGGGCAATGAAAAGGTGTTGCCGCCTCTGCTGTTACCACAAGCGGAAGCAGCGACTCGGTGTCCGGTAGTATTGGCAACGAACTTTTTCGGCCCTGAAGTAGATGCGGCGGGGAAGTTTCACTTGGTGATAGGAAATCCGCCGTGGATTGGCCGCAACCAATCCGCCAGCAATGATAGCGAGTCACCAGATACTTTGATGCGGGACTGGCTCTTCGACGAGAAGCTGAATCCTTATTTACGAGAATCTCCGAAGCAAAAGCCCGAACGGGAAGCTCGATTTTTCCCGCAGCAACAATCTGCTATCGCCTTCATGTGGAAGGCTCCACTACACCTTACCACCAATGGACACGTCTGCCTCCTGCTGCCGACACGGGTCATCCTGAGCAACAGCACGGATAAATTTCAAGCAGCTTGGTTTAGCAAGTTCACAGTCGAAGCAGTGTGGCAGTTGGCTGACTACAGCTTCATTCTCTTTCCTGAAGCGAAGTGTCCGGCGATCGTGGCGAAATACAGAGCTGCGAAGCCCGACACGCGAACGGCCGAGGTTCTCTACTTCACGCCGAAAGTCGAACACCTCGATCCACGTCGGGGCGCCATCGTCGTTTCAGCGGAAGAGAGGAAGGTGCTGCCGATAGCTGACCTCTTGGTTGCTGCGACTGAAGATCGTGCGTACATGTTCTGGAAAATGCCCTTTTGGGGAACAGATCGAGACCGCCGCCTGCTTGACCGGCTTCGCCGAATGCCCCCCTTGAGTAATGTAGCCGGGGAGCCTGGCGAAACCGACGCACAAGGTCGAAAAAAACGGTGGACGAAGGGCCAAGGCTATAAGCCATTCCAGCAAGCGAAATACGATGCGAATCCAGAGCGGTATGGAGAACCAAAAAAACGTTGGTGGGATAACGATGCTTTGTTTCTCAACGCTAAACGGAAAACGTGGGGAGTCGTCTTGCTCGGCGCAGAAAACGGCGACTGCTCCAAGATCGGGCCAGAGCCGAAACGTCTGCATCGTTTGCCCGATAAAGCAATTTTCACAGCCCCGATGGTGTTGGTAAACCAAGGCTGCTCGCGGTTCGCGTACTGTAACTTCGACGTGTTGTTTCAAGATGCGATCCAATCAATTGCCGGTCCCAAGGGAGACGAAGACTTGCTGCTGTTCTTGACGGCGTTGCTCAATACGCCGCTGACGACCTACTACACGTTTCATACGGCGGCCAACCTCGGTGTGGAGCGCGACAAAGTACATTTCGAGGAACTGCTTCAGTTGCCGTTCCCGCTACCTGAGCAGGCAAAAGATCCTACGGAAAAAAGTGAAATTATCCGGCAGGTAGCGGCGCGGCTTCGCCGGGCGCGAGATGAAATGCTAGCAGCGGAAATGAACGACGTTAATCGGAATGCCGCGCGCGAAGAGGCGATTCGAGAAGTCTCGGAACTGGTTTATCGGTACTACGACTTAACGCGTTGGGAGCGTGCTTTGGTCGAAGACACAGCAAGGATTTTCCGGCCAAGCTCCACACCGCCGACATATGCGAAGGCGATTCCCACGCTCGCAGAATCCGGCGTCGAGGATCGAGAGACCTACGCGGAACTACTTTGCCAGACGATCAACCGCTGGGCACAACGCTCCCACTATTTTTTGACGCCGAGTCTTCTGATCGCAAAGCGCGAAGGTTTGGGTTTGCTCACAATTACCAAGACATCTCAACGTATCCTTTTGCCAGCGTGCCCGGAACGTCACGATGTTTCTCCGCAGTTGCGAAAGTTACTGCTTCGCATCGCGAGAGCCAGCGTGAAGCAGGGACCCGGCGGCTTGACATATTTGCGCGGCTACGCGCATTTCGAAGAGGATCGCGTTCACATTCTCAAACCGCTCACTCGGCGACATTGGACGAGGACGGCGGCGCTGAATGACGCTGACGAACTAGCGGCCTACATAGCCAGCATGGAGGCGGTCGGCTGATGCAGGTTTCCGGCGCAGGAACAGAGAGAGGATGGGGTCTATTCCCAGATGGGTGGGCTGGCGAAGTTCTCCAGTTCGTCAACGACGTATGGAACGACCTTACAATCCCCAAGACGGCGCGCCTTGAGCCGCGAATAACAAAGCTCCTCAGCGGCGCCATCATCGCCCGATACGAGCGTGAAGAACGTGACTGGTTTTGTGTACCGGAGTCGCCAGACTGGAACGAGGAGGGCAAGGAGATTTCGCGAACGGACATCCGCCTTTATCCACCCGGAAGAAAACGTCGCACCATCTCGCTCATCCTCGAAGGGAAGCGTCTCAACACGCCAGCATCGCGAGCCGCAGAATACGTTGGCGCAGGTGGCATGATGTGTTTCGTCCCAATGGCGAAAGTTCCCGTGAAATATGCCGCTGGTTTGCCGTGTGGCGCAATGCTTGGATATGTGCTGGACGGAAACGTTCGCCGCGCGCATTCAGCGGTCTGTAAAGCGATCAAAGCCAAGCGGGCTCTGCTCTTGTTGGCCGCCAATGGCGAATTTTGCCCGCTCAGGTTAGCGAACAGCCATGAATTCCACGGCGTAACGAAGCACCAACGGCCGGACGGGCTGTTTCTGATTTACCACTTGTTTCTTCCGGTTCGTTGGTACTGAACACATGCGGGAATCCCCGATGCGTCCGAAGATGTACTAGCGATTGCTGATTGACCAGGTGAGTCGTTTGAGCCGTGACCACGTTGAGGTAGCTGTCAATCCCCAGTTTGTATCGGTCATCTACGAGTTCCCGTGAAATTCGAAAACGCGATGATCGAAGTTCCGTCACCTCAAGCTGCGCTTGCCTGTCATGACGACGTGCGGCGACGAACGCGGTCTGCACCGGCGTAAATATTCATCCTCTCGCCGCGCAGGAAACCGACCAATGTCTGGCTGCTATCCTGCGCGAACTCCGCGGCGACAATGGGAATGCCTGCAGCGAGAGCCTTTTGCATCATCTCGAAAGAGGTGCGACTACTGAGCAGCAGGATATGCTGCCGAAGACTGATGTTAACGATCGAAGCATCCAGCATCGTCATGAACGTCCCAATAGCGACCAAAAGGAACGTGGCCCACGGGTTCACGGGTCCTTCACGCTGGGCGGGCCAGTTCGCGGCGGATGCCCCGCCAGTGCCACTGGTATCTATGATCGCGGCAGGCGCAGACGAGATGGAGGAAGGCGCGGCCGAAACTGGATTGAGCGAGATAAGCTTGCACCGGAGCCTCATCAGATTTTCAAGTTGTTTAATCGCGGTCACAAAAAACGTTGGGCAGGACGAATGCCGTCCAATGGCGCCCACTTTTTTGCTGACCTAGCTTGGGACTATTACAGCCTCATCTCGGGGAATCGCATCGAACGTTGCCTTATCGATGCGTAAGTGCGCCATGACGAGTTCCGAGGGCGTGTGGGCCAGCCATTCCGAAAGCGAAAGGTCCTGATAGTAGCTGCTCTTGAACATTTCCAGGAAGACCAGGTCTGTGTCACCGGTATTCTCGATATAATGCAGCAGCGATTTTTCCACGTACCCTACGTCCCCCGCCTGAAAATCCATCGTGCGCGCGCGGTTGCCTGTGGAAACCACCGTCATTCGTCCCTTGCCATTGATATAGTATTGCCACTCGTCCGCGTTCGGGTGCCAGTGCAGTTCTCTCAGTCCTCCTGGATGAACGGTGACCATCGCCATCGCCGCCGTAGTCGAGGCTTTGAACGTGCTCGAATCAACAATGCGCACCTCGCCGCCTTCCGTGCGGTTGGTCGGCGGCATTTCCATCGTGCGAAAAGCGAAGTTCTCAGGGGATGCACCGAACGCTCCAGCGGCCTCTTTCTGGTCGGCCTCGATCGGTCCGGGAACCTCTGTCTGGAAGATGAACAGTTCGTTTCTGGGAAGGCTCTTGAGAGCCTGTTCGGCAACGCCGAAATTTTTTGACAACACCTCACGCGGTATGTGCGCCATCGAATCGCTCAGCAGCACCGTCTCCGACTCCGAAAAGTCTCCGTCGTCGAACACCAGCATGAATTCCGCGCCGTCCGGCTCGAGCCCCTGAATCGAATGGGGAATTCCGCTGGGGAAATACCAGAGATCGTTTTTCTTCACATCGGCGACAAAACTCTTGCCCGCCGCATCGATTGCTGTGATCCGCGCCGTCCCGTACAACATAATTGCCCATTCGCCCGCCGTGTGCCAATGCAGCTCACGCACCCCTCCGGCCGTGAGTCTCATATTCACGCCGGCCATGGATTTTGAGATAGGGAGTTCGCGGACCGTCACTTCCCGTGACCAACCGCCCTCGTAAACACGCTTGTTCGCCAGGGAGAATGGATACTTGAACGTCTGGACCAGGCTTTTGGAGTCCGTGCTGGGTGGCCACATCGAATCCGGGTTTTGGGCATCAAGCCCCTGATTGCCTGGACCGGGATCGCTCATGCTGCGATCGCCGGCCTTCGCCGCAAACACGCCGGCGGCAGCGAGCGTCATGCCGGCGCCCAAAAATCCGCGTCTTGAAAAATCACGATTGCCCGGCGCGAGCGGATGCGTAGCCGGTGTGATGATTTGCTTTGATGGGAGATGTAATTTCATAGATTTATTTGGTTTTTCATTCAGGCCAGGTGGCGTTCGGATCAAAATTAAGAATCGAGACACTCGGTGCGCTCGGGACTTGCGGACGCAGAAAAGGCTTTTCGCACGCTTTGTGGCAGGCGTAACAACCTTCCAGTGTCTGTCGGTAGGCGGCCTTGAATTTGGCCGTATCTTTGTTTGTGATCGCGCTGTCGATCTCAGTCAGGAACGAATTGTCTATCGCTTCCAAAATCCCTTTGAGGTTCACCTCGCTTCCGGTTGAAGTCGTGCGCACCGGGTGAAGGCGGACGGCCCAGTTCAGGTGAGAGCGAGTTCCCTGAAGATAATATTTCGCCAGGGGCCAATTCTCCTTGTCTGCCGCAAACCAAAGATTCGCAAAATGGTAACCGACGTCCACCATCGCGTGGGACTGATCCGGGCCATTGTTGGTGCTCGGGGCTGATGGCGCCTTGGTGACCTCCGGCGCCCCCGTGGGTTTCTCCTCAGCGGAGGCTCGCGTTTCCACGATGCCAGATGGCCATTGGATAACCGCATTCAATAAGAAACCGAGGACTGCGCCGGTTCCTATCAGAGCGCTCGCGCGCAATGCAGTGCGTTTTTTCATCAGTGTCACCTTTCGTTTCTGTTTTTGTTCCGGGTTCATCTGCACAACCTGAAATCCTCTAAACAGATCGCGTGCCAAGCGGCGCGGCCATCGGGGAGCACGGCATTTACGGCCCAAAATGACAAGTGGGCCAGGCTGAGGGAAGGCCCGCCCTTACGAATATTCGTGAAACAACGAATTGTTCTCCGACTAATCGTGGACCGTCGTCGATGTCCGTGACCCCATGAGCAACCCAGCAACCCTTCAGAACTCGCTGTAAAACCGGAAGGAATCTCAGGAAGTGCCCCGGAAAAGCCGGTAGTTGGCGGCTTGGCACCCGACTTGCAATGACATCATTCCTGAACTGAACTTTGTATGAGCTTCACCTTAACCATTGACGGTTCGATCACCGAAGGGAAAGAGGAAGAGCGCTTGGTCGATCTCATCAATCGAGTGGGCGCGAAGCTTCCCCAGGTCTGCTACCACCCTCAACTCGGTCCCATCCAAAGCTGCGACACGTGCATGGTCGAGGTCGATGGCAAGCTGGTGAGGGCTTGTGCGGCCAAAGTGTCTTCCCGAATGGATGTCTCGACAAAATCCCCGAAAGCGGTAGCCGCGCAACGGGAAGCGTTCGACCGGATTCTTGGAAATCACATGCTCTACTGCACCGTCTGCGACAACAACAACGGGAATTGCACGGTGCACAACACAACCAAGCTGATGGCCGTCGAGCACCAGAAGATTCCATTCAAGACGAAGCCGTATGAGGTGGACAACTCGAACCCCTTTTACCGATA
>WNGK01005751.1_pt1 | contig 16744 bp, 14 predicted proteins | sample 5400601 | NCBI WGS metagenome assembly WNGK01 (sample SAMN13153376, study PRJNA577476) | soil metagenome | isolation source: 60 cm soil or saprolite under Garry oak tree replicate 1 | place: USA:California | collected 2016-06-15
CCATAACACAGCACCACGATCATTGGCGCGATCTTGAAGACGATGTCCATGTCGTGCTCGATGAAGACGACCGTAATCTTCTGCCGTTCCCAGAGTTCATAGACCTTGTCGATCATCCGCCAGCGTTCCTCGGTGCCCATGCCGGCGGTAGGCTCGTCAAGCAGCAACACCTTGGGATCGAGCACCAGGGCCAGCGCGATATCGAGCAGCTTCTGGTCGCCATGCGACAACGTCGCCGCGGTCCGGTCGCGCTTGCTGGCGAGGCCCAGCACTTCCATCGCCTGTTCGGCACGGTCTCGGGTCTCGGCGAGCGGAAATCGCCGATGCAGCACGCTGGCGCGGCGCTGATCGGCGCACACCGCGGCCAGCATCGTTTCGTGCACCGTGAGCGACGGGAAGATGCTCGCCACCTGAAAGGCCCGGCCGATGCCGTGACGCACGATGTCGGGCGGCGAGCGTCCTGCCATGTCGACGCCGTTGAGCAGGATGCGGCCGGAATCGGGCTTCAACGCGCCTGTGACCAGATTGAAGAACGTGCTCTTGCCGGCGCCATTGGGACCGATCACCGCGGTCAACGATCCCTCCGCAAAATTCAACGTGATATCGTCGGCCGCCTTGACGCCGCCAAACGATTTCGAGAGCTGCTGCACATCGAGCATCGCTTAGCCGTTCGCCTCCCGGAGGCCGCCATAGGTGCTCCACGACGTGCCGGCCAGCCACCCGCAATCAACGGGCACATTGGCGCCGGTCATCGCGGAAGCGGCATCGGACACCAGAAACGCCACCACACGTGCGATTTCAGCGGGATCCACCAGGCGGCGCAGCGCGGCATTGGCTGAAAGCGACGACACGTCGCGTTCACCGCGATCGATCGCGTTCTTCAGGGCTGGAGTGAGCGTATAGCCAGGCGACACCGCATTAACCCGCACACCGGAGGGTCCCCACTCCGCCGCGAGGCATTCGGTGATCGCGATCACCGCCGCCTTGGCCGGGGCGTAGGCATGCAATGGCATCGAGCGCATGCCGGCGATCGAGGCGATATTGACAATGCTGCCGCGCCTGCGGCCGATCATGCCCCTCGCAAAGGCGAGGCAGGCCACGTATGTGCCGCGCTGATCCACGCGCACGACATCATCCCATGCCGACATCGGCAGATCGTGCGGCCGTACCGGCACCTGAATGATGCCGGCGCTGTTGACCAGCACATCGACCGGCCCGCATTCGCGTTCAATCGCCGCTGCGCAGGCTTCGACACCATGCTCGTCGCCGACGTCAGCGGCATAGGCCCGACCGCCGATCTCCGCCGCAACCGCCTGGGCCTTGGCCAGGTCGCGATCAACGGCAATGACAAGATCGCCGTTCGTGGCGAGTTCGCGCGCGCAGGCTGCGCCAATGCCGCTGGCGCCTCCGGTCACCACGCTGATGCGCGCTTTCGTGGGGTCATTCATCTTGCATGCTCCGTCCCGCCGTCGCGCCGCTGCTCGTACCACTCGACCGCGAAATCCATCAGACCTTTGCGCAGGCCGATGGCGAAGAACAGGATGACGATGCCGAGCACGATGCCGTAATAGTCGGTCAGCCGGGTAACCGTATCATTGAGGATCAACAGCAGCACCGTCCCGGCCATCGGCCCAAGGAAGGTGGTGACGCCGCCGAGCATGTTGATGAAGATGCCCTCGCCCGAAATCGTCCAGTACGCGAATTCGGGATAGGCGCCCGACACGAACAGGCACATGATGATGCCGCCGGTCGAGGCAAACAGCGCCGCCAGCACGAAGATCGTCAGCTTGGCGCGCCAGACGTCGATGCCGACGAAGCTGGCGCGGCTGGCGTTGTCGCGGATCATGCGCAAGGTATAGCCGAACGGCGACTGCGCGATCTGCCGCATCAGCAGAAGTCCAATCGCCAGCAGCGCGCAGCTCACGATGTACAGATGCATATGGTTCGACAGATCGACGCCGAGAAACGCCGGGCGCGGAATGCCGCCGCGCAGGCCCTGATCGCCGCCGGTCAGCGAGGCCCATGACAGGATCAGGCTGTGGATCAGCATCTGAAACGCCAGCGTGACGAAGGCGAAGTAGATTTCCTTCAACCGTACGCAGATGGCGCCGATCACCGCGGAGACGATCGTCGTAATCAGCAGGGTGCCGATAAACGCGACCGGGATCGGCACGCCGGTGCGTTGCATGATGAGGCCGAACCCATACGCGCCGAGGCCGAAGAACATGCCGTGTCCGAAAGAAATCATGCCGGTGTAGCCGACCAAGAGATTAAGCGAGGTCGCGAACAGGCCGAACGCCGAGCAGCGGATCACGAAATCGAGCAGCGCCTTGCTGCTGAACAAAAACGGCAACGTGGCCAGTACGGCAAACGCGGCGACCGCAATCAGCACATCGAGGTAGCGCAAGCGCCTCGATCTGGCCTCGACGCGCGGAACGCCCAAAGATTCTGCGGCGCGTTGGCCGGCGCGTTCGGCCTGCAGCTCGGTCATGCCACTTCCTTGCCGAACAGTCCGGTGGGCCGGGCGACCAGCACGATCACCATGAACAGATACATCAGGCCGTCGGTGAACAACGGAAAGCCGAGCGATCCGAACGACCGAATCAGGCCGATCAGGAGCGCGCCGATCAGCGCGCCGAGGATCGAGCCCATGCCGCCGATCACGGTGACGATGAAGGATTCGATCAGGACCGAGAATCCCATGCCGGGCGTCAACGAGCGTACTGGTGCGGCGAGCGCGCCGGCAAGGCCCGCCAGCATGCCGCCGAGCGCAAACACGCCGCCATAGATCAGCCCGGTGTTGATGCCGAGCGCGGAGACCATCCCCGGATTATGCGCGGCGGCCCTGATCACCTTGCCGATCTTGGTGCGGGCAAGACCGACACCGAGGATCGCCGCGACCGCGAGCGCCACGCCGATCAGCAGCAGGTAATATGGCGGCACGACGCCGCCGGCGATGAACAGAGGCGGCACCTGGAACGCGGTGGGCATTCCCATCGACTTGAATTCCGGCCCCCAGATCAGCCGCACCACGTCATCGAAGATCAGGACAAAGGCGTAGCAGACCAGAAGCTGCATCAGCACGTCGCTGCCATAGACACGGCTCATGAACACGCGCTCGAACACAAGGCCAAGGATCGCGGTCCCGGCGGCGCCACAAAACATCGCCAGCGCAAAACTGCCGGTGACCTGATAGGCCGTCATCGCGAAATAGGCGCCAAACATGTAGAACGCGCCGTGGGTGAAATTCACGACCTTGAGCACGCCGAAGATCAGCGTCAGCCCGACCGCGACCAGAAATAACAGCATGCCAATGATGAAGCCGCTGGTGGTTTGCGTCACCAGACAGGCGGAGCTGGCAAGACAGCCGGTAAGCGCATCGAGGTCCAAAGAAGCTGTCCGTTACGGCGTGCCAGGTTGCGGTCTGCGATAAACCATTTCAACGGTGCGTGGAGGCCGCTCACGCACCCTCCACGTCCCGCTGATGTATCAGGTGTAACCCTTGGTCTTCTTCCACTCGGCTTCGAGGGCCAAAATCTGTTTCCAGTCGCCGCTCTTGACCTCAGGGACATAAGGCTCGTTAGGAATTGTAGTGCCCCAGCCGATCGCATAGCCGATCAGGGTCTGGTCCTCGGCCCGCATGGTCACGGTGCCGTCGGCGCCGAACGGCGATTTGATGGTCAGACCACGCATCGCGTCCGCGATCTTCTTGCCATCGGCGGAGTTGGCCTTCCTCGAGGCCTCGGCCGTCAGCATTATCGCTGTCGCATTCTCCCACGACCAGTTGGTCGGATACTCGTTGAACTTCGCCTTGTAGGCGTCGCCCCAGGCGGCGTTCTCGGCGGTCGCCGGATAGGTCTTGATGTAACGGTTGCCGGAGTGGATGCCCTTCGGCAGGTTTTTCACCACCGTCAACGCCGTGTAGTCCGCCATGTTGACGGCGAACACCTCCATCTGGCTGAACATCGCGTAAATGTTGGCCTGATCGATGTAGGACGTCAGATCACCGCCCCACAGCGCGGAATACATGGCCTGGGGTTTCGCCTGCAAGATCTTGGTCACGACCTCGGTGTAATCGGGCTGGAAAAGTTTGGGCCAGGAGTCGCTGATAATCTCGACGTCTGGCGCGAATTGCTTGAGGTAGTAGACAAACTCTCCTGTCGTGTCGCGACCGTAGGCATAGTCCGGCGAGCAGGTTGCCCATTTCTTCAATCCCTTCGCTTTGGCGATGGCCGCTGCATAGCCGCCACCGACGATCGAATCGTGCACGCCCTGGCGCGCGGAACGAAACGCGTTGGGAATGTGCTGCTTCGGATCGGCCGTCAGCGAAGACGTCTCCGAGTTGGTATGGATGCAGAAGACGCCGAGATCGCGCGCGACCTCATGCACCGCGAACGCACCGGACGAGGCCTCGGCATCGAGGAGAAGTTCGCAGCCATCGGTGTTGACGAGTTCGCGCGCGACCCGGGCCGCTTCCTGCGGCTGGCCCTTGGAGTCGCGGATCACCATCTCGATCTGCCGTCCCGCTAGCCCGCCGGCGGCGTTGACCTTGTCGACCTCGATCATCGCGCCGTTGCGCGACGAGGTTCCGAGTTGCGCCACGCGGCCGGACAGGATCGTCGGCATTCCGATCTTGATGGTCTTGGCTTGCGCGCGCGCCACCCATGGTGTCGCGATCGTCACGGCGCCGGCGCCCATCAGCGCCAGCGTCGACCGCCGGCTCACGCCCGGCTTGCTGGTCTTTGTCATCCTGCCTCCTCGACGTCTGCGCGTCCCGTAAATCCCTGCCGGAGATCGTATGGTCTCCATGGCGGTGAGAATTTCAGAGAAAACGGGATGACGTCAAGGCAAATATGAATTACGAGTCAGAATTCATAATGCGCACTTCGCCAGCTTTCGGAGTGCAGATTGGGCCGTTCTGGCGTTCCATGATCAATCTATCGAGCTTCATCGCATTTCACGCCCGCCAAACGCCGCAGCGCTGTGCGCTGAAATACCGCGGCCAAGAAATCTCCTATGCGGCTTTCAACGAACGAATCCGGATCGTCGGCGGCTGGCTGGCCTCACGCGGGATCGGTCCGGATGACGTCGTCGCGGTGCTGATGAAAAACAGCGCGGCCTTTCTCGACATCGCCTTCGCGGTGAGCCATATCGGCGCGATCTTCCTGCCGATCAATTACCGGCTGGCCTCGAGCGAGATCGCCTACATCGTCGAAAATTCCGGCGCGCGCCTGCTCGTCGCCGACGAAGAATTGAGCGCAAGTGCGGCGGGACCCGCGCCCGTCGTCCTGGTCGATGTAACAGCGCAATCAAACGCCACCCGCCTTGCACCGGACGCGAAGCCGGCAGCGGCGCATCGCCGGCTTCCGTCCGACCTGATGCGGCTGATGTACACCTCCGGCACCACCGACCGGCCGAAGGGCGTGATGCTGACCTACGAGAACATCTACTGGAAATCGGCGGATCATGTGCTGGCGCTCGGCCTCGGCCGCAATACAAGGCTGCTGGTCGCCGGCCCGCTCTATCATGTCGGCGCCCTCGATCTTCCCGGCATTGCCGTGCTGTGGCAGGGCGGAATGCTCAGCATTCAGCGCGATTTCGATGCGGCGCAATGCCTGGCTGCTATCGAAGCCGACCGGCTTGACGGGGCTTGGCTCGCGCCGGTCATGACCACGTCCATCCTCACCTGCCCGGATCGCGAACGCTATGATGTGTCCAGCCTGCGATGGACCATCGGCGGCGGCGAAAAAACTCCGGAAGCGCGCATTCGCGCCTTCTCGCAATATTTCACCAACGCCCGCTACATCGACGCCTACGGCCTGACCGAAACCTGCGGCGGCGACACTTTCATGGAGCCCGGCCTTGAGATCGCGAAAATCGGGTCGACCGGCCGCCCCGTCGCCCATGTCGAGATCGAAATCCGCGACGATGCGGGCAATCGCCTGGCGCCTGGCGACAACGGCGAAATCTGCCTGCGCGGGCCGAAGGTCACGCCCGGCTACTGGAAGGACCTTGCGAAAACCGCGGCCGCGTTTTTCGGCGATTGGTTCCGCAGCGGCGATGTCGGCTATCTCGACGGCGACGGCTTTCTCTATCTCACCGACCGCAAGAAGGACATGATCATTTCCGGCGGCGAGAATATCGCGTCCTCCGAAGTCGAACGCGTCATCTACGAACTGCCGCAGGTGCGCGAAGTCGCGGTCATCGGCATGCCCGACGCGCGCTGGGGCGAGCGGCCTGTCGCCGTCATCGTGCTTGCCGACAGCGCGACGCTGGAACTGCCTGCCCTGACCGAGCATTGCCGCAAACGTCTGGCGTCATTCAAGGTGCCCAAACAGCTTATCATTCGCGATAGCCTGCCGCGCAATCCATCGGGCAAGGTACTCAAGCGCGTGCTGCGCGCCGAACTTGAGGCCAGCGCATGACGCAGGAACCCGAAGCGACCTCTGGGAAAGTTGCAAAACTCAATCGCGTCGAGCGCAATGCGTGGACCAAGCGCAAGATTTTCGACGCCGCCACCAGGATCGTCGGCAAATACGGTTACGCCGAGGCCTCCGTCGCGCGCATCACCGAAGAAGCCGGCGTCGCGCAAGGCACGTTTTACAATCATTTCGAGAAACGTCAGGAATTGCTCGATCAATTGCTGCCTAAAATCGGGCTGGACATGGTGCGCTTCATCCGCGACCGAACCGGAACGGCGCACGCGGCGAAGCAGGAAATCGAGCGGTTTGGCGCCTTCTTCGATTTCATCCGCGAGGTGCCCGAATTCCTGCGCATTCTCAACGAAGCCGAATTCTTTGCGCCGACCGGTTACCAGAAGCATCTCGACAATATTTCCACCGCCTATGTTCGAATCCTCCGGCGCGCGCGGCATGCCGGCTCGATCGACGACTTCAGCGACGAGGAATTCGAGGCCATCGTTCACATGTTCATGGGCGCACGCGGCTACCTCAGCCGCCGCTATTCCTATGCCGACGGCGCCGCCGCCGCGGTGCCGGATCATGTGATCTCGGCTTACGAGAAGCTGATTACCCGCGGACTATTCACCCCGCGCGGCGAGGACAAGCAACCATGACCGCGCCTGACGGCATTGTACTGGTGACCGGCGGCAGCCGCGGGATTGGCGCGGCCACCGCGGCCCTGCTCGCGCAGCAGGGGCAGCGCGTCGTCATCGTCGATATCGCGCCCGAAGCCCTCATTGGCACGCAGACGATGCTTTGGCCTGATGCGTTCGACGTTGCCAGCGAGACCGGAGTCGTGAGCGGCATCGCAGCGATCGAAGCCGCCCATGGTCCAATATCAGGCCTTGTCAATGCCGCCGGCGTGTTCGGCAAAATGCACGCGGCGGAACGCGTGCGCATGGACAATTGGGATCGAGAAATCAACATCGATTTGCGCGGCACCTTTCTGGTGGCACGCAGCGTCGGCGAGCGAATGGTGCAGCGGCGGCATGGCACGATCGTCAATGTCGCTTCCGTCGCGGGCATGACGTCCGGTCCGATCCATGCCTATACGGCGGCAAAGGCTGGCGTCATCCAGATAACGCAGACGCTCGCGGCGGAATGGGGCCGCGCCGGCGTGCGGGTCAACGCCGTGTCTCCTGGCTTTACGCGCACCGTCGCGCTGGAGGCGGGAATTGCATCGGGCGCGCTGGATAAAGACCGCCTCGCGCGCAACACCGCGATGAACCGGCTGGTTGAGCCGATCGAGGTTGCCCACGCGATTGCGTGGCTGCTCGGACCGACGAGCAGCGGCGTGACCGGAATCAACCTGCCGGTCGACGCCGGATTTATCGCTGGCTCGACATGGGACGCCTATGGCGGATTGCGGGAAACTCCGGGAACGCAGGATGTAAGACCATGAACATTGAGACGCCGCGCAAGAAGCTCGATCTGACATCGGCCATCGCCGAGGGCGATATCCGCGTCTTACTGATGGTTCTGGTTCATATGACCGGAGACGTCCGGTGGCTGGAGCCTCCTTACAAGCCCAGGCGCGACGTCCGCCTGATCCCGGATCCGGAAGCCGGTGTGCCCAAGGAAATCCAGCACGAAATCCGCGCCGCGGTCCTCAACTTGTTCGCAAACGGCGAGCCCAAGCCTGCGATCACCGATCCCGGCAATGAGCTGATGCTGAAAATGATGCGCGCCTGCCTCGGCGAAAACGTCACACCGGAATACGCGCCGTTGATGCGCGAGGAAATGGGATTCATTGCCCGCGATGTGCGCTGGGCAAAGCAGCCGGCGAGCGAACAATTGCAGCAGCAGCACGTCCTGATCGTCGGCGCCGGAGTCTGCGCCATCGCGCTTGGCGTCGCGCTCGGCCGGCTCGGTATCCCCTACACAATTGTCGAGAAGAACGACGAACTTGGCGGCACCTGGTACGTCAACCGGTATCCCGGCTGCGGCGTCGATACGCCTAATCATTCCTACTCGTTCTCGTTCGGCGCGCGCAACAACTGGACCCGTTATTTCGCGCAGCGCGAAGAACTGCTGGACTATCTCAAGAAGGTCGCGCTCGAACATGACGTTCGCAGCCACATCCGCTTCAACACCCGACTGACCTCGTCGCGCTGGGACCAGACCAGACGCCGCTGGATCTCGACGCTGGAAACCGACGAGGGCGTGGAGGATTTCGAGTCGGCGATCCTGGTCAGCGCGATCGGCCAGCTCAACGATCCATCGCCGGCTCATTTCAAGGGTGAACAGGATTTTGCTGGCCTGATGCTCCATTCCGCGCTGTGGTCGGACGACATCAAGCTCGGCGGCAAACGCGTGGCAGTGATCGGCACAGGCGCCACCGCGATGCAGCTCGTGCCTTCGATCGCCGATCGCGTGGCTTCCATCACGGTATATCAGCGGTCGGCGCAATGGTCGCGTCCGGTCGCGGGCTATTCCGATCCCATCAGCGAAGGCGCGCGATGGCTGCTCGCGCATCTGCCGTTTTACGTGCAATGGTATCGCTTCAACATGTTCTGGCGCTATGGCGACGGGCTGCTGCCCTTCCTGCGCAAGGACCCGGACTGGCCGCATCCCGATCGCGCCGTCAACAAAGGCAATGACCGGCATCGTCAGGAGCTGACGGACTTCATATTGTCCGAGCTGAAGGACCGGCCCGATCTGATCGAGAAATGCGTGCCCACCTACCCGCCCTATGGCAAGCGCATCCTGCTCGACAACGGCTGGTTCCGAACGCTGACCAAGCCGCATGTCGAGCTGGTCACCGAACCCATCGACCACTTCGCGCCAGATGGCATCGTCACTGCCGACGGTACATTGCGGCCGGCGGATGTCATCGTGATCTCGACAGGCTTCAAGGTCACCGAAATGGCGGCGCGTCTCAATATCACCGGGAGCGGCGGCAAGAAACTCAGGGATGCCTGGGCCAACGACAATCCGACCGCCTATCTCGGCCTCACCGTGCCGGATTTTCCGAATTTCTTCTGTATGCTCGGCCCCAATGCCGGCCCGGCGCATGGCGGCAGCGTGATCTTCCAGTCCGAATGCCAGTCACGTTACATCACCGCATGTCTCGTCGACATGATCGAGCATGGTCTGGCCGCCATCGACGTTCGCCAGGACGTCCATGACCAGTATGTCCGCGAGGTCGACGTCGAACACGAGCAAATGATCTGGACCCATCCGGGAATGACGACCTACTACCGGAACAAGCAGGGCCGGGTATTTTCCGCAATGCCGTGGCGGTTTGTGGACTATTGGCGGATGACACACGATGCGGACTTAAGCCAGTATCGTCAGACGAAGGCCTGACGATCGTCAAGAAGGGATCCGCGATGCCAAAACCGCGCGTACGAATCTACACCGACTACAAGAGCCCCTACGCTTTCGTCGCCAACAAGCGGCTCTTCGAACTTGAAGAGAAGCACGGCGTCGAACTCGAATGGCTGCCCTACACGCTCCGCATCCCCGAATTCATGGGGACGGTGGAGGAGCGCACGCCGCATTTCTGGCGCAAGGTGCGGTACGCCTACATGGACGCGCGACGCTATGCCAACGCGCAAGGACTCACCATGAAAGGGCCGCGGCGAATCTACGATGCCTTCTATTCCAGTGCCGGCATGCTGTTCGCGCAGCGCCATGGCCTGTTCCGGCCCTACCATGACACAGTGTTCAGGCGCTTCTGGAGTCACGACCTCGAAATCGACGAATTATCTGACATATCCGGCGTGATCGCTGACGTCGGCGGCTCACAGAAGGATTTCGAAGCTTACGTCAACGGCCCGGCGCGCGACGAGCACGACCGCATCATCGACGAGGCGGAAGCCCTCGGCGTGTTCGGCGTGCCCACCATGGTCTTCAACGGCGAATTGTTCTGGGGCGGCGACCGCATCGACATGCTGATCGAGCGCATCAAGCAACCAGAGACGATCGCGGCGGCGCTGGGAAGCCGGCATCGAGCCTGAGACGGCCGTTGCCGCCACCCGCGCCCGATGCCATTAATTATTTTGCGACGAGATGTTCCCAGCACCCGGTGCGCTCAAGCACAGGCCGCAGCGCCGCTCGGTGCTCTGCATCCAACGATACAAATTTGCCGCGGATGAGATCGAGGCATTTGACCTGATACTTGAACGGCGACAGGGCATAGGGCAGGCCCCAGACATTGATCTCCAGCCGCTCGACGCCTTTCGCAAAGGCTTGCGCGTTGGCGACAAGAAACGGCAGATAGAGTTCGCCGGCAATCCTGAGCAGCGCCTCCGCCATGCCCGACAGCGCTAGCTCTCGCGGATACCACTGCCCGTCGACGCCGGAGGCGTCGTCCAGCCGCCGTGTCCAGTGATCGGTAAAGGGTGCTTTTTCCCGCATGATCCGCATCGGGGTGGGATCGGTCGCCAATTCGCTCAATTGGCCGAACCATGCAAAATCCGCCAGCGATGGCCGGCTTCCGAAAATGTATTTTGTCATACCGACGTGGGGTTCGAACGCGGCGAGAATGCGGTGGTAGCTTAATTCCAGCAACGGCTTGTTCTCGGCGGTGGCGCCGAGAATGGACATTCGCGATATCTGCCTGCGGCGAAACTCTTCGATTTCTTCCGCGCTTCCGGGCTCGGCGTCCGACACCGACCATTCCTCACCTGCCCATCGCGACACATAGGCCTGGTCTTCCGGACCCCACCATCGATAGAGAAAGAGCGGTTTCACGGCCCATTCGTCGGCGAGGTCTTCCAGCAGATCGCAAACGAACGCGACCGCCTTATCTTCGGGAATGACCGAGCGATCCGAATGCCGGGTTTCCAGATCGTACGCCAGCATCGTGGTTTCGCCGCGAAAACTTCCATCGGGGTATTGAAGAACCGGAATCAGATTTGGCCGCAGGTGCTCGGTCTGTTTCCGCAGCGCCTTGGTCATGATGACCCAATCGAACGGAATCCTCCGGTAACGCAACAGCGCCCGCAGCTTGATCGCGTAAGGCGACGCCGTGGATCCGATCAGCCGATAGCGTCCCTCATTCATGCAAATATCCCGACCAGGCGCGACCGCTCCGACTGCGTTCCACCTCCGCCACGTGCTTTCTGCCTAGCGCAGGCCTGGACCTCACGCAACCGGTCAGCGCTTTCGCTGAAGGGAACGGAAAACCGGCGAGCTCTGCATTTTACGAAGGCGGACCGTCGTCCAGGTGAACACGGCGGACCTTGTTGTATCGCGTGAAATCATCCCTAATGCTTGCAAAGTCCCGCAAGAATAAACGCAGACGGAAGCCAAAGGGAGAAGCGTGATGAAGGGGCCCAAGGACGATTCCGGCTTGACCGACAGAGTGGCCATCGTAAGTGGCGGCGGTGCTGTGGGCGACGGCATTGGCAACGGCAGGGCGGCGGCAATCCTGCTGGCACGCGCGGGTACCAAGGTGCTGGTGGCCGATCTCGACCTTAGGCTTGCCGAACGCACGGTTGAAATGATCCTGGCTGAGGGCGGGACAGCGGCAGCAATGGCCTGCGACGTCACCAGGGAAGCCGACTGCCAGCGGATCGTCGAAGCCGCCGTCGACCGTTGGGGCCGGCTCGATTTCCTCGACAACAATGTCGGTATCGGCAGCCGCGGCAGCGTCGTCGACGAGAAGCCCGAGCAATATCGCCGCGTGATGCAAATCAACGTCGAGAGCATGTTTCTGCTCTCCAGGCACGCGGTTCCAGCCATGATCAAGACCGCCAAGGGCGGCGCCATCGTCAATATCTCGTCGATTTCAGCACTTCGGCCGCGCGGGCTCACCACTTACACGACCTCGAAAGCCGCGGTCATCGGACTGACCCAGGCGATGGCGGTCGATCACGGCCGCGACAACATCCGGGTCAACTGCATCTGCCCCGGTCCGATGTATACGCCGATGGTCTATGCTCACGGCAGCGGCATGAGCGAGGCCGCTCGCGCTCAGCGCGCCAATGCCTCGCTGCTGAAAACCGAGGGAACCGGCTGGGACGTCGGCCACGCCGTGAAGTTCCTGCTCAGCGACTACGCCCGCTACATCACCGGCCAGGTTCTCGTGGTCGACGGCGGCGTTACGCTGCAAGGCCCCGAACGCGATTCAAGGGATCATTGATCACTTCATAAAGAGCCACAAGGAGGAACAACAAGATGGCCCGCCTGCCCTATCTCGAGGCCGACCAGGTCGCGCCCGAATATCGCGACATGCTCAAGCGCAACACCAACCTGCACAAGCTCTTGGTCAACTCGCCCGATATGGCGCGCGCCTTCAACGGCGTCGGCGGCTACATCCGCTTCAAGAGCAAACTCGACCCGCGGCTGCGCGAACTCGCAATCCTGCAAGTCGGCTGGATGGAGAAATCGGAATACGAATTCACCCATCATGTGAAGATCGGCAAGGAGTTCGGCGTCACCGATGAGGATATCGCTGGGCTGTTGGCCGAGACCGAGGGCAAGCCCTCTCACCTCGAGCCGCTGGCCAAGGCCATCCTGAAAGGCGCCCGCGAGATGGTGCGCGAGCTCGCGATGTCGGGTTTAACCTTCGCCGAGATCAAGAAGGAACTCAGCGACGAGCACATGACCGATCTCGTGCTCACCATCGCCTTCTATTGCGCCGTGGTCCGCGTGCTCGCTACCATGAAGATCGACAACGAACCCACAACGGCCGCGCCACGGCCCTCACCTTCGCGCGCGAAGGCGCCAAGGTTATGTGCGTGGATCACAATATCGAGTCGGCCCAGGAAACGGTCGACATGATCGGCGCCAAGGGGGGCATGGCGGTGGCATTCAAGGCCGATGTCACCAGGCAGACCGAGCTCAAGGACATGGTTGCCGATGCGCACAGCCGCTGGGGCAGCATCGATATCCTGCATAATAATGTAGGCGTCAGCATCGCGGGCGGCGACGCCGAGCTGCTCGACATCACCGAGGAAGCGCTCGACCGCTGTGTCGCGATCAACCTCAAGAGCTGCATCTTCGCCGCCAAACACGTGATCCCGATCATGCGCCAGCAGAACAGCGGCGCCATCATCAACATCTCCTCGATGGCTGTCATCACCACCTATCCCTATGTCGCCTACAAGGCGACCAAATCGGCGATGGTCGCTTTCACCGAGCAGCTCGCCTACCAGAACGCCCCGTACGGCATTCGCGCCAATGTTATCCTGCCCGGCCTGATGAACACGCCGATGGCGGTCGATACCCGCGCCCGCGAATTCAAGAAGAGCCGCGCCGAGGTCGAGGCCGAGCGCGACGCGAAAGTGCCGCTGCGCAAGAAGATGGGCACTGGCTGGGACGTCGCCAACGCCGCGCTGTTCCTGGCTTCCGACGAAGCCAGCTTCATCACCGGCGTCACCCTGCCGGTGGACGGCGGCGCCAGCGTGCGGCGGGGTTAGCAATCAAGAAAAGACGGAGGAACCTGCTCATGGCCCCCATCACTCAGGACCGACCCGAACGGCCGCCGGAGGTTGGCGCGGTTTTCGACGCTGTCGTCGTGGGTGCCGGCTTTGCCGGCATGTACATGCTGCACCGCCTTCGCGGGCTTGGCTTTTCGGCACGTGTCTATGAAGCGGGCGGCGGTGTCGGTGGCACGTGGTACTGGAACCGCTATCCGGGCGCTCGCTGCGACGTCGAAAGCATGCAGTATTCCTTCTCGTTCTCCGAAGAGCTGGACCAGCAGTGGGACTGGTCGGAAAAGTACGCGCCGCAGCCCGAGATCCTTGCTTACGCCAACCATGTCGCCGACCGTTTCGATCTCCGCCGGCACATTCGGTTCGACACGCGTGTCACAGCGGCCACTTTCGACGACACCGCGAAGTCCTGGCGCATCGAAACCGACCGCGGCGACCATGTCACCGCGAAGTTCTGCATCATGGCGGTCGGCTGCCTGTCGGCGGCGAACCGTCCGCCCTTCAGAGGACGCGAGGAATTCCGCGGCCCGATCTATCACACCGGCGAATGGCCCCATGAAGGGGTGGACTTTACCGGGCTTCGCGTCGGCGTGATCGGTACGGGTTCCTCGGCGATCCAGTCGATTCCGATCATCGCGCAGCAGGCTTCCGCGCTGACGGTGTTCCAGCGCACCGCCACCTATTCCGTGCCGGCCTGGAACGAAAAGCTGACGCCGGAATATCGGAAGACCATCAAGGCCGACTATCCGGCGCTGCGCGCCAAAGCGCGTGCACGGCCAACCGGCTTCTATTTCCCGTTCAACATGAAGCCCGCGCTGGAAGCCACGCCAACGGAACGCGAGCGGCAATATCAGGAGGCCTGGGAACGCGGCGGTCTGCCCTTCCTCGGCGCCTACGGCGACCTTCTGTTCGAGAAGGCCGCGAACGACACCATCGCCGAGTTCGCGCGCCGCAAGATTCGCGAGCTCGTCAAGGACCCAACGACGGCCGAGCTGCTGTGCCCGGACAACGTGTTCGGCTGCAAGCGCCTATGCGTCGATACCGGCTACTTCGAGACCTATAATCTTCCGCATGTAAAGCTGGTCGACGTGTCCAAAACGCCAATCGAGCGCTTCACGGCGCAGGGCATCGAGGTTGACGGCGTCGAATACCCACTGGACGCGATCGTCTGCGCGACGGGCTTTGCAGCGATGACAGGGTCATACGACAGAATGCGGATCACCGGCCGCGATGGCGCGACCCTCGCCGAGAAATGGCGGGCAGGCCCGCGCGCCTATCTCGGCGTTGCCTCGACAGGATTTCCCAACCTGTTCACGATCACCGGACCGGGCAGTCCGTCGGTGCTGGCGAGCATGATCCAGGCGATTGAGCAGCACGTCGACTGGATGGTGGACTGCATGGCTCACATGCGCGACACTGGGGCGGCGACGGTCGAGCCGATCCAGCATTACGAGGATGAATGGGTCGAGCACGTCAATGAGGTCTCCAAGGTCTCGCTCAGGTCAACCTGCAGTTCCTGGTATGTCGGCGCAAATATCCCGGGGCGCCCGCGGGTCTTCGTGCCCTATATCGGCGGTTTTCCGGTCTACGTTCAAAAGTGCAACGAGGTCATGACCAACGGGTTCGAAGGTTTTATCGTTGAGGGAGCCGATGCCCGCAACGAAGCGCCGCGCGTGCGCCTGACCGAACGATGGCGCGTTCCGCTCGACATCGATGTCATTTCGCCCGCGGCCATCGCGGCAAGGCGCGTGCCCGTGGTTTGAGGAGCAACAACACATGGCCGCCTCACGCGAAACGCAAGCTCCGCCCGATGCGGCGCCAGCACTCGACTACGATGCCATCATCATCGGGGCGGGCATGTCGGGCATGTACCAGCTCTATCGATTGCGCGAACTCGGGATGCGGGTGCGCGTGTTCGAGGCCGGCACCGGCGTCGGCGGCACCTGGTATTGGAACCGCTATCCGGGCGCGCGCTTCGATTCCGAAAGTTACTCCTACGGCTACTCGTTTTCGAAGGAGCTGCTGGAGGAATGGAGCTGGTCCGAGCACTTCGCCGGCCAGCCGGAAACGCTGCGCTACCTCAATCTCGTCGCCGACAAGTTCGACCTCCGCCGCGACATCCAGTTCCGCAGCACGGTCACTGCGGCAATCTATGACGAGCAAACGCGCAGCTGGAACGTCACGCTGGCGGACGACAGCCGCTTCCGCACGCGCTTCCTGATCACCGCCATTGGCCCACTCTCCACCCCCACCATGCCGCGGATCGAGGGCGTGGACGCGTTCCAAGGCCAATCATTCCACACCGCCAGATGGCCGCATGAGCCGGTCGACTTCACGGGCCAACGGGTGGCGGTGATCGGAACCGGTGCGACCGGCGTGCAGACCATCCAGACCATCGCCAAGTCCGTCGGGCACCTGACCGTTTTTCAGCGCACGCCGAACTGGTGCGCGCCGCTGCACAACGGCAAGATCAACGCGGAGACGCAACGGGAGATCAAGTCCGGCTATCCGGAGATGTTCAGGCGATGCCAGGAGACCTTCGCCTGCTTCCTGCACACGCCCGATCCGCGCGGGACTTTCGAGGTATCGGATGAGGAGCGCGAAGCCTTCTTCGAAAAGTTGTATGCCGAGCGCGGCTTCGGTATCTGGCAGGGTAATTTCCGTGACATCCTGGTCGACCGGAAGGCGAACGCTGTTATCAGCGGCTTCGTGGCGAGGAAGATCCGCCAACGGGTGAACGATCAACAGGTGGCGGAAAAGCTGATTCCGAAGAATCACGGCTTCGGCACTCGCCGACTGCCGCTCGAGACTTTCTACTATGAGGCCTACAACCGGGACAATGTCGAGCTGGTAGACATCACGGAAACGCCGATCGAGCGGATCACGCCTGATGGCATC
>WNGK01003607.1_pt1 | contig 16729 bp, 12 predicted proteins | sample 5400601 | NCBI WGS metagenome assembly WNGK01 (sample SAMN13153376, study PRJNA577476) | soil metagenome | isolation source: 60 cm soil or saprolite under Garry oak tree replicate 1 | place: USA:California | collected 2016-06-15
CCGGGGGGCCCTGGAGGCCGCGGAGGAGCTGGCCGGGCGTTCGGTGCTGGACGCCTTCAGGGTCCTGTGGTCCCGGCTGCCCCATGGCCGCCGCCTGGTGGAGGCCGGGTCCGGGGCCGCCTCGCTCCGGGCCCAGCGGGACCTCGACGCGGTGGTGGCGTTCGCCGACGAGGTGGCCCGGGCGGGAGACCGAACGGACCCGTCCACGGCGGCCTTCCTCGAGTTCGTCGAAGCGGGCGACGAGGGGCCCGGCCTGGTGTCGGGGCCGGCGGAGCGGGGCCGGGGGGCGATCGGCGTGCTGACCGCCCACGCCACCGCGGGAGCCGAGTTCGACACGGTGGTGGTGGCCGGCGCGGTGGAGGGTGCCTTTCCCAGCCTGTCGCGCCCCGAGCCCATGTTCGATCCCGGCCTCCTGGACGGAGCCATCAGCCAGTCCGAACGGAACCGCCTGCGGCTGGCGGACGAACGACGGCTGTTCGACGTGGTGCGGTCGCGGGCTCGACGGCGGGTGCTGTTCACCGCCAGCGGGCCCCACGGCGACGGCCCGCCCGGCGACGGCAACGGCTCCGACCTCACCGTGCGGTCTCGGTTCGTCTCCGAGATCGGCGTGGCGTGGACGGCCGCCCCGGCGAGGCCGTTCGCCGTGCCACTCACCGTCGAGGAAGGGGCGGCGCTGTGGCGTCGCTCGCTGGCCGACCCCGCCGCCCCGCAGCCCAGCCGGCTGGCCGCGATGGACGGTCTGCTCGCCCTGGGACCGTGGGCCGACCCACGGCGATGGTGGTTCCAGCGGGACTGGACCGGCACCGACCGACCGCTCCACGAGTCCATCAGGACCTCGTATTCGAGGCTGGACACGCTGGAGAACTGCGAGCTCCAGTTCGTCCTGGCGCAGGAGCTGGGGCTCGAACGCGGGGCCGGGTATCACGCCTGGGTCGGCGCGCTGGTGCACGAGCTGATCGAGGAGTTCGACGCCCTGCCGCAGCCGCGGTCGCTCGAGGCGATGGTCGAAGCGGCCGAGGCGAGGTGGCGGCCCGCGGAGTTCCCCTCCCGGGCGGTGTCCGAGGCGTTCCGCGGGCTGGTGACCGAGACGATCCTGCCGGCCTGGCACCGCGAGTACGGAGGCACGGACTCGCTGGTGCGGGAGCAGCGGTTCGAGTTCGAGTTCGACGGGGCCACCGTCACCGGCTACATCGACCGGATCGGCCCGGCCGGAAAGGGGACCCAGATCACCGACTTCAAGACCGGGAAGTCGCGGAACGCCGCCTCCGCCGGGGAGAACCTCCAGCTCGGGATGTACTACCTCGCGGTCAACCTGGCTCCCGAGCTGGCCCCGTACCGGCCGGTGCGCGCCGTTGAGCTGGCGTTCCTGCGGGACCTGGACCGGGCGGGGGCCATCGCCCGGACCAGCCTCCCGCTCACGTTCAAGGAGGAGCCGCCCTTCCGCGAGGCCATGACCGAACGGCTGCACGGCCTCGTGGCCAGGCTGCGCGAGTTGGTCGAGATCGAACGCTATCGGCCGAACCCCAAGGCGGACTGCCACTTCTGCCAGTTCAAGACGCTGTGCCCCCTGTTCCCCGAGGGGGCGCCGCTGTTCTCGGAGGCGCAGTCGTGACGCGTGGGGTCACCCGGCCGGCCGTGGCCCACCCGCCGGAGATCGTGGCGGCCATGGGGGCCGACCCCACGGCCGAGCAGTGGAGGGCCATCTCGATGCCGCTGGAGCCCTACGTCGTCGTGGCGGGGGCGGGCTCCGGCAAGACCTCGGTGATCGCGGCGAGGGTGGTCTATCTGGCGTTGGTCGCCCTGGGCCGGATCGACCCGGGGCACGAGGGTGTCCTCCCGGGGAACGTCCTGTGCCTCACGTTCACCAACAAGGCCACGGAGAACCTGATGCTGCGGGTCCGGCGGGCGCTGTCCGCCCTCGACCTGGCCGAGGGGGAGGAGCCGGCGGTCCTCAACTACCACGGGTTCGCCGCGCAGGTCATCGAGCGGCACGGCCTGCTGGCCGGGATCGAGAGCGGGCGGCGCGTCCTCACCGGCGCCCAGCGGGCGGAGCTGTGCGCCCGGGTGCTCGACGACGCGAGCATCTCCTTCGAGCAGCTCACGGTGGAGTGGCAGCCCACCGTGGTCGGCAAGATCCTCGACCTGGCCGATCAGATGGCGAACCACTGCCGGACGGCCGACCAGGTGATCACCTTCAACCAGGGCCGCCTCCCCGCGCTGGGCCAGCACCGCAGCGAACGGGCCCGCATGGCGGCCTCCGAACGCATCGAGCTGGCCCGGGCCGTTCAACGGTTCCAGGAGCTGAAGGCGTCGCTCGGCGTGATCGACTTCGGCGACCAGATCACGCTGGCCCTCGACATCGTGCGCCGCTTCCCGCAGGTGGCGACGGACTACCGGGGCCGGTTCCACGCGGTGGTCCTCGACGAGTACCAGGACACGAACGTGGCCCAGGCCGCCCTCATCTCCTCGATCTTCGGCCGAGGGTTTCCGGTGGCCGCGGTGGGCGACCCCGACCAGAACATCTACGCCTGGCGGGGGGCCAGCCTGTTCAACCTGCTCCAGTTCAGCACGGAGTTCCCCAGGACCGACGGCTCCCCCGCGGAGAAGCTCCCGCTGTACACGAACTTCCGCTCGGGGGCGGCGATCCTGGAGGGGGCCGACCGGATCATCGCGCCGCTCCCGGTGTCCCAGCGGCCGGACCCCGACAAGAGGCTGGTCCCGTGGCCCGAACGGGGGGAGGGCCAGGTGGTGCTGAGGCGCCTCGGCGACGAGTGGACCGAGGCGAGCTGGATCGCCGACCGAATCGTGGAGCTCCACTCCTCCGACCCGGCCGGCAACCCCTGGTCCGCCTTCGCCGTGCTGTGCCGGAAGAGCCGGCTGTTCGTCCCGCTGGAGCGGGCCTTCGCCGAACGGGGCATCCCGGTGGAGATCGTGGGGCTGGCCGGGCTGCTCAAGCTTCCCGAGGTGGTGGAGATCCTGGCCTACGCCCGGGCCGTGGCCGACCCGTTCGCCGCGGTGAGCTTCGCCCGGATCCTGCTGGGGCCCCGGTACCGGGTGGGGTTCAAGGACCTGGCCCGGGTGGCGGCGTGGGCCAAGGACAAGAACGTGCGCCTGCGGGACGAGGACGACGACGAGACGGCGCCGTTCCTGTTCGCCGAGGCCTTCGAGCACCTCGACGAGGTGACCTTCCTCTCCGACGAGGGTCGGGCCCGGCTGGAGGAGTTCCGGGCCGAGCTGGCGTCGTTCCGGGCCGAGGCGGGCCGAACGGTGGGGGAGTTCCTCGCCGAGATCGCCCGCCGGACGGGCCTTCTGGCGGAGGTCGACGCGGCTCCCGACGAGGCGTTCGGACGCTCGGTCCGGCGGAACGTGGCCGCGTTCCTGGACGAGGTCCGCGCCTTCTCCCCGCTGGAGGGCGAGCTCACCCTGCGGGCGTTCCTCGACTACGTGGACGCCGTGGACGAGGGCGAACGGCAGGAGTGGTCCCCGGTCCAGCCGAGCGAGGAGGACTCGGTGAAGGTCATGACGATCCACGTGGCCAAGGGGCTGGAGTTCGACACGGTGTTCGTGCCGGGGTTCGCCAAGGGGATCCTTCCGGACGCCCGGGTGCAGAACAACCCGGCGGAGAAGGGCCGGTCGCTGGACTTCGAGCTGCGGGGGGACGCCGAACTCCTGCCGAAGTTCGACGGCGTCCTGGCCCACTTCTACCAGGCGCTCCGGGAGCAGGCCGGGATCGAGGAGCGGCGGGCCTGCTACGTCGCGCTCACCAGGGCCCGGAACCGGTTGTTCGTCACGGGGGCACACTGGTACGGAGATGGAGAGAGGGTGAAGGACCCCAGCGCGTTCTTCGAGGAGCTGGCCGAGTGGGGCGACGGCTCCGGCCGAGCCTCGGTCGAGCGTGGGCCGGAGCCGGGTGAGTCGAACCCCCTTGCCGAGTACCGCCAGCGGTTCGTCCGCGACTGGCCGGGGCCGGCCCTGCGGGCCGAGCCGGACGGCCCATTCCCGGCCGGGTGGCGGAGGGCCGCGGCGGACGCGGCCGGGGCGGGCGCCGTCCAGCCCTCCCTGGTGGAGGCGCTGTCACCGGAGGAGCGGGCCGAGTACGAACGGGAGGCGGCGGCGAACCGTTCGGTAGCCGGGGAGCTCGCGGCGCGGGAGCGGGCCCGCCCAGCGGCGGGCGGGGCGATGCCACCGACCGTCTCGGTGGGTGGGCTGATCGACTACGCGCTGTGCCCCAAGCGCTTCTACTGGTCCGCCGTGCGGCCGCTCCCCAGGTTCAGCGGGCCGGCCGCCCGGATCGGGAGCCAGGTCCACGCGTGGATCGAACGCCGCTCCAGCGGGCAGGCGTCTTTGCTCGAGCTCGACCAGGCCCCGGACCTGACCGCCGAGGATCTTGCCGGCGAGCCGGGAAGGGTCGAACGCCTCCAGCGCGCCTTCGAGGAGAGCCGGTTCGCCGGGGCGGTGCCGCTGTTCGCGGAGCGTTCGTTCCTCCTTCACGTCGAAGGGTTCGTGGTGAGCGGACGGATCGACGCGATCTACGGGCCCGCGGACGGACCGTGGGAGGTCGTCGACTACAAGACCGGGCGGGTGCCCGACCAGGACGACCCGGTGGCCGGCCTGCAGCTCGACGTCTACGCGTTGGCCTGCGTGGACGTGTGGCGGAAGCGCCCCGAGGACCTGACGCTGACCTACCTCTACCTGGGCAGCGGCGAGGAGGTCAGCCGGCCCGCCGGCGATCCGGAGGAGGTCCGGCGGCGAGTTGTCGAGTCGCTCGCCGCGATGAGCCGGGAGGAGTTCGAACCGACCCCGGGGCCGCAGTGCCGATGGTGCGACTTCCTCCCGTTCTGCGACCCTGGAAGGGCGTTCGTGGGAGGCGGCTCGAGTCCCACGTGAACGACGGTTCGCCGTCGTCGGGAAGTTCGCCGTTTCCCTTGTGCGTTTCCTTCCGGCGGGTGTAGCGTTCCGAGGCCCTCGGAACTGGAGCGCCATTGCCCCTTTGGTCTCGGTCACCGGCCCGGGTGCTCGTGGTGTCGTCCATCACCTGTCTCGCGCTTGCCTCGACGCTCCCGGTCCGGGCGGTGGCGGCCGGGCGGGCCTCCCCCCACCCGGTCGTCTTCACCAGCGAGGGCCTGCGCCTGTACGGCCCCACCAGCCTGGCCGGGCCATCCCGCCGCCCCGGCCCCCGGGCGGTGGCCCTGACGGCCCTGGAGCCGAACGAAGCCGCGTACCGCGCGGCCAAGGCCAGGCTCGCTGCGCAGGTCCGGGGGCGATCCCCCGGCCCGGGAAACGCGGGGCCGGCCGGTCCCCCCGTCCCGGTGAACTTCGCCGGGCTGACCGAGGCCGACGGTGGCGGTCCGGTCCCGTCGGACTCCACCGGCGCCATCGGACCGACCGAGTACGTGGAGGCGGTGAACGACGCGTACGGCATCTACGGAAGGAGCGGCAGCCTGATCCTGAAGGGCCCGCTCACCGATCTGGTCGGCGCATCGAGCGGGGTGTGTGACAGCGGGACGGTCACCGACCCTCAGATCATCTGGGACCCGACGACGAACCGCTTCTACTACGTGGTCCTCGATTTCGACAGGGACGGGGTCAACACGAGCCTGATCTGCATCGGGTTCAGCAAGACGAACGCCCCCGCGTCGGCGAACGACTTCTGCCATTACGCCGGCGACTTCCACTACGGAAGCGATGTCCCCGATTTCCCGAAGCTGGGCGACACCAAGACCGCTCTCCTGATCGGGGTCAACCATTACGGCCCCGCCGGGTCGGGCTACCAGGCGTCGGATGTGGTCAGCATGACCAAGCCACCCGGATCCGGGCCCATCTCCACGTGTCCTTCTTCCAGCGCCTTCAAGATGGGGAAGGCCAGCTCCCTCCAGAACGCCGATGGGAGCCAGGCATACACCCCCGTGCCGGCGAACGAGGTCGACACCACCGACACGGGGTGGGTCGTGGCGACCAAGGACGTGTCCGACGGCAGCACCAGCGACTTCATCACGGTGTACTCCGTGACCGTCCAGAACGGCAACCCGGTCCTGGGCTCCCCGCAAGCGGTGCCGATCAGCACGTATTCCATGCCGCCGGACGCGGTGCAGAAGGGCTCGTCGACCCCCATCGACACGAACGACGCGAAGTTGACGAACGCGGTGGCCTCGATCGACCCCGCTCATGGAGACCAGATGGTCCATCTGGACCCAGCACGGGGAGAACGAGGACTTCGGCTCGACGGTGGTGTGGTTCGAGATCGATCCAGCCGCGAGCTCGCTCCTCCAGTGGGGCGAGATCCTGCCGCCGGGGGGTCAGTTCGTCGACTACATCTACAACGGCGCCATCTCCTCGGACCGCAAGGTCTTCGGCGCCTCGGCGTCGTTCGGGTCCGGGATGGCCATCGGGTTCAACACCTCGAACGCGACCAGCTACGTGACCGACGAGGTGGTCAGCCAGGTGGGGTCGGACCCCCTGAGCACCTACACGGACGTGGCGCCGTCGGCGAGCGCGTTCCAACAGCTCTGCAACACGCCGAGGAACCCCGACGATTGCCCGTGGGGCGACTACTCGGGGGCCAGCCCCGACCCGGCCGGCACGAGAGGCGCCGTCTGGTTCACCAACGCGTGGGTGGACTCGCAGGGGAGTTGGGCCACCCAGAACTGGGAGGCCGTCGTGGGGAACGTCGCCGAGTACCCGGTCCCCACCGCGAACAGCTATCCCGAGGGGATCGCGAAGGCAGGCCGAAACCTCTGGTTCACCGAGTTGGACGGGAGCAAGATCGGCAAGGTGACCCCCGCCGGGGCCTTCACCGAGTACCTCCTTCCCGGAGGGGCAGGCCCGCTGCACATCACGCCCGGCCCCGACGGGAACCTGTGGTTCACCGAGCTGTTCGCCAACAAGATCGGGAAGATGACCCCGGCCGGCGCCCTCACGGAGTACCCCGTTCCCACCGCCGCGAGCGGACCGTGGAACATCACCGCGGGGCCGGACGGCAACCTGTGGTTCACGGAGAACTATGCGAACAAGGTCGCCAAGGTGACCACGGGCGGAGCGTTCACCGAATTTGCCGTTCCGACCTCCGGTGCCGCCCCCGCCGGCATCACCACGGGCCCGGACCACAACCTGTGGGTGACGGAGGCGGGTGCCCACAAGATCGCCAAGGTCACCACCAGCGGCGTGTTCACGGAGTACCTCATCCCAACCCCCACCGGCGCCTCGGCCATCACCGCCGGCCCGGACGGGAACCTGTGGTTCACCGAGAGCGCCGACAAGATCGGGAAGGTCACCACCGGCGGCGCGTTCACGGAGTACCCCATCCCCACCCCGGCGAGCGACCCCATCGCCATCACGGCCGGCCCCGACGGGAACGTCTGGTTCAACGAGAACGGTGCCAACCAGATCGGAAAGGTGACCGCGAGCGGTGTCTTCTTCGAGTATCCGATCCCCACGCTCGGGAGCGAACCCGACGAGGGGATCACGGCGGGCCCGGACGGCAACATATGGTTCACGGAGTACGGCGCCAACCACGTGGGCAAGGTGGTCATCCACTGACGGGCTCCAGGCACGCGGCCTCGGAGGTACCGGCGCACCCGGGTGGCCTGAGCTTCGGTCTCAGTCCGGCCGCGGTGGGATCGCCGTCTCCCCCCTGCTCACCGCTCCGCCCCTGAGGAAGCGATCGAGATCTTCGGGTTCGACCACACCCACCAGGGCCCCACGGTCCACCACCAGCACCGTGCCGCTGGGCGCGTCGCCCAACCGCTCGGTCACCGCGGCGAGGCGTTCGCCCGGGTTGGCCTGCACGGTGCCCGCCGTCCCGGCCATGGCCTCCCGGACCGGCCTGTCGGGGCCGGCGCCCCGCACCGTGGCCAGGGAGACGAACCCCACCACCCGCCCCTCCTCCACCACCGGGAAGGCCTCGCCCTCGTGACCCATGAGGTATCGGTGCAGCACCTCCTCGACCGGGAGGGAGCCCGGCACGGTGGGTGGGGGCGGCGACATCACCTGCCCCACCGTGGCCGACTCGAGGAGTCGCCGCCGGTCACTGTCGGCCGCCGCGGCCGAGGCCCCCCGGAACAGGATCGACCCGATCAGCGCGGGCCACAAGGCCAGGAAGTCCTGCCGCTGCACGAAGACCAGCACGGCCGAGGCGATCAGCAGGCCGGCGATGACCTGCCCCACCCGGGCGGCGATGCGGGTGGCCCGGGACAGCGACCCCGTGGCCCGCCACAGCGTCGACCGGAGGAGCCGGCCACCGTCGAGGGGGAATCCCGGCAGGAGGTTGAAGATCCCCAGCAAGATGTTGGCCTCCCCGATTCGGCCCAGCATGTAGACCAGCGAGCCTCCGTCATGTCCGCCTGCCGCCTTCCATCCCGCGAGGAACACCACTCCCAGGACGAGGCTGGTTCCCGGGCCCACCACCGTCACCAGGAACTCGTCGGCGGGGCCGCGGGATTCGATCCGGGCATGGGTAGCGCCTCCGAACATCCACAGGGTGATCCCGGCCACCGGGATTCGACGGAGCTTCGACATGCCGGCATGGGCCAGCTCGTGGGCGAGGATCGAGGCGAAAAACAGGACAGCTCCGCCGACCGCGGCGGCGATGGCCAGGCCCTGCGACTCCCCGGTGACCCGGGCCCGGAACGAGACCTCGGACCAAAATTCGAAGACGAGAATCCCCGCCACGAACACGAGCGAGGGGTCCATCCGAATCTCGACCCCGCCGATCCGCCCGATCCGCCAGCCCCCGGTCATCCGACGATCCGCTCGGGATGGCAGTAGACGTTGAAGCTCTCGCCTCGAAGGAATCCCACCACGGTCATGCCCAGGCGGTCGGCCGTCTCCACCGCCAGGCTGGAGGGCGCCGACACCGCGCAGATCACCGCCACCCCGGCCATGGCGGCCTTCTGCACCAGTTCGAAGCTCACCCGCCCGGACACCATGAGGACCCGGTCCCGGAGCGGCAGGTCGCCCGACAGCGCCGCCTGGCCGGCCAGCTTGTCCACCGCGTTGTGCCGTCCCACGTCCTCGCGCAACGACAGCAGCGCGCCGTCGGAGTCGAACAGCCCGGCCGCGTGCAGGCCGCCGGTCTGGTCGAAGATCCGCTGGGCCTCCCGCAACGCCGCAGGGAGCCCGAGGAGCATTTCCGCGGTGACCCTGAGCCCGGCCGGGAGGGGTTCGCACCGAGCCTCCACCTGGTCCATCGAGGCCTTTCCGCAGATACCGCAGCTGGAGGTGGCGTAGAAGTTTCGGCGCAGGATGCCGACGTCGAACTGGCGGGTCAGCCGGACGGTGACCACGTTGAACCGTTGTTCGTCGGGGGGCAGCTCGCAGTAGGCCACGGAGGCGACGTCGCCGCGGCCGGCGATCAGGCCCTCGGTGAACAGGAACCCCGCGGCCAGCTCGAAGTCGTGGCCGGGCGTGCGCATGGTCACGGCCACGCTCGACGGCTCCTGTCCGGGCCCGCCCGCCCGGATCTCCATCGGCTCCTCGGCCGCCAGGCGGTCGGTTCGGTCGAACGACGACCCGTTGCGGACGGCCACGATCCGCCGGGAAGCGACGTTCCTCCGCAGGGCCGGCTGCAGCATCGGCTCCATCTTGCCCTATGCGGACGGCCGGCAGTCGAGGGTCTCCCGGTCGGTCACCACCACGTGGACCCGTTCGTCACCGGGGCCACGGGGGACGCGTTCGACCACCTGCTGATGGAAGCACAGGCCCACCCGGAGGGTGCCGGGCCCGAGCCGCGGCAGGTACCGGTCGTAATGCCCGCCCCCGTAGCCGACCCGGTAGCCCTCCTGGTCGAAGGCCAGCCCCGGGACGACCACCACGTCGATGGAGGCGGGATCGACCGCCGCCGGATGGGGCGGCTCGCGCGGGCCCAGGGCGGTGGCCACGAGGTCGTCGTCCCCGCCGAGCCCGGCCGCTTCCATCCGACCTTCCCGGAGATAGGGCATCAGCACCTCGTGGCCGCCGGTCCGGAGGAGGTGGATGGCGGGACCGGTGGAGATCTCGGATCCGAACGAGTCGAACACCATGACGGTCCGGGCGGAGCCCACCTCGGGGAGCGAGATCAGACGGGAGGCCGCCTCGTTCTCCAGGCGACGGCGGTCGAGGGCCGGGATCGACCGCCTGACTTCGCGCATCCGCTCCCGGAGCTCCTGCTTTCGTCGTTCGAGCCCATCGTCGCCCTCCTCCCCGGGGCCGAGCGGTTCCTCCACGATCGCATCGTAAGGGAGCAGCCCGTTGCTGGACGCGGCCGCGTTTTGCCCGAGAGTGCCCCGGGTAGCTGTTGGGCGTCCACTCCCGCAGGAGGTCGTGAGGGTGTCGCTGTTCGATTCGGTGCCCCCGCCGTCCCGGTGGCCCCTGTTGCGGCAGCTCCGGCAGGGAGACCTGGCCGCGCTGGGCAAGCCCGCGTTCAGCAAACGAACGCTGGAGCTGGTCCCCCGGACCCGCACCGCCGACAAGCTCGTCAAGTCCATCTGTCCCTACTGCGGGGTGGGCTGTGGGCAGAACGTCTACGTCAAGGACGGGAAGATCACCGACATCGAGGGCGACCCGGACTCGCCCATCTCCCAGGGCTGCCTGTGCCCGAAGGGGGCGGCCACGTTCCAGCTGGTGACGGGGTCCCATCGCGTCCACGACGTCCTGTACCGGCGGCCCGGAGCCACCGAGTGGGAGACCATTCCCCTCGACCGGGCCATGGACATGGTGGCGGAGCGCTACCGGAAGGTCCGGGAGGAGACGTGGCAGGCCCGGAACGAGGAGGGCCACCCGCTCCGCAGGACCCTGGGGATCGCCTACCTGGGCGGGGCTACGCTCGACAACGAGGAGAACTACCTGATCAAGAAGCTGGCCACCGCCACCGGCGTCATCCAGGTGGAGAACCAGGCCCGCATATGACACAGCTCCACGGTCCCCGGTCTGGGGATCTCGTTCGGGAGGGGCGGCGCCACCACGTTCCAGCAGGACCTGGCGAACTCGGACTGCATCGTCATCGAGGGTTCGAACTTCGCCGAGTGCCACCCGGTGGGCTTCCGGTGGGTGATGGAGGCGAAGCGGCGGGGAGCCACGATCATCCACGTCGACCCGCGGTTCACCCGGACCAGCGCCATGGCCGACGTCCACGTGCCCATCCGGGCAGGAACGGACGTGGCCTTCCTGGGGGGCATCGTCAACCACATCCTGGTCAACGACCGGTGGTTCCGCGACTACGTCCTCGCCTACACGAACGCCGCGGCCATCGTGGACCCGTCCTTCCAGGACACCGAGGACCTCGACGGGCTGTTCAGCGGATGGAACCGTGACAAGGGCCTGTACGAGATCGACTCGTGGCAGTACCGGGGCGCATCGGTCCAGCCGGCCGTGGCCCAGCGCGAGTCCTTCAGCGCCGAGCCCAAGTCGCAACGGGGGACCCAGGCCGAGGAGTTCGAACGCGACGAGACCCTCCAGGACCCGAACTGCGTCTTCCAGATCCTGAAGCGCCACTTCTCCCGGTACACCCCGGAGATGGTCGAGCAGGCCTGCGGGATCCCCCCGGACCTGTTCCTGAAGGTGGCAGAGGCCCTGTGTGAGAACAGCGGGCCCGAACGGACCTCGGCCTTCGCCTACGCCGTGGGCTGGACCCAGCACTCCATCGGGGTGCAGTACATCCGAACCGCCTCCATCATCCAGTTGCTGCTGGGGAACATCGGGCGGCCCGGCGGAGGCATCCTGGCGCTTCGGGGGCACGCCTCGATCCAGGGTTCGACCGACATCCCCACCCTCTACAACATGCTCCCGGGCTATCTGTCGATGCCCCGGGCCGGCACCGACCTCTCGCTCGCGAAGTACATCTCCGATCACACGTCAGAACGCGGCTGGTGGAGCGAGATGCCGAAGTACGTGGTCTCCCTGCTGAAGGCGTGGTGGGGAGAGGCCGCCGCTGCGAGGAACGACTTCTGCTACGACTACCTGCCGCACCTCACGGGCGACCATTCGCACATGGTCACCGTGGCCGACATGGCCGACGGCGCCGTCAAGGGGTATTTCGTGCTGGGGGAGAACCCGGTGGTCGGTTCGATGCACGGGGCGCTGCACCGAAAGGGGCTCCGGAAGCTCGACTGGCTGGTGGTGCGGGACTTCGCGCCCACCGAGACCGCGGAGTTCTGGAGGGACGCCCCCGAGATCTCGTGGGGAGAGATCCGGCCCGAGGACATCCAGACGGAGGTGTTCTTCTTCCCCGCAGCGGCCCACACCGAGAAGGACGGGTCCTTCACCAACACCCAGCGGCTGCTGCAGTGGCACCACAAGGCGGTGGAGCCGCCCGGCGACTGCCGGAGCGAGCTGTGGTTCATGTACCACCTGGGGCTGCGGCTGAGGCGGCTCTACGAGGGTTCGACCGATCCGAAGGACCGCCCGATCCTGGACCTCACCTGGGACTACCCCGCGCTCGGGGAGCACGACGAGCCCGACGCCGACGTCGTGCTCAGGGAGATCCACGGCCGGCGGGTCGAGGACGGCACGCCGGTCGGCGACTACAAGGACCTCAAGGACGACGGCTCCACGGCGTGCGGCTGCTGGATCTATTCGGGCTGCTACCGGGACGGGGTCAACCAGACCGCCCGGAGGAAGCCGTGGGGGGAGCAGAGCTGGGTGGCCCCCGAGTGGGCCTGGGCGTGGCCCTCGAACCGGCGGATCCTCTACAACCGGGCCTCGGCCGACCCCGAGGGCAGGCCCTGGTCCGAACGGAAGAGGTACGTGTGGTGGGACGAGGCCGCGGGGAGGTGGACCGGGCACGACACGCCGGACTTCATCGAGGACCGACCTCCGTCCTACCGGCCGGAGCGGCGGGCCACGGGGACGGCCACCATCTCGGGGACCGACCCCTTCATCATGCAGGGCGACGGCAAGGGGTGGCTGTACGCGCCGAACGGGCTCCTCGACGGGCCGCTGCCCACGCACTACGAGCCCCAGGAGTCGGTGTGCGAGAACCCGCTGTACGGGCAGCAGTGCAACCCGGCCCGGATGGAGTGGGACCGGAAGGAGAACCCGTACCACCGGGCGTTCGACGATCCCCGGTATCCGTTCGCCATCACGACCTATCGCCTGACCGAGCATCACACGGCCGGGGGGATGTCCCGGTGGCTGTCGTGGCTCTCCGAGCTGCAACCCGAGATGTTCTGCGAGGTCTCCCCGGCGCTGGCAGCCGAACGCGGCCTGCGGAACGGCGGCTGGGCCACGGTGTCCACCGCCCGCGGCGAGATCGAGTGCCGGGTCCTGGTGACCGAACGCATCCCGTCCCTGCGCGTCGGCAAGAAGCGCCGCCTGGCGCACCAGATCGGCCTCCCGTACCACTGGGGGTCCAGGGGCCTGGTGCGAGGCGACGCCGCGAACGAGCTGATCTCGTTCGTGGCCGACCCCAACGTCTCGATCCAGGAGTCGAAGTGCCTCACCGGCAACATCGAGCCCGGGCGGAGGTCGCGGCAGCGCCGGGTGGTCACCACCGGGCCCCTCGACCCGCCCGTCCCGCAGGCGGCGCGCGATCTCCCGGCGGTGGGCGAACGACCCCTGGGCTCGCACTGGGTGAAGGCCGGGTCGGCCAAGGAGGGCGAGCAGACGTGAGCGCGTTCGAGTCCGAACGAACGGGACTCCCGGAGCGCGAGGCGGCCACTCCGGGTTCGAAGCGCGTGGGGTTCTTCACCGACACCACCGTATGCATCGGGTGCAAGGCCTGTGAGGTCGCGTGCAAGGAATGGAACCAGCTCCCGGACGACGGGATGTTCTTCACCGGCATGTCCTACGACAACACGGTGTCCCTGGGGGCCTCGACGTGGCGGCACGTGGAGTTCGTCGAACGCCCCGTCCCGCTGGGGGGCCAGATCACCGGGGCGGGCGACTTCTCGTGGCTGCTGATGTCCGACGTGTGCAAGCACTGCCAGCGGGCCGGCTGCCTGGAGAACTGCCCCACCGGGGCCATCGTCCGAACGGAGTTCGACACGGTCTACGTGCAGCCGGACGTGTGCAACGGCTGCGGCTACTGCATCGTGGGCTGTCCGTTCGGCGTGATCGACCGGCGGGAGGATGACGGCCGGGCCTGGAAGTGCACCATGTGCTACGACCGGCTGAAGGACGACATGACCCCGGCCTGCGCCAAGGCCTGCCCCACGGATTCGATCCAGTTCGGCGACCTCGACGAGCTGCAGGAGGCGGCGCAAATCCGGCTGCAGACGCTGCACGGCCGGGGCGTCACCGAGGCGTACCTCTACGGGGTCGACGCGGCGAACCAGCCGGGGACGGAGGGGCTCAACGCGTTCTTCCTCCTGGTGGACCGGCCAGAGGTGTACAACCTGCCGCCGGACCCGGTGGCCCCGGCGAAGAAGGCCGTGGAGGCGTGGGCCTCGGTCGCGGCCAGCGCGCTGGCCATGGCCGCGACGGCATTCGTCGCGGTGCTCGCCGGAAGACGCCGGTGAGCTCCGCCGGCGACGGCCGGAACGTCGACCCGTCCATGGGCCTCCTGGAAGGGGAGGGATCCGAACAGCGGACGCCCTCCGACCGAGGCGTCGGCGAGGCGACGGTCCCCTTCACCGTGTGGACGGAGATACCGTCGGGGGACGGCCGGCGGCGCCGGGATCCCTCGTACTACGACCGGCCCGTCCTGAAGGAGCCGGTGTGGAAGTGGTACGTCCCCGCGTACTTCTACGTGGGAGGGGCGGCGGGAGCGGCGGCCGCGCTGGGAGCGGCGGCCCAGTTGGCCGACCGGCGCGGGCTGGCCGGGCTGGTCAGGCGGTGCCGGTGGATCGCCGCCGCGGGTGGCGCGGTGGGCACGGGGCTGCTGGTGGTCGACCTGGGCAGGCCCGAACGGTTCCTGAACATGCTCCGGGTGATCCGGCCGTCCTCGCCGATGAGCCTGGGGTCGTGGGTGCTCTCGACCATGGCGCCGTCGGCGGCCGGGTCGGCCGTGTTCGCAAGTCCCGGCGGCGTGACGGGCCTGTTCGGCGACCTCTCGGGGCTGGTCTCGGGGATGGCCGGGCTGCCGCTGAGCGGCTACACGGCGGCCCTGGTGTCGAACACCGCGGTGCCGGTATGGCAGCAGGCCCGGCGAACCCTGCCCCCGCTGTTCGTCTCCTCGGCGATGTGCGCCGCGGCCTCGCTGCTTCAGCTCCTGAAGCTGGAGGAGCGCGAGACGCGGATCGTCCGGCGGTTCGCCATCGCCGGCGCCGTGGGCGACCTGGTCGCCGAGACGGCCGTGGAGCGGGAGGCCGGGCGGGTCGAACGCGTGGCCGGGCCGCTTCACGAGGGCAGGAGCGGCGCCATGCTGAAGGCGTCGAAGGCTCTCACCGCGGCGGGCCTCCTGGTGAACCTGGTGCCGGGCACGTCGCGGAGGAAGCGAGCGGTGGCCGGCGCGCTGGGGACCGCCGGCGCCATCGCCGTGAAGTTCGGCATCACCGAGGCGGGAAGGGCCTCCGCGGCCGATCCGCGGGCCACGTTCCACCACCAGCGGGCGGGCCTGGGCGGGGCCGAGGCGACCGGGATGCTCGCGGTGACGGAGCCGACGAGCCCGGGCTGAGGGTTCGCCCCGGACGGCGGCGAGGCCGGGAGATCAGCGGCGGGTGAGCCTGGAAACCGCGCCGGCGCCGAGGCCCGCCGCGCCCGCGAGCGCTCCGCCCACGACGGCGGCCCGCCGAACCCTCGTGCCGGCCGAGGCGGGTGGCCGGCCCCGGGAGGAGCCGTCCTCGGGGCGAGGTCCCGTCGGACCGGCCGGGCCGTGCTCCCGGGCCAGCTTCATCACCTGGGCCACGTGGAGGGCCCTCCTCCCGGTGCCGGCCTGCTCGATCTGGGACCGGCACGAGAAGCCGTTGGCCACGATCAACGTGCCCTGGGGGGCCTTCCGGACGGCCGGCAGGAGGGCCTGCTCCCCGGCCCGGATGGAGATCTCGTGGTGGCTCGCCTCGAACCCCCACGACCCGGCCAGGCCGCAGCACCCGCCCTGGACGTGGTCGACCTCCAGCCCCATCCGCTCGAGGAGCCTCTGTTCGGGCTCCATGCCGCCGGTGGCCTTGTGGTGGCAGTGCCCCCAGAGCAGGGCCCGGCGGTCGAGGGTGGGAGACTCGACCTCGAATCGCTGGAAGAACTCGCTGAAGTGGAGCGCCTGGTCGCGCAGCCGGCGCGCGTCGTCGTCGTGCGGCAGCATCTTGGGGAGCTCGTCCTTGAACGTGGCCAGGCAGCTCGGCTCCATGCCGACCACCGGGGTGCCCGCCCGGATCTCCTCCCGGAGGCCGTCGAGGACCCGGCGGAGGTAGCGTTCGGCCAGACCGAGGAACCCGTAGTCATAGAGGGGCCGCCCGCAGCAGAGGTGCCGCCGGGGCATGACCACCCGCCAGCCCGCGGCCTCCAGGGCCTCAACCGCCGCCACGCCGACGTCGGTGTGGAAGTGGTTGTTGAACGTGTCCGGCCACAGCAGGACCCTCGGCCCCCCGGGATTCACCGTGGGCCGAGCGAGGAACCAGTCCTTCAGCGTGACCGGGGCGAACGACGGCACGGGCCGCTTCTGTGTCACGCCGCCGGCCAGCTTCAGGAGTTGCGCCAGGGGCGGCGTGGCGGCCACGAAGTTCGCCAGCCCCGGCATGTGCGAGGCCACCCGGGCCGCCTGGTCGATCAGCCCCATGGCGTAGGCGGGCCGCGGGCGGAGCCGGCCCTTCCAGTGGTGGTGAAGGAACTCGGCCTTGTACGTCGGGACGTCCACCCCGACCGGGCAGTCGTTCGTGCACCC
>WNGK01010664.1_pt1 | contig 16727 bp, 10 predicted proteins | sample 5400601 | NCBI WGS metagenome assembly WNGK01 (sample SAMN13153376, study PRJNA577476) | soil metagenome | isolation source: 60 cm soil or saprolite under Garry oak tree replicate 1 | place: USA:California | collected 2016-06-15
GCGGCGGCTGGCTGGCCAACCTCCGCCTGGCGTTTGGCGGTTTGATTGACGGAGTTCCAGAGCGTCTCGTCCCTGGTCGAGCCGCTGGCTTGAGCTGCGGTCAATTTGAGATCCGGGTCCTGGGCAATAATGGGATCGAGGATCAGCCGTGATTTCTCCGGATCGAAATAAAGACCAGGCGGCGCGGCGGCTTCGATAAGGCCCTGTTCCATCACCGGGTCACGGTTTTTCAAGTAGCTTTCGACCGTGCGGCTGATCTGGTTGTTGTCGAGTTGGGAAACAAGGAGGGGGATAGCGGCTCGAATATCCTCCGGAGCAATGAGGGTGTTAGCCCATGCGATGGCGGCATCGGTATCCTGTTGCACCCAGCGGCGGGCGAGCTCCGAGATGAGGTCGGCACGGTCTTTGGGGTCGAGGTTCGAGTTGGCGATTAACTGGGCCGCCTGTTGGCCGAGGCCGCCTTCTTGCACCATACCGCGCATCATCGCTTCAAAGGTGGACGCGTAAGCATCTGTTCCCTGCAGTTCCCCAAGGACCTGGAGGGCGGCCTGGGGGTTCTGGTGCGCGAGGTTGTAACCCGCTTGAGCGTAGAACGCCGTCTTGTCCGCGCCGTTAAGGTTTTGCCGTGCCCACTCGACAGCGGTCTGGCTATCGGACCATGCTTGCGCCAGCACCGTAAGGCGGGAGGCGCGCTCGGCCGGATCGGTGACAGCGAGGATACGGCTCGCCAGGGCCAAAGGATCCGTGGCGGCTTCGGCGAGGTCCAGCAACTTATCCTTGCCGAGGCCATCGGGCAGCATCCCGGCCAGTGTGTCACGATTGAGATTCGGCAAGCTCGTTCGAGCAGCATCGAGGAAAAGCTGATGAAAATCCCCGCCACCACTGTGCGGCTCGGCGAGCGCGGAGGCGGCCCAGGCCAAGGCCTCCTGTGGTTGCCTGGAGGCCCAGAGTTCGACAACGCCAAACCTGAATGCTTTTTGGCCTTTTTCCTGAAGCTGTCTAACCTCGTCCGCAGACAGGTGAATTCCATATTCGCTGAGGAGAAGCTCCTGCACTTTTTTTGAGTCGCCCATCAGGGCGAGTTGGTCGATCCGTTGCCAGAATTTCTGTTCCTTTTCACGGGCAATTCTTAGTGCCGCCTCGTCGTAGAGCGGAGGGGCTTTTGACGCTGCGGCAAGAGCCGTTGAGTTGGGCGTTCGCAGGGAAGGCGTCGCAGGGTTTGTGTCCACAGCGGGCGCGGATTGGGAAGCGACCAGGGAGGTAGCGCCAGGGGCCGGTCGCGCCCCCGCGTTCGGTCCGGCGCTTGGAGAATTTTTTTGTGTCAAATAGTAAAGAGTGGCTGAAGTGGTAATAAGCGCCGCGGCAACGGCGACAATAATTTTTGCGGTAGTTGAAGTTTTCATAAGTCCGAGAAGGAGAGGTCCGGCTGTGGTCAGTGTTTCGGCAAGTGTCGAGGCCGATGAAATGGTGGCAACAACACTTGCACTGGCGAGGGCTGCGTGCGCCGCGCGGGTGGTGAGAAGCGTGAGCAAAACCGCTCCCGAGACGGTTACGCCGTGCCGACCGAAGAATCTGCGCAAACTCTCAATGGCAGCGGCCAGCTCGCGGCTGGCGACGCTTTCGGAGAGACCCAAGAGGCTGGCGGCAGCGCGCTGGCTGTTATTCTGGAAGTAACGAGATAGCACTAGCTGGCGCTGCCGTTCCGGCAAAGTCAGCATGGCATCGTCGAGCAGCGGCTCCAACTCGTGCCAGAGAGAGTCTTGCGAGGGATTCATAAGGGACTCGAGGACTTCGGGTTGGTTTTCCCGACGCAACCTGCGTGCGTGCGAGCGTTGGTGGGTCCGGGCCACATGGCCGGCGGTGACATAAAGCCAGCCGCCCAGAATGGCTCCTGGCGGAAGCGAAGAAAGCTTGCGGACCAGGAGCAGAAATACTTCCTGTGCGGCATCCTCGGCCAGCGCGGCATCGCCAAGAACACGTTGGCATGCGGCTTTCACCATCGGCCAGTGCAGGGTGATGAGCTGCGAGCAGGCCTCTTGAGTCAAGGGAAGCACACAATCCCCGGCGCGCTGCGGCGCTAGAAACGGGGCTTCGGGTTGGTTGTCGGCGCTCACATTATACTATTGCCGCACCCGGGGAAAGTTTGCGCAGATTTTCGTGCCCGGGTGGGATTTGCACCATAGTGCGGCAAAGCCGGCAAAGCCGCAACCGGGAATGGAAGATGGAGGATGGAAACCCTTCCATTCCAAGGGCCTCCAAAATTCATCGCAGCTTGCGAGGAAATTCGACTGTAGTGGTAGTACAAGGAGCGCGGACAGGCTGTCTGCGCTCCGTGTAGTTGGATGGAGCTCCGCTTTCAACCATTGGGCAGGCTAACTGGCCTTGACATCCCGGTTTAGCCGGGAAAGACTTGCCACGATTCTGCTGCTGGACAAGTTGACGAGTTTTTCTAAACTATGAACTGGCGCTGCCTCCCCTCCCCTGGATCCCTGAACTGTGCCGCCTCAGACTTCGGCGCAGCCGTTCCCTCGCCGGAAATCGTTCCCAAACCCGGCGCCCCGCCCCTCCGCAGGAGAGGCGGGGGAAGCGCGCTGGCCGTGGCCTTTTTGGCGCTGGCGGCTCCGAGGCTAGGCGGCCAAACCAACGAGCTGGTCACCTCGCCGGCACAGCTCAAGCGGCTGAGCCTGGAGGAGCTCATGAACGTCGAAGTCACCAGCGTATCTAAGAGGCCCGAGCCTTTGTTCAGTTCACCCTCCGCCATTCAGGTGATCACGCAGGAAGACATCCGGCGTTTGGGCGCCTCGAGCATTCCGGAGGCGCTGCGCCTGGCGTCCAACCTGCAAGTGGCCCAGACCGACTCAAGACAGTGGGCGATCAGCGCCCGGGGCTTTAACAATGGCTTGGCCAATAAGCTGCTGGTGCTCATTGATGGCCGCACCGTCTATACGCCCCTCTTCGCCGGCGTGTTCTGGGACGTGCAGGACACGTTAATGGAAGACGTTGACCGCATTGAGGTGGTCAGCGGGCCGGGCGCGACGCTGTGGGGGGCCAATGCCGTCAATGGCATCATCAATATCATCACCAAAAACGCCAAGGACACTCAAGGAACACTGCTGACGACGGGCGGCGGCACGCTGCTCAATGATTTCGTCGGCGCCCGATACGGGGGCAAGCTCGGCGAGAATCTCTACTTTCGGGTTTATGGAAAGTATTTCGATCGTGATAACACGGTGTTCGCCAACGGGAGCGATGCGACCAATGATTGGCGCATGGGCCAAGGAGGTTTCCGGCTGGATTGGCTGCCGCCCAGCGGCGACACCCTGACACTCCAAGCTGACGGCTACAGCGGCGCCTTCAATCAGCCAGGGCCGAGTGACACCACCGTCAACGGGCAGAATGTGCTCGGTCGCTGGACCCACCCGCTGGCGGAAGATTCAGACCTAAGCCTTCAACTGTATTGGGACCGGACACATCGGCTTGTCCCCAACACTTTTAGCGAAGATCTCAACACCTACGACTTTGACTTTCAGCATCGTTTCCCGGTCGGGCAGCGGCAGAGTATCCTCTGGGGCGCAGGCTATCGGTTAATGGCAGACGAAGTGGGCAACAGCCCGGGGGTGGCCTTCCTGCCGCCCAAGCGCAACCTGCAACTCTTCAGCCTCTTTTTTCAGCATGAAATCTGGCTCCTGCCCGAGCGGCTCCAATTGACCCTCGGCTCGAAGATTGAGCATAACGATTACTCCGGCTTCGAGGGGGAACCCAGCGTACGCCTCGCCTGGACCCCCAGCCCGCGCCAGACGTTCTGGGGCGCCATCTCAAGGGCGGTGCGCTCGCCCAGCCGCGTGGACCGGGACCTGTTTGTTCCTGCCGCGCCTCCATTTGCTATTGCCGGCGGCCCCGAATTCGATTCCGAGAAACTCCTCGCCTACGAGTTGGGCTATCGGGTCCGGCCATACGACCGGCTTTCTCTGTCGCTGGCCGCATTTTACAACGACTACAGCGATATCCGCAGCCTGAGCACCAACGCCCTCTCCAACAACGCCCTGGTTATCCAAAACAACAACCGCGCTGAAGAATGGGGCGCGGAACTTTCCGGCAATTTTCAGGTGACCGATTGGTGGCGGTTGCGCGGCGGCTACACCTATCTGTACAAGCAGGTTTACCTCAAACCGGGCGGCAGCGATCTCAACCGTGGCCGGGCCGAGGGCAATGACCCGCAAAACCAATTTGTGCTCCAATCTATGCTGGACCTGCCCTGCCACGTCGAGCTGGATTGCGTGCTCAGGTATGTTGATACTTTGCCTTCTCCGAACGTGCCCTCCTACTTCACGGCGGACGTGCGCCTGGGTTGGCGGCCCAATCAGAACCTGGAATTTTCCATTGTCGGCCAGAACCTTTGGGATGAGCAGCACCCGGAATTCGGCATGGCGCCGTCGCGCCAGGAAATCCCCCGAAGCGTTTACGGAAAGGTCACATGGAGATTCTAGCGGGAGCGTGGGAAAGGCCGTTTTCCTGTTCCACTTTGCCCAGTTCGTTGAGTGGCCGCCGGAGGCCTTTGCGGAGAAGAACTCCCCTCTGGTCATCGGCGTGCTGGGCAGCGACCCCTTTAGCAACATCCTGGACGAAACTGTGCGCGACGAGGAGGTGCGTGGCCACCGCCTGGTCGTCGAGCGTTATCGAACAGTGGAACAAATCAAAAACTGTCATATCCTGTATATTGGCCAGTCGGAGGCGCGCCGATTGGAACAAGATCTTGCGCAATTGAAAAAGAAACCGGTGCTAACGGTCAGCGACATCGAAGCTGCCCCGGAACGCGGAGTGATGATTCGCTTCGAGGCGAAGAGAACCAGGATTGGCTTTGCCATCAATCGGGAAGCAGCAAAATCGGCCAACCTGACCATCAGTTCCAAGCTGCTGCAGGCGGCGGACATCGTTGGCCCCCGATAAGAAGTAATGACCTTCAAGGACCTGCCCATCAAGCGCAAGGTGATCGCGGTCACGATGCTGACGAGCGTGACCGCCCTGGTGCTCACCGCCGTTGCGTTTATGGTGTACGACCAGATCAGCTACCGTCAAGCGATCATCCGCCATCTTTCCATTACCGCCTCTACCGTTGCCGCTCAAAGCAGCGCGGTCCTCTTTTTCAAAAACCCTAAAGACGCTCAGGAAAACCTGGCCGCCCTCCGCGCCGACTCGCACGTCAAGGCGGCGGCCCTCTACGATAACGAGGGCGACGTGTTCGTCCGCTATCCGACTGACGCGCTCATCACCACTTTTCCGCTGGTGCCATTAAAGGCCGGCCGCTATTTCCGAAACGGAAATCTGATTTTGTTCCAACCGGTCGTCGAGGGTGACGCGGTTTGCGGCACCCTTTACTTGGAGTACGACCTGGGCGCTTTACATGAGCGGCTGCGGCTTTACGCGGGAATAGCTCTACTGGTCCTCTTTAGTTCACTGCTCATCGCGCTGGCTATCTCTAATGTCCTCCAACGGCACATCACCGAATCGATCCTGGCCCTGGCCGATACCGCCAAAGTGGTCTCCAATCGCGGTGATTACTCGGTCCGCGCCCGCAAGATTGGCAGCGATGAGATCGGCCTGTTGGCCGACGGCTTCAATCAGATGCTCAGCCGCATCCAGGAGCAGACGCTGGCCCTGAGCGAAAGCGGCGAGCAACTGCGCCTGGCCCTGGAAGCCTCCCGCACCGGCACCTGGGATTGGCACCTCAAGACCAACAAGGTCACCTGGGACGAGTACAACCAGCGTTTATTCGGCCTCCAACCAGGCGCCTTCAAAGGCACCTACGACCATTTCCTGGACCTAATTCATCCCGAGGATCGCGCAGGGGTCGGCTATGCGGTAACCCAGGCCCTGGAACGTAAAGCTGAACTCAACAGCGAATTCCGCGTCGTCTGGCCAGACGGCTCAGTCCATTACCTGGTCACGCGCGGCAAAGCGCTCTACGACGACAGCGGCCAGCCGGTGCGCATGAACGGAGTGACTGCAGACATCACCGAACGCAAGATGGCTGAAGAGATTCGGGCGTTCCTGGCCGCCATCGTCGAGTCCTCCGATGACGCCGTGGTCGGGAAGGACCTTCAAAGTATTGTCGTCAGTTGGAATGCCGGCGCGCAGCGCATGTTCGGCTACACCGCCGCCGAGATGTTGGGTCGGCCAATCACACCACTGCTGTCGCCGGACCGGCCGGAGGAGGAGGCCCGCATCCTGGAGGATGTCAAACGGGGCGGCATCCGCCACTTCGAGACGGTCCGCATACACAAGGATGGCCACGCCATCGAAGTGTCTCTCACGGTCTCGCCCATCAAAGATGCGCACGACAAAATCATTGGCTTCTCCTCCATCGTCCGCGACATCACCGATCGCAAGCGGGCCGACGCCGCGCTGGAACAACAGGCGGCGATTTTGCGTGAACAAGCCCAAATGCTAGATTTGGCCAACGTCCTGGCTCGCGATCTGGATAATCGCATCATTCTTTGGAACAGCGGCATGGAAAAAATGTATGGGTGGACCAGGTCTGAAGCCTTGGGCAAAACCTCTCACGAGCTCCTCCGCGCCGAATTTGGCCAACCGCTGGAGCTCATCCGCGCCACGCTGTTCAGCCAGGGCCATTGGGAAGGTGAGCTGATCCACACGCGCAAAGACGGCCAGCGAAGGTTCGTGGCCAGCCAATGGGTCTTGCACAACGACGCGCATGGCCAGCCCGCCGCCATCCTCGAAATCAGCAATGACATCACCGAACGCAAGCGGGCTGAAGAGCAAATCCTCCGCATGAACGCCGAACTGGAGCAACGCGTCGAGGATCGCACCGCCGAACTAACCACCGCCAACAAGGAACTCGAGGCCTTCACCTATTCGGTCGCTCACGACTTGCGCGCTCCCTTGCGTCACATTGATGCGTTCACCCGCATTTTGAACGAGGAGTTCGCCACCGCCCTGCCGGACGAAGCGAAGGTTTACCTGGACAACATCCTCAATGGCAGCCGCAACATGAGCCAGTTGGTGGACGATTTGCTCAACCTGGCCCGGGTGGGCCGGCAGGAATTGAAGTGCCAGCCCACTCCCCTGGGCGCGGTGGTCCAGGAAGTGCTGGTTGACCTCAAGCGCGAAACTGAAGGACGCTCCATCGAATGGCGCATCCAGCCACTGCCCACTCTCGAATGCGATTCGGGCCTGATAAGGCAAGTCTTCACCAACCTCCTCTCCAACGCTGTCAAATACACCCGCCCGCGCTCCGCCGCCGTCATCGAAGTCGGCCACACCAAGATGAACGACGAGATGGCCGTGTTTGTCCGCGATAACGGCGTCGGGTTCAGCATGAAATACGCTGGCAAATTGTTTGGCGTCTTCCAGCGGCTGCACCGGGCTGAACAATTTGAGGGGACCGGCGTGGGCCTGGCTACGGTGGACCGCATCGTGCGCAAGCATGGCGGCAGTGTCTGGGCCGAAGCCGCGGTGGACGAGGGTGCGACCTTCTACTTTACCGTAGGCTGCGCTGATAAGGGGGCGTGAAGCGTGAAGCGTGGGAGCGTGGAGCGTGGGAGCGCTCCGACGCTCCCACGCTCCCACGCTCCGACACGGCTCCCTGAGGCGCGCGCCTGCCGATTTGGTTCTCAATTTTGTAAATGCGAAAGCGAATGGCTCCGTGCCAGAAATGCTCTTCGCCGGGAAGCAACTCGATGGAGTACGCGCCGGGGCGGACGACGCCGTTACTGTCATAAAGGTTCAGGACATCCTCGTTGCGCAGCAGCAGCGGACTGGCCAGGAATCCGGCGGCGAGCATGGACGCGGGGGCCCGATGCCGGATGAGCAGGTTTCTGGTCGGTTCGCGCCAGGCCGCCAGCCGGACTGTTGGAGGCCGATAAAGAAGCTGTCTTAGCCGGCCAGTCACAGTGGGCAACAAATCAATCTCCAGCCAGAGATCTGCATCTCCGTATTCTCTCAAATCAATCGGCTTGCCTGGGCCGACGACGCCCTGGCGCAGCAGCCTGAGCCTGGGCGGCTCGGAGGATTTGGCTTTGAACAACAGGAACAGGCCTTCGGCCGCAACCGGTTGATAATTGATCAACAAATCCCTCAGCACCCACGCGTCTTCGAGCGGCGGGAATTTGAAGTCCAAGGCAGCCAGTTGGAATAAGACATACTGCGGCGCCGCTTTGGAAAGGTAAAACTGCTCGTTCAACCGCATGAGCCGGGCGTTGCAGGCGGCGTAGCTTTGAAACACCGGGCGCGGCCGATAATCCAAATCGTTGAACACGACATAAGCCTGGCGTTGCCCAAACACGTCCGCGCTCGCCCAGCCAATGATTCGGCGGAACCTGGGCAATTGAGCCTCGCGGCGACGGGCCTCGATGATTTCGGTCATGCTGCGCCAGTACTGCGCTGGCCTTAACAGACAACGCGCATGGTAGCCAAATGCCCGGATCGGCTGATGCAGAGACTTCAAGCAGGAAGGAAAGAAGAGCGAGTGCAGGGCGACCAGCGACAGGAGGCAACAAGCCACCCCCAAACCCTGCGCCCATAACCTGGCCGCCGGCCGCTCACACGGTATAACCTCCAGAGCCAGCGGCAGCACCGTCGCGAAGCCAAGGAACGAGACGACGTGAAAGGCATCAACCCGCACGGTGCCATGTTTCCAGGCCGTAAAACTGAGCAAAGTCGCCCAGGCCAACAACAGACCCCGACGCCATCGGGAGTGTGAGTGTTTGTCGCCTCTCTCGACGGCGCTCAGCGTTCGGGTCGTCACTATAGCCATTAACAGTGGCAGCAAGACCAACTCGCTGCGCCGCACCATCTCCGTTCCTTCCCATCCCAAGGCCTGGTTGTAGCCCTGGACGACCGCAAACGCATTTACCAGGAACGCCCCGAAGTGCAAAAGATTTTGGCCCGAGAGCATCCAGCCAAAAAGCAAGCCGGCGCCGAACCCTGCCACTATTCCCAGGGCCAGCCTGCGGTTGCCGCGGGCCAGGAGATCGCAGGCCAGGAGCAGGATGCTCACGCCCCCTGCGAAAAGAAAGGAAACCTTCGCCAGCCCGCTAAAGACCGCCAGCGCGGTGAAGATCGAGGCATCGCGGACAAGCGGTGGCCCTGATTCGACAAAGCAGAGCAAGCCCCAGCAGAGTAGCCCGGTGTTGATGACTAGGTCGGCTCTGGCGTCAATGTTCGCTGCCACCCACGTGAATACGCCCAGCAGCAGCCAGCGCCACAAAGGCCGCAGCCGCCAGGCAACCAGGCAAAGTCCCGCCGCAACGGTGAAGCAAAGTCCAACATCCACCGCCATGCGCGCGCTTTCTGCGTGCGGGAAGAACAGGAAAAATATGAGAAAGCCCCAAGGCCCGTAGGTATAGACCACCTCGCTGCCATATTGCAGTTGGTGCTGATGCGCGTAATTCAATACGGCGCTTAAAGACGGGTCCATGTCCAGTTCGCAGGGGGCCGGGGGTATCGTTACGAAGGTCAGCAGGAGCAAGCCGGCAGCCAGGAGTGGCCGCGCGTTGCCCACGGCTGGCGCCGCGCCTGAGGGTGGTAGATGGAAGATGGGATATGGGATATGGGGAAAATCGCTCGGTGTTGCTATCTTCCATCTTCCATCTGCCATCTGCCATCTCAGGCGGCTTTGGATTCCACGCCGGCCATCAGGCGCATTAAGCTGGGCTGGGAAAACTCCTCCCGCTCCAGTTGGCCGGCGACTCTGCCCTGGCACATGACCAGGATGCGCCGGCTCAGGTTCATGACTTCGGGCAGTTCGGATGAAATGACGACCAGCGCCAGACCCTGACAGGCCAGTTCATCCAGCAGGTGATGAATCTCCGCCTTGGCGCCCACGTCCACCCCGCGCGTCGGTTCATCAACGATCAGCACGGCACATTCGCGGGCCAGCCACTTCGCCAGCGCAATCTTCTGCTGGTTCCCCCCGCTCAGACCCGCCACTACGGATTCCATTGAGGGGGTCTTCACTCGCAACCGGTCCACATAACGTTGCGTCAGCGAACATTCCTGACGGCGTCGCACAAAACCACCCAGGCTCAAGCGCCCTAGCACGGCCATGGAGGTGTTCTCGCGGCAATTCATGGAGAGCACCAGCCCAAGACGCTGGCGGTCTTCGGGCAGCAAACCGATGCCGGCGCCCAGCGCGGCGGTCACCGAGCCGAGCGGCATGGCTTTGCCGCCAACAAAAACTTCGCCCGTCGCGGTTTCGTCCAAACCGAAGATGGCCTGGGCCACCTGGCTTCGGCCCGCGCCCACCAGGCCGGCGAAGCCAAGGATTTCTCCCGCACGCACAGCAAAGCTCACGTTGCTGAATTTGCCGGGAGAGGAAAGATTCTCGACGCGCAACAATTCCAGGCCAAGCGGCTGCTGCAGGTGTTGCGTGGTGTATTGCTTCAGTTCCCGCCCGACCATTTGATGTATGATCCGGTCCGGATTGGTTGCAGAAATTTTTTCCGTAGCGACGTGATGGCCGTCGCGCAGGACCGTAACCGAGTCGCAAAGCCGGAAGATTTCCTCCAGCCGGTGCGATACGTAAATGACGGTGACGCCACGCTGCTTGAGTTTGGCCAGCAATTGGAACAGGTGCTCGCTTTCGCGCACCGAAAGCGAACTGGTGGGCTCGTCCATGACGATGACCTTGGCCTGGGTGCCCAGAGCGGCGGCGATTTGGACGAGCTGTTCCTGCCCGGTCGAGAGGCGGCTGATGGGCTGGTCCACGTCAAAGCCCGCCTCGATTTCATCGAGCATGGCCCGCGCCTGGTTGCGCAGACGCCGCCGATCGAGCCAGCCGGCGCGCCGCGGCAAATCACCGAGGCAAAGGTTCTCGGCGACAGTCAGATTGGGGCAGAAGGCCAGTTCCTGGTGGACCATGGCGATGCCGAGTTTGCGAGCGGCCAGCGGGTTGGGCGTGTGAATAGTTTGGCCGTCGAGTTGGATTTCGCCTTCGTCGGCCACATAAACCCCGGCCAGGATCTTGCCGAGGGTGCTCTTGCCTGCGCCGTTCTCGCCGACCAGCGCATGACAACTGCCGCGCTGCTCGACTTCGAAGCACACCCCTTCCAGCGCCAGGACGCCCGGAAAACGCTTTGTGATACCTTTGAAGGCCAGGAAGGACATGAGCGGGAGGCGATGAGTTAAGATAAGCTAACGGTCAAATGAGCGCCTCCATCCTCTCCTCTCGCAACCGGTCAGTGACGGCGGACGGAGCGCGGACTTTCCAGTCCGCAGGAAGCTCCTCTCGCACAACCGGGCTGCGAATTGGGTGCAGGTCGGCATTCGAACGATGCTGCGGACTGGAAAGTCCGCGCTCCGCCATTTGCGCCCGCGTTCACTGACCGGATACCTCCTCTCCATTGTTCAGACTTACTTACCTCATTCAAGTTTTTTAACTCATTTAGTGTTACTTGGGCAGCCACTTCTCCCAGTTCTTCGCAAACTCATCCACGGCGTCTTTTGTGACCGGAATGAGAGGGCTGACATCTTTCACACTGGCCGGGTCCTTCTTCAGGTAAACTTTGTTGATGAGGTGTTCGACCGAACGGTAGCCCCATTCGTAGCACTGCTGGGCCAGCAGCAACTGCACGTGGCCGCTGCGCAGGTAGGCCAGTTCGGGCGGCAGGGCATCCACAGCGACGCATTTGACCGTTCCGGGCGGCCATTTGAGCGCGTTAGCCGTGAATAACGGCCAGCCGCCGATCATCGCCCAACCGTTGATATCGGGATTGGCCTGCATGACCTGCTCAACTTTGGCAGCGGCGTCCTGCGGTGTTTCTTTGTGGTAATACGTATCGCGAATCTTGAGGCCGGGGTATTTCCGGGCGGCGTTCTTGACCCCCTGAACGCGCTTTTGGAGGTTGGGCGCATTTTGATTTCCCGCGAGGATGGCGATGGTCCCTTTGCCCTCCATAATTTTGGCCAGTTCATCCAGGACTTGCTCGCCGCATTTGACGTCATCAATGCCGAAGGTGACGAACCGTTTGCTGGCAGGCGCGTCGGAATCAAACGTGGCGACTGCCACGCCGTTCTTCACGGCAGAGTTGATGGCGTCGGTGAGCTTGTTGGCATCCGAACAACTCACCGCGATGCCATCGGCCCCTGCCAGGACGAGCTGTTCGATTGCCTCGGCCTGTTTCTGGGCGTCTTCCTCATTAGGCGTGCGCCAATCCACTTTGATGCTGATGCCGTGTTTGGCGGCCAAATCTTTGGCGGCCTGCTCCGCGCCCACGCGCGCGGCTTGGAAGACGGGGTTGTTCTGCGATTTTGCAACCAACCCCAGGGTATAGGATTTTTTGCCTTCAGCTCTGGCCATTGGAGAGGCGAAAAGTGCAACACCGGTGAGTACCAGGATGATTTTCATAGGCAACATTGATTGAAGAAAGTCTTGCTGACTTGCAGGTTCGGCGCAAGCAACGTTTCGGCCCCGCGCCGCCGCTGGCGCATCTTGGCACTGCCACCGGACCGCGAGCCGTCCTCGGCTCGCAGCGCGTTCAACTGCGCAGGTAGCGTTGAATCTGTTTACGCGCGCCATTGCGTTCGGGGACGCTGCGAGCCGAGGACGGCTCGCGGTCCGGTCCCTGGGCGACGTCCTGTGCTGTGGTGGCAGTGCCAAGATGCGCCCCGCCGCCGCTGGGCCTGCAAAATTCTGCAACTATTGAGCCGGTTGACGGCACGTCACGCCGCCTTGACCAGCCGCCGCTTAGCCAGCCAATTGTTGAATTGGTCAAATATCACCGCCAGGATGACCACGCTGCCGATGATGATCTGGCTGTAGTTCTGGTCAATGCCCAGAATCACAATGCCGCTGCTGATCATTTGAATGACCAACGCGCCCAGCAGCGCGCCCAGCGCTGTGCCTTTCCCACCGGACAAACTGGCGCCGCCGACGACTGCCGCGGCGATCACGTTCAACTCGTAACCCTGGCCATCACCCGAGGACGCGGCGCCGTAATAGCCGAGCGAAAGCAAGGCGGCGATTCCGGCGGTCAGGCCCGAAAAGACGTACACACTCAGTTTGACCCATGCGACTCGAATACCACTGTAACGGCTGGCCAATTCGTTCCCGCCGACGGCATAGATGCGCCGGCCCGTTGCCAGCCGCGACAGATAGGTCCCGCCCAGCGCCGCCACCAGAACCATCACCCCCATCGGCACCAGGCTCAGGCCATCGCCAACTTCCCATCGTACCAAGTGGCGAAATGCCTGTGGGAACCCGCCGATGGATTGGCCTTTGGTTATAACGAAGGCGACGCCCCGAAAAATGGCCATCGTGCCTAAAGTGATGATGAAGGGATGCACTCTGAGCGCGACAATCATGCCGCCGTTGACCAGCCCGCAAAGAGCCGCCGTTCCAAGGCAGGCAAGAATGCCCAGAGGGAGACTCATGGCGGCCGATACGCTGCCCAGCGCGCCCTCCGGCCCGTATCCGCGAAAAACCATGGCCGCCAGCACCGAGGCCAGCGCATAGACTGCGCCCACGGAGAGATCGATGCCGCCGGAGATAATTACAAAGCTCGCCCCGACCGCCATGATGGCAATGAAGCTGGTGTCTTTGGCCAATTGGGCCAGGTTTTGGGCGTTGAGGAACTTATTCCTCTCGACTACCGCCGCTTCCCGCTCACCTTGCTCATTGAGGGGCTGTGGAATCCGTCGGGCTCATTCGGTCACAGACGCTAACAAACACCGGGGAGGCGAAGCAAGGAGCGCACGACCAGCGGGTTCGAAACTCCCAACACCAAGCTTCAAGCTCCAGAGAACAGCTCCCTGTTCCAAGTCCCAATAACCCTTTGCGGGAGGTGTGGGAGGTCAACAGCTCAAATGGGGTCTGGACAAGGGCCGGAAGCATCTCTTAAATTTTTTTGAAAAAACATTTTGCAATTTTTCAAGACACTGTTAGAAAGGGCACTGTGCAATTGTCAGTTCGGTCTTAGTTTTTTATTGTTTGATCAAGTTCCGCTTGGGCGCTTCTATTCCTCACGACCAAGTTCGCGGAGTCGCAGCCAGATCGTGTCGGAATGAATGCGCCTGTTTTTTTAGCCGTTGCCAACCCTAACAGAGCGGAATTGCTTTATGTGTGGGAGCAGGCCACGCCTGAAGGCAAGGCCATCATTCTCTGCCTCCTGATTTTCTCCATCATCGCCTGGTCGGTCATGATCGCCAAGGCCGTGCAGATGCGGCGCGCTAAAAGGCTCAACCAGTTTTTCAACGCCGAGTTTCGCACCCAGAAAAATGTGCTGGATGTCTTTGACCGCCGGATACAGGCCGCCGGTTGCCCGCTGTTTATGGTGTACCAGGCGGGGAGCCTGGAACTGGACGCGCGGCTGAAAAATTCCGACGGCAATGGCCGCAAGAATTTTGTCTCGCTTAAAGGCATGGAGCACGTAAAACGTTCCCTGGAAAACACCGTTTCCCAGGAATCGCTCAAGCTGGAATCGGGGCTGATTCTGCTGGCCATCGCGGTAAGCGGCGCGCCGTTTCTGGGTTTACTGGGGACCGTCTGGGGCGTGATGAGCACCTTCGGCCACATCGCCCAGCAGGGCAGCGCGACCATGGCGGCGATGGCGCCGGGGGTGGCGGCGGCTCTGATCACCACCGTCGCCGGGTTGCTCGTCGCCATCCCCTCCATGTTCGGTTACAACTGGCTGGTGCACACGCTGCGCGTGCTGACGGTGGACCTGGACAATTTCGCGCAGGAATTGGTTTCGAAGATGGAGACCGAATATCTGGAAGAGAAATAAATGAAAGTAATTAGCTCATCAAGTCGTCGGTTTATCCCGGCCCCGGTTGAACCTGCGCACCAGCTTAACGCAGTGCCTAATAACCGGATAACTTGATCACCTGAAAACCTGATAACCAAAAATGCGGCGCTTCTCACAACGCAGTTCGCTGGTGACCTTGAGCGAGATCAACATCACGCCGCTATTGGACCTGGCCTTCGTATTGTTGATCATTTTTGTGATCACGACTCCCTTGCTGGAGCAGAGCCTCAGTTTGAAGCTGCCCCAAGGCGGCAAGCCCGACGCGAAGCTGGACAAACACGACATTCACACGGTAGAAATCACTCCCCAGGGCATTTACAAATTGGATCGGCAGCAGATGCGCTTGGATCAAATCGAAGCCGAATTGCTCAAGGATTTCCGCGCGAATCCCAGCCTGGTGGTTTACATCCGTGCCGACGAAAATGGCCGAAACAAAGACCTGTATGCGGTGATAGACCGGTGCCAGCGCAACGGCATCACCAAGTACTCATTGCGCACCGAGCCGCCCAAACGCTGATGGACCGATTGCAAAAGAAATGTTTTGTCGTCTCGGCCGGCTTGCACCTGCTATTGGCGCTGATCTTAATGATCGGCCCGGCCTTCTTGTCATCCCGGACCAAGTCGGACGAAATGCCACCGCTGGATTTCATTCCGTGGAAAACGGTGGATGCGCAAGCCTCAGGGGGCGGAAATCCCATCGCCAAACCGCCGCCGGCCACTCCGCCGACGCCACCCCAAGCCGAAGCTGCGCAACCGCCGCCGGAAACAGCCCGCCAGCCATTGCCCCCCAAGGACATCAAACCGCGTAAACCAGAATCCGAATCGTTTGAGGCGAGCAACGAGCCGAAACAGAAAAAACCGCAAATCAGCACTACTCCTGTGCTGCGCAAGAGCACTGCTCCGAAGATTTCAAAGCAGCCGGCTCAAGCCGACGCGCGGATGCAGCAACTGGCCGAACTGCGGCGTCGCGCCGCAACTCAACTCAGCAAAGCTGCCCGCAGTTTAACCGATTTGTCTTCGAGCACGACGATTGAGGAGGTCGGCCATGGCGGCGGCGCGGCCTATGCCAACTATGCTCAAATCGTCAAAAGCATTTATGAACAGGCCTGGATTCCACCGGATGATGCTGCAAATGACGAAGCCATTACCAAAGTGACCGTGGCTATCGCCAACGACGGTCAAGTGCTGTCGGCCAATATCGTGCGACAGTCCGGAGATTCCAAAGTGGACAGCTCGGTGAGGCGGACCTTGGACCGGGTAACCTTTATCGCCCCGTTCCCGGAGGGCGCGAAGGAAAAGGAACGGACTTACACGATCAATTTTAATCTCAAAGCCAAACGAGCACTCGGATGAAACGCAACCGGAGATTTCCAATTTCCAATTTCCTGGCGACTTTTGGTCTCCTGAGCATCGCAAGCGCTCAAAATGAGATCGAAGTTCGAAGCACCATCATTATCCCTGGCCAAACCAAACCCATTCCGGTATCGGTCAGCGGCTTTTCCGGTGAAGTCGCTCAAGTGCTGCAGTTCGACTTGTACGTGCAGGGGTTCAGCTTCACCAACTCCGAAGCAGCCCAATACCTCATTACCGGCAGCAACAATGGCAACGTGCAAGGAAGCGCCACCGATAATCTCAACAAAAGCACGCTAGTTTCCAAGAGTTACACCGGCGCGTCACTGCGGCGCGAGGCCCATGCGTTTGTGGATGATTTCGTGCAGGCCCTTGGGCGAAAAGGCATCGGCCGCACCAAAATTGCTTTCAAGGGTGATACCGGCTCGAGCAGCGAGATTTATCTGGCCGACTTCGATGGGCACAACGCCCAGGCAGTGACGAAGGACAACACCATCGTTGCCGCACCCTGTTGGGTGCCGGGCCGGCAGGCGCTCTACTACACCTCTTACAAGCTGAATCACGCTGACATCTTTTATCACGACCTTTCCACCGGCGCGCGCAGGGCCTTTGCGC
>WNGK01011655.1_pt1 | contig 16727 bp, 19 predicted proteins | sample 5400601 | NCBI WGS metagenome assembly WNGK01 (sample SAMN13153376, study PRJNA577476) | soil metagenome | isolation source: 60 cm soil or saprolite under Garry oak tree replicate 1 | place: USA:California | collected 2016-06-15
CAGAATATGTCGATCATGGGGTGGCCGCATACGAGGCAAGGTTTAGAGAGCAGCAGTTGAAATGGCTCTCCCGGAAAGCCGCCGAACTCCATCTTTGCTTGCCACCTCTTCCGAATTCGGCTGCCTAGTTTCTGGAGAGTGACCGGCCCAGTGCGCTGACCGTGGGTTAGGCACGCTCGAAGGCGGCTACCAGTTTCTTCACATTGCCTCGACGCCATGGCTCCGCGGCGGCTACTTCTACGGCAGCGGCGACACGAACCCGAACGACAATCGCCACGAGACGTTTTTCCAGGTTTTGCCTACGCCGTGGATCTATGCGCATTTCCCGTTCTATAACCTGATGAACAACAAGGATGGTTTCGTTCAGGTGGTCGATCACCCATCCAAGCGGCTTGAAGTCCGCGGCGATCTTCACTGGCTGCAACTCGCCTCAAAGCAAGATTTGTGGTACCTGAGTGGCGGAGCATTCGATAACAAGGTTTTCGGATATGTGGGCCGCCCATCCAAGGGTCATTCGTCGCTGGCCACGGTCTTCGATTTAACATCGAGCTGGCAGGCGACAAAGAGTATCACCATAAATTTCTATTACGGACATGCGGCCGGAAAGAGCACCATCGCGAACATCTATCCTACGGATCACAAGGCTCAGTTCGGCTATGTCGAACTCGTCTACAGATGGGGCGAGCCCCATCGCAGCGGACGCTAATCACTTCGGGAAAGAAGCAACATTTGAATCGGATCGACGAACACCAGCGCGGAAGCGGCGATACGCCTATGTCCGTAGAGATGTCGATTCGGCACCTGTACATCTCGTCCGGCCACAATTATTTCGGCCACCATGGGCATGAGCCCGGCTCAAGCCCAATTATCGAAGTGGCAGAGATTGAATGCCTGGCTGGAAGAGGTATTCGCGGCGATCGATTTCTCGATTATCGAGAAGAGTACAAGGGACAAATCACCTTCTTCTCGATCGAAGTTTTTGAAGATGTCTGTGAGCAGCTTGGTATCGCAGGGTTGTTGCCGGCAGTGGTGCGCCGCAATGTGATTACCGAGAGAGTCGATCTGAATCGGCTCGTCGGAAATAAATTCCGCGTGCAGGGTGTGGAATTCGAAGGAATCTGCGAGTGTAAGCCGTGCTACTGGATGGATCGAGCAATTGCGCCAGGCGCAGAAAAGCTTCTACAAGGAAGAGGGGGCCTGAGAGCGAAAATCCTCTGCGAAGGCATTCTGAGGGTCACACGAGGAACGGATTCGGCTCCAATTTACAGATAATGGCCGAGGCACTCGTCGGCGTCTGATCCGTTCCGAAACCCCCGGCTACGGTATTTTCGGAATTCGGAAATACTTGAGCGCTCACCCAAGGAGTTCTCCCGGGCCCTTAGCATTCGCTGTTCCCGACCGATTAACGTTGTTTCTGGTCCCGGACGATCCTCCACAAGGTACCGTATCCCGATCGTCAACTCGACCTCGGCCTGTCTGCGTGGTAGTTCGGCAATGGCGTGATTCGCGCGCCTTTTCATGAGGAACAGTGTCTCCGATTCCGAAGACGTGCTCCTCTCATTTATCGGCTTCCGCCATGTCACAGGATTGAGTGACGCACGGGATCGCAGTCAGGAAAGAACGTCAGTGTGAGGACCGTGATGTCGTCTTCCTGGCCAAATTGTTGTGCCGCGGCAGCGATTTCGCCGGCGGGCCGACAGCTGATGGCCTGGGTGCGCTCAAATCCGAACAATTCGCCATTACGGTCACGAGCCTCGACCACTCCATCGGAGAGAAGAGTGAGAGAGTCGCCGCTTCTCATCTCGTAGCGCGATTCGGAATAGGTCAGATCAGGGACCAGGCCGAGGGGAAGACTGGACTCGATGCTGACTTCTCTCCCGTTTCGATACGGCGGCAAATGACCCGCGTTCGCCAGATGCAGCTCTCCACTGGCAGCAATCCTCACGCAGATGCACGTGATAAATCCGCTGTCATGGGCACGAACGATTTCGCTGTTCAATCGGCCGAGAAGCTCTGCCGGACGGGAAATCTCTGCGGCAAGAGCTCGAAGCGAGCCGATAGCCAGCGTCCCATTCATCGCTGCTTTGAGACCCTTGCCACTAACATCGCCGATGACCACCAGCGTGGAGCCGTCAACCTGCGGAAGGACCTGATAAAAATCACCACCAACTTCCTGGGCCGGAATGTACGCCGCCTCAATTTTGCAGCAGCTGAGGGGAGGCAATGAATCGGGGACGAGCCGGCGCTGGATTTCGCGCGCCGCATGGAGTTCGGCGGCCGCCCGGGCCTGTTCCCGGCTTACGCGAGTGAAGCGGAAGAACATCACAATGGCGATGGACAGCAAAAATACCAGAGTCCCGAGATCGACAAGTTGCAGCGGAATCGGGCCCATCTGGACGGGGTAGACGAGAAAATTGAAGCGTTGCCAATTGAGGAAGATGGAGGCCGTCCCAAGATCGAGAAGCGCGTTGGTGACGGCGGGTGCCAGGCTGGGGAGAATGAGCCACGCAGCCTCGCCATTGCCACGGCGATACCAGAGAAACAGTACAGCCGAGAGCATTAACCCAACCGGCGCGGTCACGGCGGCCTCGATCAACGCGTAGTGGTCGCTCGGAAAGAATCCAACCCAGGTAAGACCTGCAAGGACCAACGGCGCCAGGAGCAGTACCTCGTAAAGCCGCCACGCGCGGCTAACACGCTGTCCGGCGAAGCTGAATGTGAATTCAACCTGGGCAATAGCGCAGATATAGATCAGTGGGTCGGCTAACAGAAAGTTCGCAGACAACGGCACAAGCCCTGAGGACTGGAGTGAGGCAAGCAGATTGGATGTGCCCACAAGGAAGAGATAGAGCCCAAGAAATAAATACTCGCGCTGGCTCCGCTGACTCGCAAAGAGCGCCAGAGCACCGAGGCCGGCCAAGCATAGCAGCAAATCGATGGCGAGAGACGGCGAGACGCCGTACAATCGCTGGCTTTCGATCGCCTGCCGCTCATAGTCAATCGCGGTTGGCATACCCATGGTGACGGTGATGAATTGCGGAAGATGCCATGCCGCATAGCTCGCAGGTACGTGAGTACGCAATGCGATCTCAAATTCCTCCCCGTCATCACTGATCGGAAACACACGCTCGACCGGCCGGCTGACTGCGACCGAAGAGCGGAGACGCGGTCCCGATAAGCGGATTCCGTTGATATACAGTTCGTACGTGCCGTTTCCACCAACCAACAGAAGGCGAACATCCTGATGATCCGGTCCAAGCTTGACATGGCGGCGGAACCAACGCCAGCCGGACTGAGCGGGACCGAGGTCGTCGAGGTTGACATCTTCCCATGCGCTGTCATCGAAGTCCGGGCGGGACCACCTCATGTCATCTCCGTCATGCTGAACCCACCCCTCGTCCAGTTCGGTTAAACCAGAACGCCACTGCCCAGACTGCACAGGAGCGGCCGGCCTGACCTTCATGGGAAGAGCGAATAGGAGCAGCAAAGCAACGAGCATTGCCCTGCTGGTTCGGGGACCAATTAGGCTGACGGAGCAACTCGAGATTTCGTGAAATCCCCTGAAAGTCATACTTTGGATCATGAAACCTTCTGTCCGATCTTAGCCGCAATTCTGTCCGACGTTTCGCAATTCATCCAACTTGCATTCCAACTGCCGTGTTTCCGAAGGGGATCGCGTGGTTGTAGCGAACGGCCGATTCTACTCTCCGTTGGCGCCGTTCAGGGGAGCAAATGCGCTTCCTTTTTCGGGAGTTGCATTTCGAAGAGGCAGATAGCAAGAAGATCGCTTAGGAACTCCAGGACGACCCACACACGGAGAGACGGCGGACGCGGTCCATGGCTTCCGCCCTTCCTTTCTGTCCCATCAGGTTGGAATCAGAGGCTGCCGGGACCTCGTTCTGGTAACCGGAAGGCGGCGGCTCTTCCTCGATGCAATTCCGCTTGTAACAAATCGCATTGAATCGAATCTCATGATTGACAGCCGGCCAGCTGCAGTAGCCCAGTTGCACATTCGCAGGCAGAAACAGGTTCGTTCTCGTGCGAATAGATGCCAACTCTTTAGAGAGGTCATACATGAGCGAAAAACACAGAATCGTTATCGTTGGCGGAGGTTTCGCCGGATTGTATGCGGCACTTGAGCTCGAGAAGAGCTTCGCCACCCGTGACAATGTTGAAATCACTCTGATTAACAAAGAGAACTTCTTTCTGTTTACTCCCATGCTGCATGAGATCGCGGCCGGCGACCTCGACCTTACCAACATCGTGAATCCGATCCGAAAGCTGCTAAGAAATGTCGCGTTTTTCGAAGGACAGGTATTGGAGATCGATTTGAAGCAACGGCGCGTCGTAGTTGGACACGGCTTCGACGGCCATTCGCACACCATCGCATTCGATCAGATTGTGCTGTCCCTGGGATCGACGACACAGTTCTTCGGACTGCCGGGCGTGGAAGAGAATGCATTGACGATGAAGTCTCTCTCAGACGCTGTGAAGCTTAGGAACCGGCTCATCGCGATCCTGGAAGCAGCCGACACCGAGTGTTCGCTCACTGAACGACACGAACTATTGTCGGTCGCCGTGGCGGGCGCGGGATTTGCAGGAGTCGAGACGCTGGCTTCCATCAATGACTTTCTAAGAAATTCGTTGCGCTACTATCCGAACCTGCATTCGGAGGATCTCAAGCTAACCTTGATCCATCCCGGAGACGTGATTCTGCCAGAACTGAGTCCTCGGTTGGGCAAGTATGCGCAGCACAAGCTACAAGAACGCGGGATCGAGGTGCTGGCGCATTCGCGGGTCACTTCATATGACGGTTCGGTTATCGAGCTGGCGGACGGAAAGAGGATAGCGGCGAGGACCCTGATCTGGACTGCCGGGACCATGCCTAACCCGCTGATTTCTACATTGCCGTGCGCGGTCGAGCGTGGCCGGGTGAAAGTGACCGCCGAGCTGGCGGTTCCCGATTGGCCCGGTGTGTGGGCGTTGGGCGATTGCGCGCTGGTTCCGGATCTCAGCACCGGAAAATTCTGCCCTCCAACAGCGCAGCATGCTCTTCGGCAGGGCACGGTCGCAGCGCAGAACATCATCGCTTACGCCGATGGAGGAGAGTTTAGAAGATTCAACTTCAAGACCATCGGCCAGCTTGCAACTATCGGGCACCGCGCCGGCGTAGCCAGCATTTTTGGCGTTAATGTCTCGGGGTTTGTCGCGTGGTGGATGTGGCGCACGATCTATCTGAGCAAACTGCCTCGATTGGAAAAGAAGATCAGGGTGGCCCTTGATTGGACACTGGACCTTCTGTTCTCGAAGGACCTTTGCCAATTCATCGATGTGCGCCAGGAACACAAGATGAGCAATGACAATCTCGGTCATTTACAGGAACAAGCACATCCGCAAGCGCGGCTTCAGGAAGAACCGCTCGTCACCTCAACGATAGGCTGAAGTAGAGTCTGACGCAGATGAGGCGCATCCTCGCGGATGCGCCTGTTTGTTGCGGGAAAGAGAACGACAAGGGTTGCTCAAAAAACAAAAGGAGCACAGGGCGCATTCTGCTCTGTGCTCCTTTTGTTGGTGTGGTCGAGCTGCTGTCTATGCTTCAACGCCGGTTACGGCAAGCTGTTTGGGCTCACCCGCAGCGTGGCTTTCAGCCAGATCAAAGATCAGGCAAGCCACGAGAGCGGTCCAGCCAGTCTGATGACTCGCGCCCACTCCAGCGCCCGAGTCTCCGTGGAAGTACTCGTGGAACGGTAGAAGGTCGCGCCAATTCGGGTCGGTCTGGAACACCTGATTGGATCCCAGAACCGGCCGATTCCCGAACTCGTCACGGCGAAAGATGCTGATGATCCTGCGCGATATCTCGTTTGCGGTTTCTTCGAGATCAGCAAAGTTCCCCGAACCAGAAGGACACTCAACTTTCAGATCCGACCCGTAATACTCGCTCAAACGACGGAGTGCCTGAATAAGCAGATAATTCACGGGCAGCCAAATGGGGCCGCGCCAGTTTGAATTGCCTCCGAACAGGCCGGTCGACGATTCCCCCGGCTCGTAGTGCACCGAATGCTCAGAACCCTCGATGGACAAAGTGTAGGGCCGATGCAGGTGACGCCGCGAAAGTGCACGAATGCCATAGTCGGAGAGAAACTCGTCCTCGTCGAGCATGATCTTCAATATCCGTTCAAGCTGCTTGCGATCCGTAATGGATAGCAGCCGTCGCTCGCCGTTGCCTTTACTTCTCATGCAGGCCATATTCTCCGTCAGGTCAGGGCGATGGGCAATGAACCAATCGAGGCGGCGCTTGAATGCAGGCATTGCATCGAGCAGATCGGGCTCGAGAGTCTGGGCCGCGTACAGAGGAATCAGCCCCACCATCGAACGGACCCGCATCGGGATGCGATCTCCTTGAGGCGTATGCAGCACATCGAAGAAGAATCCCTCCTCTTCGTCCCAGAGGCTCAGGCCATCGTCGCCGATGTGATTCATCGCTCGCGCAATGTAAACGAAGTGCTCCCAGAATTTGCTGGCTACGTCTTCGTACGTGGGATCGATTGCGGCAAGCTCTGCCGCGATTGCCAACAGGTCCAGCGAGTACATCGCCATCCAGCTTGTGCCGTCAGATTGCTCAATGTGACCGCCGGCGGGGAGTATCGAACTCCTGTCGAAGCAGCCGATGTTATCAAGGCCAAGGAAGCCGCCCTGGAAAACATTTTGCCCTTCAAGGTCCTTCCGATTTACCCACCAGGTAAAGTTCAACAGCAATTTGTGGAAGACGCGTTCGAGGAAATCACGATCGCCGTGCCCACCATTCTTTCGTTGCTCGATGCGATATACCTGCAGTGCTGCCCAGGCGTGCACTGGCGGATTGACATCGCCGAACGCCCATTCGTATGCCGGTATCTGCCCGTTCGGGTGCATGTACCACTCGCGTAACATCAGCAGCAACTGTTCTTTCGCGAATGTTGGGTCGATGTGCGCAAAGGCCACGCAATGGAACGCCAGGTCCCAGGCCGCATACCATGGATACTCCCACTTGTCGGGCATGGAGATGATGTCCGCGTTATACAGATGACCCCAAGCGCTATTTCGGCCTTGCTTGCGCGGTTCAGGAGGGGAGCCATAAACCGAATCGCCCTCGAGCCACTGCTTCACAACGAAGTGGTAGAACTGCTTGCTCCACAGCAGGCCAGCAAAAGCCTGGCGCATGATGAGCCGCGATTCATCGTCGATGGCCTCAGGAGCGATCGCATCGTAAAACGCATCGGCTTCGCGAATTCGGGTGGCAAAAAGCGCGTCAAACGCCGCACCGAATCCGTTCATGCTGTGTGATTCCGGTGAGATTGACTTGAGACGCAGGCGCACAACCACCTCGGACTGAGGTGGAATCGATAGTCGATAGTGAAGACCCGCTTTTGTCCCCGTGTGGTCCGGGTTGATGGCAGCGACGTCATTTTCGACGAGATAGCGATGGAATGCGTCCTTCACGTAGAGGGAAGGATTGTTGCCTCTGTACAGTCGGGAGAAGTTCGTATCGTTTTCGGTGAACATGAGCTCTGGGCTGCCCTCGAAGGACAACTCGTAATGGCCCAGTTCGCGCGACTTTGCCTTGATCGCTCCCGCTCCAGCTGATAGCACCGGACGGGGAGCGTTCGGCTCCCACGACCAGGTGTTGCGAAACCAGAGCGTCGGAATCAGTCTCAAATGGGCAGGACGGCCGCCGCGATTTGCGACAGTGATGCGAATGCAAATATCGTCCACATCGGCTTTGGCGTATTCGACAAAGACGTCGAAGTACCGGTCGCCTCGAAAGATCCCGGTGTCGACGAGTTCGTATTCCGGCTCGCTTTTGGGGCGGGCGCGGTTCACATGGATGAGTTCCTCGTACGGATAAGCTTCATGGGGGTACTTGTAAAGATACTTCATGTACGAGTGAGTCGGTGTGTTGTCGAGATAGTAGTAATACTCTTTTACGTCTTCGCCGTGATTGGCTTCTGTGCCCGTGAGGCCGAAGAGTCGTTCTTTCAGAATCGGATCCTGCTCGTTCCAGAGCGCCACAGAAAAGCAGAGATTCTGGTGGCGGTCGCTGATGCCGGCGATGCCATCCTCATTCCACCGATACGCGCGTGAACGCGCGTGGTCGTGCGGGAAATAGTCCCACGCTTCGCCGGTCGCACTGTAGTCTTCGCGCACAGTTCCCCATGCGCGTTCACTCAGATAAGGCCCCCAGCGCTTCCAGTGCTTTTCTCTTTGATCTGATTCCTTGAGCCGCATTTCTTCGTTTGTCATCGGTTACCTTCCTTGACCATTGAATACTTGATCGATTTTGGAGTTCACAGCATCGATCAAATGTCCGTCCGAACTCGGCGAACAGGAAAGCCGCTCTCTGACCGAGCTTCTTAACGCCGCTCGAGATGAGCTTGGCTGGAACTTGAGGTACGATCCGGTCACGTTGATCGCCTCCACTCTTGTAATAACGGAAGCCTGTGCAATCGCGACAGCGACACAGAAGGCCGCCAGACCGATCCACGCCATGACTCGGGAAAGCTTCATACGGCCTCCTGGACGTTCGCGCCAATAAGTTGCGCAGTTGCCACAGCCGTCGCCCCCATGCGATCGAGCAGGTGGTCACCTACTCGAAGGGCGTTGGCGATGATCGTCAGGGCCGGATTGACCGCGGCGCTCGACGGGAAGAAGCTGCCATCCACAACATAGAGGTTGTCGAGATCATGGGCCTTGCAATTCTGATCAAGTGCGGATGAGGCCGGATCGTTTCCGAAGCGAACTGTGCCATTCTGATGCGCCACACCGGCAAGGGGAATTCTTTGCCCCAGGAAGAGGCTGCGCGCAAACAGCCCCTGGTGGCATTGTCCATGCTCCTCGCACTTGATGTGGTTCAGAGCATGTTCGAGCTTGTGAATCAAGCGTTCATGTGCCCGCAAATTGTTCGCCTTGTAGCTCAGGACGATTTCGCCGTCGCGGTTCAGGGTCAGGCAAATCCTCTGAAGTCAGCCAGAAATCGAGCGAATGCTTAGCCATCGCTTCCAATGTCCAGCCGGGGGCAATCGCCGGCGCGCCAGCGCGGAGAGTCTCGGCATCCAGCTTTCCTACGAACGAAATGTGTCCCATGGGAAAGGGCCACTCTTCCGAACCAAAGTAGAAGTCGTTCACCGAGAGCGTCTTCTGGAAGATAGTTGGGTTCGGGCATTTTGAAATGGCCATCAAAACCGAATTCGTATGTCCCATGTAGTGTCGTCCCACTACATCTGAGTTGTTCGCCAGCCCGCGGAGATGGCGATCATTCGCTGAACGCAACAACAAAGCCGCAGAGTTAATGGCGCCGCACGATACAGCGATGAGGTCGGCGGAAAAGCGCTCCGGCTGCCCATTGCGTTCGACGATGACGCCTGTTACTTCTCGACCTGAGTGACTGGTTTCCAGTTTGCGAACAAGAGCGTTCCGCAAGAGCGAGACGTTCGAATGACGGAGAGCGGGCTCGACACACATCACCTCTGCGTCGGATTTGGCGTGGACCAGGCACGGGAACCCATCGCATGTATTGCAGCGGATACACTTGCTGGTCTCAGGATTGCGCTCATCGAGCCGCACGCCGAGCGGCGTGTGGAATGGCTTCAGTCCCAAGCCTGACAGATCATCGCTAAGCTGCTGAATTCGCGGTTCGTGACTTATCGCGGGAAACGGGTACGGCCCTGTCGCATGAGGTTCAGTAGGGTCTTCGCCGCGCTGGCCATGCACTTCGAAGAGACGCTCGGCTTCAAGGTAGTAGGGTTCAAGATCGTCATACCTGATTGGCCAGGCAGGCGAGATCCCGCCATCATGATGCAGGACTTCGAAGTCCTTTTTGCGTAAACGAAAGAGCGCCGCACCAAAGAACTTCGTATTGCCGCCGACATAGTAGTTGGTATGAGGATGAAGCGGCTTCCCTTCCGCATCGTACCAATGCTCTTTTGTTTGATACTTCCCTTCGAGGTTCACGAGCTTCGGATCCCAGTTGTCCTTTTCGCGCGGAACGAAATCGCCCCGCTCGATAATGAGAATTCTCTTTCCCGATGGCGCCAGCCGATGCGCGAGCGTTCCTCCGCCGGCGCCACTTCCAATGATGATCACGTCGTAATGATTTGCGTTACTCATTTGCATTTCCTTTCATTCCGCAAAATATGCAGTCTCTCGTCGAAGGGTGATCGAGTTTGCAGCAACCGACCGCTGCTCTCCCTTTGTGCCAAATGAATGTTTGTGCGGCCCCAAGCATGGCCACGGGGGGTACGAGGAGATAGATCAAGAATCCGTGCCAGATTCCAGACGGCAGCGCGGAGCCGAAGGTGCGCGCGGGATTCATGCTCATTCCCGAATATGGAGATTCAAGCGAGATATACGTTGCAACCATGAGCCCGGCAATCAGTCCGGTGAGCCGGCTGAACCTTGGGTGGTTGGACATAGAGAGGACAATTGTCATTTGCAGAAACGAGATGATGAATTCGCCAAAAGCCGCGATGGCCACGCCCGCATCGCCTGGATATGTGGCGGCGTATTGAACCGCAGGGTCTGCAATACGGGAACCCAGCGCCAACGTGGCAACAAACACGCCAAGAGCGGCACCAGCAAATTGAAATAGGAAATAAAACGCTGCGTCGACTCCTCTGATCTTTCCTAAACGAAGAAACGTCAGCGTGACGGAAGGATTGAAGTGCGCTCCCGATCGCTGTCCCCATGGAGAGTAGATGAGAGCGATTGCCGTCAATCCCATGGTGATACCGATTAATACTCGCCGGACAAACGCGGACGAAATCGCCTCTCGGATCGGTGAAGCCGGGAATTGAAAGAGCACGGTAAACAGGCATGCGGAAATCATGAACAAGCCCAGGAGTGCAGCTTCCATGGCGTATTCAGGCCAATGCAGGGTCAGTGACTTGACCAAGCACTCCACCGGCTCTGTTCCTGGTTTGGAACTCGAGCCGACAAACGCGTATTGAGTCTTCACGCCGGTCTGAGTTGGGCTGACCTGTTGTGGAGTGTTCATGATTGTTCAACCTGCGCAATCTGAGCCCGCATGGAGGCAAAGGTGACAAAACTGAGTGGCTAAAATTCTGGAATCTGAAACTAACCGTGGGCCGGGCGCTCTCAAGCGAAGAGGCAGAGACTCTGTCTCAATTCGCGAAGGAGAACAAATGATCTCGCATCGGATTACCCGGCGGCCGGTGCCATGGAGGACACTCAGGACTGGGCTCAAACATCGCACTGAAGCACAAATCCGCGAAGCCTAAGGCAACCTACCACGATCCGGCAATTGAGCTTGAACGATGATTAGATGGATAACGAGATCAGGCCGATTGTAGTGAAGGATCTTATTGCGGATTGCCTTCGCAGGACTCAATCGCCTGGAGACCTCCCGCCCTGGACGCTACAAACGCGATATAGAGGCCCGAGGCGAGGATAAGACATCCACCGATTACCATCGAGGGACTCGGCAGCTCGTGCCAAACCAGGTAGGCGATCAGAGCGCCAGTAACCAACTGAGTGTAGTGGTATTGCGAAACGTTCGCGGCCGAAGTGTGCTTCAGGGCAACGAAAAAGCAGATGCTACCGAGCGCACAGAACAAGCCGGTAGCCGATAGCGCCCCCAGCAGGTGCGCAGTGAGCGGCTCGGCCCGCCACAGCATCGCACTAGATCCTGCGATCACCATCACGATACCAGAGAACAAGGTCAGGCTCTCGGGTGTCTCCGTTCGAGTAAGAACACGGGACCAGACCATGTTCACAGAAAAACAAAGCACGCAGACCGTGCAAGCGCCATAGCCGATCCAATCGCCCGGACGTGACGAACCGAAAGGGTTAACCGCAATGACAACGCCAGCGAAACCGGCAATGATGGCAAGACCTCTTCTGAACTCTATGCCCTCGCGCAAAAAGATTGCGGCCAGGATGGTAATGACCATTGGCGACGTAAATACAAGAATATAAAAAAGTGTAAGTGGCACATGACGGAGAGCTACAACGACACATAGGTTGTTGCCCAGATCAAGACACGAACGAACAGTCTGCAGTCTCGGGTGCCTCGGCCGGAGCAATCTGACCTCGCCACGGATCGTGGCGTATGCGGTGAGGCAGGCAACAATACACAGACCCAGAAAAGCGATGACTTCATAGGCAGGAAGCGCGGACTTGCCGATCAGTTTGATCGTGCTGTCGGCGAGAACCCAGAGCGTGAAGCCGGCCAGGGCAAGGCCGATCGCCTCGAAATCTGAAACGAAAGATCCTCTGCCCTCTTTTGAGGGGGGAGAGATTGGCGCATCTGTCGGGGACTCCCCCGATCGGACTCGATGTTCCATAGCTTCAGAGTAACAACCTGCTCGCCTCAGGGATACAGCGCGAGACCGACGATTCGGTCAGCAAAGCTATCCCCTTTGTCTCGATCGGGTTGAATCTGCCAAACATCTCTGTCCGAGCGCGCTTCATCCTATTTGCATCAAGGAGATGTTTCGCCTATGTGTCCTCTTAGAGATCTTGCCGCGACAGACGAGGCGTTGGCTCATCAAATTCAAATACTGGGACCATGGTTCCACAATCTACGCATCAATGGGATCGAAACGGCCCCGGAGCACTTCCTTGGCGACTATCCGCAGGTCAAGTTTGCCGGGTTCCGCGATGCCATTCCCTCGGATCTGACCGGTAAATCGGTTCTCGATATCGGCTGTAATGCCGGCTTTTATTCACTGGAGATGAAGAAGCGCGGCGCTGAGCGAGTGGTCGGTATCGACACGGACGAACGCTATCTCCGGCAGGCTCGCTTTGCGGCGGAGTTGGCAGATGCGGAGATTGATTTTCTACGCATGACGGTCTGGGATATCGCGGCTCTTCAGGAGCGATTTGATCTAGTCATCTTCATGGGAGTTCTCTACCACCTGCGTCACCCTCTGCTCGCATTGGATCTGATCCATGAGCATGTAGCCCGGGATCTGATGCTTTTTCAAAGCATGCAGCGCGGGAGCAGAGAGATCTCTCCCGTGCAGCCAGACTACGATGTCAATAGCGCAGCGCCTTTCGATTCCCCGGGCTACCCTAAGATGCACTTCATCGAACACCGCTACTCTCATGACGAGACAAATTGGTGGGTGCCAAATCGCGCATGCGTCGAGGCTATGTTGCGGTCTTCGGGCTTTCTGATCGTGGCGCATCCAGAGGACGAGGTATATCTATGTCGCTGGCAACCGATTGATATTCCACCAGACGGTCCCCATTGCGTGTATCCCCCGAAAGGTTCACCGCAAAAATGACGTGCGCCGCATGTTCAAATGCCGAATCGAAACTGCTGGAGGCGCAACAGCACCTCGCCGACCGTGATCTGACCGCTGCGATCCATAAGTTCCGTGTGGCAGAGTCGCGAGGAGCGGACGCCGACCGATGCTCCGCCGGCCGCTGGATAGCATCGATGTTGCTCGGCGAATTTGGCAACGCATGGCGCGAGAGCGACGAAATACAACGACGCGGCACACCGGACCTAAATCGATTCTGGCAGGGTGAAGACATCCGTGAGAGACGCCTGATAGTCCGCTGCCTGCATGGATTCGGCGATGCGGTACAATTTCTGCGTTATGCACCGGCCCTTCGCGGCGGCCAACAGGGTAGTCTTTGAAGTGCCCCCGCGCCTCCTGGAATTAGCCCCGTATCTTAGCGGAGTCGACCATGTGACTACTTGGGGAGAATTGGCGTCGAACCATGCTCCCTGAGTGGGATATCCAGCTGGAAGTGATGGAGCTTCCCTATCTGTTTCGAACCGAGTTACAACATCTTCCGATCGCGGAGCGGTATCTCCGTCTTCCACAAGATCGAGTACAACAGGTCGCGAAGTTAATGGGCGCTTCAACTAATAGAAGGGTCGGCCTGGTATGGACCGCGGGTGAATGGAACTCTGCACGCTCTGTACCGGTGGAGATGATGGCCCCGCTGCTGGCGACAGAAGGTTGCGAGTTCTGGAACCTCCAGGTGAGTGCGTTGAGTTCAGAAGAAATCTGTCATACCGGCGGAACATTACGCGAAGTGGAGGCCTGCCGCGAAGGCATACTCTCCCTCGCGTGCGCGATCTCGCAATTAGATCTTGTGATCACAGTAGACACGCTGGCATCTCACTTGGCCGGCGCGTTGGGTATTCCAACATGGATAATGTTGCAGTACGCGGCAGACTGGCGATGGTTGACGGGCACTCCGCGCAGTCCCTGGTATCCGTCGATGCGCCTCTTTCGTCAACCAAGCCAAGGAGATTGGGCCTCAGTCATCTCCGAGGTGATTACGGCATTGGATGCATGGTCTTGGGAATGCCGGGCGAGGCGGATTGCATGAAGAGTGGTCTCCAGCGGACATGGGATAGCTTTGACGTCTATCTCTTTGACATCGACGGGACCCTGCTGCAGTGCTCTGACGCGACCCATTATTTTGCATTCTGCCACACGCTGACCCAGGTCTCAGGAAGACCACTGAACCTCGACGGTGTTACAGCACATGGCAATACAGATGTGGGAATTCTTCGCGATGCACTTTCGCTGGCTGGCATACCAGATGGTGATTGGCGGCCGCGATTGCCTGAGATTCGAAAGGCGATGTGTCGCTACGTCGAAGAGCGCGAGAGCGATATCTGTCCGTCGGTGATGCCCCAGGTGCACGAGGTGCTGCAGCATCTTTCAAAGTGTGGCGCGACGTTGGGTTTAGCTACCGGAAATCTGAAGGCTATCGGCGAACTCAAGCTGGGTCGGGCAGGGTTGCTCGGGTATTTCCAATTCGCGGGATGGAGTGATGAATTTGAATTTCGTGCAGATGTAATTTGCGCCGCCATCGCACGAGCGAAAGAGACGGCTGGTCCGACTGCCTCGCTTTGCGTCGTCGGCGATACACCGGCCGATGTAGCCGCAGCGCGAGCGAATGGACTCTCGGTGATAGGCGTCGCCACCGGCATATATGGCTTAGATGAACTGGCGGTAGCCCAGCCGGACCTGTGCGTTCATTCGCTTGGCGAACTGCTTTCCCCAAGCTAGGCTCTTGCCATTGAGCATCGCGAGACAATCTCTTCGAACTGCGCGGCACGATGTTGGGAAGTATGTTCTGACAGAATGCGCTCACGGGCGCGGCTGCCGATCCGCTGCCTCTCCTCATCGGAGAGTCCCGTAAGGATCTCGGCCACTTCGTACGCGTCTGCCGGCAAAAGTATTTCTTCGCCCGCCTTGAAGAACTCTTTTAGTCCAGGCCAATCATCGGAGAGAATCGCGGCGCCGCATGCTGACGCCTCAAAAAGTCGAACCGAAGGTGAGTAGCCGGCCGCAACCATATCGGCGCGTGTCAGGTTCAATGAGAATCTTGATGATGAATAGAAAACTGGGTGTTCCGGCGGCGAGAGGTGGATGATTCGTTCGACATTGCGTTGCCACCGGATACCTTTCGGGTACTGGGGCCCCGCCACAACCAGGCGGCGATCGGGCAGCAAGCGTGCCGCCCCGTTTAGGATATGCGCATAAATAACTTGAACATATAAGAAGAAAGGTGTACGCTTTTCTCATGGGAACAGCGTTGGCCGTTGTGCGGAAAAAGTACCGGGTGCTGCGCGACCTTCTAGACGAACGTGGACGGCGCTTGTGGGCGCCACGATCCACGCCGGCATCCGCGAATTGCAGCAGCGCAAGGGAAAACCCCTGGCGACGGGACGAAGCCGCCGAGCGGGAGGGGGGCGTAAGCCGCTCACCTTTCATCATCCCGATCTGCTCAAAGCCTTGGAGCAACTTGTGGAGCCTGTGGCGCGGGGTGACCCGGAGTCGTTCTTACGCTGGACCGCGAAAAGCACACGCAAATTGGCCGCCGAACTCAAGCGTCAGGGATATCGCATCGGCGACCGCAAGGTAGCCGAACTGCTCCATCAGATGGGATATAGCCTGCAAGCCAACACCAAGACTCTGGAAGGCAGACAGCATCCGGACCGTAATGCTCAGTTTGAGCATGTCCACGCGCAGGTCAAGGAGTTCCTGGAGCAGGGCCTGCCGGTCATTTCCGTCGATACCAAGAAGAAGGAATTGGTGGGAAACTACAGCAACCGCGGCCAGGAGTGGCAACCGCAAGGAGAACCGCAAAAGACCTTGGTCCATGATTTCCCGGACAAGGAATTGGGCAAGGCGATCCCCTATGGGATTTACGACTTGGGACGCAATGAGGGCTGGGTAAGCGTGGGCATCGATCACGACACGGCCGAGTTTGCCATCGACAGCATACTCGCCTGGTGGAAGCACATGGGACGCAAGGCCTATCCCAAGGCGACGAAACTGCTTATCATGGCCGACGCAGGCGGCAGCAATGCCAGCCGGTCGCGGCTCTGGAAGGCGGGGCTGCAACGTTTGGCGAATCTCACCGGCCTGCAACTGCAGATATCACATTTTCCGCCAGGAACCAGCAAATGGAATAAGATCGAGCACCGCATGTTTTCCTTCATCACACAAAACTGGCGGGCAAGACCGTTGGTCAGCTATCAAACCATCATCCATCTGATTGCCAACACCAGGACCACCACGGGGCTCAAGATCAAGGCAAAACTGACACAAAGAACCTATCCCACCGGAGTCGAGATATCGGCCGCGGATATGGCGAAACTCAACTTGAAACCAGACCCATTCCACGGCGAATGGAACTACTCTCTTCTGCCCTAATGACCACCACTCTGTACAGACTATTTATGCGCTCCGCCT
>WNGK01019282.1_pt1 | contig 16727 bp, 14 predicted proteins | sample 5400601 | NCBI WGS metagenome assembly WNGK01 (sample SAMN13153376, study PRJNA577476) | soil metagenome | isolation source: 60 cm soil or saprolite under Garry oak tree replicate 1 | place: USA:California | collected 2016-06-15
GCTCCTCCATGCTCTGGGCTGCACCCGAGAAGATCGAGCCAAGCAGGAAGATCGCCGTGCCAAAGAGGAAGATCGGCTTACGCCCGTAGAGGTCGGCCAGCTTGCCATAGATTGGTACCGTGGTGGTGGAGGTAAGCAGGTAGACCGAGAAGACCCAGGAGTAGAGGGAAATACCGCCCAGTTTGCCAACGATGCTTGGTAGCGCTGTGCCCACGATGGTCGTATCAAGTGCCGCCAGGGACATACCCAGCATCAAAGCCGCTGTGACGATAATCTTTGCCTGTTTGGTCATACCTGTCTTCCTTCCATTTGATTCCTCACTGCCTGCGGCAGTTCGCAAACGATTTTGTGTGAGTGGCGGAGGTGGCAGCCGGCGGCTGCCACCTCCGCCACTCACACAAAAAATGGGCTCGCCGCCGCAGGCGGCGAGAATTGCTGAATAGTTAGTTACTGCTGTGATAGCGAAATAGCTTTAGTAAGATAAGGTTAACGACTACCTTCCTACTTATGAGAACACTTATATTTAGTAAGTCTATTCCCCAAGGTGATTGTGTAGTAGTGATGATAGTATGCTATGCTCATCATCTTCGGGTATATGAGAAAGCTAGTATTCATGTGGTAATGGGTAAATTGTGGACGATATGATTGGATTTTTCAGCTTGATATGAGCATTTGAAGGCAGCTAGAAATAGCTACAAGTCCTTTGTATCCTTGCGAGCATCTCATCCATCCTGTTGCCCTCCCTACAGAGTATTTTTCTTTCATTATATTATGAATAGCGATGCTTATCAACAGAGCTTATCAGCTCAGTTCTTGAATATCAGTATGAATAATCAACAGCAACCCTTCCTCCAAAGATACCTCGACCTGCTCTTGCGTCAGGACATTACTCACGCCTCTTGGCTTTCCGAAGTGGAGGGTTTCTCCAAGCAATGGGTAGTAGAGACCCTGGGTTCGTACACCGGTGGCATCGCCTGTAAGCGGGAGCAGCGAAAGCAAATCGTCAACCTGCCCTTCGAAACTCGCCACCCCTGGCCCGCGCAGGAGCCAGCAAACCGAAGGGCCATCAACAAGCCGGATGGGTACCGTCTCGAAGCCCGCAAGCAGCAAAATATTCGCCATGGTATGATCGAAGCGCGCGCCGCCTAGCCAACCGAGTATTGTAATCGAAGTCGCTCCCTGCTCGATAGCGGTCTGAATAGCTAATTCGGTGTCGGTCTCATCCTTTTCGGCGTGGACCGGTACGGTGCGGCTTCCCTGCTCTTGCAATTGTTGCGCCGTAAGAGCATCAAGTGAGTCGAAATCCCCGACGATAATGGCGGGTGTGCAACCCTGCTGGAGTGCGCTGGTGGCTCCGCTATCGGCCGCGATGACAAAGTCCGCGGAGGCAATGGCAGCCTGAACCGCCTTGCCTGGACGCAACGTTCCGCCTGCAAAAATAACAACATGCATGCCGTACATACCCTTTCGGCTAAATTCGTAGCTATGTGTTCTCATAATACGTTATATTAGACTAGATAGTGTAGTGAGGTAATAAATAAAACATATGTCTTTTGCTAGCAATACAAGGCAGCCCCGGTCGTGGGGGCGATATCCGCGGGTAGAACATTCCCAGGTGCAATCGGTGTACTGGCGTAGTGACGTACCTGACCTTGCCCATTTTGAGCAGTCTCTACTTCCTTACGCGTATGGGCGCAGTTATGGTGATAGCTGCCTCAACGAGGGAGGCGTGTCACTTGATATGAGTCACCTGCGCCGTTTCATCTCTTTTGATGAAGAAGAGGGTATTTTATGCTGTGAGGCGGGGGTTTCGCTGGCGGAGGTACTTGAGCTTGTTGTACCTCGCGGCTGGTTTATCCCGGTTTCTCCTGGTACCAGGTTTGTCTCGGTTGGTGGGGCTATTGCCAATGATGTTCACGGCAAGAATCATCATAGGGCCGGCACGTTCGGTTGCCACGTCACCCGTTTTGAACTGCTGCGCTCGAATGGAGAGCGCTTCGTCTGCTCCCCCTATGAAAATAGTGAGCTTTTTCGTGCCACTATCGGCGGCCTGGGTCTCACGGGTGTTATCTTGTGGGCCGAGTTTCGCTTGAAGCCCATCGTTAATCCCTTCATTGACATGGAGCGCATTCAGTTTTCGTCGCTGGACGAATTTGTGCAGATTTCTGCCGAAACGGATAAGCAGTACGAGTATTCGATGTCCTGGGTAGACATTTTGATTGGTGGACAGGCTTTGTGCAGGGGGATTTTCATGTGTGGGAATCATAACCGGTCAGAGTCGCGAGCGGCCCAACGGGTACGGAAAAAGCTGCCTCTCGTGGTACCTTTTGACTTTCCCTCTTTTATCTTGAACACCTTTACTGTTAAGGCCTTTAACGAGCTGTATTACCATACGCAGTTGAGCAAGAGAGTGCACAAGGTTGTTCCTTACGAGCCGTTCTTTTATCCTCTTGACTCTATCCACGAGTGGAATCGCATGTACGGGAAACGTGGTTTTTTACAGTACCAGTTTGTTGTGCCCTTTGAGGATAACTTTGCTGCCATGAGGGAAATCCTGGGTCGCATACGGCGTTCAGGCGAAGGGTCGTTTTTGACCGTGCTGAAGACGTTTGGCGATATGGAATCACCTGGCATGTTGTCTTTCCCACGACCAGGGATAACCCTGGCACTGGACTTTGCTTACGGCGGACAGAAGACCCTGCATGTGCTCGATGACCTGGACACAATTGTACGCGAGAGCGGAGGAGCTGTTTACCCGGCAAAAGATGCTCGTATGAACGCCGAGAACTTCCAGGCGTTTTTCCCTAAATGGAGGGAGTTTGCCCGCTACGTTGATCCACACTTCTCCTCCAGTTTCTGGCGGCGTGTAAGTTTTTCTGAAAAATTAGTAAAGGTGTAAACGGTTTAATACGATGAGAATACTGATTGTAGGGGCAGCCTCGGCGATTGCCCAGGAAGCGGCCAAATGGTTCGCTAAGGATGGCGTGGAGTTTTTCCTGGTCGCTCGCTCCGCCGAAAAACTTGAGGATATTGGCAACGACCTGAAGGTACGGGGGGCAAAGCGCATAGAGACATTCGTGCTCGATGTGAATGATCTTGACCGTCACCAGGAAATGGTCGAAATGAAAGAATTTGCCACCAATTGTACCAGTGTGATTTCTCTCCTGACCATCCTGGCTAATTATTTTGAACAGCAGAGACGAGGGTGTATCGCGGTTGTCTCCTCTGTGGCAGGTGATCGTGGACGGAAAAGCAACTATGTCTATGGCGCTTCCAAGGGTGCGGTGAGTATTTTTCTGCAAGGGCTGCGTAACCGGCTGGATAAGTCAGGGGTTGCCGTTGTGACCATAAAGCCTGGTATAGTTGATACGCCTATGACGGCTGCTTTGAAGAAGGGATTGCTGTTTGCCAATGTGCGCGGCGTCGGGCAGGGTGTCTACCAGGCTATGAAGAAGCGCAAGGAAGTGGTCTACTTACCCTGGTACTGGCGTCCCGTCATGTTTATGCTGAGAAGGATTCCCGAGCCGGTCTTCAAAAAGCTGTCAATGTGATAGAAGAAGGATAAACAGAGCAGAGAATCAGGCATCGGGCGAAGCTCGATGCCTGATTCTCTGCTCTGTTTAGGCCCCTCTTTGCCAGGTTGTTAGTAGACAATCACAGCTGTTCCATATCCTGTGTGGTTGTACAGCCAGTTTGCATCGTCAGGGAACATATTGATGCAGCCGTGGCTGCCATTGCCGGCAAACGCTTCATCCCCGCCGCTGTCGTAGTGGGGGAAGTTGGTACCAACACCGTAATCAGCACGCCACCAGCTGTCATGAAAGAAGTAGCCGCCATCGTGGTATTCCATGGCGTAATCAATTTTGGTGGGTGGATACCAGAAGGCAGACCCCTGCGGCTCGCTTGATTTGAACTCCGTGGGGTGCTCACGCAGAAAGATGTTCCATAATCCTGGAGGCGTTGGCCGGTCATATTGTCCCGTGGTGACCTGGAAAGCTCGTACTAGTTTCCCGCCTTGATAGAAGCGCATCGTTTGTTCAACAAGCGATACAACCATGACAGAGCCTGAACCGGGACCGTAGAGATTGTAATACTTCAACAGGCGAAAGTCTGCGATGTGAGCCCAGTCCCAGGGAGCCCTATCCGTGTAGTCTTGCTCCATGGCTTTTAAATGGAGGAGAGAATTATTGATGAGCGAAATGGCAGACTGGTAATCATCGACCGTCTGGGCAGCCTGTACAGCAGCGTCCAGATCTGAGCCTATCCCCTGTTGGTCGTACTCGTAATCCAGGTTGTACGATTTACCATCGAATCCGTCCGAATAACGATGGTGATTACCCCATACCTGTACCTCGTGCTTGAATTGCTGGAGGTAGTAATGGGTTTTAGCGCGTATCAAGGGAATTTGAATAGCAGCAAGATCATTATCGATCTGGGATAATATCCCGGCATACTCGTTACTTTTCGCTGAAGTCAGGGCAGCCTGGTCGTTATGGAGATGAAGTACGAATGTTGATACATCTGCCCCATATCTTCTGGCCTCGTCAATCTGTGCGCTAAATTTTTGCAGTTTGAGAGCGCCCTGATATGCTCCAACGTAGGGAATGGCCTGAACGGAGAAAACAGTTGCCTGCTGTATCTGCGCGCTCAGCTGGTTTAGAAGGTATATGAAGTCTTCAGGTTTGTTGGCGTTGCGGAAGATCGTGAGGTCATCACTCTCCTGTTGAGCCAGTGCAGTGATGTCGACATTCGATGCTTGCAGCTGCTGGGTCATCTGCTTGAAAGACTGCAGCTTGTCAAATGCAGGCCCCATCAGTTGCAGGGCTTGTGTGGAACGCCTGGCACTGTAACTGATTTGCAGGTAGTCGTTTGGAGTGTGAGCTCTAGCTAATAATGCTTGATCCTGGGCAAGCTGGGTCATAAAAGTCTTGACCTCAATAAAGTTTTGTGACCGTCGCTCCGCTATCGAGGTCTCAAAGTTCTGTATATCGCGGTAGGCCTGGTAATCATATTGTGCAGTTACCTGCTTCTCCAGGTTCGAAACCCTGAGCGCGAGTGCCTGGTAACTCTGGGCCATGTTGTTGTAGTAATCAGTTACAGGTTGGCCGCTAAATAGAGTGAATGGTGCATTCGTACTGCTGATCTGTCGCTCTTGCTTCACGATAGGCTGGAGAACAGTGCCAGGAACGCCAATGCTGCGAGCATGAGCAAGCGAACGATCCAGGTGAATTTTCTGCAAGCTTGCGTTCTGCTGTGCCTGTGGGTCTCCATTGCATGCGCTGAGCAACACTGTCATCAGTAACACCAGTGTCATAAAGATGGCTTTTTTACTGCCGCGTTGTCGTTGAGTATTATAATATGCCATGTCCGAATAGATCTCCGATTCCTTGCTAGTGAGCTTAAAAATGTATGCAGATCAATAAAAATAAACGGCCCACGCGGGGCATTTAGAGGTAGATCAGGCTTCTCAAAAGTCACATTGCTCAGCTAAGACTAGCAGCCTGCGGCTGCAAAAGAAGGAGAGAAAGAGCGTGGCGCGGCGGGGTCCCACCCGCCGCGCCACGCTCTTTCTCTCCCTTGGGGTAGGGAGCACATTCGACGACGTTTGAGAAGCTCTGAGAGGTGGATTTCGAAGTGGCAGGATAGATAGAGCATCATGTATAATAGCCTTAGCATTAGCCCGGGAAAGATAACTGCTCAGCAGGGGGACGCAGTCCTCCTGCCGGGGTCTGGGGTGTCCCCAGCTCGCCTCCCTCTTTCTCGTTCGCCGCCGCAGGCGGCATGAGTCAGGTACCTGAATAGTTACTGGAAAAGAGAGGAACGGATGACGAACTTTAACGATAGTGAGTTGAAAGAACACCTTATCCAGGCTGCAAACCTGCTCTTTCAGTGCGGTGTCATGTCGCATAGTGGACACGGCAATCTCAGCGTGAGATTACCCGGAACTGAGATTGTTGCCATGCATTCGGGTGTTTACCGCCAGCGGCCAGATGTTGGGGCCGTCATTCACACACACTCACCTCATATCACAAGCTTCGCTCTTGCCCACGAGCCATTGCCGTGCGTATATGAAGCCTTGCTGCGTTTCGGCGTCACCGAGGACATTCCTGTAGCGGATTGGGCTCCACGTGGCTCGCTGGAATCCGTAGCCAATATTGTGCTACGACTACAGGAGTATCCCACTGTTCCTGCCGTCCTGCTGGCTAACCATGGCCTCCTGGCCTTTGGTCGCGATGCGCACTACGCGGCCCAACTCATCATTGTTATGGAAGAAGCGGCCGAGCTAACGCTGCGAGCGCGTACTCTCGGCGGTGAGAAATCACTCCCTGCCGATGCACTGGCCAGGGAGCGCAAGCATATGCAGCAATTTGGTTCGCTCCGCTAACTGTTCTATGTCTCAAAAATGTACACACTCTCTACTTCTTTTTTGGTGGTACTGCCAGCACAAAGTATCTATCGGCGTTGATATCGCCCTTGAAAGTGAAGTTCTTCAAACCCTTGATAGCACTTGCATCAATTGCTAGCTCGATGGTAGGAATGTAGCCACCTTGCTTCTGCACCAGTATCTTGTAAGATGGCTGTCCGTTCACCTTCTTCACAGCATTGGGCACGTACCAGGAGACAGTGATGGTAGAAATGCAGTTCTTAGGCGTCTCCGTCATGCCGCCCCACATAGCGCGTCCAGGCAGGTCGCTCCTGAGCACTGTAGGGGGCCCAAGGCTATCGACAGGCCAGGCGAGAGAGGTGCCATCGAGTGTGAAACCATGCATGCCCAGGGAGTAGTTGCCATTGGGACAGTTACGAGCAGCGCTCGGAAAGTACCCGTTATATTGCCCACAGCCGCTAGTAGTAGGAGGTGATCCTCTACTACCAGGTGAGGGCTTAGGCGTACCTGGTGTACAAAGGGCATGCCCGCTATCGAAACCATCTCCAGAGATGAACTGAGCATTCTGAGGAGCATAAACTCGTATATAGTCGGCGTACGTATCGTAACCATAGACGGGGCCTTTTTGCTGGTAATTGAGGGTAATGGTCAGGTTATGCTTCGCTCCTCCCTGAGCATCTAAGGTCACGTCGTCATGTTCGAACGTGTGTACGTACTGGCTGGCCTTACTGATACTGATGTTCGCCTGGACAACCGTAAAACCGTCCTGCTTTGAGAATGTATCGGTCGAGCCACTATAGCCATGCTGTACCAACCAACCTTCGACAGCGGGATTGGTGAAGTAAATCTGCAGGTCGTGTGATTGGATATCTTTGATAGCCCCCTTCACTACTTCCGTCAGTTGCTTTACCGGTAGATGACGCAAATGATCCAGCAGGATTTTACCAAGAGTCGAGGTGAATGCTTTACGACCGCTTTTTGAGTAGTTACCGCTGATCTGTTTTTCTCGCGCAATGGCCGAATAATCTTGTTGATAGTAGTGCAGCCGTTCCTCCAGGTTCTTCGAGGTAATGGTCTCGTTATATCCTGGCACTTTAATTGGACCAGTCACATCAAGAATGTGCCCAATGAGGGATGGTGTAAAGGCAATATCACCATCGACAGGGCCGCCCCCTTCATCCTGGAATAGCTGCATAGTCATACGAGCAGTGGTTGGGAAGTCGCCAGAGAGGTTGGAATCACGTATTCCCCAGTTGCCAAAGTTCATCCAGCTATATCCATCTGGTGTCCTGCGCCCAATGGCTGTCCCATTGCCGGCATAGTCAAGCAGCGTAACATCAGTTAGAGAAGGGGGAGTTACGCGGCCATTTTGAATTTGAACAATGCCATATTGTCCGGTAAAACCACCACCGGGACGCAGCTCGGCACGGTCCATAGTCTGTATCAAGAAGCGGCGTGGCTGCCCAACGCCTAACATCCAGGTGACCAGGCCAATCAGGCCTTGAGCTTGAACAATCATATCCTGTGCTTTGGGCAATAGTGGTAGCAAAGAAGCAAGTTGCGTTTTTTGAGAATTACTGATTGGTAGGTCTTTAAGCGATATGTGGCTCATCTGAGCACGTATATCGCTTATATAGTAAAGGGCGTGCACCATTGCGCCCTCGATAGCTAAGACATCGCTTGCACTGATGAGTGGTTTGTTAGAGTTACTAGTAAGAGGCGAGGCATGAATAATGTTTGCGCCAATAAGCCCTACGCCAGTCAGTTCATCACCCATTCGCGATACGTCCAGCGCAACTTGCACCAGACTTACTACCTCACCTAGTTTACTACCATACTGCGGCGAAAATTGCGTAATTGCCCCTTGAATATCTGGACGGTCCACCAGTTGTTGTAACTGCACAAAATCAACCTCCGCCCCCTTGAACTCAACCTGCGCTTGCTGTAGTTTCGTCGCGTTAAGCGCTGCAGTAGGATCACTTTTTGAAATATTCAGTAAGCTCTTTACTTTGAGTAGATGATTAAGTCCATCATGAGCCATAGCATTGATATTGCTATAGGCGCTATAAGCAGCAACTCCCGCCCCTGCCGGTAAGAGCACAAAGACGAACATGGCTGCCACAATGACAAGTCTTGCTATTCGCAGAGTGTGCTGGTGCTTCTGCTGGTCGTGTAGACCACGCTGCCAGCGTTTATATGCTGAACGTCGCTGAATTGCCCGCTTATTAGCAATATACATCCCATTCCTGATGGGAAAGGGCAACCCTGTAGGGACCAGGTCAGATACATTGCTTACATCGGACACTTCTGTCCCAAGAGGTGCAGTCACTTCGGCGGGAGTTGGCATCTCCTCTATGACTGTCTCTTCTCCCTCCGCTAACATCCTCTCTACCCTGGCAGGCTCTTCTTCTGCCCCGGCAGGTACCAGTATTTCCTCTCTTTCCTGTGTTACCTGGTCAACTGTCTCTACTTCGCTTATGGCCGCTGGTCTCTCAACCGCCACCTCCACTAAGCTTCCGGTTGTCTCTTCCAGGCTTTCCACCGGATGCTCATCCTCCTCATCCTCCTCATCCTCCTCATCCTCATCTTTCATGAAGGAGGGACGTGGCGTTTCTGGAACATCCATGTCCAATACAGGTGTCAAAGGAGGTGGTTTGACTGCCCGGCGTTTGGCCGTATCCTCATCGTCAACCGTCTCCTCGATGAGCATAGCGCTTTGTTGTCTTTGTGCAGGTGGGCCGCTTTCTGAACATGTATTGCTGGCCTCTACACCCGGGTCTAATACATCTTTCTCGGGTGATTTGCTCTCTTCTGAAACATCTGACGTATCTAAGGTATCTGAGGTATCTGAGGTATCTAAAGCAGATTGAGGCGCATGATCTATAACGGCAACACCGGGGAGCAAGGCGCGAAAACCCCAGGCACTACCGTCCTCATGCTGCATCAAACACTTTTCAGCCAGTTCCAAAACAATCTCTGTTGAAAGATGGTGCCGGCCTGCTATCTCATCAATGGATGCTTCAGTCTTAAAGTACTCTTCAATAGCAGATTTACGTTTGTAATAGCGTTTCTTTTCTCGCGAACTCAGTGAAGTGATATCACCCTTCTGCCACGAGCTGATATCGCGCATTCTGCCAGTAAATTTCAGAGAATTTTTCACTCGGACGCCAGGCAAGGTTCACCTCCGCCGTTTAATATATTTAAAATAGCCTTCCCCTTTATAATAGATGACGGCTGAAATAGGTAAAATGTTGCATGCAAATATAGAAATACTAAGGGCATCAGCCAAAAAGGGCTAATGTGATGAATTATTAACCGGCGTGGTCAGCTCCGTCGACCACGCCGGTTAATAATTCATCACTTGATTCTTGCTTCGAGCGCCCCTAAATGCTCTTTCAGCTTGCGGTTCTCCTCACGTACCTCGTCAAGGTCCTTACGCAACTGCTTTAATTGTTCATCGGACTTATCCCCGGTACGCAGGACATGGGCAGCAACACGCATATCACGTTGCGCCGCCGACGCTGTCTCATGGCTGGCTGCTCGCTCCAGCACACCGATAGCACGTTTTTCACCGAGCGACATCAGGGCCTCTGCAGAGACCCCACGTACCGGCTCCCAGTGATCGTGCTCAACCGCGTGACAAAGAGCCGTGACAGCCCGCTGGCGAGCCTCTTCACTGTAGAGATAGTGATTGCCACCAAGTGCCCGCATGCCTGAGCAGGCTGCCAGGCGCATTGTCGGATGCAGTTGGGCATTGTCAAGATAGGCTGCAAGCGTTTCGACTACGCGATCCTCGCCCGTTGCTGCTAATCCCCTGAAGACGCCATTCTGGACCACGTTATTCCACGTAGGCCGATCAAGCAGCTTTATCAATTGATCGACGCAGCCAGGCTGGCGCGTCTTACCTAACGCCTCTGCGGCCGTAGCTTCTACCCGGTAGCTGATATCGCCGCGCTCTAACAGCGTACGAAGCGCCTCTGCGGAGCGTGCGGCGAGATCGGCTTGTTGGGGTACCTGAAATCGTCCCAGCGCACGGGCAATGGCTGTACGTACCCGGGAAAACTCTGGCGCATCCATCTCCTCGAGTCCCTGTAAGAGGATAGCCTGGGCACGTTCGCTACCAATAACCCCCAATGCCCGGGCTGCCGCTACACGCACTCTCCAGAAAGCATCGTTGAACAATGCCGCCTTCAAAGCCTCCACGCTTTCATCATCGGCTGCTTCACCCAATGCTTCAGTGGCCTCGATGCGACCCAGTACATCTGCATCATGGGCAAGCTGGTAGCGCATCATCCTTGTTGAACGCTCGAACTTGAGTGTTTTGAGCAGCCAGCCGTCAGGATCGAAACGAATCATGACCGGTTCGCGCTCCAACGGCACATAGAAGCTTTGATCGACCTGCCCATCTTCACCTGTCATCACGCGCACAGATATCGTGCGGGTGGCGCCTGAGTGTTCATTCCTGGAGACCTCATCCGAGGTTGGAACGGTGAAAGCGAGGTCAACCGGTGTGACAAAGCAAGGCGTCAATTCATCGACCTGCTGGGTCTGCTTGATCTTCAACCTGGCCATGGAGTGTTCGCTATCCCATGAATAATTTACCTCAAAGGCGGGATAGCCTCCCTGGTACACCCACTGTTGGAAGAATTGGGCCAGGCTGTGCCCCGTCACCTCCTCAAAGGTGCGCTCTAAATTGGCTGTGATCACCTCGCGCTCACGGTACCGCTCGAGATAGGTTTTTACTGCCCGCTTGAATCCTGTCTCACCGAGTTGATGACGCAGCATGTGCAGTACCCAGGCGCCTTTGTTATACATGTGCCCATCAAAGAGCTCGAAGCCATCCCTATGATAGACGTGATAGACGATTGGCCGGCGATAGTGATGATCTTCGCTGAGGTAGCCGTGCTTGAGATCGAGCATCGATTGCTTGAAATAATCGCCGCCGAGGTCGTGCTCGTTCCACAACTCCTCAAAGTAGGTGGCGAAGCCTTCATTCAACCAGCCGTTGGGCCAGTCCCGGCAGGTCACAAGATCACCAAACCACTGGTGTGCCAGCTCATGCGCCACGACGGGTACATAGTCGAAATCGAGGGCGGCCCGCTCATCGAGCAGCAGCATGAAGCTGTGCGTGGTAGCAGTGGTATGCTCCATTGCGCCACCAAACAGCTCGACGACCGTCTGGGCATACTTGCCATAGGGATACTCAACGCCAGTATATTCTGAGAAGAAGCGCATCATCTCAGGCGTCTTGCCCAGGTAATAGTGCGCGTCGTCCTTGCGATCAGGGCGCACGTAGTAGTTGACAGGGATGCCATTGTAAGAATCCTCGATCACAGCAAAATCGCCTACGACAAGCGAGATCAAGTATGTGGCATGAGGCACATCGTGCCGCCAGTGGTGGGTCTTCGTCGCGCCGTGATCGGTAATACTCAGCAGGTTGCCATTTGAGATGGTCAGGAAGTGGCCTGGAACCGTGGCAATGATTTCAGTCGTAGCCCGGTCATTAGGTGCGTCATGGCAGGGAAACCAGTAGCTATGGTAACGAGGCTGCCCAAAGGTCCAGGCCTGCACCGGGCGCGTCGGATCTTCAGGCGCTGGTTTAATAAAATGCAGACCGGTACGTGGCTTCGCGTGGTATTCAACATTGACGGTGAACACTTCACCATAGTAGTAGGGGTGATCTAAGCTAACAACCAGCTTCTTCCCATCAGTGCTATAAGCCAATTCCCGAGGCTCCGCTTGCCCACCTCCAGCGCTGCTAGCCAGTGTGACACGCTCAATATGCAAGTCTATAGCATCGAACGAAATGGTCTTTATCTCTTCATAGAGAGTGGAAAAGGTCGTACTTACCGTACCTCTGACCGTTTCCTGCTCAAAGTCAAGCGTGATCACTAGCTTGACGTGTTTGACGTCGCCTGGTCGATCAGGAGCATACTGCACACTATCATCGGCGAGTTCAAATGAGCGCGCTTTCGGTGGGGGAGGTGATTGATTAAAAAAGCGTAAACTATAGCCGTTATCGAGCATAAGCGCTTGTGCGCGATTACAACCGTCCAAGAGATCCTCCTCTAGGGGGGCCTGGCACCCACAAGAGGTGCCACTACATTTCACTCATCAATTGAACATTGACAGAGAACCAGGTGCTTTGTTACGCTTCAAGTGAGGGGGGTCGGAACCTGGCGACCGCAAGGGATCGCCACTACATTTCAGCCGTCAAATCAAGCGTAACAGAGCACTAGTTTATCTGACTTGTATTAAAACGCTTCCTCTACTTATTCCGTACTTCAGCTTTGCCTTGAACAGTATAACACTCTTCAGGTTTTCGTGCTGCTTTTCGTTACTATTTGTGCTATACTCCCCTCATTATATGAGCCCTTCTAGGCCAAATCCTGCACAATCTCGCGAGCGGCACGCGCCGTCCCTGGCTCCGCCTTCCATAAAGCCCTGGAACTCGACCGGGCAATGTTCACCCGCGAAGGAGATCGGCCCGCAGGTTCTCAAGTCAGACAATTCTAGTCCTGACTCTTATTCTCGGGCTGGGAGCGCTCGATGGCAATGTAGATCACAGTATCCCATGCGTTGTGGATACCGGTGAACAGGAGCAGAAGCGTAGCCGCACCGATGCCGAACAGTGCCGACGACGGATTGCCCGGGAGCACAATCGCCGCGACGACGAGTGCTGTGTAGGAAATGAAGGGAAAAGCCGTATACCACAGCCAGTCTTCCAGCACCGGTTGATAGTCCGTCTGACGACGCGTTCGCCGGAGCACGATGATGACGTATATCACTCCCCCCAGACCCGAGAGGCCGAGCAGCAGGCTAGCATACCAGGGCGCCTGCCACGGCGCGTTCAGAATCGCGGAGATCAGCAGAACGGCGCCAAAATGCACGACTGTTGGCGTGCTGAATGTTGCAATCCCCCCACTCCCCGGCGACACTCGCGCCCGAGACCCCACAATCAAGGAAATCACCACGAACATCAATCCAGTCAGCGTCGCAGCAGCGGAGCCGATGATGACGTAAAAGGTTTGCCAGGTGGTCAGGAACGACACCCCAGCCTCTTGCATGATGGATCCCCCTTCGATGTACGTAACCCTCTCTCAACCTCGGTCATATGGGCATCTGTCAGTGGAGTGAGCGTCTTTTCTGCGAGCGTCAGATCCCCGTTCCGAGGTGAATGAAGAGACGCAACATCCATGATATGAGAACTCCTTGCATAGGTGGCGCTCGCTCATCGAGCATGCTTGCATCGGCTAACAATACCAATATACCACTATACGACGGATAAAGCTTGCTGAACAAGAGAGAGCCGACCCTGCGCTGTGTTTCGTCACGGATGCTTTAAGAGGAAGTGTTTGAAATGTATCCTCGCTAAGGAACCTGGCAGCAGTTCACTACTGAGCTTTTTGTCTCCCATGTGGAAAAGGGGTCACAGAAGTTACTAACCAGTCTATCCTGGAAGCGGTAACATGCCCATCTGATGGAGCACACGGCCAGTACAGAAGTAGACCCAGGCATGGACGATTTTCCAGTTTTTGAGGGTGGTGACGTTACACCCGTGAATGTCGCCTTCCCGCCTGGTGGCTGGAATGCCCAGGAAGCACCCTCATGGGTCGCAGTGATCCGCCAGCGAGTGGTCACATAATCACCGCAAGCGATGTGCTGTTCAATCTCGTAGTGGAGGTTCGGGAAGGCGCGGTAGTACATTTCCATCGCTTGCCGGGCACCCTCCCGCCCAACAAAAGGCCCTGCTGGTAGCGTTCCCGTTTCCCACATGTACGATTCATCCAGTAATGCGGTATAGCGATCCAGGTCATGCGCATTCAGTGCTTCATAGGCCTCCCCAATGATCCGCAGATTTTCTTGCTCGGACATCGTGTCTCCTCCTAAAGCTCACAATGATCAGATCAAAGCGTTTTCCGTCAAAACCTGGAAACCTGCACGCGACCCTGGCTTTGAACGCGCTCGTTTGACGCGGCGGGCGCAACGCTATGACCGCTATCAACAAGTGATTGCCCTTCACACACAAGGCTTCGAGCAGGCAGATATCGCTCATCGTGTGAGGTTAAGTACACGAACTATTCAAAAGTGGCTCAAAGCAGGTGCGTTTCCTGAGGCTCGGCGGAAACGGCGAAGCTTGTTTGACCCCTATGCTCCTTATGCTCTCAAGAGGTGGAAGCAAGGATACAAAAATGGCTCGCAACTTTACCGGGAGATCAAAGAGAAGGGATATAGCGGCAGTGGTGGCTGGACTGACCTCTTCCTCAAAACAACGGTTTGGTTGAGGGAAAAGTGAACAAGCTCAAACTGATTAAGCACATGGGCTACGGCAGGGCTGGATTTCCTTTACTGCGAAAGCCGGGTTCTCCACGCCTTGTAGAGTAAAAGGAATTGGACACATGAAAAATCGTCAGATGACGCTAAACAAGCGAGCATTTGCTCTCCCATACGAAGGCGCACTCTTATGGATCTTGTCTTTGCAAAGACGAGATTCCCACCAAGGTGGAGCGGGCGTAGCGCGCTAACGCGCTGTGACGCAGAGGATTCGTGAATCGTCGTATGACCAGAGACAACTCTTCCCATTTTTCTCTCGGAGAGCGAAAGGAATTGCCATGAAGAACCTCCTGCGGTGGCTCCATGGTTCAGAACGCCCGCCCGTTCAGCACGAGGGAGCCGAGCCATGTATTTGTCAATGATATTGGGGCTCATGTCCACTTTTGGTGAAGGCTGAGCTTATCGATTTGATCTGTCTCAACCTTCATGCGTGTTCACCAGGTCGAAATAACTCATCAATTCACCTTTTCACCAAAATTGGACAGGAGGCATAACTTGGTTCTTCCGCAGGCTCGCTGATTGAGGAGTAAGAGGAGAATTGCGCTGCTAAGAGTAAAGGAGAGAGATTCTGAAAAACAGTAAAAAGCAACTTTGGTGAGATTTCTTCGTAGAAGAGAGGACGAATGTCAGAAAGAGAGGGAGCATCTCTGCACCTCTTGAAAGCAGGAGCAAGACCTATGGAGCATGAGGTAGGAGTAGACCAACCACGTCTGAATATGTCGTTAGCTCAGGGCTGTCGTCTGTTCGGTAGGATCCTGTATGTGCTCATCCTGTTTTTCTTGCTTGCTTGCATTATGATTCTCCTCATTGTCCTCAATCGTAGTGGCTGGTTTGCACTCTTGCGTGGCGTCTTTGGCGCACTGCTCTACTGCACTTTGACTTTACCAAGAGTGGTGTTTCGTATGAGGCAAGCCTCTTTAGCGCAACGCCAGGCCAGGGATGGCACCGCTGGAATGCATGCGCGAAGAACGACCAGAAGGCCAACGGTGAGAGGCACATTGGGAGGGCTTCTTCTCTTTAGTCTGCTGGCAACAGCGGCCTTTGTTGGACTGTATTTTCTTCCCGGTCAAGGTCCGGTCTTTGCTTTGATCAGTGGTGTTCTTGGTCTTTCCTTCTTCTTCAGTCTGTTCCAGGTTAGTATGTCAGTGCTCGGCCTCGTTCTCATTCAGAGAGGGAGAGCAAGAAACGCATCGTTGGAGGGACATGGTGCCCCTCCTTCCGATGGAGGGGAGCACGAGGCAGGCGAGAGAACCCTTTGAGTCAGGTGTCTTGCACTGAACCGACACACTTCTTTTTCAGCAAGGCTGCGGAAGAACCATAACTTGTCTCTTGTCCAGATTTGGGGTAAATTGTCTGCTTGCTATGCGTCAATTTCGAAGAGATCAAGCATAGCAATGAAGCGGTTTACACCAAATCTAGACAGAGGCGAATTTTGAGACAAATCACACTTCTGTGAGTCTTTGTGCGCGTCATGCTTTCTTGGCCGAGTCCTCGCAATGTGTGTGTCGCTTATAGGTGTTTCTCCCTTTTCTTCTGTGAAAGCCATCAATCAGATGGCTTTCTTTCAGTATAACCTGCAAGCAGGACAGAATCGATCCTCCTTTGAGCGCATTTCCTCCTCTCGAAAAACCAGAATCCCCGCGTTTTTGCGAGAAACAAGAAGCAAGCAGACAATTTACCCCAAATCTGCTGTGCTTACCCCCGTGAACAGACTCTACATTTCCTTAAGTCCTGGACACTTTCTCCTTCCTCATATTAATTTCCCAGGCAGCTCTCCGTCCTTGCGGGGAAAATGAGTAAAGAATCATCAAGCCGCCTTCAGGAGAAGGCGCAGGCTATCTCAGGAAAGTCGGCCCGTGCTTGCTCCTATAGAACTCTTCCTCTCCTTATTACGTACATGTGTTATGCTATGGAATAGCTAACGAAAGGGTCTGATATGCGTGCAAAAGTGCCAAGAATTAATAGATTTTCGCAAATGATACGCTTCCTCCGCGTCTCCCGTCTTCTG
>WNGK01014595.1_pt1 | contig 16726 bp, 10 predicted proteins | sample 5400601 | NCBI WGS metagenome assembly WNGK01 (sample SAMN13153376, study PRJNA577476) | soil metagenome | isolation source: 60 cm soil or saprolite under Garry oak tree replicate 1 | place: USA:California | collected 2016-06-15
GATCCTGCGCGGCGGCACGCCGAGATCGCCAAGTTCTCGAGCCGCGACGCGGACCAGTACGGCTGCTACGAGGGCAGGCTGGCCAGGATCGGCGCGATCCTCGGGCCGCTGCTGAGCGAGATCCCGCCGAAGCTCGGGTCCCGGCGTCCTGGCGACCTGATCGGCCAGGGCCTGCTGCTGCGGCACCTGCGCAAGGTCGACACCAGGTTGGCCGTCGACATCACCCGGCTGATGACCGGCAGCATCGCCGACCTGCTTGACCAGTACTTCACCAGCGACGCGCTGCGCGGGCTGCTGTCGGTTTCGGGCGTGATCGGCATGTGGGCGGGCCCGAGGTCGGCCGGTACCGGCTACGTCACCCTGCACCACCACATCGGCGACACCGACGGTCAGGCCGGTGCCTGGGGTTTCCCGCGCGGCGGGATGGGCGGGGTCACCGCGGCACTGGCCCAAGCGGCACGCGACTTCGGCGCCGAGCTGCGGACCGGAACCGAGGTCGCCACTATCAGCACCCGGGCGGGCCGGGTGACCGGCGTGGACCTGGCCTCGGGCGGCCACGTGGCGGCGGACACCGTGATCACGACAGTCCATCCGAAGCTCGCGTTTCTCAAGCTGATCGATCCGGCCGCGCTGCCCGCGGATTTTGTTGCCGACATCCGCGGCTGGCAGAGCAGGAGCGGGACGGTGAAGATCAACCTGGCGCTGGACCGCCTGCCGGTCTTCGCCAGTCACCCCACCTTCGACCCGCAGCTGCACGGGGGGACGATTGTGCTGGCCGACAGCCTCGACGAGATCGAGACATCCTTCCAGGAGGCGGTCGCGGGACGCCCGTCGTCGGCGCCGTTCGCCGACATCTGCATCCCGAGCGTCTTCGACGATTCGCTCGCTCCGGCCGGCCAGCACGTCATGTCCTTGTTCACGCAGTGGGTCCCGCACGCGTACGCCGACCATCCGGACGAGCCAGAGCTCGAGATCTACGCCGACCGGGTCATCACCAGGATGGACGAGGTCGCGCCGGGGTTCGCCGAGTCGGTCTTGCACCGGCAGGTCATCGGCCCGCACCAGATGCAGGAAGAGTACGGCCTGGTCGGCGGAAACATCTTCCATGGCGAGCTGACCATGGGACAGATGTTCCACGCCAGGCCGGCCGCCGGCTACGCCGACCTGCGTACCCCGCTGCGCGGTCTCTACCAGGCCGGCTCGTCAACCCACGGCGGCGGCGGGGTCACCGGCATCCCCGGCCGCAACGTGGTGCGCCAGGTGCTCGCCGACCGCCGGGCGGCTCGCTGGCGCCGCCGCTGGCCGTGACCCGATCTTGGCCCGGCAGTTATCCGGCTTGGATCGGACGCGGCCTTCCGCCGGTCGTTCAGGCCGATGCCGGCGCCTCGGTGGCGTGCCCGTCGCCGCGTTCGCTGTCGCCGCGTTTGCCGCGTTCGCTGTTGCCGCGTTCGCTGTTGCGCTCAGCGTCTGCCATCGGTGGCCCGGCCAGAGTCGCCCGGCGCAGCGCCGGGCTGACCGCCCCGATGACGAGCGCGCCGGCGACGCACGCCAAGCCGCCGCTGACGACAGAGAGGGTCACCGAAAACAGCTGGGCGACGAGGCCGGCTTCTACATTGCCGACCGACGGCGCGGTGGTGACTTGCGCCAGGTACAGGCTCGACACCCGGCCGCGCAGCGAATCGGGCGTGTAGTGCTGCAGCAGGGCGTTCCGCAGCACCTCGGAGATCAGGTCCGCCATCCCGGCCAGCGCGAGGAACGCGAGCGCGACGGCCAGGGTGCCGCTGAGGCCGAAGCCGACGATCGCGGCTCCCCAGACCAGCCCAGCGATTATCACCACGACACCGGGACGCTTGAGCCGGCCGGTCCAGCCGCTGGTCGCCGCGCCCAGCAGCGCACCGAACCCGGGCGCGGCCGATAGCAGGCCGAAGGTGGCCGATCCGCCGTGAAAATGCTGGCTCGCGATCGCGGGGAAGAGCGCCGACGGCATCCCGAAGATCATCGCGCTCGTGTCGACGGCCAGCATCCCGCCGACGACCGCGTTGCGCCTGACGTGGCGCAGCCCCTCCGCCATCGACCGCAGCCCCGGGCGGCCCGCGCGAACCGTCGGCGGCAGCGGCTTGATGAACCACAAGGTGATACCGAAGATCGCGAAGCAGGCGGCGTCCAGCCCGTAGCAGGACGCCAGGCCAGGACCGGCGATCAGGGCCCCGGCTAGTGCTGGGCCGCCCAGGTTGCCGAGTTGGCCGCCCATGGCGTTCAGCGCCGCCGCCGCGGCCAGCCGGCCAGGCCCGACCAGCGCGGGGACGGCGGCGGTCGAGGCCGGCGAGCCGATCCCGGAGAAGGCTCCCACCGCCAGCACCACGACGTAGACCAGCCAGAGCCGGGGGTGCGGGAGCAGGCTGTTGACCATCAGCATCGCGGCCAGCGCCGCGAGCGGGACCCGGCTGGCGAGTATCAGCATCCGCCGGTCATGCCGGTCGGCCAGCATCCCGCCGGCCAGCAGGCCGCTGAACATGCCGGCGCTGCTGGCCAGGGTCAGCATGCCGACCGCCAGCGAGGACCTGGTCAGGCCGTAGACCTGCCAGCTGGCGGCCGTCGTGGCGACGGCGTTCCCGGCCATCGAGACGAACCGGCCGGCGAACAGCAGCCGGAAGTCCCTGCCCTCGCGAAGCGGTGCCACATCGATGGCGATCTGCCCGATGCGCATGCCCCTCCGTCCGGCCGATGCCGTTGGCGCAGTCGAGTCCCGCCGCCAGGCCCAGTTCGTAGCGTAACTGTCCCCCACAGTACGGCCGAAACCGGTCATCACATGACAAGCCCGGTACGCACTCATGTGATCACGGAATCCTGTCAGCAGGATCTGCCGAGAGGATTCCGTCATCATTGACGGGCTCGGCGCCAGGTAGGGTCGTGTCCAGGGAGGATAACCATGCATCAGCCGCCGGTTCCGCACGTCGCGAGCACCGACCCAGAGATCGCCGAACTGATCGAGGCCGAGGCCACGCGCCAGTTCGAGAAGCTGCGCATGATCGCGTCGGAGAACTATGTCTCGGAGGCAGTCCTCGAGGCCAGCGGCTCGGTGCTGACCAACAAGTACTCCGAGGGCTACGCGGGCCGCCGTTACTACGAGGGCCAGCAGTTCATCGACCCGATCGAGATGATCGCCGTGCAGCGCGCGAAGGACCTGTTCGGCGTAGACCACGCCAACGTCCAGCCGTACTCGGGCTCGCCCGCGAACCTGGCCGTCTATCTGGCGTTCGTCCGTCCCGGCGATACGGTCATGGGAATGTCGCTGCCGATGGGCGGGCACCTGACTCATGGCTGGCCGGTCTCCGCTACGGGCAAGTGGTTCCGGGCCGTGCAGTACGGCGTACGTGCCGACACCGGCCGGATCGACTTGGACGAGGTCCGCGACCTGGCTCGCAAGGAGCGCCCCAAGATCATGTTCTGCGGGGGCACGGCGATACCCAGGACGATCGAGTTCGCCGCCTTCGCGGAGATCGCGGCCGAGACCGGCACGATCTTGGTGGCCGACATCGCGCACATCGCCGGGCTGATCGCCGGCGGCGCGCATCCGAGCCCGGCCGGCCACGCTGACGTGATCACCACGACGACGCACAAGACGCTGCGCGGGCCGCGCGGTGCGATGATCATGTCCAGGGCCGAGCGCGCGTCCGCGATCGACAAGGCCGTCTTCCCCGGCTTGCAGGGCGGGCCGCACGACCACACCACAGCGGCGATCGCGGTGGCGCTGAAAGAGGCGGCCGCACCGGGGTTCAGCACGTACGCGCACCAGATCGTGGCCAACGCCCAGGCCCTCGCGGCGGCCCTGATCGAGCGCGGATACAGCCTGGTCTCCGGTGGCACCGACAATCACCTGATCCTGATCGACCTGACCCCGCAGGAGATCGGCGGCAAGCCGGCCGCACGGGCGCTCGACCGGGCGGGCATCGAGGTGAACTACAACACCGTGCCGTTCGACACCCGCAAGCCGTTCGATCCGTCCGGGCTGCGGATCGGCGCATCGTCGATCACCACCCGCGGGCTGACCGAGGAGCACATGCCGCAGGTTGCCGCCTGGATGGACGAGGCGATCACCGCAGCGACCAAGCAGGACGACGCGGTCATCGACCGGGTCGCCGGACAGGTCCGTGACCTGCTGGCCGGATTCCCGATGCCGGGGTTCGCGCCGCTGCCCTGAGCCGCCCATCGGCCTACCGGTCGCAGCCCGGGCCGCGTCGGCTACACCAGCGGGGCACCGTGACCTTGGTGGCAATTAACGAACGCCATTTCCCGTAATGGCTCTTGCGTTAAGCCTCGATCGAATATACGTTCGAACTAAGCGCAGCTGCCTGTCTTCCCCTGGGCGGCCGACGGAGCGAGGAGTTCTCGAGGCGCCCCAGGAGCCTGGCCGAGACCCGGTGAGCAGGCCGGCGGGCTCCGGGTCCGGCTCCTCGCCCGGGACTGCAGGACGGGCACGCAGGGAGCATGGCGTGAGCGGGCGGCGATCGGAGCCGGTGGATGTGTGGCTCATCGACGGCAGGCCAGGCAGGTTCGTCTGGCGGGAGCGGCTGTACACGGTTCTGTCCATCATCGAAAGGCCGGCCGTCAGGGCCGAGGACGCGGCGGATCCCGAGGGCGAGGCCGACGCCGGGTCTGAGTCTGAGTCTGAGTCTGCGCGTGCGCGGCACCCTGCCGGAAGGCAGCGCGCTGAGCGGCGGCACGGGGACCGGGCCGCATGGCAGTGCTGGCTGGTCACCGCCTCGCCGGGCAGGAACGTTCCGCGCAATACCTACCGGCTCTGCCACGATCCGGCCGCGGACCGCTGGCTGCTGACCAGGAACGGACGTTAAGCGGCGCCGCTGGGCATCGCGCCGCTCCGGCGGCGGCTCGGCGGCCTCTTACGCGAGCTCGAGGCAGGCGGGTTCCCGGGTTGACCGCGAAACGGCCGCCAGGCGTCGGCCCTGGTGGGGACGGACAGGCTTGACGAACTCACCCGACGGCTTGAGCTGGTCGAGAGCCGCCTCATCGCGCTCGGCGGATAAGGTCAGCCTGATGAAATAGCGGCCGCCATCCCGTCGTTGATGTTTGGCCGGCCGGGAATCCGGCTCGCGGGCCCGGGCCATCACAGCATGGGAAGGAAGATCATGGCTGAGGACTGGAATTCCAAGATCATCACAGAGTTCCGGGCGAACGGCGGCAAGGTCGGCGGCCAGTTCGAGGGCGCGCCGCTGCTGCTCCTGCATACGACGGGCGCCCGGACTGGCCACGAGCGCGTCAACCCGTTGATGTACCGGGCCGACGGCGACCGGCTGGTCATCTTCGCTTCCAAGGCGGGGGCGGACACGAACCCGGACTGGTTCCATAACCTCCGTTCCAACCCCGAGGTCTCGGTCGAGGTCGGAGCCGAGACCAGGGCCGTTCGCGCTCATGTCGCCGACGGCGACGAGCGGAGCCCTCCGTTCCAACCCCGAGGTCTCGGTCGAGGTCGGAGCCGAGACCAGGGCCGTTCGCGCTCATGTCGCCGACGGCGACGAGCGGAGCAGGCTCTGGGAAGCTCACAAGAGCCGGTGGCCCGGATTCGCCGACTACGAGAGCAAGACGCAGCGCCAGATTCCGGTTGTCATTCTCGAGCCCGTTGGCTAGCCGGTCGCGCGGGGTCGTGCTGGTCGCCGCGGCCTGGGAACTCAGCCTGTTCTGCATAGGCCGGCTTCGGCGGGCCTGGCCGGATGGAGGCATGCGGTAACAGCCCGGCCCGTTGCCGGCGCCTGTTAGTTCAGCGCGCGGCGGGCAACGGCCCGTCGAGTGCCCCCGGCGATCAGCTGCCCCGCGGCGTCGCAACCTCGTCCGCGGAGCATCGCCAGACGGTGTTGCGGAAAGGCACGCGAGCTGATGCAGACGATTTCGGCCGCGCACTGGTCGTGAATGGCTCACGACGAATGTCGGTGTGCTGCGATTTGCCATGCGTGCAGGCGGTTCCGGCGGTCAGGCTCGTGGTTGCCGTGCGGCGCGTCGGTTTAGCGATAAACAGTTCAGCTACTAATCTCTTTTTCGGATCAGCTGAATTGTAAAGCGCGCGTTAGCCATAAGCAATGTAAAAGCAATCTCGATTATGGCGATGCGATAAATGACGCTCAAGCCGCTGGGTTTAACGGGGGGAATCCGTTACCGGATCCGGCCCGCGGCTTCACGGGGAGGACGTCATTCGTCATGGTCGGCGACGGATTCGCTCTGGCGGCTCTCTGCGCGCTGATGGCTCTGAGCGGGAGCCAGGCTTCTCGCGCGCAGGTGGAGCCACAGGTGAGCGCCGCCCTGGCCAGCAGCGCGAGGACGAGCACCGGGCACGCCGGTCATGCCCACACCGGTCGTGCCCAGGCCGGTCATGCCGGCGCGGGTCAGGCCGGCGCGGGTCAGGCCGGCGCGGGTCATCCGCGCGGGCACCTGAAGGCCGTCCGGTATCGCGGTTACTCCTTTTTGGTGCCCCGGTCCTGGCCGGTCGTCAACGACCGGACGCGATCACGCGGCTGCGTCCGGTTCGACCAGCACGCCGTTTACCTGGGCGCGGTGCGGGGCGACGAGTTCTGCCCGAGCTGGCTGCTCGGCACGACGGAGTCGATCCTGATCCAGCCAGGCCCTGCACGATCGCTGCGCGGATCGGCGGAAAACCCAGTTGCGCGCCAGATCACCGCGCGCGCTCCTGGCATCGCCATTACCGCGACCTTCGCTACTGATCCGACCGTCATTTACCGCATCCTCGCGAGCGCGTCGCTCCCGCCGCCGGCCATCCTGGCGGACAGTGGGGCCAAGGCCGCCGCCGGGCATCTGGACGCGGCAGCGTCGCGGGCGGACCGGGCGGAGGGCGGCACGCCGGGGTCCCCGCGGATGCGGCAGCCGATGCCGATGCCGCCGCTGCCGACCGCGGTGGCCAGCCTGCGCGGGCTCGGCTTCGATGCGTGCACCGCACCGAGCAGGGGCGCCATGCGCGCCTGGCGCCGCCGATCCCCGTATCGTGCGATCGGCATCTACATCGGCGGAGCCGACCGGGCCTGTGCGCAGCCGAATCTGAGCCAGGCCTGGGTGCGGGCCGAAGCACGGGCAGGCTGGCGCTTCATCCCGCTGTATGCCGGGCCGCAGGCGGTGTTCGGGGAACTGCGCGCCCCGGTGCGGCAGGGCCTGGCGGCAGCGCGCGACGCCGCCGCGCAGGCGCGAAGGCTGGGCTTCGGCCGCCGGACACCGATCTATTACGACATGGAGGCCTACAATCCCGGCGTCAGGATCGCGGCGCTGAGGTTCCTGTCCGCATGGACCCGCGAGCTGCACCGGCTCAGGTACTCCTCTGGCGTGTACAGCAGCTCAGACTCCGGCATCGTGGATCTGTCCCGGCAGTATGCCCGCAGAACCTACGCCATGCCGAACGTCATCTACGACGCGCTGTGGAACGGGTCGGCGAGCACGAGCGACCGGAACCTGCGCGCTGGCCAGTGGCACCTGAAACGTATTCACCAGTTCAGCGGCAACGTGACCCAGCGATTCGGCGGCCACACCATCAACATCGACAAGGACTTCCTCGACGTGCGCCTGCAAACTCCGTTCACGACCTCGCAGGCGACGTCGGCGGTGACTCTCCCGGACGGGTCCGTCGACCTCTTCTACCGGCTGCACGACAGCCAGCTCTGGTTCGACCGCTTCTCGGCCCGGACCGGCTGGGCGCGTCCGGTCCGTACCGGTGCGCAGGCTTCGTCGGTCCCGTCGGTCGTATCCACCGGGTCCGCTGTCGACGTCTTCTACACCCGGGCGGGCGGGAGTCTGTGGGTGGACTCCTACCTGCCCGACGGCAAGCTGACCGCCAGGCACGAGCTATCGATGATGGGAGTACTCGGCTCGGCTCCGCGGGCCGTGGCGCAGCCCGGCGGGGTAATCGACGTCTTCTGGCACGGATCGGCCGATGACCACCTGTGGCACGGTCAGTATGTGCCGGGTGCGGGCTGGTTCGGGCCGCAGGGCCTGGGCGGCGATCTCGGATCCGATCCGGTCCCGGTCGTCTCCTCACCAGGAACCACTACCGTGCTGTGGAAAGGGCACGACGCGAGCCTGTGGTGCGTCTCGCGTGGCGTGCTCGGACGCTGGTCGGCCCCGCGCAGTCTGGGCATGGGGCCGCTAGGCGGCCAGCCGCAGGCGACAGCGCAGCCAACCGGCGGAATTCAGGTGTACTGGCACGGCTCGGGTAACTCGTTCGTCTGGGAGGGCTTCTACCGGCCGGGAACCGGGTGGCTCGGACCGCGGGATCTCGGCGGCGAAACGCGGTCGGTGCCCTGGCCGGCGACGGCGGTCGGCACCGTGCGCGTGCTGTGGCGCGGGCCGGGCAACAAGCTGACCTATATCAGGCACCGGCTGGGGCGCCGCTGGAACCTGACCGAATGGCAAGGGCCCCTTCCGCTGCGGACGACCTGGCTGGGCTCGGCTCCGTTCGCCGCCGTCGGCAGCCCCGGTGCGGCCCTGCAGGTGTTCTGGCCCGGACGGCACGACCGGCTGTGGACCGCCGCGCTCAGGGCAGGCGGCTGGACGAAACCGACCAGGATCGCCGGGTAAGGGCGACCGCCTGCTGCGGTGGAGCGCGGTGCGCTGGCGGCCGCCTGGCCGGCCGGCTACCAGCCGATCTGGCTCGCCGACCGGCGCCAGTCGATGGTGGGGACCATTGCTTCCGGCCTGACCCGGTGCGCGAAGCGCTTGGTGATCTCGAACAGAGACTCGATCAGCGTGTCGGAGAGCAGGTGCGGTTCGAGCCCTAGGTCGACCATGCCGGAGTGCACCACGTTGTAGTGATGGCCTTCCTCCTCGACCCTCGGGTTCGCCAGGTGCTCGATGGTCACCTTCTCCGGGCTGACCCTGGCGATCGTCTCCGCCATCTGGGTGATGGACAGCGACTGCGTCATCTGGTTGAAGACCCGGAACTCGCCCCGGTCGGCAGGGTTCTCGCAGGCCAGCTGGAGGCAGCGGACGGTGTCCCTGATCTCGATGATGCCGCGGACCTGGCGGCCGTTGCCGTAGACCGTCAACGGCATGCCGAGCACGGACTGGATGACGAACCTGTTGAGCACGGTGCCGAACACGGCGTCGTAGTCGTACCTGGTCGCCAGCCGGTCGTCCCGGGCGGTTTCCGGCGTCTGCTGCCCGTAGACGATGCCCTGGTTGAGGTCCGTCGCCCTGATTCCCCAGATCCGGCAGGCGAACTCGATGTTGTGGCTGTCATGCACCTTGGACAGATGGTAGAAGGACCCTGGCCGCTTCGGGAAGAGCACCCGGTCCTTGCGGCCCTTGTGCTCGATTTCCAGCCAGCCTTCCTCAATGTCAATGTTCGGCTCGCCGTACGCGCCCATGGTGCCGAGCTTGACCAGATGGACGTCCGGATTGATCTCGGCGATCGCGTACAGCACGTTCATCGTGCCGACGACGTTGTTGACCTGGGTATAGACCGCGTGCTTGCGGTCCACCATCGAGTAGGGCGCGGCCCGCTGCTCGGCGAAGTGCACGATCGTGTCGGGTCCGAACTCCCGCACCACGTGGCAAGTGAAGTCCGCGTCGGTCAGGTCACCGATGTAGCAGGCGATCTCGTGGCCGGTCAGGTCCCGCCAGGCCCGGATCCTGGCCTGGAGCGTGTCGATCGGCACGAGGCTGTCGACGCCCATCTCGAAGTCGTAACCGCGGCGGGCAAAGTTGTCGAGCACGGCCACGTCGTGGCCGCCTTCCGACAGGTGCAGGGCGGTGGGCCAGCCCAGATAGCCATCGCCGCCGAGTATCAAGATCTTCAATTCAGGCTCCTGCCGTCCGCGACGTGTATCAGGTGCTCGGCTCGGCCCCGCTTCCTGCGCGGCCAGCGATCCTCTTGCATTAACCATCGCACACGGGGTAATAACCTGAGCCGGGGTACAGGCATCGTGGCTGGCGAATGCGGGGGTTCAGCGCGCCGTTTCGGGTGCGTTCTCACCGCGGGCCGAGCCGGTTCCCGTACTGTATACGTGTCTGCTGACCAGCATGTCTTCGCCTAGCAAGGACATCAATGCCAAACCTCATCGACAAGTTGCCAGCCGCGGTAGGGAACCGGCTGCGAACTCGCCTCGGCAGGCAGTTCAGCAGATTCGCGGTGGTCGCGGTCGTGTCGCTGGGCGCAAGCGAGCTCGCGCTTTTTGTCTTCACCGAGCTGCTGCACCTGACCGGCGGTATCTCGGGAGTATCAGCGGCGGCGGTCGGCGCCCTGACGAGCTACCTCATGAGCCGGTGGGCCTGGCGGCGCAGGGGCAGGCCGAATGTCCTGCGCGAGACGATTCCGTTCTGGGTCGTCTCAGCTGGCGCCTGGATCGTGCTGGGACTAGCGACGAAGCTGGGCCTGCGCATCGCGTCGTCGGCCGGGGTGACCGGACTCCGTCACTTCATGATCGTGGGCGGCGTGTACTTCCTGGCCAACTGCGTGACCTTCGTGCTCAGGTTCCTGATCTTCCACTACGTGCTCTTCGCCGACCGGGGCGGCAAGGCCGGCGCGCCGGGTTCGGGTCCCGGGGGCGGCATCGAGGCCGAGTCGCTGTCACCGATCGCGGCGATGGTCCAGGCCGCGGAGGACGACGAGAAGCGATCGTAGGACGCGTCTGGCTACGGGCTCAGGCCGCTGAGCGAGTTCTGCGCCGCTCGCGCAGCCAGGTGCCGCCGATGACCCGCGCGAAGTAGAGCCCGTAAAGCGCGTTGTGGCCCTTCTTGCTGTGCCCGACCTTGCGCTTGTGAATCGTGGCCGGCCGCTCGGTCACCCGGTAGCCGTGTGCGAGGACGCCGATCAGCAGCTCGGCCGCCTGATACTGAGGCTGCTCGAGCCGTACCGCGCCGGTGACCTCGGCCCGCATGGCGCGGAGCCCGAAGGACGGATCGGTGATCCGCTGGCCGGTCAGCGCGCTGATCGTGAGGGCGAATACGCGGACGCCGAGCTTGCGAACCGGATCCTTGGTTTCCTCGCTGCCCTGGGTCCGCGAGCCGGACACGAAGTCCGCCTCGCCGGCCAGGATCGGTGCCAGCAGCGCCGGGATCTCGGCCGGGTTGTACTGGCCGTCGGCGTCGGTGGTGACGATGTACTGCGCACCGCCCTCGCGCGCCAGCCGGTAGCCGAGCCTGAGCGCGGCTCCCTGGCCCCGGTTGGTCGGCACGTCGCAGACCAGCGCGCCGGCGGCGTCGGCCTCCTTAACGGTTCCGTCGGCCGAGCCGTCGGACACGATGATCTTGACGACCTCAAGCCCGGAGATGACCGGCGGAAGGGCCTCGATGACCGGGCCGATCGCGCCTTCCTCGTTGTAGGCGGCGATGACGATCGCCAGCGGCGGCAACGCGGTGGCCTGCGCGCCGTACTGGCTGGAGAACGCCTCGACGGCCGCGGCATCAACCGCCTCGTGATCGATGACCTCGCTGCTGACGGCGCGGCTCTGACGGGATGTCACTTGGCTGTCTCCGAGAATTCTGGCCACACAGTGGCGATGCCTGCCTTGAGGTCGTAACGAGGCTGGTAACCCAATGACCTCGCGGCCGAGATATCGATAATTACGGCCGGCATCTCCCCAGGTTTGCCGGGGACATGCTCGACCGGGATTTCCGCTCCGGTGACGGACCGCGCGGCTGCCACGATCTCGTTCACGGTGGCCGACTCACCTGAGCCGATTATCAGCGGTCCATTGTGCCCGGCTCGCCAGGCGGCGAATATGCCGGTCACGAGGTCGTCGACGTGGACCAGGTCCCGAAGGTGGGTGCCGTCGCCGTAGACCTGCACGCTCTTGCCGTCTCTGGCCGCCCGCATCAGCCGCGGGACGAAACTGTCGTTGGCCTCCATGCCCGGGCCGTAGACGCTCGAGAATCGCAGGGCTGCCCCGCTCAGGCCGTAGCTGCTTGCGTATCCGGCGAGCAGCATCTCGGCCGCGGCCTTGCTGGCGCCGTACGGAGTCAGCGGGCTGAGCGGCAGCCGCTCGGTGATCGTGGCCTGGCCGACGTCACCGGTCACGGAGTTCGTCGAGGCCAGCAGGAAAGTACCGACCCCGCGCTGCCTGGCCTGCTCGAGCAGGGCAGCGGTGGCCGCCACGTTGAGCTTGAAGGTGCCGGCCGGGTCCTGCGTGGACCGGAGCACCGAGGTGACCGCGGCCAGGTGGATGATGACATCGGTCTGCGCGGTGACGGCATCGGCGATCACGGCCGGATCACACAGATCGCCGACGACTGACCGAACCCGCTGGTCGGAGCAGGCGTGCTTATCGGCCGTGATGACCTCATGACCCTGATCGAGCAGCGCACTGACGACGTGCCGGCCGATAAAACCGGCTCCGCCGGTCACCAGTACCCGGGACAGGCTCCCGTCCGCCAATGAACGCTCCTCGCATGCGCCCGCGCCCTACCACCGGTTGCAGATCCTGACCGGTTTTGTTGACATCGATGGTGAACGAAACTGTTCGCCGGATCGTGCCCCAGAAAGAACTTTCGCACCTGCAGGCGGTCCGATGACCGCAGATGCCAGGCCAGTGTAGCCGCAGGCCCGGATCTGGTTGCCCAGACTCCAGAGCCGGCCGTTCTCCGCCCCCGCGCGGAATCTCCGGCCTGCTGATGCGGGTGGCCGCGGCTGCCGGGCCGATGCACGGCGGGCTCCTGGCGGCTGTGTCATGCTGAGTGCCGACGTAGCGTGTCCGAGGCTGTACGCTGCGCTACCGAGTCGGCCAGGCACGGGACCGAGGTAGCGCTGGTGCCGCCGACGCCGGCCGGAATGCGAGACGGATGCGAGGGAACGTGACCTGGCGGGACGGTCTGCACGGGCAAGGTGAGGCGGTCGGTGGCGACTCAGCGGACGCCGAGCGTCTGGTACTGCGATCTCGGATCGACCTCGCCGGGCTGCCTCCGCTGACGCGAACGGTGACCGAGCAGATCATCGGCACCAGCGCCGATCTTGGTTACGCGAGCGATGTTGTCTGCTCCGAGCCCTGGCTCGAAGCGGCGGTTGGCGCGCTCGCGGCGGGCGCGGCAGTGGTCGCCGACGGCCCGATGGTCGCGGCCGGGCTCGCCGGCGGCGCGGCCATCTGCAAGGTCGGCGAGTCGCTGACCGAGCGGCTGGCACGGACAGCGGGCATCGCGATGGCAGCGGCCGCGGTCCGGCTCGCTTACGGTGACGCCGGACCTGGCGCCGTCTGGGTGGTGGGCAGCGAGCCAGTCGCGATCTACGAGATCCTGTCCAGGGACGTGCAGCCGGCGCTGGTGATCGCGATGCCCGCCGGATTCGTTGCCGCGGTGGAGGCGAAGAAAGCGCTCCGGGGAAGCGGACTTCCGGCGCTGACCAACGCCGGAATCTCCGGCGGCTCGTTTGGGTCATTGCCGGCGGTACCCTGCGGTGGCGGCGCACAATTACCCCATGGAGCGTTGTTTGCGGTAGTGACGGCATCTGACATGTCATGGCTGAAGTGCCGGTGACCTGGTTGGATGGGTGCTTCGAGCAGCAGTTGGATTGCGGAGGCCCGTGGGCATGAAAGAGGGACCGGGAGTGGCTCCCGCATCGGTGCCCTGGGGCGCCGATGATGCGGCGCGACTTCCCGCGCGGCCGCCCTCGCACGGTGCCCGGGTTCCGGCTCACGCGTCCGGGCGTCCCGATGCTGCGGAGCCGCATGTCCGGATCGACGCGCGCAAGCTCGAATCGGCGTTGCTCGAGGTCCGCGACGCGGTCGGCCGGACGCAGTTGCTGCTTGACTTCCCTGGCATCGAGGCGGCCAGGGCCGAACGGCAGCAGCTGATCAGCCAGATCGATGACTACCTGCTCCCGCGACTGCGTCAGTCCGGCGCGCCCCTCCTGATCGCCATGGTCGGCTCGACGGGCGCAGGCAAGTCCACGCTGCTGAACAGCATCGTGGGCAGCCAGGTGAGCGCGACCGGTATCCGCCGGCCCACCACTAACAGTCCTGTGCTCGCCTGTCATCCCGATGACGCCGGGTGGTTCGCCGAGAATGTCTTCCTGCCCACCCTGCCGCGAGTGCGTCAGCAGGGCCTGGCCAGGCCCGGCCGCGACGGTCTGCTGGTGCTGGCCACCAGCGAGGGCATCCCGCGCGGGATCGCGCTGCTCGACACGCCGGACATCGACTCGGTGGTCGCTGCGCACCGGCAGTTCGCCCGCCAGTTCCTCGACGCCTCCGACCTCTGGCTCTTCGTGACCACGGCCCGCCGGTACGCGGACGCGGTGGTCTGGGAGCTGCTGAAGGACGCACGCGACCGGGGCGCGTCACTCGGGGTCGTCCTCTCCAGGGTTCCGCCTCCGGCCAGCCAGCAGCTCAGCGAGCATTTCGAGGCCATGCTGGAGGCGAACGGGCTGGGCGAGGTGCAGCGCTTCGTCATTCCCGAGACCATCGTGACGGATGCGCAGCTGCCGGCCGAGGTATCGGCGCCCGTCAGCTCCTGGCTCGAGGAGACCTCGCGCCGTGACGAGCGGCGGATCGCGATCCTTACCCAGACGATGTCCGGCGTGCTCGACTCCTTCGAGGTCAGGGTCCCGGCTCTGGCCCGGCACGCGGAGACGCAGGTGGCTCTTGGCGCCGAGCTCCGGTCGGCGGCGGACGCGGCTTACTCGGCGGCGCTCGCCGAGCATGACGAGGCAATCAGGAGCGGGTCGCTGCTCCGCGGCGAGGTACTGGCCAGATGGCAGGATTTCGCGGGGACCGGAGACCTGATGCGTACCCTCGAGGTGCGCAAGGGCAAGCGCCCTTCGCAGCGATCGAAGCGGCACGTCGCGATGCCGGCCAGGGCGCAGACGCTCAAGGCCGCGCTGCGGCTCAGTGTCGAGGCGCTGACCACCTCACTGGCCGACCGGGCGGCCGAGGACGCGATGGAGCGCTGGCAGGCCAGCCCGGCCGGGGCCGCCCTGCTGGCGGAGGCTGGCCAGGCGCCGCAGGCACCGGCCGGGTCTGAGCTGTCCTATGCCTCGCTGCGGAAGTGGGATGGTGAGCTCCAGTGGGGTTTCCCCGGCGCTCAGAGTGACCTGGCGGCCAGCTTGCCGTCGGGCGGTGTCGGCGCCCTGAGCCGGTCGTCCGAGGACCTGCCGCGCCGCGTCGCTCAGGCGGTCGCTGCGTGGCAGGACCATCTGCTGCACCTGGTGCAGACCGAGAACGTCACCAAGCGCTCGATCGCCCGGATTGCCTCGTTTGATCCGGAGTCGCTGGCCCTGGTCCTGACCATCGGGGTGCTCGGCTACGGCGCGGGGGATGTCATCGTCAGCGAGGGTGCGAGCGCAGTTCCGCAGCGGCTGCTGACCGCGTTGTTCGGCGCCGGTCTGATGCGCGATATTGGCGGCCAGGCCCGGCAGGATCTGCACGAACGGATCGGCCTGCTGTTCTCGGAGGAGGCACTGAGGTTCACGGCGCTGATCGACGCCGTGGGCGCCCCGGACGAGGCCGCGCCGACCGACCTATACCAGGCCAGCTATTCGTTGGAGTCCGCGCGATGAGTTCACGACGGCAGGCTACGGCCGACCGGGAGAGCCGGGTCCGCGTGCGGGCCGATGCCGAGGAGACGGCCGGGACCGGGCCGGCTGGTGCCGGGCTGGATGGTGCCGGGCCGGATGGTGCCGGGCCGCCTGGGGCTGGGCCGGCTGGGGCTGAGCCGGCTGGGGCTGCGCCCGCCGGGACCGGCTCGGCTGGTGCCGCGCCGTCCGAGTCGGCCCCGCCATGGTCCGGGTCAGGCGAGTCCGGGTCCGGGCAGGCCGCGCCGAAGGCCGCCCCGGCTGCCCGGCCGGCCGCCGCTCACGCTGCGCGCCCCGCCGCCGCTCACGCTGCCCAGCCTGCTGCCGATCCGGCTGCCGGAGCCGGGACTGCGGCCGCTCAGGCTGCCGGAGCCCCGACTGCGAAGGCTGCCGGCGGGGCGGCCGGTCCGGCGAAGCCGACCAAGAAGCGCCTGCCCACCCGGGTGCCCGCGAGCCAGCGTCGCGGAGCTCGGCCCGGTTCCGGCCCGAGGCGCCCAGCTGATCGCCCGGCCGCGGATCTCTGGCCTGCCGACCAGCCGGCTGCGCACCTGCCGGCTGCGGACCTGCCGGACGTCGATCGGCCGGTCCGCAGTCCGTCGGCGCCGACCGAGCAGCAGGTGACCGCCGGCCTGTCCGCGCGGCTGATGGCGCTGGCCAGGATGATCGAGATCGGCTCGGCCAGGAGCGGCCGGAACGGCTTCTCCAAGAAGCTGCTGGCCGACGCCGAGCATGTGCTCGGCCGGGCTGGCGAACGGATGCGGCTCTCCTCCAGCCACACGGTCGTCGTCCTGGCCGGCGGGACCGGCAGCGGCAAGTCGTCGCTTTTCAATCGGCTGGCCGGAGCCGACTTGTCCACGGTCGGCGTGACCAGGCCGGTGACGAAGGATGCGCACGCCTGCGTGTGGGGTGAGACGGCCTCAGGCCCGATCCTCGACTGGCTGGACGTACCGGCCAGGTACCGGTATCTGCGAGCCAGCGCGCTGGACAGCGGCGAAAACGATCTCGCCGGGCTCGTGCTGCTCGACCTACCTGACCACGACTCGGTCATGACGCACGCGGGCGAGCTGGTCGACCAGCTGGTCAGCATGGCCGACGTGATGATCTGGGTGCTCGACCCGCAGAAGTACGCGGACGCGGCCGTGCATCGGCGGTTCCTGGTCCCGATGGCGGGTCACTCCGATGTGCTTGCCGTCGTCTTGAATCAGTCGGACCTGCTCG